>Ga0105046_10007858_pt1 | contig 16763 bp, 13 predicted proteins | sample MAT03_FD_78385 | JGI IMG/M metagenome (GOLD analysis project Ga0105046, IMG submission 78385) | Freshwater microbial communities from Lake Fryxell liftoff mats and glacier meltwater in Antarctica - MAT-03 (megahit assembly) | ecosystem: Environmental > Aquatic > Freshwater > Ice > Liftoff...
CAACCCCACATATCGCGCAGCGACGTCACTCCGGCTGCCAGCCACAGCGGATGGTGGATTTGTGGCGACAGTTGCGTGCTGTGCGTGTGCATATCCTGTAACCCTGGGATCAAGAACCGGTTGTTGCCGTCGATCCGGTGCCAGTTGCCAGATGGATTATCTGCGAAATTGCTGGCTTCAGCCGAGCTGATCCGCTGAATACGGCCATCATCAATCCACACCGACTGACCGGCGCGCACCGCACCGGTCTGTACATCGATCAGCTGCACATTGTGGATCAAAAGCGGCTGATTACTCAGCGTCGGTAATGGCGGTTGCGGCAATGGCCACAACAATAACAGACCAAGCCAGACCAGCAGCAATAACGGCGACCAAACAAGAAAACGGCGAACTACAACAGGACGTTTCATAAACGAGCCTCTAATTAAGTGGGAAATTCCTGAGCTTTTCAGACCAGACTTCAGCCAGGTACAGATGGAAGTATTGGGAAGGCACTTCTAGGCCCAGAGCTGCAACGGCAGCAGACTCCAAGTTGCAAGCACGATCGCCCATTGCAGAACCGCCAGCATGGCGAGGCCGTCGAGCACGGCGACTGCCCCCGCAGGGCGCCGACAAAAATACAAGACCAGACCCACGAGCATCGCCAGCGGCAACACGGCCGTCACCACCGCCAGCAGAGCGCTTGCCGGGGTCAGGTCACCCAGTTGCAGGAACGACTGGCCCAGGAAGAACGGCACGGGAAGCACTGGCGTGTCCAGCGACAATTTGCCTTCTGTCACCAGCCGGAGCACACCCGTCGCGATCAGCGGCTTGGCCACCGAACCGATATGCACGCGATCATCGGGGCTGAGCAACTGACCACTGCGCGCATCCTTGACGCCTGCCGCATCGACCGTGAACCCGCCGTCAGGATCCAGCATTGCCCAAACCGCGCCCGTAAGTCCTTCTTGCTTGAGGAGCGCAGCGATGTCCGCATGCAATCCCGAGTTTGACGCCGATGCGCGCAGTCCAGGTGGGAACATAAACAACAGCGCGAGGATCAGCATAGGCAAAACATAGGCTATGGCATTAAGCGCCTTACTTGAACATCGATTCACGGGTAACTTCCTTTGGTTTGCGACTTCCTTTGTTTTGTAAGCAAGGCCAAACGATCACGCTGGCGGCAGTGCGCTCATCAAAGCTGAACGCGACCTCCCAACCGATCCGTGCGGCCAGCCGCTGCACGATTTGCAGGCCGAGCCCGAAGCCGCCGGTTTCCGTCGAAACGCGGGGATTGAGAATCGTCATCGAGGCTTGGTTGGCATTGATGACGATTGTGCCGGCAGCGCCGTGCTGGATTGCATTGAGCAAGAGATTGGCGAGCACGGTTTCGACCACGTCGCGCGGCCACGCCCAGACAAGTCCAGGCGCGGCTGCCAGTTCGATGCGCTGATCCTTGGCAGTGGCTAACGGACGAAACTCCTCGACCAGTTCGCCGAGACACTGAGCCGCCTCGGTGAGCATGCCGGCTGACGGCGTCGTCTCGCTCGACAGCCACAGGATCGCGTTGCTGGCGCGAACCAGGCGCTCGACCGCGCGCTGAAGCCGCGCCCACGCAGTCAGATTGGCCCGGTCGTCATCAAGCAGAGCGAGGCTAGTACGCGCCGACTGCAGCGGCGTGCGCAGCTCGTGCCCGAGAAAGGCCAGCGTCTGCCGCTCACGTTCCAGCGCATTCAGCTGCTCTTGCCAGGCACGTGCATGCAGGCGCACGAGCTCGCTGAACTCACGCACCGGTTCACCTTGCGCCAGCGCGTGCAGGCGCTGTGGGTCAGGACTGGCAAGCACCTGCGCGACCAGTATCTTGGCGTGTCCAGCCACGCGCCCTACGAACGCGCGCGCCAGTGCATAAGCGCCCACCAGCAATAGCAACAGCAACCCAAGCGCATAAGCGAATCCGCGTGAGATACCGGCGTTGACCGTGAGCTCGTCAGTCACGTCATAGAGCAACACAAAAGGCTGCCCGTCGAGAGTGCGCGCGGACATTACGTGCACATAGCGGCCGTCGTCGCGACGGAATTCCGCAGCTTGGCCAGGGGCATCGCCGTCCAAGTGCGCGCCGATGTCCCCAGGCAGTTGCGGCATTGCGAATACGCAGAATTGGCTGGGTAAAGCGGCGGGTTTGAGCGCCGGATCGACCACGGTCGCGGCGACCGCTTGCATGCGTCGGTTTATGAAGTTGTCCTCGAGCATGAACAGCAAAAGCAAGCCCGCGGTGACAAACAGCGCGGACAGGCCCAGCGTAAAGGCCATCCACTGGCGGGCGAGGACGTGGCTAAGGCTGCGCTGGTGCGTCATCGTCGCGAACATCTTCTTGGGTGAGAAAGCGGTAACCGACGCCGCGCACGGTGTTGATCAACGGTTGTCCAAAGCACTGCTTGAGCGCCTGACGCAGGTGATAGACGTGCGCGCGCAGCGGCTCGCTGTCAGGCGGCTCATCCGCCCACAATGACTCGCACAGCGCGTCTTTGCCAACGCTGCCCGGGCTGGCGTCCATGAGCCGCCGCAGGATCGCGAAGCCGGCCGGGTGCAAATGCAGCCGGCGCTCGTCACGGCTCAACAGGTAGCCGCGCAGGTCCAGGGTGTAACCGCCCACACGCAGATGCGCGCCACCGGCGGTCGGGATGTGCGCGGCGATCGCACGCACCCGCGCCAGCAATTCCGCCGGCTCGAACGGCTTAACCATATAGTCCACCGCGCCGGCCTCGAAGGCGTGCAGCTTGTCGTCGAGTTGGCCGCGCGCAGTCAGGAATAGCACCGGCGAACGCAGCCCGTAGTCGCGTTTGAGCGCGCGGCACAAGCTCAGTCCATCTTGGTCTGGCAGGTTGATATCGAGCACGAGCAAGTCGTAGGCGTCTGCCAGCACCCGCGCCCGCGCTTGCGCCGCAGTGCATGCGAAGTCGACCAGCACTCCGTGTGCGGCAAGGTAGTCGCCGATGCCGGCTGCGATATCGATGTCGTCCTCCACCAGCAGCAGTTTGAGTGGCGGTGAGCTTGCAACCATTCGTGCGTCCCCTTGTATAAGCCGACTCAATCATGACCGGCATCTGCGACATGGTAGTGCCGTGCCTTGGACAACGCGCTCGGCGACGCTCGCAAGCGCTGCTCGCTTCATTGGCGGGCAAGATTGTGCATGCGGTAGGCGTCACCCACACGCCCCTGCATGCCCGCCACCAGCGCATGCATCAGTATAAGTCTGTTGTCGGCCTGTGGCAGCCGCTTTTTCGCCTGCGACGCAGCGGCAGCACCTTGACGGTAATAGATGTCAAGCAACTGCACTCCGATCTCCTCGCTGGTGCGCTCGCGCGCCACTGGCACATGGCCCATTACCTGCACCATCGCCTCGGCTACCGACCAGGTTGACCACGGGTTTTGGCCCGTGACCAGGCGACCATCGACCACGGTGTTGTCCAGATACAGCGGGCCTTCGACGAACTTGGCGTCGCCCTGCGCCATCGCGTCTTGCAGCAGATAAGGGAACAGTTCGCGCGCATTCTTTAGCAGGAACAGTTCCTCAGCGTTGGTGAAGCCGGTCACGCGCCTGCCAGCCAATAAACGGGCACCATCGTCAAGAGTCACGTTCAGCATCGCCGCCGGGCCGTGGCACACCGCGCCGATCACGCCGCCGGTCTGGTAAACCACGCGGGCGATACGCTGGATGTCCGGGTCGTCGGGGAAGTCGAACATCGTGCCTTTGCCGCCGACAAAGTACACAGCGGCGTACTGGGCGGGATCGATGTTCGCCACCGACAGTGTGTGGCCGAGCTTGCGCTGCGCTTCGGGATCGTTGAGGAAAGCATAGTCGGCAGCAACCAGCCCATCGTCCAGCTGCATCGGCGCCTTGCCGCCATGCGGGCTGGCGATATCCACCTCATAGCCGTTCGCGACAAAGACGTAATACGCTCGTGCCAGCTCGGTCAGCTCGAAACCGGCGCGCTTGCCTGTGTTGCCGATCCACTCGGTGCTGGTGACCACCGCAAGCACTTTCCCACGATGGACGCGCTCGGCGTCGCGCACGAATGCCAGATCCGTTGGCCGGCTGTGCGGATTGGCCACCGGCTGGGAATCCAGGTCTAGGCTGTGCACATAGGCGTAGCCGGCCACGGCCAGCAGCAATGTCAGGCACAGGCACGCGGCCACACCCAGCTTGATTTTTCTCCACATAGCGAAGTACTCCTTGTATGGCAGTCGGTTATTCGGCTGCGTACAAGATAAACAACGAAGGTAAAACAAACATCAAACGGAGCGAGGTTGGAAACTGTAAATGTAACGTTCTCAGATTGATTTCTGTTCCAGCCCTGAGCGGCGGCTAAATTGTTCAAAGTAAAAAGATTCAATGCGTTAGGATTCTCGGCCAAAACTCGAGGTTACTGCTGCTATGTCCGCCCCCCAACAGATCTGTTTTTACGAAAACGCTGACTGTAACGATGCACAACGCGTTATGCATCAATACGCTCTCTAGTACGCTGGGCATTCAAATCACCGAAGTTGGCGCCGATTTTCTACGCGGGCGTATGTCAGTCGATCAACGCACACATCAGCATTTGGCTTGTACATGGGGTGCCAGCGTCGCACTGCCCTGACAGTAATATCCAAGCTTGAACAACTTGATTAAAAATACATTGGATAAACAATGCAAAACCTATTTGATTTAACCGAAAAAACCGCGCTCGTAACCGGTGCCAGCCGGGGCATTGGTGCGGCAATCGCGAAACTCTACGCTGCCTACGGTGCGCACGTCATCGTCAGCAGCCGCAAGCTTGACGTCTGCACGGAAGTTGCGGCCGAAATAATCGCCGCCGGCGGCAAAGCCAGCGCGATGGCGGCGAATATTGGCGATTTAGCGGCGATGGATGCGTTATTTGCCGAGCTAGACGCGCAGCAGATTGAGCTAGATATTCTGGTCAACAATGCCGCTGCAAACCCGTACTTTGGGCCGATGTTGGACATGCCGATGGACGCGTTCAATAAAACGACGGACGTCAACATTCGCGGCTATTGGCGCATGATTCAACTGGCCGCACAACGCATGGTCAAAAAACAGGGTGAGAATCGCGGCAGCATTATCAACATCGCCAGCGTTAATGGCGTGCGCCCAGCGCCGATGCAGGGCGTTTATTCGATGAGCAAGGCGGCGGTAATTTCCATGACGCAAGTCTGGGCGCGCGAGCTAGGCACTAGCGGGATACGCGTGAATGCGATTCTACCTGGGCTAACCGATACGAAATTTGCCTCGACGCTGACGCAAAATCCGGCAATTTTGAAGCAAATTTTGCCAATCATTCCAATGCACAGAGTCGCCCAACCTGAAGAAATTGCACCAGTTGCGCTTTATTTAGCGAGTGCTGCATCCAGTTACGTTACGGGCAGCTGCCATGCGGTGGACGGCGGCTTTTTAAGTTAGATTGGCGCTGCGATTTAGCGATTGGCACATTTCACGAAGCATTCCAGCGGTTTAGCTGTATTTTTAGAATGCTTTGACGATAACTCACGGAATTCTAAAGGTGCCAAACAATGATTGACCAAACGGCGGAAACTCAAGACGGCAGCAATTTTTCGCCCGCCGCGCCGAATGAATTGCCGCGTCAAATAGGCCCATATCGCATTATTGAAGTGCTGGGCAAAGGCGGCATGGGCATGGTTTTGCTGGGCGAATCGGACCTGCCCAAGCGCAAAGTTGCGATTAAACTGATGCTGACATCGCAGTTTGATGCCGACGGTTTGAGCCGTTTTCGGCAAGAAATGGAAGTATTGGCGCGTCTTGAACACCCGGGCATTGCCCGTTTGTATGAAGTTGGCACCATTGAACTTGCAGGCACCGAACAGCCCTGGTATGCGATGGAATATGTTGCGGGCCTGCAGCTAGACGAATACGTCAAGCGTCATAAGTTGGACGTCAAAGCGATATTTCGACTGGTCGCAAAGATTGCGCACGCGCTGCAATACGCGCACCAAAAGGGCGTTATCCACCGCGATATCAAACCCGCGAACATCATTGTCGATGCGCAAATGCAGCCCAAAATCCTCGATTTTGGCATTGCGCGCTTGAATGAGCCCGACGCATCCGGCGTGCGTACGCGTTTCGGCCAGATCATCGGCACCTTGGCTTATATGAGCCCAGAACAGCTGGCATCCAGCGCAAATGCCGATGTGCGCTCGGACGTCTACGCCTTGGGCGTGGTGCTTTATGAACTATTGACCGGCGAGCTGCCATTAAAAATCAGCACCACCAGCCTGTTGGATGCCATTAAAGAGCTAAGCGACGGTAAGCGCGTTAGCCTAAGTACGCTGCGCCCAAATTTGCGCGGCGAAGTCGAGCTGATCGTCGACACCGCGTCAAATCGCGAATTAAAGCGACGCTATGATTCTGCTGCAAGTTTTGCCGGTGATTTGGAAAGCTATCTAAACAATCGGCCACTGCAGGCTAGACGCCCAAGTTTTGGCTATGTTTTTAGCAAATTTGTTCGGCGCAATCCGACTTTGGTTGCGGCGCTTAGTTTGGCGGTGTTTGCACTATTCGGCGCAACAGTCTATTCGCTGCTGGCAGCAGAAAAGGCACGTGTGGCGCTGCTGCAAGCGCAGCAACGCGAGCGCGAGGTGGTAGCAGTCAATCAATTTGTGACTGACATATTGACGCGTACCGATCCTGAAATGTCTGGAATCAGTGTCACGATGCCTGACGTGTTGATCGGCGCTGATTTGGCATATCAGAATTTGCCGCACAACACCGATGTTCGCGGCGCAGTAGCCCTAATGTTGTCGATGGCGTGGACGGGTTCAGGCGACGGCGCAAAGGGCGCACGCTATGCGGATTGGGCGCTGCAAGAACTGCAATTTGATGCGGTTAAGCCGTCAAGTAAACAGATTGAGGCCGCACTTGCGCAAATTACAGCGCTGAATCGGGCGCAAGAGTTCGATAAAGCGCTGCTGGCACTTGATCAGCGTTTGCCGGTTCTACGCAAGGCATTTTCGCCCTCGAACGCAAGCGTTTTGGAGTTTGATCTGGAAAAAATGTTTGCGCTTGCACATTTGCGACGAAATGACGACGCTATCAATCAGGCTATCGCGATTTTGCCGCACATCAGCAAACTAAAAGCTGAAAAAGCAACCTCATTTTTCAACAACTATGCAATTTTATTGCGTGGCGTGGGCAAGTTGGACGAGGCCGAACAAATGCTGCGCAAGCAAATCAGTTTGTCTAGCGACAAGGACATATTCAAATCCCACATTTATTCTTTAAAAAACACGCTCGCCACGACGTTGGATATGGCGCACCGCAGTGACGAAGCTTTGACGTTGTTTAATGAGGTCATTCAAGGCCGTACGCAACTGTTAGGGCCTGAGCACCCTTCGACCATGATTGCCGAGTTGAATCAGTTGCCCGCACTCGTGCATCTAAATCGCCAGCCGGAGGCATTAAAAATCGCCGTTGCGCTGCTGCCACGGATTAAAGCGCGATTCGGCGCCAATGACTTTCGCACATTAGAGTTGATGAACACGATTGCCTACACGCATGAAGATCTCGGCAATCTGGACTTAGCGCAAGAGCAATATGTCGACCTAGTCAATCATCACGTACAGCAGACTAAACGAACTTCTAGCGAAGCACTTGCCAGAAGCAATCTAGCGATGCTGCTGGTCAAACGTGGCATGGTGGATGCGGCAACCGAGCAATTTCGCCAGACTTTGGCCGTCGCCAAGGAAGCCATTGGTGAAAAGCACCCGCTTTACGCTGTAATGCTGAGTAATGCCGCCACTGCCGATATTGCGGCCAAGCGCTACAGCGATGCAGAAACAAAACTGAATTTGGCGATACCGCTGTTAATTGCCAGTTTCGGGCCAGATCATGTGCGGGTAAAAACAGCGAAAGAGCGTTTGGCGAGTGCGATGCAGCAGCGATAAACAAGTTTTGGTTCTGTTCTAATGCCATGTGAGAGTGGCATTTCATGTATGTAGGGGCGCATTGCATGCGCCCAACCCCACGCCACTGAATCCACTTCTGGCAATTGCCGCGTGCAGGTCGGTAACCCGCAAAAATGCGGTGCCACGATGTATTAGGTGCCCGGAACGCATTGGGCGCATGCAATGCGCCCCTACAACTACGTCGACGGGAAATCTAGCGAATTATCTAAGCCCAGTTTCCGCACGCGCAATTACAACGCGCTGAATTTCGCTGGTACCTTCATAGATTTCAGTAATTTTTGCATCACGGAAATAGCGTTCGACCGGCAATTCTTTGCTGTAGCCCATGCCGCCGTGAATCTGCAGGGCTGCGTGGGTGATGAACATCGCGGCTTCTGACGCACTTAATTTGGCAATTGCGGCTTCTTTGCCGAATTTCTCGAAGCCATTCTGTTTCATCCATGCGGCGCGCAAGGTCAGCAATTCTGCCGCGTCAAGCTTGCACTTCATATCGGCGATTTTGGCTTGAATCATCTGGAAACTACCAATCGCTTGACCAAAAGACTTTCGATCTTTGCAATACGCAACGGCAGCTTCGTAAGCCGCACGCGCGATGCCGATGGCTTGGCTGGCAATGCCAATGCGGCCAGCGTCCAACACGCTCATGGCTATTTTGAAGCCCTCGCCTTCTTTGCCCAGCAAGGTATCTGCGCCAGCAGCATAGTCATTAAACTCCACCACGCACGTCGCTGAGGCGCGAATACCGAGCTTAGGCTCATGCTTGCCACGGCTAAAGCCGGCATGGCGGGTGTCAATTAAAAACGCGCTGATGCCTTTCGCGCCCTTTTCTGGGTCAGTGACGACAAAGGCAACCAAACGCTCTGCCACGGGGCCGGAGGTAATCCAGCTTTTACTGCCATTGATTTTATAGCTGCCATCGGCTTGCTTGACCGCGCGCACGCGCATCGCGGAAGCGTCCGAACCTGATTGCGGCTCAGTCAGTGCATACGCACCAATTTCCTGACCTGATGCAATTGGCACTACCCAATCTTGCTTTTGTTGCTCGGTACCATATTTCAAAATACCGTTACAATACAATGAGTTATTGACGCTGATGATGGTGCCGTGGCTAGCGTCGGCGGCGCTAATTTCGATCATCGCCAGAACATAGCTGATCGTGTCTAAGCCTGCACCACCGTATTCTGGCGGCACCTCAATGCCCATTAAACCCAGCGCACCGGCGCGACGAATCGTCGCTAACGGGAACTCGCCTGATTCATCATGCGCCGCTGCAATCGGTGCAATTTCGTCTTTGGCGAACTTCCGCGCCACGTCTTGAATCATTAATTGGTCGTCGGTAAAGCGAAAGTCCATGGCGCAAGCCCTCAATTGAAAATGAAATTATTCGGTCGGAAAATAGCATCAGAACCGTGAAGGTATCGCGCCTGGGTGAAGGCTGCAAACAAGTTCTGCAATTCGAGTGCGATTCAAAGTGTGGATTGTGTTCGAACCAAACCTAAAGGAACCGTTCGCGCCTTTAGCCCATTGAAGGCTAAAGCCGCAAAAATACTGACGCAGCCGCGGCACTTTGAGCATCACGAAAGTTGACGTCACATGCTTCGACGGGCTCAGCACGAACGGGTTTCGTTCAGCGCCGTAATTCCTCGTTAGATCAGATTTTTTCGTCAAGTCGAGCCGCAAACCGCCCCAAAGGCCGCCCCATCTTCACCGGCATTGCAGCGGCAATATCGGCGTCAAACTGGATTGGCTTTTCGGTCAGCACAATCGCCGTTGAGCCCATATTAAAGCGCCCCATTTCCGCGCCTGCCATTAAACTTGGGCCATCGTCGAGCCGCGTATCGACAATTTTTTGCGCATACGGTGGCGTTACTGTGCCACCCCAAACGGTATCGATGCTAGACACAAAAATCGCGCCTACGAGCACCAAAGCAACCAAGCCATGCTCGGTTTCAAAAATACAGACCAAACGCTCGTTACGCGCAAATAGCCGGGGAATTGATTCCGCCGTCCAAGTCGCAACGCTAAACAGCCGCCCCGGCACGTGCAAAGTGCGCAGCAACTTTCCAGCAATGGGCATGTGCAAGCGGTGGTAATCACGCGGGCTTAAATATACTGTGGCAAAGCTGCCATTCGCGAAGGTTTTCGCCAGCTCGCTATCACCAAGTAGTTCAGCAGCACTGTAATCCATACCCTTGGCCTGCAAAATCCTGCCGTCCGTTACGGCGCCTGCCTGGCTAATCGCGCCGTCGGCTGGGGACAAAAGTAAGTCGGCACCACCTGCAATTGGGCGCGCACCGGGTTTAAGCGCACGAGTAAAAAATGCATTAAAACTTGGATAGGCAGCTAAATCCGGTTCCAGCGCATCGGCCATATCGACTTTATAGCGCTTCACAATTTGGCGGATAAAGGTGTTTTTCACCCAGCGCCATTCGCTGCGGGTCAAATAAAACATGATGCGGCTCAGAAACCGGTGTGGCAACGAATACTGCAATGCCACCGCCAAATCACGCATGATCATGGCCGACCTTCCTGAGTGGCAACGGGCGCTTGCGCGCCTGCACCCTGCATTTTGCTGTCTATGAAAGCCGGTATGTCGCTACGTAGCTGTGACCAGTCAAACATGGACTGCGCAAGCGGACGCGCAATTGCCGCCAATTGCCCCTGCGGGTTGATTAGGAAAATCGAGGCGGTATGCGCCATGGTGTAGTCCTGCGGCCCGGTGCCGTTCGCTTCTTTCTCAAACACTGCGCCCAAATTAGTGGCAAACGCGGTTAAAGCCGGAATGTCCCCGGTTGCTGCAATAAAGGCTGGGTTGTAATGCTTGACGTAGCCGTCCAAATTTTCCGGCGTGTCGCGCTCAGGATCAATCGAAACAAACACGACTTGCGCCGCCGCTGCTTGATAACTCGGCAACTTAAGAATGCCCAACACCGCATTCAGCTCGGTCAAAGTGGTTGGACAAATATCTGGGCAGCTAGTGAAGCCAAAACTCAACAAACTCCAGTGCCCCTGCAATTGCGCCAAGGTAAAGTCAGTGCCGCCACTGTTTTTTAAGTTAAACGACGAAATTGTTTTTGCGGCGGGATAAACGAGCAAACTTTTGTAAGCGTGCGGGTCGATACCCCCGTCCGCGTTGCTTGCCGTAGCGCTTGATATTTGCACGCGCGAACCTAGCCACAGGCCTAAACCGGCAGCGATAGCCACTAAAAAAATGATAAGGAAAACGTGTTTGTCAGCCAAGCCAACTTGGCTTAGGCCCGCAGGATATTTTTTCATCCCGCGAGCCTAGCCGATCAAACATGAAGCGTTGGCAAAACTAAGCCGTAAATGCGCAAATTTGAAGGCGTGCGCAGCGCCGGTTTAGCTATTCTTTAAATCGTGTCGTCGAAATCAGTTCGACACCATTTTTAGTGAAGGCAACCGTTGAGCCCACAGATTCAATTTGCGCCATCATCGCTTTTTGCATTTCCATCATTTGGTCGAAGCCTTCTTGATCTGGCGCAGGCATGGTTTCCTTAGCCTTTTCCATTGATCCCAATGCCAACTCGAACAACGCACTGCCGTAGGAAAACTCAAATGCCTCGCCGTTTTTGGTGCTCGGCGCTTTTTGTAACGCGCTCAAATCTGCCAACCGGTTTTTGCCAACACCGACAATAAGCATGGCCGGATTCATCGCGGCGTAGCCCTCGTTCGCACTTAAACTGCCAGCGGGCACGCTCGCAAAAATCGATGGGTCCAACTTTACCGGCTTGCCACCTACTTCCGGCTTGGTGTTTGCAAGTTGCGTCACATAACCCTGCACCATCCCCAGCACGGCTTCTGGTTGATCGGTAAATAATGCGACGTTGCCTGTGATGCCGCGCAGCTGTGGCTTTTCCGCGGCGTAATCCATCTCAAAGTCGTCAATGCTTACGCCAAAACCCTTCACCATCGCCGCCATACCCAACATCGGATTCGCCAAACTTTCTTTAAGCTTGGCGGCATTTTCATTCCAGCTCAATAGCTCCGGGCAGGTGTAGGGCGCTGCAATTACTTTATCCGCCTGCACGCGCATGACATTCATCGCCTTTAACGGGTCCGTCGAGAAGCCCATTTTAAAGGCGCTACCTTTGCCGTAAGCCGGCATCGGTGCCACTGTGCTTGCCAGCCGGCTCGCAATTTCAGGCGTTAGTTCCAACACTACTTTTGCTGACATTTCCGTGCCCGACAATTCCGTATAACCCATCACAGCACGCGGCATATGACTGAGAATGCTCAACATCTCGCTTCTACATACGGCGGTCGCCGTCGGCATTTTTTCATTGTTTGCCGCCGCCCAAAGTGCAGTCTCCAATTTATTTGGCTTGCCCATGTACACATTAGCCAGGGGCGCGAAGTCGATAAAACCCAGTGAATAGCCATTCAAACCATATTTATTTTGGATCGAGCTGAGCTTAGCGCTAAGGGCTTTGGCACCGACTGCCGAGGCGGGAACAACCATTTGCAGTAAGTCATTCTTGGCATTTGAGGGCAGCACGCTGAGCACTAGTTGATCGCCTTCAATCACAATAATCGGCTGAATTTTTTCCGCGCCAAGTCGAAACATCTCGCCGCTTCGAAGCTTGCTGCGCGTGTAGGTGAACTCTGGATTGCGCTTTTTCAAAGGCAACTTCGCGTTGGCCTTTTTGCTGAAGTCAATTATTTTGTCCAGCGTGTTGGCAACTGTTAAACGCGCTTTAGCTGCATCTGATATCTCAAAACGCATAACCGGCACTAAACCCACGCCATAAATCGCAAAGCGGGCCTGGGGCTTAAATCCAGCTTTCAATGCTGCTTCGTCGCTCGTGTAGATATCACCCAGCTCGGCGAACAAACTGAAAATTCGCTCAGCTTCCGCGCGCTTTGCGGCGGTATCGGCCGTTTCGGGCTCACCCGCAGTAAGCCCTTTAAGAAAGCCTTGCTTCGCACCCGTCTTAAACAATTCGATAATTTGACCGCTGTAGCGCTTCATGCGCGCCGTTGCAGCCGGCGGCATCGGGGCCAGACTAGCAATTAAATAAGGCGTATCGCTCGGCACATAGTCAATCGGTGCAGCCGCAAACGCGGTGGGCAGAGCAAAAAGTAAAGCAGCAGCAATCGCTAAACGACGCATAAATATTCCTTAATTAAATGTTAAAGAGGAGTGTAGCTTTAGGGGCGAGCAAAACTAAAGCTAACCTACACCCTAACTCTGTTACGCCTGCTTAAAGTCATATTATGGCGGAACGTGATCGCTGCTCAATCCATCAACCCCATCCGACTAAATGATCGCGCCTGAGTTGGTGTTTAGTCCATCAGCCCCATTCTACTAAAGGAACGAGGAGGCCCATCGCAAATCAAAATGTGGTCGTGCAAAGCAATATCCACCGTCGCTAGCGCCTGTTTTAGCTTGCGGGTGAAATGGATATCGCTTTGCGAAGGTTGATCGCTGCCGCTTGGATGGTTGTGCGCCACAATCACACCGCTGGCTTTGCGTGCTAGCGCTTTTTCAACAACGGCTCTGGGCTTAAGCGAGATTTCGGTCATCGTGCCGCGCGCGATTTCGTCTAGCGCTATTAATCGCAGCTGATTGTCCAGGCTCAGGCACACAAATACTTCTACTTTTTGATCCTGTAGTGTCGCTTGGATCAGCGCGGTCGCGGCACCGTCGCTGGTCAATTCGCTACCGCGCTGCAAATTTTGCTGCATGCAGCGGCGGCCTAACTCCAGCGCGCCCTGCAGTTCGCAAAAGCGCGCCAAGCCCATACCGCGCAATTTTTTTGCATGCAGCCAGTCCAGCGCCAACAGGCTGCGCAAACTAGTCGCGCTTTGCAGCATTTCGCGCGCCAAATCGAGCGCGCTTAAATCACGAATACCGGTGCGTATGAAAAGCGCCAACAATTCAGCATCGCTTAATGCCGCCACACCTTGGTGCAGCAATTTTTCTCGTGGGCGGCAGTCTTTGGGCCAGGTGTGGATAGGCATAGCGTTAACCTGTTGATCAGAAGCGCAACGCTGCCACGCAATTCGCGGCCGCGAACTCAGATCAATCTGATTTTAGGTACAGATTTAGCGCCGTTGTTATCGCAGCGGCAACGCGCAGCAGAAATAAATCGCACTTAACGCTAATTTTATTGTGCTAAGAAACGCTGCGGAGTAACTTGACCATGCCTCAACGCGACTTGCCGCTGTTGACGCGTAGCGCGCACAAGCACCCATGTGTGCATCCACTAGACTGTCAACTTGGAACTTTCGGCAATGCCCGAAGCATCCAACCAAAGGAGTCAAGAATGTTTGAAAGCAAAAATCAGGAAGACGTTCAGTCATTTATTGAAGGCAACAACGAAGCTCGCCGTCTCATTAACCGCCACCGCCAATTAGATCGCGTCGTTAATGATGCGAGACTTGGACTGCGCCCGGTTGATGATCGGACGCTCGTCACCACGAAAAAGGAAAAGTTGCGCGCGAAAGATCGCCTCACTTTTCTGTGGGAGCAGCGGGAAAGTTGTTAACGCGTTATTGATTTTTTCGGCCACGCCTAGCGGCTTGGCTTAGTGCGAGTCTTTCCATCACGGGAATCCAGGCCTAATCGGCGTCACCGATCGCGCCTCGGTTCCCGTTTTAGCATTGCCCCTAACATACTCGCATCGGACAGCCCTGACTATTGGCAGATGTACAAACGGCCAGAACGCGGACACGCTTCGCATTATGAAAAAACTCCGAAAATTCTTGTTCCGCCTCTCCGCAGCCGTTGTACTAATTGCGATTTTAGCGTTCGTGCATTTCTGGTATTTCAAACCCATTTTTATTAGTGCCTTTTTCGAGCGGGTTTTTATTCAGTACGCGCTAGACGACCCGGAACTGCTTTCTTCTATGGGCATCCTTCGTTCGGTAGGTTTGACGTATTACGATGACGACCTGACCGATGTATCGCCAAAACGTGAACGTGCAATTGCTGAAAAGCTAGTCGCTGACCTAGCCACGTTGCGCCGCTACGACCGAAATACGCTTGTGGGCGAACAGCAGCTCAGCTACGACGTATTAGAGTATTTTTTAGACGTGCAGGCGCGCGGCCAGCCGTTTGAGCATCACAACTACCCAGTTAATCAGCTTTTTGGCGTACAAAACGGCTACCCGCGTTTCATGAATGAAGTACACACCGTTAAAAATTACGGCGACGCAGAAAACTACATCGCCCGCTTACAAAAAGTGGAGGGCAAATTTGCCGGCGTGCTCGAAGGCCTAAAACTACGCGAACAAGTCGGCATTTTACCGCCGCGTTTTGTGTTGGAAAAAGTGCTGGCTGAAATGCGCGGCTTTATCGGCAGCCCGGCTAAAGAAAATTCGCTATACCTTGAATTCCAAACCAAATTGAAAGGGATTGCGGCCGACAAAATGAGCGAAGCCGAGCGCACCGAATTATCAGCCAAAGTTGAAAATGCGATTCAAACCAATGTGTACCGCGCCTATGGCGGTTTGATCCGCTATTACGATGCGCTGTTACCGAAAGTTACTGCCAATAATGGCGTTTGGGCGTTGCCGAATGGCGAGGCCTTCTACACGTGGGCAATTGAACAAAACACCTCTACAACCATGAGTGCAGATCAATTGCACGATCTAGGGTTGGCAGAAGTTGCAAACATTGAGCAGCAAATGGACGCAATTTTGCGTGGTGAGGGCTTAAGCGAAGGCAACGTCGGCGCGCGGGTAGCAGCGCTTTCCAAACGACCCGATCAGCTGCGTCCTAATACTGACGCTGGCCGCGCCGAAATTTTGGCTGACTACAAAACCATTTTGACCGAGGTCAACACTGGGCTTGCGCCCTATTTTGACGTCATGCCCAAGGCCGCCCTGGACGTGCGCCGAGTTCCGCCGTTCGCAGAAAAAACTGCACCCGGCGCTTACTACAATGGCCCATCCATGGACGGCGCACGCCCAGGCGTTTTTTATGCCAATCTGCGCGACACCGCTGAAACGCCGCGTTTTGGCATGCGCACCTTGGCCTACCACGAAGGTATTCCAGGGCACCATTTTCAAATCGCGATCGCACAAGAGCTCAAGGGCGTGCCAACATTTCGGCGCATCTTGCCGTTCACCGCCTATAACGAAGGCTGGGCACTGTATGCGGAACGCCTTGCATGGGAAGCCGGTTTCGAAAAAGCACCGCTGGACAATCTGGGTCGCCTGCAAGCCGAAATGATGCGCGCCGTGCGCTTAGTGGTCGACACCGGTTTACACCGCAAACGCTGGAGCCGCGAGCAGGCAATTGACTACATGCAGGACAAAACCGGCATGGCGTTGGGTGAAGTAACCAGCGAAATCGAACGCTATTTAGTCAACCCAGGTCAAGCACTTGCTTACAAAGTCGGCATGATAAAAATTTTGGAACTACGCGAAAAAGCGAAGCGCGAACTAGGCAGCAAATTTGATATTCGCCAGTTCCATAACGAAATGCTGATCCACGGATCCTTGCCGCTAAAAGTGATGGAGCAAGTAATCGAACGCTACATCGCCAAGCTTAAAGCCCAAAGTTAAGGCAAATCCGCCAGCAACGCTAAATGCACGTTCAGAAATCGCCGCCCTGCCCTTTGAGCTTGCCGCGTATTTACACTAGACTTCGACCCGCATGCCCGAATGGCGAAACTGGTAGACGCAGCGGACTTAAAATCCGCCGGTTGGCTAAAACCACCATGCCGGTTCGATTCCGGCTTCGGGCACCACTTCATCAAGCGATGTGACCGCAACAGCCGGTATGCATCGCAGATATTGACTAAAACCCGCTTAATGGCGGTTTTTTTACGCCCCAC
>Ga0105046_10007859_pt1 | contig 16763 bp, 14 predicted proteins | sample MAT03_FD_78385 | JGI IMG/M metagenome (GOLD analysis project Ga0105046, IMG submission 78385) | Freshwater microbial communities from Lake Fryxell liftoff mats and glacier meltwater in Antarctica - MAT-03 (megahit assembly) | ecosystem: Environmental > Aquatic > Freshwater > Ice > Liftoff...
AACATCAGCAACGGTCCCTCAGGGTTGACGTACCACCCCGGCACCGGGCAGCTCAAAGACTTCCACAACCACTTCTTCCTGGTGGATTTCAGGGGACAGGCCTCGTCCAGTGGTATTCACACGTTTACAACTAAATCGCAAGGCGCGGGGTTTAAGCTTGTTTCACCGCAACAATTCGCATGGGGCGTGTTGGCGACGGACGCGGACTTTGGGCCGGACGGTGCGTTCTACATCGCCGACTGGATCTCGGGTTGGGACGGGCTTGGCAAGGGCCGCATTCACCGGCTAACCGACGTTTCACCCGAAGCAGCCCCCGCGGGTGAATCCGTTGCATCGTTGATCGCAAGTGACTACAGCAAGCGAATGCCAGAACAGTTGGTATCGCTCATGGCTCATGCCGATGTGCGGGTGCGGATGGAAGCACAATTCGCCTTGGCGGCGATGGGGCGCGACGATTTGTTCATCGCAAGCGCGCAAAGCGGACAACCGCAGAACGCACAGTTGCACGCCATTTGGGGCCTAGGTCAGCTGCTTCGCGGCGCTCCTGGTTCAAAGCTACGCGCAGGCACCAAGCTCACCGACATTCAGGCCGCATTGGTAGCAAGAATGACTGCGAAATCGGCGAAGCCCATTGACGACGAGCCCCGTGCCCAAGCCGCGAAAGTGCTTGGAGAGGCTTCCGCACCGGGACCTGTTGCCGAGTTGCTAACCGCGCTGGCTGACAAATCCGATCGCGTGAAGTTCTTCGCTGCGCAGAGTTTGGCGCGGCTCAAAGCGAACGGCGTTAAGGATCCAGTCTTGGCGATGTTGGCAGCCAACAAAGATCGTGACGTGTACCTTCGCGTTGCGGGAATTCGTGCATTGGCCGCTGGAACTCCACCGTCCGAGTTGGCAGCGCTTTGCACGCACGCGTCAAGTTCAGTGCGGTTGGCGGCAACGATTGCGTTGCGTCGGTTGGAGTCCGAACAAGTTGCGGTGTTTCTGAATGACAAGGATCCCGCGGTGGCCCGCGACGCCGCACGCGCTATCAACGACGTACCAATCGAAGGAGCAACTGCTGCCTTGGCAAGGCTTGCATCGATGCCAGTTTTGCCAAGCGACTACGTTGTGCTTAGCCGCACGATTGAAGCAAACTTTCGAGAAGGCAGCGCTGAATCTGCGAAGTTGCTCGCGCGGATAGCTTCGGATCCGAAAATAGAAATCCGTGCACGACGTGAAGCGGTTGCAGCGTTGGGTGATTTTGCGGCGCCGCAGCCCCGCGATCGATTAACAGGCTCCTATCGACCATTGCCTAAGCAAGTTCGCGATGGGAAAGCTGCAGTCGCAGAACTATCGGGTGCGCTTGCCAAGCTGTTGATCCGTAACCAACCAGAAGTGTTTTTAACCACGGCAAAGGCCGCGGCCCGCCTTAAGTTGATCGAAGCGGCCCCCTTCCTCGCACGAGCGGTTGAAAAGAAGTGGGACACAGATTCAATGCGGCTTGAGGCACTTAAAGCATTGCAAGCTTTGAAGGCGCCAGAACTGGACACTGTGTTGCCAATCGCCTCGAAGGATCCCTCCTCACAGGTACGATTGTGGGCGCTTAAAGCACGCGTCGTGGCCAACCCGGCGCTCGGACACGAGTTGGTGGGACAAGCTCTAAAGACTGGAACGGTAGAGGAAAAACAAGCGGCCATTGGAATCTTGGGATGGCTGCAGGATCCTGCAGCCGTAACGAAGCTTTCATCAATGTTGGACGAACTTGTGGCGGGCAAATTGGCTCCAGCGTTGTCACTGGATGTGCTAGAGGCCTCCCAAAAGCGAAATGAGCCATCGCAGTTGGCGAAGTTGGAAGCCTATGAAAAAGTGCGCCCAGACACAGATCTAGGGCCGTACATCGAAGCCGTTGATGGCGGCGACGTTGAGCAAGGTCGTCGAACATTCTTGTTCAATGGCGCGGTTCAATGTCGACGTTGCCACAGCGTGGAAGGCCACGGCGCAGAGGTCGGTCCCGAGCTCAAGACCGTAGGCAAACGACGCTCTCGACAGTATTTGCTTGAGGCGGTTGTGTTCCCTAGCAAGCACTTTGCACCTGGCTTTGAGTCTACTTTGGTGACAATGAAAGACGGCGCCATCCACGGCGGCACTGTCAAGCAAGACACCGCATCGGCTTTGAAGCTTTCGTCCGTTGAGGAAGGCGAACTCACACTGTTGAAAAAAGAAGTCGCCAGTCGTGAACCCGGAGCGTCAGGAATGCCCGATGGCTACGGAAGCATCCTGAGCAAGCGAGAGCTTCGAGATCTCGTGGCCTTCTTGGCGGCACAGAAGTAGCGTTAAGGCGTAGGTGGAGTGGGCAAATGCAGAACGCCCACGCCCACCAAGACGCCAACTATCCCAACGCTTACGAATACCACCGCGCGCAATGTGGCGCGGCTCAGTATGAGTTGAAGCATTGACTCGCGTTCACCGCGTGGGCGAATGACCGCTTGCAACACACCGCTGACGATCAGTAGCAAACCACTAAGCAGGAAGAACTTGGTCATGGAGCAGATTCCTTCGCCATATCTGCGGCGAGTTCTGCTTTTAGCAGATCGGCGTAAGCAACCATCAAACGCTTCGTCACCAAGCCGGGAACTCCCGTTCCTACTGGTTGACCGTCAATGCTCGTCACAGGCAAGATCCCGCGCGCAGCGCTGGTGATGAAGATTTCAGCAGCGGTTTTGAGTTCAGCCGGAGAAAACGAAGCTTCGGCGCCAGGTAGGCCCAGCGACCGCACAAGGCCCAAAACCTTCGCTCGCGTAATGCCGGCAAGTAGGCCCACGCTCAATGAGGGCGTCGTTATGATGCCTTCAATCACAGCAAACACATTGCTGGTGGCGCCTTCTGCAACAAAGCCATCAGGAGAACAGAGAATCGCTTCGTGCACACCAGGGCGGCGAGCCCTTGCCTCGCCCACCGCAAGTACGTTGTTAAGGTAGTTACCCGATTTCACCGACGGATCCAGTGCGCCTGCGTGGTTGCGTGTGACGGAAACGATTTCCACGGCCACGCCTTTTTCATAAAGTAGAGGCGCCGGAGGGTTCAATGGCTGCGCGATGACAATCAACTGAGGGTCGGTTGCCGATTGAGGGTCAAGGTCACCTGACTTCCCTACACCCCTGGTTACAACAATGCGGACTCTAGATTCGGTGTTTCCGGTTGCCGCAACAGTGTCCTTAACGGCCTGTTCCATTAATGCCCGGGGCGGCAAGGAAATCATCACCCGCGACGCAGAACGTTCAAGTCGGTCGAAGTGTTCTGACAACGCAAATAGCCTGCCACCTACGGTGCCGACTGTTTCGTAAACACTATCCCCAAAAAGAAAACCACGGTCAAACACCGAGATCTTTGCAAGTTCGGGAGGGACTATTTGGCCTGAAATGTAAACACGGATTGACATGACGCAGACAACGAGGCTAGTACATTAGGAGGCTTTGGGCCATCCTTTGCGCGAGGCACTCCTTGAACATCCTGAGGCTCCGATGCGAGGACGCAGACGAATTCGAATGCGCCCTGTTACAAACTGAAAGCGGCCTTGCCGTATTTTGTCCCACAACCACGATGCACGAGGTGGGTGCGGCCGTCGTGGTTGAACTGGTGTGCAAGGCACTGCCCAACCGCGTGATGATCAAAGCCACGGTCATGGAGTGGCGACCAGCGTTACCCCGCCTGAGGGTGCGCGCTGGTGCGACGGTCTCATTCGACCCTGCTGAAGCGCAGAAGGTTGCCTTCGTGATTGAAACCATGCGAGGGCTCCGGCCGCCGACGCCCAAACGTAAACACCAAAGGCTCCCCGTCGCCCTACCTGCGAGAATCAGATTGGGCGTTGATCCTCAGGTCATCACAGCCGAGGTTCAAGAGATCAGCATCAGCGGAGCGCTTTTGGGTGGGTTTCCTCAACCGGCCATTGGAACTGACGTTGTACTTGAATTCACGCCTCCAGGGGGAGAATCCCCGATGGATCTCGCCAGCAGGGTACTTTACCACGCTGGAAAGGAAGGAACGGGCGTTCGATTCCTGTTTCGTGAAGGCGGCGGTTCAAGGCGACTTAGGGAAGTTGTTCGGCGCATCAAGCAATCATAATGGCAAGCGAACCGCTGCAACTGTCGCCTGCGCAAATCAAAGCTGCGGCCAACGCGCGTCGCCTTGTGGATTTGGCAGAACAGTTGGTGAGAGAAAGACGCTGGGATTCCATCCAGGATTTGCTCTCAAACGCTTCGTTGGAAGACGCAAGCCTAGATGAACTGGTTTCTGCATTGCAAGCGTTAGATCGGGGATTAGGACACTTGCCGCCGTCCAAGCTCCGCAGCGCCAAAGTGGTTTCACAACTTGAAACCCTCCGCGCCATGGCGGGCGACTGCCTTGCCGGTAGATTGCACCACGTTCCGATTACAAAAAAAGAACAGGCCGCCATGGTTTTGGCTGCAGAGTTGTTGTTGGCGGGAGGGAAATCGAAAGAATCCGCCGCGCTATTTGAACGCGCAGGCGAAGACGGACGAGCCGCCGACGCACATGGCTTGTCTGGCGACATCGAGAACATGGAGCGATGCCATGAACGACTCGAACAACGCCGTGGCGCGAAACGAGCATCCAATCAACTAACCCGCAAAGTTGAATCTTTGATCGAAGCAGGTGAACGTATGGCAGCCCTCAAGTTGATGCAGGACGCATCTAAAGCGCTGCTGGAATCCGCAGGGTTGAGCAACTGTAAGAAGACGATTGCCGAACGACTCTGTCGAAGCCGCGCGCTAACTTTGCGCATAAACAGCAACCACGGGGAATTGCTGCGCGTCACCGGCTTGCCCGCAACCATGGGCCGTCAAACAGACAGTGACATTCCGCTGCGTGATCCAAGCGTTTCCCGACAGCACGCAATGATCGTCGCGGACGAAGGTCAGTTAGCCATTGAAGATGCAAATTCACGGTCTGGCACAAAAGTTGGGAACGCGCGTTTGGTTGGAAAAATTCCAGTGTTGGCAGAGATGGAACTTTGCCTCGGACAATCGTGTCGGCTGCTTTTAGAACTGCTTAGCGACGCCCCTTCGGCAAAGGTGCTCCGCGTTGCGGGGCAAACCGGTTTTGACAGAAGCCTACTTGCGTTTGTTGTGCAAGACCACTTTGACTTGCATTGGGCGATCCCAACTGTGTCTGGAGTAAGAATACAAGTTGGAAAAGGGATCCTACGGCTTGAACGATTGGCCAGCCAACCGGTGCGGGTCGCCAGTCACTACGTTGGACTTGAATGTGATCTAATGATTGGTGACTTAATCGAAATACCGATCGCAGGAATTATGACCCCCATTGTGCTTGAGGTCCTTGCTTGAGCGCGATGGACTCTTTGCACGACCTCGATGACCTTCACCGGGTGCTGCATGAAGACCCGTCGAATGAACTGAATCGTTGGAAACTGGCTGATGCTCTGGCGAAAAGCAGAGAATACGCAAGCGCTCGTGAAGTAGCGAAGCCGCTGTCGGTGACAACCAATATGACGTTGTGGGAACGAGCCACGATCCTGTTGGCGCAACTTGCAGAGGACACAGGACGAAACGACGAAGCAGCGGCGCTATGGGAAGCCTTGCTCTCACTTGATATTGATCATTCGACAGCCTTCGCACACTTGTCGCGCCTAGGACGATTTGGGCAGCGGCTAGGTCGAGCACACGAATTGCAAACATGCGGCAGCAAAGCAACTTTGAACTCCCCGCAAGGCGTCGTGTCCAGCCGCTATGAAATTCTTTCACAACTGGGAACCGGCACCACCGGAACAGTGTTCTTGGCGCGCGACACTCACCTTGGCTTGCAGGTTGCCCTAAAGGTGCTTCATCCCTACTTAGCGTCAGCGTCTCGTTCCGAGGCTCGTCAGCGGTTCTTCCGCGAAGCCCAATTGGCGGCAAGCGTACGACATCCCGGCGTGGTTGCGGTCTATGATCTCGACCAAGAAAACAGGACTCTTTCGCTCGAATATTTGCCACTGGGCACGTTGCGCTCCCGACTCGCCGATGCGCAGGCAGCGCCCGCTGGGAAACTTCACCACCAAGAGATCAAAGCCACTTTGCGATCGTTACTTATGACGCTTGTCTATGTGCATGGCATGGGCCTAGTCCACGGAGACATCAAGCCAAGGAACATCCTCCTTCGCCAACCCGGGCAATCCGTCCTAGGAGACTTTGGCGTGGCGAGGCTATTGGCTGACGGTCCACAACTGTTTACTCAAGGGGCGGCCGGCACGCCGCTGTACTTCGCTCCGGAACTGCTTCGAGGGGCCTCATCGAGCACAAGCGCGGATCTATTTGCCGTGGGGGCCGTAGCGTGGGAGATGGTGGCAGGCCGACCGATGCGCACCCGAGATAATCTGGTCGCCGGCCAATTCGACGCCCCTGGGCCGCCATTTGCCTCAGAAACACCGATTGGCCCCGAGCTCAAAGGCATCGCGAAGTTGATAGAGGCAACGACCCTAAGCGTTCCCACTGGGCGGCCAGCCTCGGCACAAGACGCCCTGGAGATCCTTGACAGCTGACAACTGCCGACACGAAGTAAGGCATGGAGTATCATGCGCTCCATGTTGAAGTTCGGCTCCCGCATCACACTGCTGCCAGCGCACCTTTTGTTGGCAACCGCACTATGCTTTTTGACGTTATCCGCTTTGCCTGCGCTTGCAGAAGAGGGTCCTGCCGAATTGCTGGCCGGAAAAGCCCCAGTCGCCAGCGCCGGAGTTAGCCACGCTAAGCAATTGACTGATGGCAGAGTCGCAAACGAGGGTGATTTTTGGCTAACGAACATCACCACAAGGTTCCGCGATAAGGACGCCTACGCGATTTATGACTTAGGCGGACCTCAGCCCATCCGGTGCGTGTACCTCCAAGGTGACAACAACGACTTTTACCAAGTCGACGGTTCGGTAAATGGCGACAAGTTCTTTCCGATGTACATCGGTGCGCCGGCGAGTGGACCCGGTATGCGGATGCGATCTGGCAAAATTGTCGCCACAGCCCGCTTCATCCGCGTTCATGCCCATGGTGGCGATGGATCCTATGCGCTGTCGGAGCTGGGCGTCCTACGCAGCTGCCCCACACCTTGGCCCCCTGATCTTGTGCGCATGCAAAGCATTCAACTTACACAAAGCATCAAGGAACGGGTGGGATTGCTAGCCGTCCTTAGCATTGCGTTTGTGCTATTTGTGCTTGGTCGAGCCAACCGGTGGGTAAGCTTCGCAAGCGCGCTCGTCCTGTTGGCTTTTGCCGCAAGCATAGCCACAGAATTGTTCGGCCTCTTTCCGTTCCCTGACCAAGAGCCGATGATCCGCGGATTGGTTGCCGCGATCGCAGCGGCGCTGGTGCTCCGGGAGTGTTTACTGCCAAAGCTTCCGCAGGTAAACCGGATAGCCACAGGTGCACTTTTGGCTGTGTTGGCCGTTGTTGCCGTCGGTTGTTACTACCATTTTGGAGCTGCGCAGTTTTGGAACGCGAAAGAAGGCAGACGCACCTATGTGCACAGCTACGACATGCGTCACTACTTTCCCGTCGCAAAGTACTTCAATGAACTGAATTTCGATGGTCTTTACGCAGGGAGTTTTGCGGCATATTTGGAACTAAAGAACCAACCTTTTGAATCACTGGCAAACCAAAGTTTTCGCGATCTTCGAATCAGCAAGATGCGCCCCGCGTTCGAGATGCGGGATCACGTAACAGAGGTTCGTTCGCGATTTAGCGAAGAACGTTGGAGCACTTTCAAGCACGACATTCGCTTCTTCGTCGATGTGATGGGCGATCGAGAATTTCTCCAGAACATGAACGATCATGGTGGCAACGCAACGCCCGTTTGGTTGCTAGGCGCTGGTGCCATTTTGCATTCAGTTCCAGCCACTGAACACAATCTCAATTTGATGGGATTAATCGATCCCGCGATGCTTGCCTTGATGTTCTTTTTCGTTGGCCGCGTGTTTGGTTGGCGAACCTTGGGATATGTGTTGGTGCTGTTTGGCGCCACAGACTTCTATCAATTTGGCAGCAACCTTATGGGCTCGATGTTGCGGCAAGACTGGCTCGTTCTTCTGGGGCTTGGTGCGTGTGCTTTTAAAAGGGAACGGTACACTCTTGCGGGCGGGCTCATCGCCTATGCCGGGTTACTACGCGCCTTCCCTGCATTGTCTGCGTTGTTCATGCTTGCGCCAGCTTTGTGGTGGTTGGTTGATCAACTTAGGACGAACAAGCGCATGCCCACGTGGGCTGAGCTCAAGTTAGCGCAAGGGCCAACGATGCGCGCCTTCGTTGGCGCCGCCGTGGTTGTCACATTGCTAGTGGGCACAACGATAGCGATGCGAGGGATTGGTTCTTGGCAATCTTGGGCGGAAAAGATCCGAATTCATGAAGGCGACGTCAGCGTCAACAACATTGGGCTGCGAAACATCATGGCGTTCGATCCCGCAGCCACTGGTCAGAAGTTAATGGAAGCCCGCGTTCCTGATCCTTGGGGCCAATGGGACCAGAACTTCCGTGCGAATCTAGAGCACCGTGCCCCTATCCGATACGCTCTCATGCTCGCGTTCGTTGGCTTGGCGTTGTTAGCATCACGAGACCGAAAACCACAAACAGCAGCCCTCATCGGGTTGTGTTTGGTGCCGGTGTTGTTCTACCCCTCGAACTATTACCTTCATCTCATTTTCCTCCTACCGATTGCGTTAGCCAAGGTTGATGAAGAGCTAAACCAGGCGCGTTGGATCTTTATGCTATGTCTTCTGTGTGTGGCTCAGTATGGAACGTACGGATGGACTGAAGGACAAAGCGATTTGTTCTTCACCTACCAAAGCATCTTGCTGCTCATGACTTTCACGTTGATGTTGATTCCAATGGCGGCTCAAGGTTGGGCTTCGTTGAGGAGCGTTTTTTTTCGCTCTAAGTTCTAGCTAGGCATATAGTCGCGCCGTGGGGTCTAAGGCATCGATCCCGGTGCGATCCATTGCGGGGATGGGGGCGACACCGGAGCCGGCGGCGTTGGCGTCGGCGGCGCACGCTTTGTGCGACAACGGCTATTTGGCCGAAGCCGAAGCCTTGGCTCGATGGCTGGTTCATGAGCAGCCACATTTTTCGGGCGGGCGCGTGGTGTTGGGCCGCGTCTTGTTTGAGATGGAAAGGTTAGACGAAGCCGCGGACGTGCTTCGCGCCACCACCATCCAATATCCCGCTTCCGTGGCTGCTTACCGCTGGCTTGGTGAAGTTCTCGTTCGCCAAGGGCTGTGGGCTCGTGCCAAAGCCGTACTCAACCAAGCTGCAATGCTTTCTCCTGCAAACAGGCGCATCTCGCAGTTACAACGATTGGCGGGGCAGGAAGGTGAACGGTCAGAAGTTGTGGTTGACGATTCCACAACCCGTGCGATGGACATTCCGCAGCGCCCCAGCCGACGTGTTTTGCCTCCGCCGATTCCAGTGCAGGGTCTATCGCGTTTGGAACGCCGCAACCCTTTGAGCGAGGCAGATGCGACGCCCACCGGCATCGCTCCACCCGAAACGCCATTGTATGCCCGCTCCGATTTTGGCCATCTGCCCTACACGACTGCTCCTTGGACAGCTTCAGCCGCCGCTCTGGTAGTGGCGGCGCCGCCCTCAAAACCCGCTGATTTACAACTCCAACGACCCCTGCTGGATTTTGAGCCAACGCCTTCGGTCACCTGGCAGGGCATTCCAGTGTTGGATCAACATTGGAAGCGTCGTTGGCACAAAGGAGCGGGCTGGTTCGCGGCGTTGGTTGCGACCGGAATGTTGGGATTCATGGGCGTGAAGTGGCTTGCCACACGTACCGAAACCAACACAGCGGCTACAAGCAACCAAGAAAACGACAAGCAGACAGCAAAGCAATCTGCGACAGAGGAAGTACCCAACAAAGAAAAGTGGCTTCACATCGGAAGCTTAGAATCATTGCGAAAGGTCATTGAGGCCACGAAGGTATTGAGCGCTGACGAAGCAGGCCCCTACCGGTCGCTGGCGAGTGCAATGATTTTGTTGGACTACGGCGTTGATTTGCCACCAAACGAAACGGATGTCGTCGGGCACACCACGAACACTTCAGATATGGAGCAGAGCGCTCAAGCGATGCGCCTGTTGGCGCAGGGCGAATTGATGATGGCCCGCGAGCTCGTCCAAGGGGCCGTTGCCAAGTCACCAGAACAACCTTGGCTTGCACTGGCCCAAGCAAGAGTGTTGCAACGGCTTGGGAACATAGATGGAGCCAAATCGCTGCTGGTTGATCCAACGCAAACACCCGTGACCGCAATGTTGGCCGCCGAACTGGCTCTGGACGACGGACGCGCGGCAGAGGCCCTGCAGCTCTTGTCGCCACTGGATATTCGTTTCCCTCGACATCCGCGCATTCAAGCTTTGCTCGAGGAAGCCAATGACGACCTTCGTGCAAGCGATCACGTGACCGATGGCGCATGCGCGCCCCACCTCGGTCCCAATTTGTTTGCCCGTTGCTCTGCTCGAGCAGCCAGCGTTTTGCGACGCAAGGGGCTTCCGGATGAAGCCTCGCGACGCGCACTGGCGGCCACCCGCGAAAAGGTCACAGATCCTCGCACGGTTGCCGCGATTGCGATGGTGTTGTCCAACCTTGGTCACGCTGAAGCAGCGGAAGGTCTTTTGAAACAACTTGCGAAAAATACGGGCCCCACCTTTCGAGGTCGTGCGTGGGCGGAATTTGCGAAGCTTTTGTCTCGTGACGCGGCGGGCGCCGCGAGTCTCGTCCCTGCACAACCCCCAGCGACGCCGGAGGAGCGCTTACTGCTCGCGCGCTCCGCTTATGCAGGTCTTGGATCTACGGGTTTGGCGAAGGCGCTCAATACGATTGGCCTCCTGGCCATCAAGGCTGATGACGACCTTCGTTGGTGGCGAATGCTCACGCAATTCAAAGGAGCCCAAGCGTTGAGCGTCTCTTCAAAGCTTTCGGCATCCAAGCGACCGCTTGGTCCTGTAGGGACTTTCGTGGCAGGTCTTTTGGCCGCCGACAGCCGGCGGCTGACATCTCGGTGGATGAGTGTAGCCCTCGCAACCGCCGGATACGGTGACCGCTGTTGGGCCGCATCCCGATTTGCTGCGGCCCAGTTAAACCTTGGCCTAAACCCGGAAAAGCTCCCGGCTTACAAACAACTGGCCGCTAGCGGTCGCTGCGAAACAAGACGCTAGAACCAAGCAACAGCGCCTGCCGCATAATCGATAACGGTTGCTGAATTACCGAATCCTTGAAGCACTTGCAGCCCTAAGCGTATCGCCCACATCTCAGTTAATGCGATGTCGGAATGAACACCGATACCTGCTATCCATGGTCCTCCACGAACCGTATCGCTGCTGTTCCGCATCTTCAGCTGGTTCGGAGGAACGACCAACCTAAAACCCTCGCCTGCTCCCGCGATGCCGGACAGCTGAAGATTTGAGAATTGCCCTACTGGGAGGAACCAAATCGCGCGCAGCAGCCCTGCGTTTGCACCAAGAGCAGGAGTTCCTTGTTTCACGCCAGCGCTGCCCGTGTGGACAATGAACTGGCTTCGAAGCTGAAGTGCGAAAGCCAGATGCGGCGATACCTGCAAGCCAAATTCTGGCGCGATGTGCGCTGCACTTGCTGGATGAGAACCGCCTGACACTTCCTCACGGTACCATTCAAGTTCGGCAGTGCCGTGAAACCCAATGCCACGGCCCACCGCCATTGAAACCCAAAACTTGCGACCGGTATCCTCGCGATCACTGTCGAAGAACCGAGCGATGGGGTTCTCCTCGGATTCGTCTGCAACAGGCGCAGAGCCTTCCATCCGAACGCCAGCAAGCGCATTGTGCGTCACAGGCGGCGCGTTCTTTGAAACGATCATGATATTGGGGCTCTCGAAGCGGCCGTTGTCGGCCACGGACTTATCCGTCGCGTCCCGGGCGTCGAAGTAATATTGAACCATCTTCCCTGTGAATGCCTTTGCAGGGACCACTGCGATGTACCAACCACGTGCGGTCTTGGTCGCGGGTACGCTTTCGTAGTTTTCCTTCCCGGGCAACCGGTAAAACATCAGCACGCGTGCGACTTGCACTTCAGGTTGTGCAACACAACGAAGCACAGCCTTCTTGTTCGGTGGAGCTTCGTCAGGGTTCGGACAGTGCAACGGTCGCGGCAACGAAGCAGGCAGGTCTGGCTCTTCAGAATCACTGTCAGCTGAAGCTTTTGCGGCAGACTTAGCCTCGGGAACCGTCGCAACCGGCTCAGGCTTTGCCTCAGCTACAGTGGCTGCACTTGGGGCGGCCTTCTCAACAGCTATCGGTGCCGCGGGAGTTGGCGTGGGTTTGTCTTCGGGAACGGGTGGCTTTGGCACCGGAGGTTTCGCAGGAGGTGGAGGTTCCTGCGGCGCCATGGGCGTTGCTGGGGCATCTGGTTGCGCAGGCGGTGCTGCCTCATCTGTAGCTGATGAAAGCAAAGGCACAGAGGCTCGCTCAAGTAACAACGCTTTCTTAAAGGCATCCTTGACTTCGGGAAGAGCAATGACCTTGGTCAACTTCACGCTGGGGTCCAATTTCAACGCGCGCCGAAACCCTGCGATGCTCTTGTTAGATTGCCCTTGAGCGGCGATCACGGCAGATTGAAAACAAACAACTTTTGCTAGAAGTTTGTCCTGAGAGGCCTCATTGGCCTGGCTCTCGGCAGTTTGAAGAAGCTTCGTTGCCTCATCCCAGTGCTGTTGAGAAAAGGCACTGGACGCAGCTTCCAAGGAAGCAGCAACATCATCAGAAGGAGACGAAAAGGCATTTCCGTGGCCGACGAAAACAATCGCGGCAACGACAATCGCCTGGAACGACCAGCGTGTCATGGGGTGGGGACCTCGGTCCGGACCTTACTGCGCCGTCATCACAAACTCAACCCGTCGATTGCGCTCTCGCCCCGCCGCAGTTCGGTTTGTTTCGATAGGTTGGTCAGGACCAAAGCCAACCGACTCCATTCGATCGGACGCAACGCCTAGCCCCATGAGATGGGCTTTCACAGCATCAGCACGAGACTGCGATAGCCTAAGGTTCGCAGGTCGCTTGCCCTGGGTGTCCGTGTGTCCTTCAATTCGAACCCTCATCTTTGGCCGGGATTTGAAGACTGAAGCCACTTCTTCCAAAAGCTCGAAGCTACGGGATTGAATTTGTGCCTTGGCAGTCGCGAAGAATATCTTCTGCTTTAGCTCGATCTTGTCTTTCGTAACCTCAATGTGTTTAAACACCTCGGGACAACCACCCGTGCTTGGGGGTCCTGCTTGGTTCGGGCACTTGTCGGCAAGGTCATCCAAAGAATCTTTGTCGTTGTCGCGCTCAGGGCAACCGTCGTTGTCTTCGAAGCCATCAAGGTCTTCAGGTTCCATCGGACACTGGTCTCGTGCATCAACGATCTTGTCGCCGTCGTTGTCAGTCTCTGGGCAACCGTCAGCGTCTTCAAAACCATCTTTGTCTTCAGCGTCCAAGGGGCATTTGTCGGCCCCGTCTGCGATGCCATCGGAATCGTTGTCGAGATCCGGACAACCGTCCGCGTCCTCAAAGTTGTCCTTGTCTTCGGCTTCTTTGGGACACTTGTCATCCAGGTCTAAGATTCCGTCGCCGTCTGCGTCTTGCGGCTTTGCCTCAACCACCGCGACAGCAGGAGTCACAGGCTTAGCCAGACACTTGTCTGCGGGCGACTCACGCAAGGCCTCAGACACCTGCAGTTCAGCAAAATCGAGGTGATCCTTAGCGCGGAAGTAGTCGCCCTGGTGAAGTTCGTTGTCGGCAAAGACGACATGGCTTTCGGCAAAAGCCAATTGCCGCGGCGCGCATTTGTACGCTCCGGACGCACGTGCATCAGAAATAAGCGAACGAACCTGTCTCGATCGCTCTTCCAACCGTGCTCCCGCGCAGCCAGTCACGGTGAACACAACCACTGCTACCCAAAGGATGTTCCACCGGGTGCTCATGAGCGGTTCCCCCGTTTGCTTGGGTCGGTTGCGGGAGGATCCTCAGTTGGTGTCTTCGCAGGCATCTCAGCCCCGCCACCAGGCGTGTCCCAACCACGTCCGGCCTTGCGCTCACGTGACAACGCACGGGCGCGGTCCGCCATCTCCTCAGCGATCTTGCCGTATTCAAGTGCGGTTTGAAACTGCGACCGGCCAGCTTCTTCGCGAGCCTTCTTTAGGTATTCACCAGCGGCAGTGTATTCGTACGGCGCTAGCTCATCCGCTTTCTCTCGGCGAGCTTGAGCAAGAGAGGACGAGGCTCTCCCGCCCACTTGAGCAATGTACTCAACGGGGCCACAACCGATGGGCAACACCATCCCCAACAACAGCGCTGCAACCAAACAGGGGCGCGACACGAAGCGACCGTAAACATTTCCACGCCGCGAGTCAAGACAGGATTGCATTGGCTGTTCGTTGTGGCCGAAATACCCCAAAAACGCCCCAATCAATAGTTCAGGATTGCGTACATTGAACCACGCCGGGGAGCAGCGAAATCCCAAAAAAACCTTGCATACCGCGGGGTTTCCACGATAGAGCTTTAAGGCTCACCCCTTCTCTTATCTCCACCGGAGGCCGATGTGGACCGACTGATAGCATTCTTGCTCGAACACGCGATACTCGACTTTTCCGGCGACCTTAGCATGGACATGATCCGAGAATACCTAAAGGATGACGAGAGCCCAGAAGGCCGCGCGTTGCTGGCCAAAGTGTCTGCCCAAGGTTCTACCGAAGGCATGGTTCTCACCCTGGCAGATTGTCTGCAGGAATACATTCGTACCGGCGTAAATGAAAAGCTGGTTCGGGAACAGATCAAGCTCTACACCGATTGCTAAGCGTAACTCGCTGCGAAAAGTGACAAAAGCCCACCCTCACCGGTGGGCTTTTTCTTTCAAACCGCCACAGCTTAAAGCAGGTGGGTCGCTTGCAGCGTTAACAGCACAATCCCCGCGAGCACGGCAGCGGCTACGTCGTCCATCATCACGCCAAACCCGCCTGGCAGATTTTCAAACTTTCGTACGGGCCAAGGTTTGATGATGTCGAATGCACGAAACAAGACGAAGCCCGCTGCCAACCCAATCCAGCCGGGAGGCGCCACCGACAAAGTGAGCAGTACCCCAGCCACTTCATCGATCACGATCGACTGCGGATCTGAATCCCGCATGACGCGAGCCACTTGCGTTGATGACCAGATCCCCACAACGGTGACTAGAACTCCGACTGCAAAGACGACAAAAGGGCCACCCAACTGAGCAAGCGCGAAAAGTGGTAGCGCACCGAAAGCGCCAACCGTTCCGGGTGCTTTGGGCGAATAGCCGCACCCAAACCACACCGACAACCAAAGCGCCGCACGATATTGGAATCGCCGAATCTTTCGCGACTGTGGCAACGGAGGCAACTTCACGGGCGTTGGTTTGGCAGGAGGAGGAATGTTCATACAACTAGCTGTCTTTGGCTCGATCGAAACACGAACCACCTGTGCATTGGGTAGTTCCACACCACGCTAACAACCACGGCAACCACCACGCGCGCTGCGAAATACTGGAGACCAAGCCCACGGTAGAGCAACGCCTCTCCCAAGGTGTTCCAAGCCAAACTGACGACTGAAACAAGAGCGTATCTTGCCGCTTGCGAGCCTAGCCTTACTCCTTCGTTTCCCTGTGCTTTCGCAGCAGAGAAGATCCATGAACGGCCCAAACTGAAATTGGTGATCGCACCACAGAAAGCTCCGACAGCGGTGGCAACTTCTGGCTGAAACCTTGCCATTTCAACCAACAAAGTCATCACGCCAAAGTCCGCAGCCGTGGACAGCGCCGCACCCGTTTGGTGTTTGATGAGGAGTCGAAAGTTAGACATAGGCGACAGTGCGATATTAACTCGCGCCTTCACCTAGGTAACCTTTGACCTCGGCACTGAATTCAGTGCCTTCATGCACAATCAAATCTGGTTCGATTTGCAAACTCAATTTGCCACGACGCGCCTCTACCAAAACACGATGAACAGTGCGCTGCGCTGTTGGGCGCACAAGCCGAAGCCGAACATTACCAAACCCTTGTTTTGCCAGAGCTTCTAACAAAGCGTCGCGACGTTCCGCAGGAAACACCACTGCCAAGCGTCCACCTTCGCGCACCAAACGAGCCGAGGCTGAAGTCCATTCCAACAAAGACAATGCGATTTCATGGTGTGCCAATGCCCGTTCAGGAATGGGAGAAAGGTGCCCCCCGTCCACTTGGTAGAACGGAGGATTGGTGGCCACAAGATCGAAACTGGCGGCATCTTGCGCCTCGGCCCAAGCCAGGAAATCGCTGGGCACCAACGTGAATCGACCAGCAACATCATTCTCCTTGGCACCTTCCGCTGCCAATTCTGCAAGTCGAAGCTGGATCTCGACCGCTGTTGCCACCGAGCGGTCGTCGCGCGCCAACATCAAAAACGACAGCACGCCACAGCCCGCGCCAAGATCAACAAAGCGGCCGTATGGTTTCGCCACGAATCCCGAAAGCAACACGGGATCGATACTAAAGCGGTAACCGCGCGTTGGTTGATAAACAACCACGCGCCCCCGCAACAAGGTGTCACGCGTGGTGAATTCGCGCGTCCCTTCCGCAATTACATTGGCTGTTGCAAGCCCTTGCGTCACATTAGCCGCCGAACTGGCGATCAACTTCAGCGTCAGCCTGAAGTACATTTTGTTGACGCTTCTCTCCTTCAGCGGCAACCCGGGCTAAGATTTCGGGATCAGCACCACCCAAAATTTGCG
>Ga0105046_10007862_pt1 | contig 16759 bp, 11 predicted proteins | sample MAT03_FD_78385 | JGI IMG/M metagenome (GOLD analysis project Ga0105046, IMG submission 78385) | Freshwater microbial communities from Lake Fryxell liftoff mats and glacier meltwater in Antarctica - MAT-03 (megahit assembly) | ecosystem: Environmental > Aquatic > Freshwater > Ice > Liftoff...
AGTCGGGGCGACACGATTTGAACGTGCGACTTCCTGCTCCCAAAGCAGGCGCTCTAGCCAAGCTGAGCTACGCCCCGGATGTTCGAAGATGGTTGAACTGGATGACCAGTTGAACCAACGACAAACAGTGGACACACTCACCTAGAAACTGGTTCAAAGGAAAAGTGTGCGGGAGGAAGTGTAGCGTGGTCGAGTCTGCTATGCCAGAGTTCCTGTTTGAAGTTCTTACAGGTTCGAAAGAGCTTCTTTGAATTTCCTCGACAATCTTGCAGAAACTGCGTGTTGCCGTTTTGAAAGCAGAATTGGCCGGAATCGCTGAGAGATCTGACTGCCAACCCTCATTGGATGCATGCTTGCAGATCTCAGTCGCGAGAAACCCGGTATTCCTGTGGTGCCGATCTGGCCGGATCCTGCTCTGATTTGCGATCTGTTGAGCCAGTTGAGGAGTTGAGATTGTCGATACCTGCGAGGCCCGACGAACGACGTAAAGAATCACCGTACGCTGCCGTGATGGTTCTTGAAAACCAGAGCGGATCGCTGCACGGCACAACACGGCATACGGTTGCTTCTTCTGCTTTCCGGGGTTTTCTCACGACTCAGTTTCTGGGTGCCTTCAACGACAACTACTTCAAGCAAATGGTGCTGCTGACATGCGCCAGCAACGTGGCGGTCGCTGCTGGCTCAGGAGGAAATGCAGACCGACAGTTTTTGGCGATGGCGGCTTTTGCATTGCCGTTTGTGTTAATGTCGGGACTCGGTGGATTCCTTTCCGACCGATGTTCGAAACAGCGCGCCATCGTAGGCTGCAAGCTGGCCGAGATTCTGATCATGGCCAGCGCTTTGGGCGTCCTGCTCATTCCAGGTCTCAGCGCCGACGCCCGGCTGATCTGGATGATCTCTGTGCTGAGCCTGATGGGGGCTCACAGCGCAATTTTTGCGCCGTCAAAATACGGAATTCTGCCAGAGTTGTTTCGAAGTGACAAACTGTTGCCGGTCAATGGTGCAGTGCAGATGACGACGTTTCTGGCGATCATTTTTGGCACGGCATGCGCGGGATTTGCGCTGGATCAGATTCGGGATTCGATGTGGATCGGCAGTGCCATTGCCATCGGGATTTCCGTGGTTGGAACTCTGGCTGCTTTGCTCATTCCAAGGACGCGAATCGCCAAGCCGGGATTGAAACTCAAATTGGAAAATCTTGCGATTCCGGCGGAGATTGGACGACTCATTTTCCGCGAGCGAGGATTGCTGATGGCAATTCTGGTTGTCTCTGTGTTCTGGTTTCTGGGCGCTGTGACTCAGATGGCGGTGAACACCCTGGGGAAATCGACGCTGGGATTGAGTGCCACGCGGACCAGTCTGATGGTTGTTGCCATCGGAATCGGGATCGCCGCCGGACGTGCGGTGACTGGTTATTTCGGAAAAAGTGGCAACGGTCGGCGATGGGTGTCTGCCGGAGCGTGGCTACTATGTTTCACGCTGTCGATGGTCGCAATTCTCGGAAGTGGACGGCTTGGAGTTCCTGCAAGCTCAGGGATTTTGGATACGAATTTTTTTACAGCGTTGCTTCGGGCCGATGGACTCGAATGGAGCCTGCGACTCAACATGATTCTGCTGGGTGGTGCGGCCGGAATGTTTGTGGTTCCGGTTCAGGTTTATCTGCAGCAGGCACCACCGGATGACATGAAAGGGCGGCTGTTGGGGGTTCAGAATCTGTTCACCTGGATTGGCATCCTCCTGTCAGCTGTCTACGTAGGCATCGGAGGTCTGTTGCTGAATTTGTGCTTCGGGCCGACCGGCGACGCGCGATATCAAGGGATGATTTTTGTGTCGCTCGCCGCCTTCATGTTGCCAATCTGTTTGCTCTATCGATTGCCTGAAGTTGAAGGGGAGCCCGCGGCGACTGAAAGCAAGTAATCCCGATGGAATAATTAGCCGAGCGTCAGATTCCCGGTGACCGTCGAAAACCGGGGGCTAGCGCCCTGCGGCTAATAAAATCAGCCGCCACGCGCGAGCGTCCGGTTGTTCGGCTTGGTAGTTCCTGATCTTCCGCTTGCCTTACGGTGCCCAGGCGTCCTGGTGTGTCAGCCACTCGCGTCTCGTCGGCGGCGAACACAGGGTCGCGACCGATGGAATCGCATCGTACCGGCAAGCTGACGCATGCCGCTCGCCAAACATACGTGTTCGCGATACTCTGCGCCATGTGATTGTTCTCCCAACTCTATTGACGGAAAACCAGCTATGTTTTCGCTTGCCCGCAGTTCACGAAGTCTGCTGCCTCTGATTGGCTTGCTGTTCTCATGGCAACATGCTGAGTTATTGGCTCAGGACGCAACTGCAACGAGCGAAAACTTCGGAGTGCAGTTTGATCTGGAAGCATTGTCAAAAACGCCTGAGGTTTTCCCGGCTGACGATAAGCAAATAGAAGGCGTGAAGTCGCTTTATTATGCAGGCCCGACGTACAAGGGTAAGCCGACTCGTATCTTTGCTTATTATGGCGTGCCGGCACAAACTGCAGATGCGAACAACGGCAACCAGAAATTCCCCGCGATGGTGCTGATTCACGGCGGTGGCGGAACGGCGTTTGATCGCTGGGTGAAACTTTGGAACTCGCGCGGCTATGCGGCAATCGCCATGGACCTGTGTGGTTGTGTTCCTGCCGGAACATACGGCAATTGGCAACGGCATGAATTCGGCGGACCGCCCGGCTGGGATGCAAGTTTCAGTCAACTGGATGATCCGATCGATGACCAATGGACCTTTCATGCCGTCAGTGCAGTTGCATTAGCGGATTCGTTGCTGCGATCTTATCCGGAGGTCGATGCCGATCGAATCGGAGTCACCGGGATTTCGTGGGGCGGTTACCTCACCAGCATTGTGGCTGGCGTCGATCACCGTTTCAAATTCGCGGTGCCGGTGTATGGTTGCGGGTACCTTGGAGACAATTCAGCATGGCTGCCGAGTTTTGAGAAACTGGGGGCCGAAAGGTCTGCGCTATGGTTGAAGCAATGGGATCCATCGCAATACCTTGGCGCAGTCAGGATGCCGATGCTGTGGGTCAACGGCACGAATGATTTTGCATATCCGATGGATTCGTGGAAGAAGTCGTGGACGCTGCCGAAAAGCCCTCAAACTCTGTGTCTGCGGATTCGTATGCCTCACGGTCACGGCGCTGCAGGTGAGAATCCCGAAGAGATACACGTCTACGCCGACTCATTTTTGAATCACGGCAAACCATTGGCGACGATTACCGAACAAGGAATCCTCAACGATGAAGTGTGGGCGACGTTTACGTCAGAAGTTCCGATCGTGAACGCCGAACTCTGCTTTACGCGAGCGACAGGAAAATGGCAGGACCGCGAATGGGAAACATTGCCCGCTCAAATCGATGCAATTGCGTCGCGAGTTGCCGCAAACGTACCTGCGGATGCCGCGGTCTATTATCTGAATCTATTCGATGATCGGCAGTGTGCCGTAAGCACTGAACATACGGAGAGACAGTAGACGTTACTTCGGTGCGCGCCAGCGAGCCTTGGTTTCTGAAATCAACCGATCCGCAGATGCTGGTCCCCATGTGGCAGCGGGGTAAAAGTCCGGAGCCGAAGAGCTGCTTTCCCATGATTCCAGGATCGGCGTCACAAATCGCCATGCGGCTTCCAATTCGTCGCTGCGCGTAAACAACGTCGAATTGCCGCGCATCACATCCAGTAAAAGGCGTTCGTACGCTTCCGGCAACTGCGCCGTAAAGTGATCGACATATTCAAAATCCATCGACACTGGCTGAACCTGATAGTTCATCCCTGGACGCTTGGTCGAAAACCGCAATGAGATGGCTTCCTGCGGCTGGATTCGCAGGATCAATGCATTGGGTCTGGTTTCCACAAGGTCGCACAGATCGCCGTCGCATTCGACGGTGGAAAATAAATTCAACGGGGGGTTCTTGAACTGGATTGCAATCTCGGTCATCTGCTTCGGCAACCGCTTACCCGTTCGCAGAAAGAACGGCACACCTGCCCAGCGCCAATTGTCGAGTGCAACGCGCATGGCCACATAAGTTTCGCGATTCGAATTCGAATTGACGCGATCTTCTTCTCGATATCCCAGCGCTGGCTGACCATTGACAAGCCCTGCTGTATACTGACCTCGAATCGCCCAATTCCCGATTGGACCATTGACACCCGGTCTCAGCGCCTGCAGCACCTTCATTTTTTCGTCGCGAATTTCCCGCGCCTGAAAGAGCGAGGGAGGATCCATCGCAATCAGACACAACAACTGGAGCACATGATTCTGCAGGACATCCCGCATTGCTCCTGATGTGTCGTAATATCCTCCACGCGCACCTTCCATCCCCAGTGCTTCGGCAACTGTAATCTGAATGTGATCGACGTGATTGCGATTCAGCAGCGGCTCAAAGATCGCATTGCCGAATCGGAACAGCAGAATATTCTGAACGGTTTCCTTGCCGAGATAATGATCGATGCGGTAAATCTGACTTTCCTGCAGATGCCGCGATAACGTCAAAGTCAGTTCCTGAGCCGATTTCAGATCGCGTCCGAACGGCTTTTCGACGACCACTCGCAGGAGCGATTCCGATTCCCGTGGAGGAATCAGACCCGACACACTCAACCCTTCGACGGCCGGCGCAATCAGATCCGGAGTCGTCGCCAGGTACACAATGCGAGCCGACGCATTTCCTGCCCCGAGTTGTGATTCGATCGCTTGAACCGATGTGCTGAGCGCGGCGTACTCACCGGGATTCGTGACATCCAACTGCTGGTAAAACAACTGCTTTGCAAAGACATCCCAGGCCACCGCGTCAAATTTGTCCTCGCCCAGGCGTGCCTTCACTGTGTCACGCATCTCAGCCCGGAACTCGTCATGCGATTTCGGTCGTCGTGCCACTCCGATTACTGGACAGCGAGACGACAAATACTGTTGCTGTGACAATCGAAACAGCGCCGGGATCAGCTTACGGGAGGTCAAATCGCCTGACGCTCCAAAAATCAGCACCGTCGTATCGCTCGTTAAGACCATAAGAAATTCTTTCGCATCCATTTCATCAAAACACCGTCTACGGGCTCGAATTGTATGGCACAGGTCTCAATCTCGAAAGGCAACCATCCCGACGGCGGGAAAACAGCAGGATCGTGCTTGATGGACTTCGATGACGCGGGTAAACCGCCATTTTCAAATTCAATTCAGTGCCAGAAAACAGGTTTTTTTCGAACCCATGTCAGTTTTGATTCAACTCACCGACGGTGTCAAAAGTTTCGGCGACCAGATGCTTCTTGACAGCACCAGCGTTACTTTGTACGAAAATGAAAAGGTCGGATTCATCGGGCGCAATGGAGCGGGTAAATCAACACTGTTGCGCGTGCTCCTGGGTGACGAAGAACTCGACAGCGGCTCAGTCATGCGTTCGCCGAATCTGCGTGTCGGGTACCTGCGACAGCATGATCCATTTCTTCCGGAAGAATCTGCACTCGACTTTCTGATTCGTGACAGCGGTCAACCCGATTGGAAATGTGGCGAAGTCGCCGCTGAGTTTGAACTTAAAGGTCTGTACCTGAACGGTCCCGTGAAGGCGTTATCCGGAGGATGGCAGACGCGCGTCAAGCTGGCAGCGTTGCTGTTACACGATCCAAATCTGTTGATGCTGGACGAACCAACGAACTTTCTCGACTTGCGCACCCAGATTCTGCTGGAACACTTCCTGAAGCATTTCCCTGCCGCCTGTCTGATTGTTTCGCACGATCGCGAATTTCTCACGGCCACATGCGACCAGACGCTCGATGTCAATCGCGGTCACTTGACGATGTACAATGGCAAGATCGCCGGATATCTGAAACAGGCCGAGGAAGAAAAGGTTCGAGCTGAACGAACGAACGTTACGGTTCTGGCAAAGCAGAAACAACTGCAGCGGTTTATCGACAAGAACAAGGCTCGTGCGACCGGCGCCAGTCAGGCCCGTTCGAAGCAGAAGCAACTTGACCGGTTGTCACTGGAAGAAATTGAAGTCGATCTGCCCAGGGCGCAGATCCGGCCTCCACAGGTTGAACCGCGTCAGGGGCCTGCGGTCCGCTGTATGGATCTAAGTATTGGCTACGACGGCAGGTCAGTGGCCGCAGGTATTGAACTGGAAATTGAACACCAGCAACGTGCTGCGATTGTGGGCGACAATGGTCAGGGAAAAACGACACTCCTGCGAACGCTGGTCGATTCGCTCAAGCCCGTTGATGGTAAAGTCAAATGGGGCTACGGCTGCGAGATCGGCGTTTACGCCCAGCACGTCTATAACACATTGCCCCCTGATCAAACAGTGCTGGAATACCTGGAGTATAAAGCCAAACCAGGCACGACGACTCAGGACTGTCTGGCCTGTGCAGGGTCGCTGTTGTTTCGCGGCGGGCATACGAAAAAGCCCATCAGAGTGCTGTCCGGAGGCGAACGAGCCCGCTTGTGCATGGCTGGCCTGCTGCTGGGGACGTACAACATTCTGGTGCTCGACGAACCAGGCAACCATCTGGATGTCGAAACTGTTGAGTCGCTGGCGGACGCGCTGCTCGCGTACAAAGGCACCGTCCTGTTCACCAGCCACGACCGCCACTTCGTGCGTCGCATCGCGACAAACATCATCGAAGTCCGCGACGGTCGTGCGCGGAACTATGCCGGAAAGTACGACGACTACATTTATTACGTCAACAAAGAAATTGAAGAAGGGGAACGCGAGCGCGCGTCAAGCCGGATGGCCACTGCACCCGTGGGCAAGGGCGCGGGCAGCAAGGTCGAAAAGCCTTCAACCGGAAAAGACATTCATCAGCAGCGGAAGGCACTTCGCAACCTGGAAAAGAACATCGCGAAGCTCGACGACCAACGCAAGGCACTGAACGCTGAAATGCTGAGTACATCTGATGCTAAGAAAGCGATGACGCTGCACACGCAGATTGAAACTGTCGCCAAAGAATTGGCCGAAGTCGAAGAACGCTGGTGCGAACTTTCCCAGGAACTCGGCGACTGGTAAGCCATTCCGTGAAAAAGCGATGCGTCGAGTCGTGCTACCGTTCGATAACCGCAGCCCTCGCCGAGGAACGATTCCGGAATCGACTTCAGGCCAGTGTACTGTCAAGGCTTCATTCATGGGTAGGATGGGCATTCTTGCCCGTCGCTCACCAGTCGGACAGGAATGTCCAACCTACGATTCAAGCGTTGACAAAGCACTAGCGATTCGCCTTATTCTTCGCTTCAATCTTCAGCTGTTCCAGGACTGTGGCCACGGCATCCGCAGGGATCGCAAAGGCGGGGAAGCGGTCGGCACGCGCGATCACAATTCCCAGAGTTTTCCCATTTAGACCCAGCAAAGGACCACCGACCTGACGAGGATAAACGTCGGCATCGATCTGGATGGCTTGCGGAAAGCCGCCGGCATGCGTGCTGGCAAACTGACCTTCGAACTGCGGGTCGCGGTACAACGGCAGCATCGTGTCCTCGTTGACAAACTTGGACGTCAGCAGAATGTCCATCTCGCGAATCTTGTCTTCCCGCATGAAGCGGACAGAAATCTTATCACCCGGTTTAAACGCACCAATCGCATCGATTAAAGTCGTCATTCGATCGACAGCTCGACCATTAAGCGACATGATCACGTCCCCCGACTTCATGCCGTTTCGTTGTGCGGCCCCGCCCGGCAGAATATGTTCGATTCGGACGCCATTGTCATCGTCCGCCATCCGGATTCCCATGAAGGCCTTGTTCGAGCCGTCCATGGAATGCGTCTTCACGCTGATTACTGTGGGCATCAGTGCCTCGCCTTTGCCGTTCTGCAACACAGCAAGGTCACCGACATTCGCAGCCTGTTGCACTTCCAGGGACACAGGCTCCAGATCCGTGGCGTCCACTTTGAGCAGCATCAGGTCAAAGGCATAGTCGCTTGCCAATTCCTGTGCCTTGAAACGGCGGCCACCTGGCAGAATCACTTCCGGATCAATCGCGCCATGCAGTTCGCTGGCCTTTGTCAGGATGTACCCATCGGCTGACATGACCGTGCCCAGACACATCAGCAAACCGCCGTCACGAATCGAAACGATGCTGTTCTGATTCGGCTTAACTGCTGCAGAAAACTGTTCCAGCTCCCGCGCAGCTCGCTTTTCGAAACTACCGATCGTGCGGTTCTCACTCAGCTGATCCATGATCTCCTGTTCACGATCCGGATCTTCCGCGCGGTTCGATCCACGCTGCGGAGCGTCCTCATCGTCCGAATTCTCGATGTTCTCAGCATCGTCGCCTGTCACCAGAGCGAGGCTGGTTTCTTTGCCATCTCGAAGTATCCCGATTTCGATCTCCTGCTCTTCCTCCAGCAGGTCCAGCGTGGTACTCAGGTCCAGCCGATCAGCGATCCTGTTTTTTTCCAACGTCAACAGAACATCGCCCGGCTTCAGACCTGCCTTTTCAGCCGGCGTGTTCGGAATGACATCCGCAACGATCGGGGTGAAATCCTTCCACTTCAGATGAACCCCAAAAAATCCCGACTGCGCAAGGTCATTGTCCGTAGATCGTAAGTGGCCCCAACGGTCGCCAGCCAGCAACCGATCCCAGTCGTGATGGAAGCTGTCGATTGAGACGTGTCGGTTTTCAATAATCAAACTGGTAATCATGCTGTGGATACCAATGACCTTGCCATCCATATTAAACAGAGGGCCACCGGAATCCCCGAGCAGAATGGCGCAGTCCGAGACGATCGTACGATTACCGATCGACAGGATTCTTCCGAAACGCACCGGGGCTTCGCGTTCGCGACGGTATCCCCCGGGATGTCCCATAGCGAAGCAATACTCGCCTACTTTTGATTCGGACGTACGACCCATTGCTGCGTACGGGAAGCCAGACTTGTCGTCCGGCAATTCGTTGATTCGCAGCACCGCTGCATCGGAATCGCGGTCTTTCCCCAGCACGGTTGCTGCAAACTGGCGGCCATCCGTCATGGTGATCGTGGCTGATTCGTTGCGAGATCGTCGATTGCGTGTCGTCACCACATGGGAGGCTGTGAGCACGATTCCGTCGGCGCTCACGATCACACCACTGCCGACACCCATCCCGTCTGAGACACCAACAACCGCTTCCCGAACTTTTTTCAAGGCGTTCGAGAGTTGAATCTGACGCTGCTGCAACTCATCCTGAACGTCCGCAGCTTGAGCTTCGCCGGCAGGCATCGCAGTTGATGCGAACAGAGCGGCAAGGAAAAGGCAGCGTAATAGCCAGGACAAATTGCCCATCGTCAACTCCGGCAAAGCTGTGAACAGATCATATTGATTGAGTGCACGTTGATTGAGTGCCAAGCACCTTCCCGCCGATCAGTTTTCCGCTGGTCGGCAGCCCGTCCGCTACGCACTCCATTTTATTCTATAGATCTCTCGTCACGGGTTTCCATCATTCGAACACCATTCAGACGCCTTTCAACCGCAAAATGTCACATCAAAATGCACATTTTTGAAGTTTAAGGCAATCGCATTGCTGTCGTCTTGCTGGCATTCGGGTCAGATTTGTGAGCCACCATCAATTGGCTTCGGCCACCGCAACACTCCAACTTTGCCAAATCCTGGACAGTTGTGCCCGGAGAATGAAATCTGTCGAGCAGCAGGTTGGTCCATGCCGCCCCGACCATCGCTCCGATCAGGAATCGAACATCCACGGCTTAACGATTTCTTCCAGCATTTCCTGATCCAATGTTTCGTACGCCAACAAATTATCCGCGACAGCACCGATCGCCGCGTAAGCGTGCCCTGCTTCGTGGAAGGCCGTGATTTCTTCGAACACAGGATTTCCTGCTGCTTGCGCATGTTGAGCCACAAGAGTCGGTATACTGCACAAAGTGACAGGATAAAACAATTATGGCGCAACATGAAGATGATCGCGAAGACCTGATGCGGGAGGCCGTTGCGCTCCCGGATCGTGTTGAATTGTCTGTCGCTGGTTTTGCATCGCTGATTACGATCGGATTTCGTTCCAATTCTGCCATGAGCATTTTTATCGGTCCGGACGTGGTGTACCAGTTCGACACTGAGGGCCGCCTGCGCCGCGCATTCGTCGATGGTTTGTTGTATCGAAGTCAGCACACAACGTTGGCGATGCTCAGACGCGAACGCACCCACACTCAAACTCTGCTGCACAGGACTGACCTTGCCGACGATGCTTTGCAATCATTCCGCAGCGGCATGTTGCTTTCGCTGCAACTTCTGGAACAGAATCTGAATTCGACAGACTTCAGTGTCAGACGAAGCGTCCCTGCAGCGGTCTCTCACATCGCGAGAATTCAATCCACGCTTGCAGTCATTCGCCTCGCAGAATCCTGGCTCTCTCCGACAATTCGACGCCGAATCTGATGAACAATTGCCCCAATCTCAGCAATCTGGGCTTCAACAACTGCGATGGATTGACTCCGCGTCCTCGCAATCGTCCAATCTGTCACTCGAAGTCACACTCAACCCACGATTTTATCAAATGCCACGCCTTGAATTCATTGCCACGACAACGTTTGGTCTGGAATCCGTCGTCACGAGGGAACTTGAACGACTGGGTTACACAGACATGCGGACGTTGGACGGCAAAGTTCATTTTGCCGGGGATGAGCGAGACATTGCGCGGTGCAACATGTGGCTGCGTTCGGCTGATCGGCTGTTGATCAAAGTCGGCGAGTTTCATGCGCCGGATTTTGGAGCACTGTTCGACAAGACCGTTGATCTTCCATGGGCTGATCTGCTGCCCGTTGACGCAACGTTTCCGGTCGCAGGCCGCAGCGTGCAATCAAGACTCCACGCAGTGCCAGCCGTACAGGGGTGCGTCAAGAAAGCGATCGTCGAGAGTCTGAAAAAGAAGTACAACCGTTTTCGTTTTGATGAAACCGGTCCGGAATTTGCCATTGAGGTGTCTTTGCTGCGTGACGTTGCGACGCTGACAATTGATACGTCGGGTGACGGACTTCACAAACGCGGTTATCGCGAATTCGCCGGTCCGGCACCACTGCGTGAGACGATGGCGGCTGGCTTATTGCAGTTGAGTTACTGGAATCGTGACCGTCAATTTGTCGATCCGTTTTGCGGAAGTGGGACGCTTCCGATCGAGGCGGCATTGATCGGTCGAAACATTGCCCCTGGTTCCGGACGTTCATTCATCGCGGAGGACTGGCCCTGGATGGATCGAAAGATGTGGAAGGAAGTCCGTACCGAAGCAAAAGATCTGCGACAGCCCAGGATGAGTGAACCGATTCAAGGATTCGACCATGATCCGGCCGCCATACGTCTTTCTGAAAAGAGCGCTTCTGAAGCCGGAGTTGGCGGGGATATCCAGTTTCGCGTTCAGGAAATCAGTGAATTCAAATCCAGCCGCGAATATGGCGTCGTCGTCTGCAACCCGCCCTATGGACAGCGCATGGGCCAGCCGGAAGAAGTGGAAGCTGTCTATCGGGAACTCGGCCGCGTCTGCGATTCGCTTTCAACCTGGAGTTTCTATGTCATCACATCGAACACCTGGTTCGAAAAACATTTCGGTCGCCGCGCTCCGCGCCGCAGAAAACTCTACAATGGCAGGCTGGAATGTCAGTTCTATCAGTACATGGGCCCGGCACCGCCGCGTGAACGCGATGGGGCCATTGCGGATGATACCAATGCGGGTGAAACAAGTGATGCCGGGCCATTAGATGCTGGCGAAGACGGCGAAAGTCATTCTTAACGAGAGATTCCTGAGATGCTTCTGTTCAAAGCCATTCCGCCATTTCTCGCTGCTGCCTGCTGGGTAGGTGCGACCTCGGCTGCCAATGCTGAAGATTCGGTCGCGACCGGTGTTGTGTTCCTCGATACGAACGGCAGCCACACCCGGGATGCGGACGAGGCGGGAATTGCGGGTGTCGGTGTTTCGAACGGCAGAGACGTTGTGCAGACCGATGCCAACGGTCGATACAATCTGACGGTCGACAGTGATTCGATCGTGTTTGTGATCAAACCCGGCGGCTTCCGGACCGTCACCGACAACGATCATCTGTCACGATTCTATTACATCCACAAACCGGCGGGTTCACCCAAAGATCTCGGATTTCCCGGCGTTGAGCCAACCGGACCGTTGCCCGCCGAAATCGACTTCCCATTGTATCCTGTCAAAGAACCAGCTGCCTTTGACGTCATCTTTTTCGGCGATCCGCAGCCTCGCGACCAGAAGGAAATTGACTACATCGCGCATGACGTCGTGGAAGATCTGGTGGGGATTGATGCCGCGTTTGGCGTAACGCTGGGCGATATTCTGTTCGACGACCTGAGCCTTTTCGACAGTCTCAATCGCACCGTAGGCAAGATCGGTATTCCGTGGTACAACGTCATCGGAAATCACGACATCAATTATGCGGCCGAAATCGATGAACTCAGCGATGAAACGTACGAACGCGTCTATGGTCCTGCGTATTATTCTTTTGACTATGGTTCCGTGCACTTCGTCGTGGTGGATGACATCCACTGGCTGAAGGAAGGCGAGAAAAAGCTCTACCGATCCGGCCTGAGCGAAAAGCAGCTGACGTTTATCGAGAACGATCTGAAACATGTGCCACAGGATCATCTGGTGGTCGCAATGATGCATATTCCACTTGTGAAATCCACGCCGTGGATTGAGCCACGTCGCGAAAAACTGCTCAGGCTGCTGGAGTCGCGCGAACACTGCATCTCACTCGCCGGGCACACGCATCATCACGAACATGTGATGCTGACTGAGACCGACGGCTGGAAAGGATCCAAACCGCATCATCACATGATCAACGTCACGGTGTGCGGTGCGTGGTGGTCAGGAAAGCCTGACGAACACGGAATTCCGCATACGATGTGTGCCGACGGAACTCCGAACGGTTATACCGTCATGCACTTTGACGGAACCAGCTATCTGTTGGATTATCGAGCCGCGCGGCGCGGTGCGGATGAACAGCTTCGAATTACAGCTCCGGAAGTCGTACTGCTGGCGGATGCAGCGACAACGGAATTTCGCGCCAATGTGTTCAATGCGTTCCCGGATGCAGTGGTCGAGTGGCGTCTGAACGACAGTGAATGGCAACCGATGCTGAAGACGGAGAATGAGACTGATCCGATCTTTCAGGCATTATTTGATGAAGAACAGCCGATGCTTCCCGACCATCTTCCGTGGCGGAAACTCGCTAAGCCGATGGTCTGTCCGCACCTGTGGATCGCGACTTTGGCGACTGCGCAACAAAAAGGCACGCACCTGATTCAGGTGCGTGCCACAAATCCGAACGGCCAGATTCTTCAGGGCGAACGTATCATTCGAGTTGAATGATTATGCGGCGACTTCCGTCAGCGCTGAAGCGACTTCGCTGTGCGCGGATTCACCGTGTTCGGTCGGCCCGTCATGGTCATCAGCACGGCGTCCTTTTGGAATCCGGTCTTTAACGTCATAAGCCAGACCAACTGCGCGAAGCAGTCGAATTGACCACCATGTGATATCGACTTCCCACCACTTGTGGCCTGCCGGGGCAACTGCGGGATGAGCGTGGTGGTTATTGTGCCAGCCTTCTCCATACGCGAGGATCGCGACCCACCACAAGTTGCGAGAATGATCGCGTGTGTCGTAATTGCGATAACCCCAGAGATGAGTTGCGGAATTCACAAACCATGTGCTGTGATAAGCTGCGACCATGCGCACGCACATTCCCCACACGACCAGTGAAATGCCCATTCGCCAGCCACCGAAAATCCAGCCAGCTGCCAGCATGGCAAGACCACCGCCCCACAGCCACAGGGCAAACGTCCTCTCAAAAAACTGCATCATCGGGCGATCCACCAGTTCCGGCACATAGCGACGGTAAAGCACTCGCCCTGACTCGGTAGAACGCTTTGGAAACAGCCACAGAATGTGGGACCACCAGCCGTCTGCTCTGATGGGAGAATGCGGATCACCTTCCTGATCGGATTTGTGATGATGCAGGCGATGTGTTGCCGCCCACGTCATCGGTGAACCTTCACCGGAAAGGCAACCGCAAACCATCGCCACGAATTCTGCAGGGGCTTTCAGCTTCATCGATTTGTGCGACAGATATCGGTGATAACCCAGACAGATGCCGACACTGCATGTGACCCAGTGCATCACCAGACAAACCGCGAGTCCTGTCCAGCTGAAGAAAAATGGAGCGGCCAATGCACCAACATGGACGCCGATCAGGAACAATGCCACGACCCAATCGACGTTGCTCCAACGCAACTGCTCGCGATGAAATGCGTCAACCAGAGTGTCAGTATCCGCCTGAGTCTGCAGACGCTTGATTTCGACCGGAGTGAGTACATGATCTGCAGTCACAGATGCAGTGAAAACGCTCATTAAATCCATCCTCAGTTCTTTGAGAAAAGGAACTCGACAGGTCTTGCCCAATGAATGATTGAGGCTTTAAAAAAGGGGTCAGGCACCAATAGCCAAGTGGCCCGGAGGGTGCTACACACGATTGGTTCCTGACCCCTTTTTTCAAGCGTCAGATGTCTCTTTGCCAGAGCAAGCTCACTGAAGAATACGGTCCCTATCGACATTCAACAACAGCAGCGTGTTTCGTCGTCGTCATGCGAATGTCAAACCTTTGTCAACGCTCTAAGTTGCTTGCAGAATTTCACTTACGTCTTCCGTTCAGCACGAAAATCTGCCTTCCATTTCCTGAGAAGTGACGAATTCCTGCCGTCGTCATATCTGAATGCGAAGATTTGCAATCGATGCAGAACAGTTCCGATCTGCCGCAATGATTCAGGGCCGGGCATCGCCAAACTCACACGGAATCGTGAGTTCGGTGACAATAAGTCCAGTTTCGGCGACTTGCCCGCTACCTCGATCGGACGTACGACAGGCCGACAAAGATTACGGTCGCAAGCAGACACAACTGGGCGAACCAGTCACCGAATCGGACGTACAGGGATTCTCTTGGATCGAGTGGTGCCTGGCCGAAAATAATGCCGGAAAATTGCCGCCGCCAGGAACCGGTAGCAGGATCTCGCATTCCCTTTAACGGACGCAACTCGACCTGCAGGCCGTCAAATGGTTCTTTCATCACGTGAATCTCTGCCGGTTCACGAATCTGTCCGTTGCCGTCAATGAATGCCGAAATGCCACCGTTGACGCAGCGTACCATGGGTATTCGAGTCTCCACACATCGGAATGCTGATGTGATCAAATGTTGATCCAGTTGGCTGGAACCTTGAAACCACGCATCATTCGTCAGATTGACCAGCACATCGCATGGGTTGCCGACCTGATCACGCTGTGCTGCCATCTGTCGAACCAGTTGCGGGACTGTATCTTCGAAGCAAATCAACGGAGCGATGCGAAACCCACCGTATTCGAACATGCGTACTCCGGTTCCGGCTTCGATACCATGATCAGAGCCAAATGGTGTCAGGTTGTGAAGCCAGGGAAAAATGCCTTTGAACGGAATATACTCGCCAAACAGCACGCGGTGAACTTTGTCGTAACGGCCAGAATAACCCAGGTCCGGTCGCACAAAAGCCGCTCCGTTGTACATCTTCGGCCGATCTTTCTCAGCGACGACCGCGAGGACACCGATCACCAGCGCGGCACCGGATGCCTGCGCGTGCAATTCCAGACGTTTTTGCACGTCACTGCCACGCCACTGTTCGACCAGCGGTTTGGTATCATTTCCGTATGCCTGTAGCACGTCCCGCGGCATATGTTCAAGAAGTTCTTTGTCAGTTACACCTTCGGCAACGCTGCGCTCGGGCGTCGGGAACATTGTTTCCGGCCAGACAATAAAGTCCGGCTGCAGCAACACTGCCTCTCGAGTCAACGAATCGTGGACTCGATAGCGAGTCGTAGACTCAGATTCATCCTGTTTCATTTCCGGAGAAAAATTCCCCTGGATCAGGGCGAAGACCGGACCGGCAGGAAACTGTTCGGGCGGCGTGCGGCGGAGCAATCCGTATCCAAGACAAGCCGCGAAAACGATGCCCGCCGTGAACACCGGCAACCATTGAATTCGAGTGGTTGCCAAAGGCGGTTCCGTTGCGTCAACATTCAATTGGATTCGTCGCAGCCATTTTGTAGGAATGTTGACCGCGATGACTCCTGAAACGAGAGCCACCAGAAAAGTGAGACCGTAGACCCCTGTAATATCGCAGATCTGAATCAACGCCGACCAGCGGTACTGAGTATGTCCAAGAAAGTACCAGGCAAAGCCCGTAATCATCCACGCGCGGATGTATTCCAGCGAAGTCCAGACAATCGGAACAGCCAACCAGACCGGCATGCCTGTCGCCACGCATCGACGCCCCAGCCATACAAACGCCGGCATATACAAGGCCACGTAAAACGCCAGTGCCGCGAGTGCCAGAAACATGGCGGGGTGTCCCAGCCTCATCCATTGCAGAGTCACCAACGCCCAGACAAATGAGATGCACCAGGTCGCAAAACCGCATCGCGCCGGCAGCGATTTCAGCCTCAGGAGCTGGCTAAATGGCACCAACGCGATCCAAGCCAGGCAAGACCATTCGACCGGTGTGAATGATAACCAGAGCATTAACATGCTCGCGACGACAAGCAAGGCCGCCGATCGGGTCGATCCTTCGCGCGTCGCCGGAGCAGCAGTGCCTTGAGCAATGATTTGCCGAATTTCCGGGCGCAGGTGCCGATTTTCTGGATCAGCATCTTCCTGCTTTGGCGCTACGTTGTCGGTACCCATACCCATGCATCCGTGCCGGTGGGAAGTGAAAGTTGAGGCTTTAAA
>Ga0105046_10007865_pt1 | contig 16756 bp, 18 predicted proteins | sample MAT03_FD_78385 | JGI IMG/M metagenome (GOLD analysis project Ga0105046, IMG submission 78385) | Freshwater microbial communities from Lake Fryxell liftoff mats and glacier meltwater in Antarctica - MAT-03 (megahit assembly) | ecosystem: Environmental > Aquatic > Freshwater > Ice > Liftoff...
ATGAACCTCTCCGCCCTCAAGGAGCGCCGAATGGGAAAACTGGCGAATGCCGTGGAACGCTGGGCGCTCGAGGAAGCCAAGTTGGACTCGTTCGTGCTGACAATAACGCCCGATGGCAACCGCGCGATGATCGGTTTCCTTCGGCCAAGCACGCGCGATTTCAATTATCGCGGCTGCATCGAGGTTACCGAGGACCAGCAACTCGTTGAGCTCTCCTTGGATGCACCGGTCAATACCCCCGAAGGGCGTCGCCCTGCCGTGTCGGACGCGATCGCTCGTGCGCGCAAGGCGACCTCGCTGTCCGGACGGATCGAACTCGACATGGACGATGGCGCGATCGGTTTTCGCGGCGCCATCGAAACGGAAGGGCGTCGTCTGTCGACGAAGTCCCTCACGCGCTTGCTGGAAAACGGGTACGCGATGCTCGATCGCTATCTGCCGGCCTTTACCGACGTGGCACTGCGCGACGTGTCGCCGGCGGACGCCATCGCCGAGGCGAATCGCGAAGCGCCACCGCCGCTCGACTCGGCGGCTGCACCAGAATGGGATCTCTTTCCGGGAACCGGCCGTGTGCAGTCCTGGGCGCGTGAGCTGAAAGCAGCGTGTGCAACGTCACGTGACGCATCGTCCGCGTGGGAACTCGCCGCGCGTGCCGTGGTCCTCGTTGGAGACGACATGCGGACGTGTCGCGCGGTTGCTCATCGCACCGCCGTGGATGCGGGCATGCAGTTCGTGGCCGTTAGTGAAGACGATGTGACGTCACTCCCGTCGCCAGCGGCCTTCAGGCGCATCGCGCCGGTAATGGTGTTCCTGCAGCCCGGACGCTGGATGCTGGCGTCCGAAGATGGAGAGAGCCCCGAGGCGGCCGAGATGGTGAAGCAATTTCAACGTCGCTTGGCGGAGTGGGTGCGTGACTTCGAGGAGACGCAACCCGTACTATTCGCGACGTCGGCGTCCACGATCCAGGACGTAGTGGAGTCTCTGCGATACGTGGGACTGTTCGACCGCTTCCTCAATGTTCCCACGCCGACCATGCTCGCATGGGGCAACCGCACGATCGACATCATCGGCCGCGAACACTGCGGCGTGACGATCACGCAGTCGCCCGCCAAAGTGGGCAAGTTGTTTCGCAGTGCGTACGACGAGGAGCGTCGAGAGGACCTCGTGTTCCTTCGCATCCGTCGGCTGTTGGCGTCACAGGCACGCCCGTTGGAGTTCCTCGATCTGGTAAACCTCGAGACGCACGGCTTCGTGGAGGCCGATGTGCCACCCGTTGAATCCGCGGAGATTCGGAAGACGGTGGCCTATCACGAAGCGGGGCACGCGGCGGTAGCGGTCATCGATTCGCGCGGCGGCAATGTGCCCGACTACGCGTCCATCATCCCGTCGGCGACCTTCAAGGGCGTCGTGGTGGAGTCGTACGAGTATCACTCCAACCTCGGCGATCGCGTCACGTACGAGTCGATGCGCCACCGGATCCGCATTCGGCTGGCCGGACGTGCGGCGGAAGAACTGTTCGTGGGGCCAGCGCAGATTTCAAACGGTGCGTCCAGCGACTTGGAGACCGCCACCGATCACGCGACCGATGCGTTCGCCCTGTGGGGCTTCGCGCCGGACATGGACGAGGCAGGGAAGAGCGCGTCCAACCTCGCGGTGCGACTGGGGAACGCCACGCCATCGTCGGATGCGCATGTGGAAGGACTGGTGCGCGCGTTCCTCGCGAAGGAGTACGGTGTGGTAATGGCCATGCTCGAACGGCATCGGCTATTCGTGGAGGCGATCGCCGAGAGACTGCTGGCCGATCCGATTCTCGATCAGACGACGTTGATGGAGTTGGCGGGGGTGCATCTCGCAACATCAGACGCCATCGCATACGCACTGGGGGCGCACGGGGAATGTCAGACCCCCTCGGGATATTGACCGGAGGGCGTGCTTGAGTCCCGCATCACCAATGAACGCATCAGGGAGCCGAACGCATGAAAGGGTTGACCAACATCGAGCACTCGTTCACCGAGCGGGAAGAAGTCGAAATCTTCCGTCTTGGACGCGCCCTCGCGGAGTCTATGGGAAGAGATGCGTTCATTGAGATTCTCCTCGAGGACGCGGTCAACAACGAAGCGGGAGTTCGGGCAGCGCTGCCTCACGATTCTCCCCTCGTGCAGGATCTTGACGAGTATCACAAGCGCGTGTCGAGGGGGCTGCGCGAACCGCTGGTGTAACGTCCGCACTCCTCGATGCCATAACGATTCGAGTACTAGAAAGAGCTCGGAGGCGTACAGTTTCGTAAGGATCGCGGGTGCGCCGCTTGGCCCATTGCACATACTCGAACGCGTAGCGTTGCAGTCGCTCGCCTGCTCATTCGCATGTGCGTGGCCTCGTTGGCCTGGGCGTAGCCAACGGCGGGAATCGTACGCTCGCGCTCGGCCGCGGAGACCGACAGCTGCGTGAGCGGCGGGTAGGCACTCGAGGGCGCCATCTGAGCGCACTGGATGGGGCTGTTCGTCCCGTGTGGGGGGCGGGTCGTAAGTCGCAATCGTACGACGCACCGTCGGAAAAGGCCGATATTCGGGGGGGTGTGGTGTTGGGTGCGCGCACGCCTGGAAAGCGTGTGGGCATGAAAGTGTCTCGCGAGTTCGAATCTCGCCCCATCCGCTGAACGCCCCGTTGGCCTCGCCGCCAACGGGGCGTAGTGCGTTTCTCCTCTCTCGTTGCGGGACGAAGCGCTTGTCCCCATCTTTCCGTTACGTGCACGTGGTGCCTCCTTTCGGCCCAGACTCGGCACGTCACCAGATATGGAGGAGTTCGATGCAGAATTTCCAGCGTCCCATCCCACGCACGCTGTTGCGTCGTGTTGCGGCACCCGTGTTCGCTGTTGCCGCCCTCGCCATCACCGCACAAGCTGCCTTCGCGTGGTCGGACGGCAAGCCTGAGCTCAAGGTCGAAGCAGAGCGCAGCCCGCAAGGTGCCAAACTGCTCTTCAAAGGCAAAGGCTGGGCACCGGGCGCGAAGGTCAAGATCACCGGAACGCGTGCGCCTGGCTCCAGCGGCGCACAAGTTTTCGGTACGTTTGATGCTGATACGGCGGGAATGCTGACCGCACGCAAGGTGATGCAGTGCACGACCCCGAACATGGAGGACGGCCAGAACGAGACCGTCACTGTGACCGCGGTTGACCTGGCGACACCCGCTACGAAGATTACCGTGCGTGTGCCAGGTGACGCGTGGGTTTGCTTGTAATCGAGATCGTATGACGCTCGTAGTTTTCGTAGCACCGATGTTTTCACCGGCCGCCTCGCAGATGATCGAGGCGGCCGTGTCGTTGCCCGGGGTCCGCGTAGCCGTCGTTGCGCAGGAAGCGCATGAGCAGCTGCGCGTTGATCTTCGCGACAAGCTTGTCGGCCACTGGAAAGTTGACGACGTCACCGACGCCGACCAATTGGAGTGGGCAATGCGCTCGCTCGCTGGCCGCCTCGGACCGCTCGCGCGATGCTTCGGGTCCTATGAGCAGCTCCAGGTGCCACTCGCGCTCGTTCGCGAACGCCTCGGTGTGCCAGGGATGTCCAGCGGTGCCGCCAACAACTTCCGCGACAAGTCGCGCATGAAGGACGTGCTGCGGGCGGCTGGAGTGCCCGTGGCGCGACACCGGTTGGTGGGCAGTCGAGCGGACGCGGACGCGTTTATCGCGGACGTGGGGTACCCCGTTGTCGTGAAGCCGCCGGCCGGTGCTGGCGCGCGAGCCACTCATCGTATCAGCTCGGCAGGCGAGCTCGCTGCCTTTTTGGCACAACATCCGCCGGCGACCTTCGATCCCATGTTGTTTGAGGAGTTCCTGCATGGCACGGAGCACTCGCTGGAAACGATCAGCGTCAATGGCACCGCCGTCTGGCATTCCCTCACACATTATTCGCCCACGCCGCTCACGGTGGTGGACAACCCCTGGATCCAATGGGGCATCGTGCTCCCTCGCGAAATCGACGCGCCAATGTATGATGACATCCGGGAGATTGGCGCTCGCGCGCTGAACGCGCTGGGCATGGATACCGGCATGTCGCACTGTGAGTGGTTCCGTCGCCCCGATGGACGCGTGGCCATCAGCGAGATCGCGGCGCGCCCGCCGGGTGCGCAGATTACGACGATGATGTCCCGGGCGAACGACATCGCGTTTGTCACCGCGTGGGTGACGCTGATGGTGCATGGCACGTTCGACATCCCGCAGCGCCGATACGCCGTCGGGACCGCGTTCTTGCGTGGACAAGGCCGTGGGCGCGTGAGCGCCGTTCAGGGGCTGGAGGCGGTGCAATCCGAGTGCGGTGCGCTCATCTGCGACGTGCAGATGCCGACGCGCGGGCAGCTACCCACAGGCAGCTACGAAGGCGAGGGCTATATCATGGTTCGTCATCCGGAAACGCATGTGGTCGAGCGTGCGGTGCAGCATATTGTGTCCACCGTTCGCGTGCTTCTCGCTTAACTCATCGTTCGATGCCAAAGACCGTCCTCATGCTGACCCCAGGGTTCCCCGGGGAAATGCCACTCTTTACGCGTGGTCTGTCGTTGCACAGCGCGACCGTGTTCGGTGTGGCGAACGGGCCGGCGAATGACTTGCCAGAGATGGCCCGACGGCATCTGTCGGGATACCTCCAGGTGCCCGATCTGTTTACCAACAGCGCATCGGCGATCAAGCAGATTCGTCACTGGCTTGGCGGCCGCACGATTGATCGCGTCTGCTGTTTGTGGGAGCCAGGCATCGAACTGGCCGCACAGATCCGTGAAGCGCTGGAAGTCCCGGGACAGTCGTACGAGCAAGCACTCCGCTTTCGCAACAAAGACCTGATGAAGCGGGCCCTCATTGAGGGCGGTGTGCGCGTTCCACGGCACGAAGTCGCGACCAGTGCCAAGGATGTCTGGGCAGCCGCCGAGCAGATCGGTTACCCGCTCATCCTCAAGCCCATCGCCGGCGCGGGCTCAATGGATACGTTTCGTTGCGACGACCGCGCGGCGGTCGAGAGCGCGATTGCGCAGTTGGGCCACATTGCGGAAGTGAGCGTCGAAGAGTTTATCGACGCCGAGGAGTTCACTTTCGACACAATCTGTGCGCGTGGTGACATGAAGTACTTCCATGTGGGCTACTACCGCCCGCGACCCTTGATTGCGCGTACGAACGAGTGGATCAGCCCGCAGACGCTGAGCTATCGTCACGTCGACGATCCCTGGGTTGCTGGAGGACGAGCTATGGGGGAGCGCGTGCTCGAGGTGCTGGACTACGACACGGGCTTCACGCACATGGAGTGGTACCTCAAGTCCGACGGCGAAGTCGTCTTCGGAGAGATCGCTGCTCGTCCGCCCGGTGCACGCACGGTAGACCTGATGAACTATGCCGCTGACGTCGATATGTTTTCCGGCTGGGCCGAGGCTGAGTTACACGGCACCTTCTCGCTGGAAATTGATCGCCAATACAACTGCGCCTGCATCACGAAGCGTGCGCATGGGCAAGGGCGGATTCAGCGGATTGAAGGGCTGGAGCAACTACGTCAGCGGTTCGGAGACGCCATCTGCGTCGAGGACCTGCTGCCGGTTGGTACCCCACGCCGCGACTGGAAGAGCACGTTGCTGTCCGACGGGTATCTCACCATTCGGCACCCGGACTGGCAGACCACGATGGATATCGCCGATGCCGTTGCGACCGACCTCAACCTCTACGCAGGGTAGGGTCGGCGCGCTCTGATCTACGCGTTCTCGGTTGCGGCGCGGCCGCCGTGTGGCGGCCTCGCCGCAACGGGCGTGGTCGGGATGCGACGTTTTCCGGCGTCGTCTTGCGAGGCGATGAGGCAATCCGGGGCGGGGGGCCGCGGCACAGCGCTTGCTATGTACGCAGGTGAGCTGGTGTCGCATCAGGCGGCCCACAACCACGAATGTAGCCGGTGCACTTCATGTCCAAAGTTCTCAGCGAGCCGCCGGTCGATCCGGTCCGCAGTTACTTCTCCGCGCAGTGCGTGTTGATGACGGGCATTGCGTCGGGAATTGTCGAGCCCCTGCTTGGTGATGCCACACGGACCGCCGCCTATCAGATGGGCAAGCGCGACGGCTATCATGTGGTGGTCGCGCACCTCGCCGCGAGCCGCTCGCTGCGTGAAGCGGCAGAGAAATGCCTCGCCTTCGGTCGCGGCGTTGACGAGCGTGCGGAAGCCCACCCGTATGGCCCCGATTGGTGCCACGGTTTTGCACAGGCTACGCTCGACGCGGCCGGCGACATCGCGATGTACGCGGCGACCGCATCGATCCCAGCAATCGACAAGCGGCGACTGCGGGCCGCGCGGACGGCCGCCCGGCACTTGTCACCACTCTCCGGTACGTGGCCGGTTCGTCCGGCGGCGCTCGAGCCGCCACGCAGCCATCACGAGTGGTAACCACCCGCCGCGCGTAGCACGCGGCATTTCTCTGCATGCGGCAGTACGCGGCGCGGTGTGTGACCGGTATATTCTCCGGTCATGTCCAAGAAGCCAACTACGGTGCTCGACGCGCGGGCGATGGATCGCACCCTGCGTCGCATGGCCGACCAGATCGTTGAACGCAATGCCGGAACCGACGGCCTCATCCTCGTCGGCATCCAACGCCGCGGTGTGCAGCTTGCCGAGCGCCTCGGGCGCATCATCGAGGCGCAGGAGGGCGTGAGCGTTGCCCGCGGTGCGCTCGACATCACATTGTATCGCGACGACTTGCAGACAGTCGGGCCGCGTCCGGTCGTCGGTGCCACGCACCTGCCGCTCACCCTTGATGCCCAGAATGTGGTGATCGTCGACGACGTGCTCTACACCGGGCGCACGGTGCGCGCGGCGCTCGACGAACTCGCGGACTTCGGCCGTCCGGCGCGTATCTCGTTAGCGGTCCTGATCGATCGTGGCGGCAGGGAGTTGCCGATCCACGCCGATATTGTTGGGCGTGCCGTCACGGTGACCAGCGCACAGCGCGTCGATGTGTTTGTCGACGAGCTGGACGGACGGGATGATGTGGTGATTGCCAATCGCCACGATGAGGAGTGAACGATGAGCGGTGCGTTGGGCAAGGACTTGTTGGGGCTTTCGCCGCTCTCGGCCGATCAGATCCGGCTCATTCTGGATACCGCCGTGCCCTTCCGGGAGATTTCGGAGCGACAGATCAAGAAAGTCCCGACGCTGCGCGGCATGACCATTGTCAATCTGTTTTTTGAGGCGTCGACACGCACGCGCATCTCGTTCGAGTTTGCGGAGAAACGACTGAGCGCCGATACCGTCAACGTGGCGAGTGCGGGCTCGAGTGTGACGAAAGGTGAAACGCTGGTCGACACAGCGCGGAATCTCGAAGCGATGAAGATCGACATGGTCGTGATCCGACACCCGTCGTCGGGCGCTGCGCAATTCTTGTCCGAGCGGATCGAGTCCAACGTGATCAATGCTGGTGACGGGACCAACGAGCACCCCACGCAAGGCCTCCTGGACCTCTTGACGCTGCGCACGCGATTCGGGGACTTAACGGGCCGACGCATCTGCATCGTCGGCGACGTGCTGCACTCCCGCGTGGCGCGTTCGAACATCTGGGGCCTCAAGAAACTTGGCGCCGACGTCGCCGTTTGCGGTCCCCGGTCATTGCTGCCGAACGCGATTGGCGAGATGGGGGTCACCGTCTTCGATCGGGTGGAAGCCGCGATCGAGTGGGCGGATGCGCTCAACGTATTGCGCCTGCAGCTGGAACGGATGCAAGGCGGATACATCCCTTCGCTGCGCGAGTACAATCGTGTCTTTGGCATTACCAGTGCACGACTGGACAAAGCGCCACGCGAACTCTGCATCCTGCATCCGGGACCGATGAATCGCGGCGTGGAGATCGACAGTGATGTGGCTGATGGACCCCACTCCGTAATTTTGGAACAAGTGACGAACGGCGTTGCTGTCCGTATGGCCGTGCTCTATCTCCTCGCCGGCGGTAAGCCGGAACTCGCTGAAGCCGCCAAGAAGGGAGTCTCCTGATGTCGCGTGATGTGCTGTTGCAAGGCGGTCGTATCGTGGATCCGTCGCAGGGCTTCGATCTGGTTGGAGATCTCTTGATGCGCGACGGTGTCGTTGAGCATTGCGGCGCCACCATCACCGTGCCCGATGGCGCCGAGGTGGTGGAGTGTCGCGGACTGGTGGTCGCGCCGGGATTCATCGACGTGCATGTGCATCTGCGCGAACCTGGGCGCGAAGACGTTGAGACCGTTGCCTCCGGCGCCCACGCCGCCGTGGCCGGCGGCTTTACGGGTGTCTGTGCCATGCCAAACACCAAGCCCGTCACCGATAACCAAGCGACCGTCGGATTCGTCAAACGGCAGGGCGAGGCCGCTGGATTCGCGCGCGTCTATCCCTACGGCGCGATCAGCGTGGGGCAGAAGGGCGAAACGCTTGCCGAAATGGGAGAGATGGTGGGCGCGGGGGCCGTGGCCTTCAGCGACGATGGTCGGCCCGTGGAGAGCGCGCACTTGATGCGCACGGCGCTGGAGTATGCGCGTGCGTTCAATGTCCCGGTTGCCGAACACTGCGAAGACATGTCGCTCGCTCGCGGTGGCGCGATGAATGAGGGCATCGTCTCCGCGCGCCTTGGCCTCAAGGGTATTCCGGCCGAAGCAGAGGAAATCTACGTCATTCGTGACATCCTCCTCGCGCGGCGGACCGGGGGGCATATCCACCTGTGTCACTTGAGCACGAAGGGATCCGTCGAGCTTGTGCGCTGGGGCAAGGAGCGCGGCGTGAACGTGACGGCCGAGGTGTGCTCGCACCATGTCTCCCTGACGGAAGATGCCGTCGAGGGGTACAACACCAACGCGAAAATGAATCCGCCACTGCGGACGGCGGCGGACGTTGAGGCGCTACAGCAGGGGCTGGCCGACGGAACCATCGACCTCTTGGTCACCGATCACGCGCCGCACCATTACGACGAAAAGGAACGCGAGTTCGCAGACGCGCCGAACGGCATTGTCGGCGTCGAGACGGCCCTTGGCGTCAATTGCACGTACCTGCTGCATCGTGGCGTCTTGTCGTTGTCGCACATGATCGATGCCATGAGCTGCAAACCCGCGCGCACGTTCCATCTTCCCGGCGGATCGTTGCGGCGCGGGAGTGTTGGCGATGTCACCGTGTTCGACCCGGCGCGCCGCTGGGTCGTCGACGCCGCGCGCTTTAAATCGAAGGGTCGGAACACGCCGTATGGTGGGCACGAACTCACAGGGCAGGCGCGCATCACGATCGTTGGCGGCCGTGTTGTGTACCGAGCGGTGGACTGATTGACTGACCCGTTGACGGTCCCGGACCGGGACAGGTCGACGCGAGAGAGTGCCGGTCTCGCCGCGCAGGTTGAAGCAGTGGTGGCATGCTGTCGGCGCCTGCATGCGCGTGGGTTGGTTGCGGGGGCTGAGGGAAACGTATCGGTCCGTTTGCTCGATGGGTCGATCCTGATCACGGCCACCGGGGCTGATAAGGCCACGATTGAATCTGGTCAGGTGCTTCGGTGTTACGAGGATGGCACCCTGTGTGACAATGACGCATCGTTAGCCTGTGCGTCAGGCGTCCCGCTGCGTGACGGTCCGTCACGTCCATCGTCTGAGGTGCAGATGCATATTGGTATCTACGCCGCCAGGCCGGATGTGAAGGCGGTCGTGCACGCTCATCCCCCGGTTGCCACGGGTTTCGCGGCGGCCCATCGCACTATCCCTGCGAATGTGCTCCCTGAACTTCCCGTCGTGGTCGGCCCTGTTGCACTCGTTCCGTACGGCCGCCCCGGTACCTCGGCGCTGCCGGACGCGATCCGAGCATTCGTTGCTGACCACGAGGTGTTCTTGCTCGCCAACCACGGAGTTACGACCGTTGGTCGTTCACTCGCCGACGCCACCATGCGCATGGAAAGCGTCGAACAGGCAGCGCGCATTCTTCTCAGCGCCGAGCTGCTTGGCGGTGCCAAGCCATTGCCCAATGAGGAGTCGGACGCGCTCTCCGCGCTCTGGCGCCCAGCGGGTCCGCGCGCCAGTCGCGAGGCTGGTATCGTGACCGACGCGACGCAGGCACCGCGTGGGGCCACCCAACACATTGAACCGCAACCTACAGGTGTCTTGTCATGACCGAGACGCAGAAACTCTCGATCGAAGAAGTGCGCGTACTCGTCGCCGAGCGCCAGCGGTACGATGATTGGCTCTCCGCGCTGGACGCCCGTCGGGCAGAGACGCCAGAACGCGTGTTCGAACGCGTCCACGCTGACTACTCCGGACGGCGCAAGGACGTGGGTTTGCGTCTGTGCTCACACATCGGTGAGCTGTCGACGATGGCCGATGCTTTGGACACGCGCCTGATATCCCTTGAAGGAACGCTCGGCACCCTCGAAGACGAGCGCGCCGAAGCGATGTTGCGGACTGCCGTTGGCGAGTTCGATGGTGATCGCTGGGAACAGGTACGGCAACACGTTGAAGCGCAGATCGCTCAACTCGGCGAGCAGCGTGCAGCACTGGTGACCGAGTCGAGCGAGGTCAAAACGCTCTTGGACAGCGCGCGGGCGGCGAATCACGAGACCGCTGCCATTCCGGAGGCCGCGCCCGACGCCGAGGCGGTCGAGGCGATCGCCGCACACGAGACCGTGACCGATGACGCGCCCGTCCGCGACGTGATGACTGGGGACAGCCTCGTGGGGCATTCTGTGAGCGCTGAGCTGCTTGTCAATCATGCGCTGGTCGAAGCGCCGCACGATGTTCCCGCCGAGCGCACGTTGGACGCCGCGCAGCCGACGGTGGACGAGCTGGCTGACTTGGACAACGCGTTGGCGATGTTCTCGAACGATGCACCGACGACCAGCTACGTGCCGTCGATGCCAACGCCGCGTTCCCTGAACGGCGTCGATGTGTTCGACGATGCCGACCTCGGCGACCTGCGCATGGACCCACCCGTGAAGGCGGCTGCGGTCGCCACGCCGCTCTCGGCGCCAGCGGTCGAGCGGCATCGTGCTGCGTCGGCCAAGCAGTTTGACGGAGCGAACGGTGCTTCGGCCGCACGCGATGGCGGTTTTGATGATCTGGCCTTTCTGCGCTCCGTGGTGGATCCCTCCGATTCGGTGGGGTCGAACCGTACGTTGTCGTCCGGCGACCAACTCAAGACGTTGCGTTGCACGGAGTGCAGCACGATGAACTTGCCGACAGAGTGGTACTGTGAGCGTTGCGGTGGAGAATTGGCGGCCTTCTAGACCTCCTTGAGGCCAGGCCATTGGCGCAGCGAAGAGGGGCCGGAATCGCGCGCGATTCCGGCCCCTCTTTCGTGACAGGTGCGACGCGTCGCTTAGGCGCTCGCCGCTTGCTTCGCCAGCTTGCTCTTCTGGCGGGCCGCCGTGTTGCGATGAATCAATCCCTTGCGCGCCGCACGATCCAGCAGTGAAACCGCTGACAGACGCTCAACGGGGGAAGACGCTCCCGCCTTGGCCTTCTTCACGGCGGTACGGAGTGCCGAACGCTGCGCCCGATTGCGCACCGCAGCCGCCCGCGACTTCCGCAGATCTTTCTTAGCGGACTTAATATTCGGCACGAAAAAACCTCTGGTACAAGTCTGGATCAGATGAGCGACGCTCGGACAGGCCGAGGCGCCGACGCCACGTTCGGGAATTCAACCCACACAACGCGACAACAGAATGATAAACATATCGGGCATCTAAAGTCGGGTCAAGGCGCAAGGGTGGGCTTTTGACACGACCTGTGCGCTCGAATAGCTTTGCGCTGTCGCTTGCTTGCAATCACCAGCTCGTTTCCAACCGCCCTCGCGTCTTTTGGATCCCATTCAGCAGCTCGTCCTCGTCGCGCCCGTTCTGCTGTTCTCGATGGTTGCACACGAGTACGCCCACGGGTACGCGGCGTATAAACAGGGCGATGCCACCGCCTATCAGCTGGGACGGCTCACCTGGAACCCACTGAAGCACATCGATCCGTTCATGACGGTACTCTTGCCGCTCATGTTGGCGTTCCTTGGCGGACCGATCTTTGGCGGAGCCAAGCCGGTGCCCGTCAATCCACGGAATTATCGCAACTACCGTCGCGGTGACATCATTGTGTCCCTCGCTGGCGTGGTCACCAATGTCCTGATTGCGATCGCCAGTGTGCCGCTGGTCATCCTGGTTGGCGTCATTGGTGCGCAGGTACCGGCCTTGCTGAAGCCCCTGGGAATTCTGCAACTCATGTTGGTGCAGGGCATCTTTATCAATCTCATCCTGGCGGCGTTCAATCTGATGCCGATTCCGCCGCTTGATGGGTCGCACGTGTTCAAGTATCTGCTGCCACCGCGATGGTCGCTCGCCTACCAGCGCCTCGCTGGGGTCGGCTTACTTCTGCTCTTCGCACTGCTCACCTTCGGTCGGCCGTTGGTGACGGCGTGGCTTTCGCCCGCGTACACGTTGCGCTCGATCGCGGAGCGACTCTATTTCTCCTTCATGCTCCCCAACCCCTTCAGTACGTGATCGCCTCCCCGTTTCGCACGGCCGACGCGGACGGCGCCACGTTCGTCGTGGAGCTCAGCCAGTTTACCGGTCCGCTCGATCTGTTGCTGTCGCTGATTCGAGATGAACAGGTCGACATCTACGACATTCCGATCGCCCGGATTGCTGAGCAGTTTCTTGCGCGAATCGGATCGTTGGCGCTGGACGAGGCGGCCGACTATCTGGAAATGGCCGCGCGTCTCCTGCGCATCAAGGCCCAGATGCTGCTGCCGCGCGCCGACGGCGAGGAGTCATGGGAGGATCCGCGCGCGGAGTTGGTGCGTCGACTGCTTGAATACCAGCAGATGCGCGAGGTCGTTGACCTGCTGGAACACCTCGGCGAGGAGCGCCGACATCAGTTCAACCGTCGGTGGGTTCCACAGGCCGCTGACATCGTACCGATCAGTGCTCCACTCGCACTGACGTTGACCGATTTGCTGGCCGCCGTCGACCGCGTCTTGCGGACGACGAAAGAACCAATGACGCACGACGTCTTGCCGCGCGCACTCGATGTCGCCGGCGCGATGACGACCATCCGTGTACTGCTCACGAGGCGGCGGAATGCGCGATGGTCCGACCTGATCGGCCAGGACGCCGAACCATGGCAAGTGTTGTCGGTGTTGCTGGCGTTGCTCGAAATGGCGAAGCTCGGCGAGCTGCGAATTGCGCAGTCACGCCCCTTCGGTTCCGTGGAGATTTGTCGTGACGTCGTTAGCGAAGCTGCTTGAAGCCGCGTTGTTTGCCGCGCCGCGCCCGTTGGCGCTTGACGCGCTGGCGACCCTTGATCCCGACGCAAGTCCGGCCGCGGTTTCGGCGGCGGTGGACGAACTGCGCGAGCACTACGACGTGGATGGGCACGGCGTCGAACTCGTCGAGCAGGGTGGCGGATGGCAAATCCTCACGCGGGCGGAATATGCCGAGGTGATCGAGCGAGCACAGGTTGCGGTGCGCCCACAGCGGTTGTCCGCCGCGGCGTTGGAGACGCTGGCCATCATTGCGTATCGACAGCCGATCGGCCGCGCGGAAATCGAAGAGATTCGCGGCGTGGCGGTGGGCAGCGTGCTCAAGTCGCTGCACGAGCGCGGTCTGATCGATATCGTCGGACGGAGTGAAGGGATCGGACGGCCCTTGCTCTACGGAACCACGGGCCAGTTCTTGGAGCAGTTCGCCCTTCGACATCTCGAAGAACTGCCGCGGGCTGACGAGTTGGCGATCGCGCTGCGCGGCGCCGGCAGTGCCGTGCTTGCGGAGTGAAGCGCCCAGGCAAACGCACGCCGCCGAGAGACGACTCCGCTTCTCGTCCGGCAGCGAAGAAGACGCGCTCGCGTGTTGTTCGGGAGAGTGGCCCTCCGGGGAGCGGAGGAAAAGGTGGCACCGTCTCAGCGACCGATGAGGGCCCGGTGCGGGTCCAACGCGCGCTGGCGCGAGCTGGCCTGACCTCTCGTCGCGGGGCCGATCGTGCCGTCGCGGACGGGCGGGTGCAGGTTAACGGACAGACGGCCGTCGTTGGGCAACTGGTCGATCCATCGCGGGATCGCGTGACCCTTGATGGGGAGGCGGTCTCAGTGCAGATCACCAAGCATCGGTGGATCGTGCTGCATAAGCCCACCGGTGTGGTCACGACGTCGAGCGATCCACAGGGGCGCCGCACGGTGTTCGATCTCGTCGAACGCGTCCCCGGTCTCGTGTACGTTGGGCGGCTCGATTTCATGACGGAGGGGGTGCTGCTCCTGACCACCGATGGTCGCGCCGCACACGCCCTGACGCACCCCAGTTCCGAGGTCGAACGCACCTATATCGCGACCGTGCAAGGGAACGCCGTCAGTGCGGCTCGCGAAGCCCGCAAGGGCGTCATGTTGGGGGATGGGATGGTCACGGCACGCGAAGTGGCCGTACATCCGATGGGACAACGTCGGTGGGGCTTCGAGATCACCATCGCGGAAGGGCGTACCCACGAAATTCGCCGCTTGTGCGAGGCGCTCGGCCTCGAGGTCGAACGCCTCGTGCGCACGCAGTTTGGTCCGGTGCGCCTGGGCACCCTCGCCGTGGGCGAGACGCGGTCGCTCTCGGCGACTGAGCAATCGGTGCTTGATGCACTGATATCTCCCCGGTAGGGAGCATCGCCGTCGACGTCGGGTATGCTCTCACACACCATTTCCGCATCGCCGACAACCAGTTTTTTTCGCACTCACTGAGGAGCAGGAATAGGTGACCACCAGCGCTTCCGCCTTGACGGACACCGCACTCGTGCAAGGCGTTGCTCGCGAAGTCGCACGACGTATTGTCGGCCAGGAATACATGGTCGAGCGGCTGCTTATCAGCTTGCTGACCGGCGGACATGTGCTGCTCGAGGGCGTGCCGGGGCTGGCAAAGACGCTCACCGTGCGAACGCTGGCCGAAACGGTGCGCACCTCATTTCAGCGTATTCAGTTTACGCCGGACCTGCTTCCGGCCGACGTGGTGGGCACACAGATCTATGATCAGCGGACCGGTGAATTCCGCGTCAAGCACGGGCCGATCTTTGCCAACATCATTTTAGCCGACGAAATCAATCGAGCGCCGGCCAAGGTGCAGGCGGCGCTTCTGGAAGCGATGCAGGAGAAGCAGGTCACGATTGGCGGCACCACGTATAAGCTGCCGGAGCCGTTTCTCGTGCTTGCCACGCAGAATCCCATCGAGCAGGAGGGCACGTACCCGCTGCCGGAAGCCCAAATCGATCGCTTCATGATGAAGTTGCGTGTCGGGTATCCGACGCGCGCCGAAGAGAAAGAGATCCTTCGGCGCATGGCAGGCGGTGATCACACCGTGATTGTGCCCGTGGCGTCACCCGAAGAGCTGCTCGACGCCCGCCGCCGTATCAGCGAACTCTACATGGACGAACGCATCGTCGACTACATCGTCGAATTGGTCCATGCGACCCGATTCCCCAAGGACGTCGGGGCGCCGGATCTGGTGCCGCTCATCGAGTTCGGTGCCAGCCCCCGGGCCACGATTGCCCTTGGTCAGGCGGCGCGCGCCCATGCGTTTCTCCGTGGTCGTGCGTTCGTCACCCCCGATGACGTGAAGAGCATTGCACCGGATGTGCTTCGGCATCGCGTGTTGACATCCTTCGAAGCGGATGCGGAAGGGGTGACGAGCGATACCATTGTTGCGCGCATCCTGGCGACCGTCGACACGCCCTGACGCGCTATGGCGTCTCCGCGCAGTACGTCGCTCGCCTCGGCGGTGCCGGCCGATGTCTTACGGCAAGTGCGGCGTATCGAAGTCCGTACGCGCCGTCTGCTCGACTCACGCTTTGCCGGCGAGTACCGCTCCTTGTTCAAGGGGCAGGGCATGGAGTTTGCCGAAGTCCGGGAGTATCAGGATGGTGACGAAGTGCGCTCCATCGACTGGAATGTCTCGGCACGCATGGGGCGCCCGTTTGTCAAGCGATACGTCGAAGAGAGAGAACTCACCATTATGCTGGCCGTCGACTTGTCGGGCTCCTCGCAGTTCGGGACGCGTGCTCGGTTCAAGCACGACTTAGCCATCGAGATGGCGGGTGTCCTCGCGCTGACGGCGGTGCGGAACAATGATCGTGTCGGCCTCCTCTTGTTCACGGATCAGATCGAACACGCCCTGCCGGCGAGAAAAGGCCGGAAGCATGCGCTGCGACTCATCCGGGATCTGCTCAGCGTGACCACAAAATCGCGTGGCACGTCGGTGTCGGTTGCGGTCGATCGCATGATGCGACTGCTGCCGCACCGATCCGTGGTCTTCTTGTGTTCTGACTTCCTGACCGAGGAGATGGAACGTCCGCTCGCGCGGCTGGCCCAGCGGCATGATGTCGTGGCCGTCACGCTGGAGGATCCGTCCGAACGGGTATTGCCGGACATCGGCCTTGCGCGATTGGAGGACCCGGAAAGCGGCCAGCGATTGGAGATCGACACCTCGCATCCCGCGGTGCGTGCGGCGTTCGCACAGCGGGTGGTTGAGGCCGACACGGCGCGCCGCAGATTGTTTGGCCGGTTGGGGCTCGACGAGATCGTGGTCCATACCGAGCACGGCTACGTCGACGCGCTCTTGGCATTCTTTCGCGCGCGCGCACGCCGTCCGCACGGCGCCGTGCGCACAGGACCTCGTGGTTCTCGCGGCGATGCCGCGAGTGACACGATCTCCGTGCGCCACCACCGCGACGGCACGGGAACGCGTTGACGCAGCACCGAGGTGCTCGGGGCAGCCGGCGGTTGGTTGTCGCGTTCCACGCGCGGCG
>Ga0105046_10007866_pt1 | contig 16756 bp, 11 predicted proteins | sample MAT03_FD_78385 | JGI IMG/M metagenome (GOLD analysis project Ga0105046, IMG submission 78385) | Freshwater microbial communities from Lake Fryxell liftoff mats and glacier meltwater in Antarctica - MAT-03 (megahit assembly) | ecosystem: Environmental > Aquatic > Freshwater > Ice > Liftoff...
CCACTGGCGTAAAGCCAGTCGGGGCAGACCTGTTGCGTTCGTGCCGCTCCTGCTTAGTTTCCAAACCTGCGGTTCACTGGCACAGGGCCAGTGGGGCCGAAAAAACGCCCGTGGACTTGTAATTTGCATACACCTACGGCTCGCCGTTAAACGAATTGTGCTCGATAATTTGTGCGTGAGTGCTTATCCTTTTCCAGTCTTCCGTGGATGTTCTGAATCTGGAGTTTCTATTCTTCGAGTGAAAGCAGGCCCGACACAGGAGCGGAACGACGTAGTTCTTTCAGTGTGTGTGATGCGTCGGAAAAGGACGGTGCCGGAACGGCGCTGCGATCAGTTTCGGTGTCCCATGCTACCGTGCAGAGATCTTCGGGGCAATTGTTGCTCACAACGGCGGCAGTTTCAATTTGCGAATCACCTTCATCGGCAGAAACAAATGATGTGAATCGTCCTTCAGCGAAATGAAACCGTACTTCTTGTAGAACCGTATCGCCGCTTCGTTGATGGCATCGACTTCAACGGCCTGGATGCCGATCTTTGTTGACAGGTACTCGTTCAGGGCCGGAACGCCGCAGTCGAAACCCGTTCGATCGTGTCGCTGCCGGTCAAATGGCTCTACCGTCCATGTTGAGTCCGGCACCTATGCCATCCTCTTCTTGTAACGCCGGGCGGCAGTCTTGAGAGCATCGTTGGGCTTTGCGTCAGCTGAATCGAGAACAGCCAGAAAGGTGTCGCGGTCCCGATTTGACAGACGAGTGATTTGAGCGTCGGAAATGACCTGACGAGCCTCTCTAACCAACGTCGAAATGGTGAAGTCACTCACCGTTTGGCCGACAGTCACCGCAGCTTCTTCGACGAGCTGTTTCAAGTCGCTCGAAAGGCGTACGTTAATTCGAGCGTCGTTGGTGGTTGTCGGCATGGGACTCGCCCCGGAAAATGAATGTGGCAAATTGCCATTTCAATGTACGCCTCTTGTTATAGCGTGTCATTATGGCACCGAATGACTATGAAAGTAGGCCGAAATGAGCGGCAGCGAAGCTGTTCCTGCCGTCCGTGAATCGTCACTTCGGCGATCGGCAGGAAAGGAATGGCCTTTTGGCGAGTCTGTAAGGCCAAGTCGCCAATTCCTATCGATCATGCTGAAGGATGCAGATCTGAGGACAGATCGACTTACGTAGCTCGACCTCTCCCAGGTCGGATTCCTTCGGCGCGGTGATGTCTTTGGTAGAGTTCTTTCTGCTGCTCAATTGGTGTCACTGGAATCGCCGGAACGGCGCTGCGCTTGGTCTGGCCTACGGAATGCGATCACAACAACCCCGCACGCTTCCTCAACACCCATTCGATCGTTAGCAATAAAATAATCGCCGAAAACCACCAATAACTTTGCGAGATCAGAGTCTCCGATTCAACGACTCGACCGCTGCTCAGCGGCTTCAGTAATTCCGACAATGATGACATTTCTTCTTCGCGAAGAAATGCACCGCCGGTGTCAGTCGCCATTTGTTTGAGCAGCGATTCGTTGGCTGCTGTTTGAGTCATCTCACCGGATTCCGGGGGAAGGACGACGAATTGACTGCGGGCTTTAAGAGCGGCATCGCTGTATCCGGCGGCTCGCAGAGAAACTTCGTATTCGCCTTCCGGCAGTGCCGCGATTCGGCCGCGGTAGATTCCCGGCACGTCTGCGTCGGCATTCAGACTGACGGTCGAAACGATGCGGCCGTCCTTCCAGACAAGTGCATCCGCCGTTGCATTGATCGCCGGTTTGCCATCCAGTCCCAGCAGTCGTGCGCGGACATCGACTGACGCCCCGAAGTCGTAGCGAACCGATCCCGTATCCAACGACACGAATTCATCGCTCACCGAAAACGGACGCGGCATCACATACTTGGCCAGTTGATTCCAGATTCGCTGATGCCAGATATCGGCCACCTTGTAACGCCAGCGCCATGTTTCATCGGACGCCAGATAGAGGACTCGACCAGCCCCAAAGGCACGCGTCACCATCATCGGTCGTTGACGACCATCGACGTGTACTTCAACCAACGTCTCAGCGCCGGGCAGCGCTTCGACAGCCACCAGCGAATGCGGAGCAGGAAGCTCATTCCAGAAACGCCGATTCTGCACTTCGTCGATGGCCAGATTCAGAGCACTTTCCCTTGCACCCTTGTCTGTCAGTTGCAAGGCAACGGGCTTCGATGCAATCGTTTCGGCCACCCATTCAACCGGCAACAAACTTCCCAGACTGGATTCCGCCAACTGCAAAAGCAAGCGTCGTTGTCCGTCTATGAAGATCATGCCACCGCCGCGCACTTCGACAAACTCGGTCAGCCATTGAAAGTCCTGTTCAGAAAACAGAGTGGGTGACACCTCGCCGATGATTATCAGATCGTACCTGAAGAGTGCATCGCGATTTGCCGGAAACTGACCGTCCTCGTCGCCTCGACGCAGCACGGCATCATCCGTACCCGGCCCCGCGATGACCGTGTTCACGGACCATTGTTCATCACGTTCAAACACGTTACGAAGATATCGCGTTTCCCATCGCGAGCGACCATCGACGATCAGCACTTTGTTACTCGACACAATCGCCGCCAGCCGCATTGTGCGACTGTTATTGTCTGTTTCTGATTCCTCGGGCAACGGAGCGATCGACGCTTCAAACGCCAGCGGGACGGCGTTTTGTTTGATGTCTGATGCAAACTGAGTCCCCAGCTTTGTCACCAATTCATCAATCGAGAATTCAAACTCGATGCGTCGTTCGGGGACGTTCTGAGTCAGCAACTGCTGCGTCCAGAGAACTTCGCCTTCATAGCTGATTTGTGCGGCGAACGGTTTTCCGGCTGGTATTTGATCGCGAACGATCATCACGCCGCGAACTTTGTCTTTTTGGAAGACCAGATCCGGATGTTCGAGCCCGATCACCGCCAGGTCAGATGCTTGTTGACTGGCTCCTACCGAGACGTTGTAAAATGCCACGCCCTGACTTCCGAGGACTCGGGCGGTCTGCAGCGGCGAAGGGCCGGTGTTGTGCTGGCCGTCGGTGAGTAACACGATGGCGGTTTTGGGTTTTTCCGCAGCGGCTGTTGATTCTTCGGACGTCGTCGTGGATGCAGACTTTTGAGTGGCCACGATGCCGCTGCTGAGGTCGGTGATGTTGGAGAAGTCTTCAATGTTTGGATCGGAATCTTCAACCGCGTTTTGACTGGACGGGCTGGAAGCCCGTCCTACATTCGTTTGCGGCGTGGCTTCTTCGCCGGTGAGGGTCAGAACTTCGACATCGTGGGTCTTGCGAAGTTCCTCAAGGATATGGGCCGAAGACTCGGACAATCCGAGTTCCGCTCGTCGCCAACGCGGCGTTTCATCAAACATTGCGAGAGCCGAGCGAAGAGATTCATCCCCAGAGTTAACAACTTCCATGATGGAGTCATCGAAAGCCAAGCGCACGGCGGTTTCGATCGATTCGCTTGCAGGGTCCAAGGCCGTCAATTGCGCAACTGTTGCCTCTGGCGCACCGTCGAGGCCAGCAGCTGCTGTCTCCAGCGGTTGCAGCAATTCCCTCGAGAGTCGCTCGGAAATCGCCGTCGGAAACTTCGGCTGCAATGATTTCAGGCGAGTTTGAAATTTTCCAGATGCCGCGTGAATTTTTGCGAGATCAATTTCCTCGGGAGGGCGAAGCTCCTGCTGAGCCGATTCCGTTGTAGACACTTGTTCCGTCGCGGCTCGGCGGGAGCCTGGCCCTTCCAATGCGATCGCCATCTCTTCGCGAAATTCTCGCCGCGCGTCGGCCAATTCGTCTGCGGCTTTGAGCAATGTGGAATCCACATGGCCCGCTGTGATCCAGCCGAGTTGTTCGGCGATCATCAGCTTGCGACCGACCGACATATGTCGATCGTGCATCGTCATGCTGCGCGACGCATCCAGATAGATTTTGACTCGGCCAAGTTCACCTATGATCGTGCGATGATGCAGCACCGGTCCGGTGAGTACCATGATTCCAAGGAAGAAAGCCAGCGATCGCAAAAGAGGCAGAAACCACTTCAATCGGCGCGGCAGATCAAAACTCTCACGGCTGTAGTACAACCACGACAGCGCGCAGACGATCAGAGACAGCAGCAAACCCAGCCACAGCGGAACATCGCCAACAAATCGCAGAGTCGTCATACTCGAACCCTCGCGAAACGTTGCTGCAGAATGAGTTCCAAAAACAAAAACGCCAGAAACGCACCCAGCACGTACTTCCAGATCTCCTGACCATGCCGCCGCAATCGATCCTGTTCCAGATATTCGGCAGGCGACTTGATCAACGATGACGCCAGGCTCTTCGAGAGCGATTCAAGACCAGATTCATCCAGACCATTCAGGTTCGATTCGTCCCGTGATGTTTCTGCGACGAAATGCAGCGTCTCGGTGGAAGGAGTCGACATCGCATAAACGCCAGGTCGTTGAGTTCCATCGAACCGTGCGAGTTGCATCTTGCCTTCCGCAACCGTCTGCACCGTGCGCCGTGAACCGTCGGGTGTTACGACGGAGAGCGTGGAGGATTCGCCCGAACCGCTAATCGTGTCTTTGGCCACATTCTCAACTGCGTCCAGAGGAGACGGGACGTTGGCGAATAGCGCCACTGCGGGTTCACCCGTTTGAATATTTCTGGGAGGAGAAATCCCTGAGGCCATCGTCGTCACAAGCTGCTGCATCAACGGCACGAAGAACGGCCGCATCGGCAAATCCGACCAATCCGCGTCACACGCGGTCGCGAGTTGCATCACAACGCCGTCGCCGAAACGACGTTCGACCAGAAACGGATCGCCATTGTCCAATCGCGCGAGAACCACTGCACTGCCGTCGGACTTGATATCCGACAATTTATTCCATTTTCGGATTTCCGCCGCCGACAAATCGCCGTTCGCCGGTTCGTTGAAAAACTCCAGTGCCGCGTGATCGAAACGCTGCGCGACGATGTGGCTGCTTTTGCCGGACTCATCAATCTGACCTCGCGGAGCCCCATACGCGGCAGGAATCAATCCGTTGCCCGCCGCAAACATTTGCTCGCGATACCAGTTCAGATCAATTTTGTTCCCGGCACACACAAGCAACGCGCCACCGTCTTTGACAAAGCCTGTCAATGCCGCCAGTTGCGGCGGTTCGAGCTTCAATACATTCGCCAGTACAACTACGCGAGCCGTCTTCAATTTCGCTTCATTGATGTCATTTGGCGGCACGGTTTGCGTCTGCACTAAATCGGCCAGACGAGCCCGTCCAAATGTGAACGGCGTCAATGCGATCGACAGGTAATCGGTTTCGCTCTGCAACGGCTGACCGCTGGGATCGCCGTCCACAAGCATGACGTTGATGCTGTCCCAGATCGTCACGGCGGCCGCGTAGCGATTGTCATCGGTCAGCGGGTCGTCCGCGACGACTTCTACTTCCATCACATGCGAACCTGCTTTTTCGAACGTACATGGAAACAGAACCTGCGTGTCTCCGTTTGCTGCCAACGCGGTTTGTGACACGGATGATTCGGTACCATCAATTTTGAATATCACTCGAGCGTTGTCGATTGCCGCGATGCCGTGATTTCTAATGTTCGCTCGCACAGCAAGTTGCTGACCGACGCCCAGCGCACGTCGAGGAAATACCAACGAGTCGACAGACACATTGCCGCTCACCGGTTTCCCAATCGGCAACAGCGTGAGTTCCGGCTTGATCTCCATCGCATCGATTTGTCGACGAATGGATTCCGCCGCGTTAGCTCCGACTTCGTCCCAATCGGCCGGTTGAAAATCGCTGATGACGATCAGTTCCCGCCGCGCGTGTTTCATTCCGGAGAGTGTCGTGATGGCCTTATCCAGCGACCCCTGCATGTCGCTTGCGCCGTAGCCCCCGGGGATTTGTTTCAGTCTTCGAACCACGGCTTCCGGATCAAACACAGGTTGATCAAAGAGCGGCGTCGGTCGACCACCGGTTTGAATAACGGCGACCTCTGACCCTCTTCGTGCAGCTCCGATAATCTTACAAGCCGCATCGACCGCGCTATCAAATCGCGAACCGGATGGATCGACAGTATCCATCGAATAACTTGTATCCAGCAGCACAACCAACGATACCGGCGAATCACCTTCCAGCAAATTCGCCCCCGTCAGCACCGGCTTCGCCAGACACAACGCCAACAACACCGGAATCGCGCACCGGACAAGCAATAGAATGAGTTGATCGATTCGGAACCGCTTGTGATTGACTTTGATGACCGATTCCAGCAAATGCATGGCTCCCCATTCGACAGTCTTGAAGCGGCTGCGATTGAGGATATGGATGAGCAGCGGAATGGCGAACGCCAGGGCACCGAAAGCCAAAGCACCGTTAAGGAACGTCATCGCTGGATTCATCGGCCCCTCCTTCTCAGCGCGAGATACGCGGCCAGAACATCGGCGTGCGGCTGATCCGTGGTCATCGGCACGAGGCTGATGCGATGTCGATTGCATCCGCTGGCGAGTTGATCACGAAACTGAGCGAGCTTCTCAAGATACGCACGACGAATCTGTGCGGGATCGACGAGATGTCGATTCGATGCAGCTTCCAATGACGCGAACTGAGTCCATTGGCGAAACGGAAAATCCAGCTCATCCGGGTCCCAGATCTGGAAGATAATGATCTCATGATTCGCGTGCCGAAAATGAGCCAGCGACTTCATCAGTTTTTCGGCATCGTCAAACAGATCCGAAATAATGATCAACAAACCGCGACGATGAACCTTCACCACCATTTCGTGAAACACATCGCTCAACGCCGTTTCGAATTCCGGCTTCTGAACTTTGAGTTCGTTGATAATCGCCTGCAAATGTTTTGGCCGCGCGCGCGGCGGGATATAGCGACGCACCTGTTTGTCAAACGTGACCAGGCCAACGCTGTCCTGTTGTTGCAGCATGAGATAGGCAAGACATGCTGCTGTGCGAACAGCGTAATCATGCTTCGTGCTGCCGTTGCTGCGAGAGCCGCTGTACCCCATGGAACCGCTGGAATCGAGTAGAATCGTGCATCGCAGGTTCGTCTCTTCTTCGTACTCACGAATATAGAGACGATCGGTTTTTCCGAACAATTTCCAGTCAATCTTGCGAATATCGTCACCGGGAACGTACGAACGATGTTCCTTGAACTCAACGCTGAATCCCTTGTGCGGCGACTTGTGCAAGCCCGAACAAACACCCTCAACAACTCCTTTGGCAAGAACCTGGAGGTTGGAGAATTTAGCAATGTCGCGGGCTGAGAGGACTTCGGACATAGGAAGGAAAGACCAATGTCTATTGAAAAATGACCAATGAAGGCAAGCGAACACGGCGATCCGAGTGACCAAAACCCCCGGCTGCGATTTCATTGGTCATTTGGAATTAGACATTGGTCATTTACAAAAGTTGCTTCGACGCTTTCGGCAACTCACGCAATAACCGGCGAATCAGGTCATCCACGCTGACGCCTTCCGCTTCAGCGTTAAATGTTGGCACGATGCGGTGACGCAGAACGGGCAACGCCAAAACTTCGACGTCGTCGCGAGTCACATGATATCGACCTTGTAACAGCGCGCGGGCTTTGGCAGCGAGAACGAGTTGCTGGCAGGCGCGCGGACCTGGGCCCCATTCGATGAGTTCACGAACCCACGGAGCCGTCGTTGGATCTTTAGGTCGCGCAGATCGAACGAGATCCAGCACAAAGTTTTTCACGTGATCCGGCAGCGGAACGAGCCTGACAGTCTGCTGGCATTCGATAATATCAGCGCCGGACACAACGGGTTCCGGTTTTGCGGTTTTCGTTGACGTTGTGCGATCGATGATTTCGCCTTCTTCATCGCGTGACGGATAATCGACAATCACGTTGAATAAAAAGCGATCGCGCTGAGCTTCCGGCAGTGGATACGTGCCTTCCTGTTCAATCGGGTTTTGCGTTGCTAAAACGAAGAACGGTTCTTCGAGACGATACGTTGTCCCACCGACGGTGACTTCATGTTCCTGCATCGCTTCCAGAAGAGCGGCCTGAGTCTTCGGGGGCGTTCGATTGATTTCATCGGCCAGCAGCATCTGCGAAAAGACCGGGCCTTTTTCGAACACCATATCGCGGTGTCCAGTCTGGCGGTTTTCCTGAATGATGTCCGTGCCGGTGATGTCCGCCGGCATCAGGTCCGGGGTGAACTGAATTCGATGAAATGTCAGGCTCATCGAATCCGCCAGAGAGCGAACCATCAAGGTTTTCGCCAACCCTGGCACACCTTCAAGCAAACAATGGCCTCGGGCGAGGATCGCAATCAGCAACTGTTCGACAACTTCTTCCTGTCCAACAACGATCCGGCCAACTTGTTCACGGATCTTTTGGCAGGCTTCAACCAGTTTCCTGGCGCGCTGTTGATCATCGACCTGCATTTCGGTAGCGACCGTGGACATGGGGGGAACCTTTAAACATGCGCCGCAGGAACGTCGCGAATGGTGGGTAATATGGGTAGGGAATTCTGATGAGAGTAGTAAGCTAACAATTGCGTGGTGAGATTTCCTCAATAAGCCGGGAAGACTTTTGAGGAAGGCCGAAAAAATTAACTATCTGCGCGGATTTGCAGCGTTCTTCGTTGAACCTTGTCAATCCGGCAATCGAGGACTCGGCATTTCCCGACCAGCCTGCAGAAGCGTGACTTTGGGACTGCTGCCCGATTCCGGAAGTTCAAATTTCAAAGTCGCGTCAACCAACTGATACTTCCATTCGGTTTCGCTCTTCGGAATCAATGCGAGGAATTGCTGACCAGTCAGTTGCGCCACCATGCGGCCTCCTTTGACCTGCACGGTAATCACAATTCCCGGTGCCAGTTCATATTTGCCTTCCAGCCGTTTAGCAACTTTGGGATCAACCTTAAATTCCTCATCGAAAGTTTTAGGCTGAACGTCCAGGCCCATAACTGTCTGAATGATCTGTTCGGTCAACGCGTCGGTCCCGGAACCCGCTGTATTGCAGAGCAACACCACAGCACACTTTGATTGTCGGCTGACAAGTATCATGGACTGATAGCCCCCGGTTTGACCATTATGCCATCGGGTCGAGCCGTCCAGTGCAATCATCCATCCCAGACCCATCGCATGGTTGCCTTTGTTCGCTGGCTTATGCTGTTTCCATGCAAGCTCGATCGCTTTTCCCAGTGGTCCCTCTGGTGGATTCAATGAGGCTTCCGCAAACAGCAGCATGTCGTCAATGTTGCTGCGAATTGCTCCGCATCCGGCCAACGCGTCAAAGTCCCATGACTTGTCAGGAAGAAGTGCTGCGTTGTGCGGTGGAGCAAAGCGGCTGAGTTGTTCCGGAGTGAGTTTGATTGTGGTGTCGGACATCTTCAAAGAGCCCGTCAGCTTTTCCTTCAAAAGCGATTCATAACTCACTTCTGCCTGTCGCGATAAGAGATCACCCAGCAGGCCCACGCCGAGATTCGAATATTCATAGCCCTCACCTGGTTTTCGCTCCGACCTTGCCGACAGCATGTATTCTGTGAGCATCGCGCGATTGTATCCCTCGAACGGATTCGTGGAATCTGCTGGAACGATGTTATCTGGCATGACTGGAAGCCCGGACACATGGTGCGACAGATGTTTGAATGTGATCGTATTGCCAACCGTCGGATTTTTCTCTGCGAGTTCCTTTATGACGGCACTGATGGGATCGTCCAGTTTCAGTCGCCCGGATTCAATGGCCTCCGCCAGCAGCAGTGACGTAAACACTTTTGAAATGGAACCGATCTCATAAAGCGTCTTTTCGTTCGGTGAACGAGTTCCGTCAGCATCCAGAGTTCCAAAGTTCTTTGTCCATGTTTTGCCGTTTGCAATCACGCCAACCGAAATGGCGTTGACTTTCTGATGGGTCAAATAGGGTTCGACAAGAGCCACAATCTTTTGTTCGTGCTTGAACTCATCCTGAGCCATTGCTTGAACCGCCAGCGCGGAGACGATTAAGGTGATGAGTAGTCGCATATTGTGCCTCAAGGCTATGAAAAACTGGTCACGTGGGTATAGCAAGCTTTTGCCTGTCGAAAATGACTGCCCAGTTTGTAGCAGGTCGCACTCCGCACTTCTATCGCCTCGCACTCCCGAATTCACAATCAATCGCGGCTGCACGAACGTTTCAGAGAGGTCTCAACCACGATCGACACGCCCGCTTTGAGTTTTACTTCACGCGGAAACTCCTGATGTGAAATGGCGAGGGGTGGGTTTAGCCCACCGAGTTGCATGCATGTGTCTCGGAGGGCTCACGCCACTCCGCTCGCCGGGGATCATTTCACGCATCGCCTGCGTGAGTCAGATCAAATCACTCAAGGCAGGCAGACCGGTGGATTGCAGAACGGTCATCCACAGATCGCCATTGGGGTCCACCTGATTGCGTTCTCGAATGGCCGGCGCGATTGGCACGCGGAGTGCCGTCGCCGCCCACCACAAACAGCATGTTGATGCCCATTTGTTCCAGACAATCAACCTTATCCTGTTGTTCGCATACCGGCCGCGACACCCTGAACCGACAGCCTGAGTAGATCACGCAGTCGCTGAAGTTCGTCGGTATTATCGGTTGCATCCAGTTTGCGACGTCGCTGCAATAGTTCGATCTGAATCAGATTCAACGGATCGATATCCGGGTTACGAACTTCGATGGAACCCTGAAACCACGGAGTGGACGACAGCAGTTCGGAACCGCCGACGATGTCCAGAATCGCCTGCCGTGAGCGGTCACGTTCGCTGGCAATCAGCATCCAGATCCGGCGACGTTCTTCCGGAGTCGTACACAATTCGGAATAACGCTGGCCAACATACATGTCGGCCTTGGCCAGTGCGGTGGCTGCGTTGTCGATGGTCGCCTGAAAGAAGGGCCACTGACGATACATTTCCAGCAGCGTTTGCCAGTCCGATCGATTATTGTACTTCACATCCGACAGCGCGGTGCCAAGCCCGTACCATGCGGGAATCAGGCAGCGATTCTGAGTCCATGCGAACACCCACGGGATCGCTCGCAGATCTTTCAGAGTGCGCTGTCCGGTGCGACGTGACGGTCGCGACGCGATTGGAAGGTTTTCGATTTCTTCGATGGGCGTCGCTTCGCCGAAGAATTCAATGAAGCCTGGCGTGTCCACAAGATCACGATAAACTTTCAGCGAATCTGTCGCCAAAGATTCCATCAGTTGCACCCACTCCGGGCGCACTGCTGGTCGCGGAATATTGCTGGCTACCAACGTCGCAAACGTCACTTGCTCCAGATGTCGATACGCCACATGAGTATCGTCGTAACGTTCGGCAAGCACTTCTCCCTGCTCCGTCAATCGCAGCGAACCACCCAGTGCGTCCGGTGGCAGCGACAGAATACTGCGAGCCGCCGGCCCACCGCCTCGACCCAATGAACCACCGCGTCCGTGGAAGAATGTCATTTGCACGTTGTGAGCCGCAGCAACCTGGTGCAGAGAATCCTGAGCTCGATCAAGTCCCCAACATGCGGCCAGATAGCCACCGTCTTTTGTGCTGTCCGAATAACCGACCATCACAATCTGGCGGTTCTGCTGAGCGGCCAGATGTTCGGCGTAGACAGGCGTGTCCAGAATTTCGGCCATGACTTCAGGAGCCGCTTTCAGATCGCCGATCTTTTCAAACAACGGCACGATTCTGAGCGCATACTGCGGAAGGAATGCTTCCGAAGGAACGGCATCGTTTTCGGAAGACGCGGCTTCCGCGCATGCTCGACGCCATAACCATAACACCGTCAGCAGATCGGAAGGCCAGCGCGTCATGCTGATAACATGACCGCCCAGACAATCCGGTCCGAAACGCTGCACGGCCTGTCGCAACATCCGAAACAGGTTCAATGTTTCTCGCGTGAGCGGTGCGAGAGAGTCTTCGTTGACGGGCTTTGCGTTGCCCATGAGCTTCACCAGCAGAGCCTGGCGTTCGGGTTCGCCGAGTGCTGCGAAGTCCGGGCATTCGCCTGTGACCTGCAACAATTCCGTCATCACTTCGCGGTATCGAGTCGCATCCTGGCGAACGTCCAGCCGTGTCAGATGCAGCCCAAAGACACGCGTCAGATCGAACCAGCGTTGCGTCTCTTCAGCCAGCGCCTGCTGTCCGTGGCACGCATTCAGGCTTACGATCAAGGCGTTGACGTCGCACTCCAGTTCGTGTCCGTCCTGATAAGCGCCTTCAAGCGCCGGTTCAGCCATGACCTTGCATCGAGATTGCTCCAGTCGCCACTGAATCATGCGAATCCACCGACGATAGGTTTCATCGGGAGCGACTCGACTGAGCGTTTCCGCGAAGGCTGGCCAGCGTTCTTCTGCCTGAGCGACGGCATCGGCCAGATTGGTTTCGACATTCGCTTCGTTACGCGAGACCGATAGAAAATCATACAGCTTGATGCACCAGTCCAGATGTCGATCAATTGCCGTATCCCGCAGCCAGACCAGCGTGCGTTCGGTGATATCCCATGTCACGCCGGCATGTCCGTCTCGATCGCCGCCCATCCACGATCCGAAGCGCAGAAACTTCGGCGTGACAAAGTCATGCTCCGGATATTCACGTACCAGCGATTGACGCAGCGACAGATAGATTTCCGGAACAACTTCCCACAGGCGAGGCATAATCGAAAGCCCGCGTTCGACTTCTTCCAGAACCGACGGACGCATCGGTCGCAGAAACTCAGTCTGCCAAAGCACGGTAAGGTCGGCTTTTAGCCGAGCTTCCACGCCGGCACGTTCACGAGGCAACAAGTCAGCGCGATCCAGTTCTTCCAGACACTGCCGCATGCGTCGAAGTTTAGAACGAATGGAACGCCGCTTGGCTTCGCTGGGATGAGCCGTAAAGACCAGTTCCACATCCAGTTGATCCAGCGCCTGCTGCACCTGATCGGCCGACAGTCCGGCGGCTTTCAACTGCTGAATCGACGCGCCGATGGATTCGCTGATCGGATCAGGATGACGTTGCTGTTCACGATGCCGCAGCACGCGAACTCGCTGACGATCTTCGGCCAGATTGGCCAGGTCAAAAAAGATGCTCAGCGATCTGGCCACCAGCCTGGCCTGATCTTCGTTTAATCCACGAATGCGCTGCGACAATGCGCTTTCCGCACCCGGCACATTGCTGCGTCGATCGCGAGCCAGATGCCGAATTTCTGCAACCAGTGCGACGGCTTCTCGGCCTTCGTCTTCAGTCACAATCTGCCGCAACATTTCTTCCAGGAGACTCATGTCTCGACGGAGTTGATCATTGTTGACCATAAATACAATCAGATCCTGGGTGGGGGGGTGCGATCGGTTCGAAAAAGCAGATTGACAGGCATCCAATTTCGAACGTCGCTGATTCACAAAAGCGTCCGATGCTGAACCGATGCACAGGGCGTGCCGAAACTGCGCTGACCCTAAGCCTGTTTACGGAGACTTCGCAAAGTAAGTGATTCGCGTAAGAAAAGCCAGCATTTTGGAGTCCATTTGGGATTCTCAGGCCGCTGTCAGACGTGACTCTAAAGGGCCAGCGGGAAAATGCCTGACCAATTAAAACGCACATGGTGCCTGACTTTCTGGCGATTGGCCAGACTCAGGGCTCACAGGCTCGCCACGAAAACGACGCCATTCATCATGTCTCGTTGCACACTTACAGTGCCAGCTGCTTTCTCCATCTGAATGTCCGACAAGACCATCCCAATGACTCCTGCGATCGAAACAACATTTCCAAGCAGTTGGGCGAAGAACGCTGTCTTCGTTTCGCTGAATCGTGTGAAAATGAAATACATGGAGTACGGAAAAAACCAGAGATAGAGAAAGCCAGTGAGTGAAGATTCGCTGAACGCGAGAGCTCGAATCTGCCAGTGACCCCAAAGACTCAGCAGCCCACCAATGCCAATGGCAGCATAGGACATGTACAGCCCAACCTGTGGCACTGCGAAGGCCAAAACGATCGAGACAAGCCCTATCAAGAGTCCGACAACGCAAATTATAATTGGCCCTGTGAGCGATATTTCCGATGAGACTCCCTCTGCTTCACGAGCTTTAGGCTGTCGACGTTGAATCCCGAATTCTTCGAATTCATGTTCTTCAAGCGCCGGCGAAGAATAGCTGGACAACGGCTGCGACCAGATATTGTCAGGATCCGCAGCCTCGCTGCGTTTTCGTTGCCCAGGACGTGCAGGTTTTCGAGAGGGTCTGGATGACGACTGCGGCTTCGATGTTGCGGTCGTGTCGTCGCTCTCTTCAGCGGGAGCGGATTTCCTGCGGCGAGGCGGATTCTCGCCACCGTCAGTGGAGGGCTGAGGAATCGTCAGCACCGTCTGGCAATCCGGGCACCGGATTTTCTTGCCGGCTTTTTCCGGATCAACACTGATTGGGCGATTACAGTTATTGCAATTCAGTCGGATCTTCGTCGTCACCTCAGCCGCCTCGCCCGTTCAGTACTCAGACTGTAAAACTGGATGTGCTGGAATCTAACCACGTATCCATGATTCCGCAAACTGACATTTCCAAATTCGAGCTTGCGCAAGGATGATTTTGTGACATCTGACAAGTCGACGGCTGCTCTCAGAGATACCAATGAAAACAGCCCAGCCATGTTTTGTTTGGCTGGGCTGATTTCGATTGCAGAAAATTAATGCTGTTCAATGAGCAGTTACGGATTCAACGCAGGATCAGCTGTTGGATAAACGGGGTGAGCCGCATCCACAGTGACGCCTGAACAATTTCCGTTGGCACATCCGCCGCTCATCATTCCCTGGCCGCAAGGAGCACATGTGGATGTGCAGCAAACTGGCTCCTGAATCAGGACTTGGCGAGTGTAGGGAACTTGACGCATCACCTGACGAGCGACCATTCGCGTACATGTCTGTTCAACCTGTCGAGGAACAACTTTGCAAACGCGCTGAGTCGTTGTGTAGGCAACCTGTTTTGACACGCAATATGGAACGGATCGAGTTTTCTGTTCTGTCACCATCTTGCACACGCTGTATGGAATCTGTCGTGTTCGTTGTTCAGTGACCATCTTGCAGACCTGATATGGAATCTGCTGAGTCTTCGTTTCGCATTCCATGCGGCAAGTCCGATACGGGATCTGCTGCACGACCTCTTTAGTAACCATGCGAGTGACCTGAATCGGCACCGTCTTCACGACAACTTCCGGCACGTAGCGAGTCACCTGAACCGGACACTGCTGACGAACAACCTGCGGCACCATGACGGTGTATGGAATCTGCTGTTGGACAACCTGCGGACACCAGACTCGGCGGCAAACCTGACGAGGAGGAAGTTGGCTCATGCAAAGCCGAGGACCACACGGGCCACAGACCATACGAGGCACAACGGGACCCGGAATTGTTTGAGTTTGCGTGGTCCATTGCCCAGTCATCCGCTGCACGCAGCGAGTTCTAGTTTCTGGTCGTTGAACGGTGTAGCAACGTTCCTGCTGTATTGTTTCAGTGACGCACTTCATCACAGTGGTACGACATTCCTGCTGGATGGTTTCGCAAACCGGCTGTTGAACCGTGTATCGCTGTTCACGAACGTGGTCTTCCCAGACCGGACGCTGAACAGTGTAATTGCATTGACGATAAAGCGTTTCCACCACGGGTTTCTGAACGCAGTATGTCTCTTCACGCACTGCAGTTTCTGTTACCGGACGACAAACCGAGTAGCATTCTTCACGCACTGCAGTTTCACTAACCGTGCGATAGCAAGTTTGCTGCACGTCTTCATACGTGTTTTCGTACACTGTACGCGAGGACGTGTATTCCTGCGGCTCATAAACTGTTTCACAGACTGTGCGATAACATGTTTCTGTGGACACGCGGCATGCCGTATAACACGATGCGGGCGCGCACGCTGCTGTCGGACAGCAGTTGTAGGAAGTGACTCCGCAGAGCCCGGCAAATCCTGAAAGTGGCGTTGCCAAAACGGCCGCCAATGTGATCAAAACTGAACGAATCCGCATTGTTGAGTCCCCGCAATCAATCAAAAATCGACGCATCCATTCGAGGAGTTTTGAAAAGTAAGCGCTCGGTGTCATTCCGAGTCATCCAAGAGAGTACCGACGCTGACCACGGTATCTCAAAGACTTTTCCTGCTGTTCAGCGTTTTCCTGACCGAAAGTCAGACAACTTCCGTCTAGTTAAGAAGAATAGCACTGAGAGTATAAATAAACTGAGTCGGATTCGTGTGCGGTGGTAATTCCGTGTGCAAAAAGTCAACATTGTGTTTCAACGTGTATTTCTGATGAAATTACGGCACTGGTATAACACTTCAAATCATTACGAGCGGACTATGACGAAGTTTCAGACAGTGGCGAAAATCGGCGATATTCCTGAAGGACAGGGCCGCTCATTTGCTGTCAACGGCACAATGGTAGGCGTCTTCCTGTCGCAGGGAAAGTACCTTGCTATCAACGATTTTTGTCCGCACATGGGTGCCTCGCTGGCTGACGGCAACGTTGAAGACGACGCTGTCATGTGCCCATGGCACGCATGGCGATTCAGCCTGAAGGACGGAACCTGGCTGGATAACTCCAAAAGCAAAATCAAATCCGCCTGTTACGAAGTTCACATCGAAGGCGACGAGATACAAGTGAGCGTGCCGAAACCTGTGGACGGTGCTTAAACGGTCTCGCCATTGACTAAAACTGATTCTCAGACGGAATGATCTGATGCAACGCAGTCGCATTCAGAGCGTTGCTCGACGGGCTGAACAGGGCTGCATAAACGGAGCCATTGATTTCTTCGGCCAAAAGACGAACACTGC
>Ga0105046_10007868_pt1 | contig 16752 bp, 10 predicted proteins | sample MAT03_FD_78385 | JGI IMG/M metagenome (GOLD analysis project Ga0105046, IMG submission 78385) | Freshwater microbial communities from Lake Fryxell liftoff mats and glacier meltwater in Antarctica - MAT-03 (megahit assembly) | ecosystem: Environmental > Aquatic > Freshwater > Ice > Liftoff...
CCATTCAGGTCCTTGCGATCGGCGTCACTCACGAACGCCTTCACGGTGACCTTGTGGAGGAACGAGGTGCGCGAGGGGGCCTCGGAGCAGACGACGTAGTCGGCGAGGCGGCCCTTGTTGCGGCTCTCGAGGTAGGCCGTGTCGACCGAGACGGCGATGTCGGCGTCCGACTCCATCAGGGCGGCGACGACGTACTTCTTGAAGAGGACGTCGCCGTAGGAGACGCAGATTGCCGAGCTTGCCTTCGGCAAGGCCTTGGCCAGCGAGGTGACTTCCTGGGTCTTGGCGTAATCGTCGTTGTCGACGTATGACAAACCGGTGAGGTTGACCGTCTCCTTCTTGTAGCCGCGCACCGCGACGATGTCCTTGATGCCGACGGCGCGATACGTCTCGGCGATGTGCTGAAGGATGGGCGCCTTGCCGAGCGCGACCATCGCCTTTGGGCGATCGGCGGTGAGCTCGCCCAGCTCCACGCCGCGCGAGGCCGCAAGGACGATCGCCGTGGTGTGGCCAGCCGTCTTGGGCAGGTAGCGGCTCTCCGCCTCGGCCAGCTCGTTTTCGCCCTGGATGCGGAAGACCTCGGCCACCGTGGCAACCTTGTCCTCCACCGCGAGGAGGTTCTCGTCGGCCTTGATGCGCGCCGCGGTCTCCTTCATCGCGGTCAGCGACGCGCGCATGATGTGATTGGCCCAGATGACGACGCTGATGCCTTCGTCGCGGAACACGTCGGTGGGCGTTGCGTAGTACTTGGTCGGCACGATCACGACCGGCAAGCGATCGCCCCATTCCTTCTTGAAGGCGAGGATCTCGCTCGGGCTCTTTAGCGCCGAATGCATGAGAATGGCGTCGGCGCCGGCGAGGCGATAGGCCTCGGCGCGCTTCATCGCTTCGTCCAGACCCCAGCCGGCGATGAACGCCTCGACCCGGGCGACGATGATGAAGTCGTCGTCGCGCTGCGCGTCTTTGCCGGCCTTGATCTTGCCGGCGAACTCCGCGATGTCGGCCAAGGGCTGCGAGCTGCCGCGGATGAAGCTGTTGGTCTTGGGGAAGATCTTGTCTTCGATGCAGACGCCCGCGACGTTGCGCTGCTCGAGCTTCTGCACGAGGCGGCGCATCGAGTTGAAGTTGCCATAGCCGGTGTCGCCATCGAGGAGGATGGGGATCTCGGTGGCGTCGCTCATGAACTCCACGACCTCGAGCACCTGCGTCCAGCTGGCCTCGTTGTTGTCGCGCACGCCGAGCGCGGCCGAGATGCTGAGGCCGGAGCCCCAGATGCCCTCGAAACCCGCCTCTTGCACGACCTTCGCGCTGAGCCCGTTGTGCGCTTCCATCAGGAAGGCGAGCTCCTTGCGGGTCAGCATGCTCTTCAACTTCGAGGTCTTCTTCATGGGGGCTCCAGAGGACATGGGCGGGGGCCTTTTTGCATTCCCGGGCCGAGGCGGAAAGGCCGAACGGCGCGGGCCCGACGGGCGTCGAAAAATGAGCACCGCTCCGAGCGCGCCGGCCCCGTCACGCGGGCCGCTCGCGTTCGGCTGCACTGGGACGCGAAGAGCCGGCGCAGCGGCCCGTCTCTCGAGCGGCGTGGGCGAGGCCGTTGATGATGCGGGGACGAGCGCCGCATGCAAGCCGAGGCTCCGCGGGTGCCTGTGCGAGGTAGCCTCGGCGCACTGCGCTCCGAGCTGGGACGGAGCGAAGTCGACGGCCAACCCGGAGGAGCAAGCGAGATGTCGGCTTGGTGGTTCGGTGTCAACAACAGCCGCGAGAGCCGCGCGGACGGCGCTGCTGGGCACATGCACTTCTGCGACGTCGTTCCTCTCCTGCGCGACGACGCGCGAATCACCTGGCCATTCGGCGGCGCGCCAGGGTCGATGAAAGTGTACGGCGAGATGGCCGCGGGCGACGGCGTCATCCTGTGGATGGGCGACGGAGTCGAGGCCGCGTGGGGCGTACTCGGCCTGGCCACGATCGATGCCATCGATCACCGCGCGCAACAGCTGTCGTTGCGCCGAGCGGACGGGCCCTGGACGCCGCTCACGCCCTACGAGGCTGGCGAGCCCGGGCGGACGCCAGTCGCGCAGGCCCTCCTCCGAATCTTCGGCGAGACCTACGGACCGCTACGGAGTGTGTCGGGAAAAAGAGCTACTGCGGCGAACGATGCACCCCCATCTGCGCAGCGTGCTCCCTCCAGCCTCCTCAACGTGCAGAAAGTACGTGGTCGTCGGCTTCCCGTCCGCGCCACTGCGCACCTGGGGGGCCTCCTCCGCCTCGCTACGCCCTTTTCCCCGACACACTCCTACGGAAGCTGTCGAAGCAGCTCGGGGTCCCCGGCGTGAAGCAGAAGGTGGTGACCGTCGATCACGTCACAGAGGAACAGCTCGGCCTCGTCCGGGAGATGCTCGTCGGGGGATCTTCGTCGGTGGAGCGCACGGGCGCCGAGCCGTTCGACCCCCTGCCGCGCCGCACGAAGCGAATCGTCGCCACGACGGCCGCCTTCATCCAGCAGCATCGGGCGGGCTTCTTCCTCGCAGAGGCCGCCGGACCCCAGCTGAGGATCCATTGCGGGCGGCTCATCGTGATGACGGCGACGCCCGACTCCATCTGGCTCGCCGTGACGGAGGCGGCGGGAGCTTCGCGCGTAGGCGGTCTCGCTTCATGGTCCTGGGACGAACACAGCTATCCCCGGTACAAGCGGACGGTGCCGTCACGCAACGGCTTCTACGCTCCCTCGATGGACCCGTCGGGAGCAGAGTGGGAGGCGGTCATTGCGCCCGCGTTCTTCGACTACGTCGACGTGATCTGCGCAAGGGGCGCCGCGCCCGATCACCGAACCTCGAGCACTCCGGGGCTCCTCGACGAGATCGCCGGCTGGTCGGCTCACGATGCGGTGAGCGCGAGCTTCGAGCAGGCCGTACGGATCGCGCGGGCTGCGAGCCCGGAGCAACGCCGCGCTCGCCTTCGAGATGCGCCCGTGCATCCACGTGTCGTGCGCTCCGTCGTCGAGAGGTTCCAGCGCAACGCCGACGTGGCGGCAGAGGTTCTCTCGAGAGCCGCCGGAACGTGCGAGCTATGCGGACATCCTGCACCCTTCACGCGCGCGTCGGACGGGACGCCGTATCTCGAGGTACATCACCGCGTGAGGCTCGCGGACGGCGGCGACGACACGGTGGGCAACGCCGTCGCAGCGTGCCCCAACTGCCATCGCAGGGCGCATCTCGGATGACGATTTCGGCGCCACGGCGTCGCCTCGAGAGCAGGCCCTACCCGGCGTAGGCTGGGCGGCAGCGGCCTCACTCGCCGTAGATCGCGTCGACCTCGAAATTCACGCCGTGCACGTCGACGGCCTCGCCCGCACCGAACATGTCGCATTGCCAGCCTCGCGCACGGCGGTACACCTCGATGCGCCGCTCCTCCTGCGAGACGAGCACGTACTCCTCGAGGGCTGGAATACCGCGGTAGTCGCGGAACTTCCAGCCGCGATCGTTCACCTCCGTCGACTCCGAGAGGACCTCGACGAGGACGCACCGGTTCGTGATGGCCGCCCCGAGCACCTTGTCGTTCTTCGTGACCACCGTCTTCTGAGTCTCGCCGCACACCACGCTGATGTCCGGACGCAGCCCGGCACGGGTGACCGGGACGTGCACCGAGGTCGAACCGTCGCGAACCGTGCAGCCTCGACCTCGGAGGCCGTTGCCGAGCGCGATCAACATCGCAGCACAGAGCGCACCATGCTCCGGCGTAGCCCCCGACATCGCGACGACGTAGCCATCTACCCACTCGTGTCGAACGGTGCTCGCGTCGTTCGTCTCCGCGATGAGGTACTCCTCGAAGGTGATGTAGCGCGGGGCGGGGAGAGCCACCTGGGGAGGCTAGCAGCTGCCGTCGCATGAAGCCGGCCGTCCGCGCCACGCTCGCGCGGCTACTTCAGCAGCGTCACGAGACCGACAACGCCCAGGGCCAACGCGGCGAGGGACTCGCCGGCGATGAGGCCTCCACCCATGAGCGACGTCGTGCTCATGTCCTCGGGCAGGTCCTCTTCGCCGGCGACCTTCGGGGCGTTCTTCTTGTTGCGCTCGTCGGCCTCGTTCCACAGCGAGGAGAGGATGCCGCCGCCGCCGAACCACAGGCTCGTCGTCAGCTCGACGAAGCCGCCGAAGCTCGAGGCGTAAGGGCTGGGGACGATGACCGTATCGACGATGAATTCGATGACCGCGCCCTGCTTGCTGCCTTCCTTGAAAGCCTTCCACTTGGGGCTCGCCTTGAGGAGCTTGCGGGTGGTCTCGATGACGATGCCGACCACCAGGCCGATGAACAGCAGGCTCGTCTTGGAGCCGCTGGGCTGGGTGATGCCGCGCAAAGCGCCGACGAACTTGTAGGTCATCGCGCTCTGCCACTGGTCGACCTTGGCCTCGGGGTGGGCGAAGGTGTCGACCGCGAGGACCGGGTAGGCGCTCATGAAGAGCTTGGTGATGACGACCGCGCAGACGGCGCCCATCGTCACGCCGATGACCTGGTATCGGAACTGCGTCACGCGGTTGGAGCCCAGGCGCCAGCCCGTGGATCGGTCTTGCTGCATGTCGCAACCGACGCTCACCGCGACCAGGAGGATCGCGCCGGCGAGGATGCCGACCGACGGATCCTTCAGACCGAAGGCCGCCATGATGAGGACGCTCACGACGAACGCCGACGAGATCGGGTTCGAGTCGCTGATGCCCTGCGAGATGCCGTTAATCATCACGAAGAGAAAGACGAGGGCGACCGCGAGCACGGCGTAGAAGATCGGCACCTTCATGACGACGACCGCGGAGACGACGACTGCAATGCCCCAGAAGACGATCCAGGCGGCGAGACGTCCCTGGCTCATCTGCTGCTTGCCGCCCTGCTCGGGGGGCGCGTCGCTCTCATCGGCCACCGTGCTCTTCGACAACTGCGTGAAGCGCTGAAACGCCGCGCGCAGGATGAGGATGATGTCGATCAGGGCAGCGCCCATGATGGTGCCGAGCGCGAGGAGGAAGCCGACCTTGCGGAATGGATCGCTGGGGCCGAGGTGACCGTGATCGCGGAGCCAAGGCGTTATCAGGTGGCCTGCCAAACCGACGACGATCGCGGGGATGCCGATGCGCGCGCCGACGACCATGCCCGCGCCGAGCGTCGATGCGGAGAAGCCGATCGTCCCGAGGAACGCGACCTTCTCGGCGAAGAAGCCCCCGACGAAGCCGACACCGGTGCCGATGCCGAGCTGACCGACGCTGCGCTTGAGCAGCCGCTTGTCGGTGAGCGCGCGCAGGATGTTCGCGACGGCGAGGCCGGACGGGTACGTCAGCTTCATCCGGTCGACGAGCATCGGGGTGTAGAGCATGCCGACGCCGACACCGAACATGCCGATGCAGAGGAAGTAGACGATGAGGCCCCAGGTCGGCGGGATCGCGACGCCGAGCCAGACCATCGCCTGGATGAGCACCCCCATCGCGCCCATGGAGGCGACGCTGGCGGCCATCGTCTGCATGTAGTTTGCGCCGTGTTTGCCCTCCGGCCCATAGCCGTAAGTCACGACACTGCCGAGAATGCCGGCGAGGACCTGGCCGCCAATGAAAAAGCCCAGCGAGAAGTTCATGTACGCGGCGGTGATGCCGCCGAGCGGTCCCAGGATGAGGATCGCCACCGCACCCAGGAGGATGTGGTAGCGAACCGAGCCGATCGGCGGCAGGAGCCCCTTGGGCTTGCCTGTATCGGGCGCGGCGTCGTCTCGACTGCTCATGGCCGGCGACGGTGCCCGAAGGCCCCGGGAGGATCAATGATCCCTCTCCCCGGCCGACACCGCAGCGTCAGCGGCAAGGAGCCTGCCGGGGACGGCTCGCGCAGGGCGATCTCGCCATCGCGACGTCATCGTCGTCGCGGTTGCGGACCGTGACGATCATGACGACGGAGCCGGGACGTGCTGTCCTTCGCCGCAGCACGAGGTCGCTTTGAAGCCGAACGCGAGGGACAGCTCACCCGATCCGCCTTCCGTCCTGGCGCCGTCGAGCCGGACACCGCGCAGTGTCGACGATCTCCTCGGTCCGCTCCGCGGTGTCCTCGCCCAGCTCATGCGCTCGGCCGAGCTGGGGTCGGGCGACGTGTCGCACGCCATTCCCCACCTCACCGAGGTCTCGGCGCAGCTCCTCGACGTCGACCGGGTCAGCGTCTGGCTGTTCCGCAACGGGCGGGCGGAGCTCGGCTGCGCCGACCTCTTCGAGCGCCCATTCGAGCGCCACTCGTCGGAGCTCGTCCTCCGTGCCGAGGCATTCCCCCGCTACTTCCAGGCCCTCGCCGAGGAGCGCAGCATCGCCGCCTTCGACGCCTCGCGCGACCCGCGTACCGCCGAGTTCGGCGACGGCTACCTCGCGCCGCTCGGTATCGCATCCATGCTCGACGCGCCGATCCTCCTGCGCGGCGAGCTGGTCGGCGTGGTGTGCCACGAGCACGTCGGCGAGCCCCGTCGCTGGAAGCCGTGGGAGGAGCTGGTCGCCGGGACGTTCGCCGACTTCGTCGCAATGGTGCTGGGCTCCGCCGAGCAGAACGCGCAGGCCGGCGAGCTCACCCGCTACAAAGACGAGCTGGAGCGCCGGGTCGAGGAGCGGACGCGGCGCCTGCAGGAGAGCGAGCAGAGCGTTCAGCTCCTTTTCGCCGCCTCGCCGGTGCCGCTCATCCTGGTGCGCCGCGACGAATGCGATGTTCTTGCATTGAACGCGCGCGCGTCGGACCTGCTGGGCTGGCCGCTCGATCGCGCCGAAGGTCGACCCCTGCTGGAGGCCTGGCGCAAACCCGCCGAAGGTCTGCGCCTCCTCGACGAAGTGCGGTCGAGCGGCGCGGTCGAGCGGTTCGAGACGGAGCTGCTCGGCAAGGAGGGCCTCGCATTCTGGGCGCACGTCAGCGTCCAGGCGATGCATTACGAGCGCAAGCCGGCGTTGCTCTTCGGAGTGCACGACATTTCGGAGCAGAAGACGGTCGAGGAGAAGCTACGCATTCTGGCGACCACCGACGCGCTCACTGGCGCGCTCAATCGAAGGCGCTTCTTCGAGGTCGCCGAGGAGGAGCTGGTCCGCGCCGAGCGTTATGGTCGCGACGTCTCGATCGCGATGATCGATGCCGACCATTTCAAGTCGATCAATGATCGCTTCGGGCACGCGACGGGCGACGCTGCGCTGCGCGCGCTGGCCGCCGCCGCCCAGGGCGAGATCCGGAGGAGCGACGTGCTGGCACGCTATGGTGGCGAGGAGTTCGTGGTGCTGCTGCCCGAGACGCGCCTCGACGCCGCCGCGGCCACGATGGACCGCGTCCGCGCGGCGGTGGCCGCTTACACGCTCTTGCACGAGGGTGCGCCGGTCGGGCTCGCGGTCAGCATTGGCGTCGTGCAGCGCCAGTCCGCCGAATCGCTGGAGTCCGCGCTGCGCCGAGCCGACGAGGCGCTCTATGCCGCGAAGCAGGCCGGCCGGAACCGCGTCGCCCGCGGCTAGCGCGAGCAGGCCCCGCCGTGACCGCGCGGATCGCTACGCTTCTTTGTGATTGATCGCCGCGCGCAGGACGAAGCCGACGACGAACGACATCAGGACCGCTCCCCAGAAGAGCCAGGGCTGGGCCGTGCTCTCGAAGCCGTGCACCAGGTTTATGCCGAGCATGCTCCCGAGGGCGGTGATCGGGAGAAAGAGGGCCACGACGAGATTGAGCTTGTGGCTCGATCGCACGATGTGGTCGGAGAGCTGCGCCTGCGCTTCAGCCTGCTTGGCGATGACGAAGTCGAGGCCCGATCGGGCGTCGGTCGACACGATCTCGGCGGTGCGCTCCACTTCGCAGGCGACGTCGCGGATCGCGATGAGTGGCACGTCGGCGGTGACCTTGTCCCGCGCCTCTTGCAGTGTCTTGTGGAGGTTGCGCGCCGACCGGACGAAGGGCGCGACGGCATTGAGGATGCCGAAATAGTCGCTCGCCGTCTTCGCCCGCTCGAGGTCGGACTCGAGCTGCAGAATGCGCGTGCGATACGACTCCACCAGATCGGCCAGCGCCGAGACGTTCCCTTTGGCCTCACCACCGGCTCGCCAGGCACCTTCTGGGTTGCGCCAGAAGAGCGCCGCCTTGCGGACGACGTCTCCGGTGATGGGCACGACGTGGGTCACCAGGACCAAGTGACCGTCGTGAACCATTGCGCGCTGCCGCCCGGCCTCCTTGCCGAAGCGCGCGCGGATCGCGTCGGGAACCGCCCAGGTGGCCGGCAGTACCTTGTTCATGGTGCGGATGAGACTCCGGGCGCGCCGATTCGGCTACTGGCCTTCGCCGCCGCGCACGAGATGATCGAGCACCGGCTCGCAAGGCGCTGTGGCGCTCTTCGACGCGCACTGGACGACGCGCGCGCCATCGGGGCGGGAAATCACGATCATCTGCGCGGTGAACCGCCGGCCTTCGGCGGTCGTACCCTCCAGCCGGACACTGGGGAAGGATTCGGAGCCGAGGGCCCAGCGGACGTCGGTGCGGATCGCGCGGGACTCGGCGAGGTCGCTCGCGAACTTGTCGAGGACGGCCCGAGCCTCCACCTCGGTTGCCGGGTCCGCGGCGAACTCCAGGGCGATGAGCTCGCCACACGTCCACGTCCGCGCTTGGCCTTCGTCTTCCACGGGGCATCCAGCGAGCGGTCCGCCGGACTTGGCGGGTGGCAAGGCAGGCCCGGCGCACGCCGCGAGCAGCGCTGCCGTGATCGGCGTGGCGAGTCGGAGGAGCTTCACGGCAGCGTTCATGGGCACGCTCGACACTAACCGAAGCAAGGGCCGAAGGGTCTCTCACCTCAAACGCCAGGCCTCAAACCCCAGGCATCAAACGCCAGGCATCAAACGCCAGGCCTCAAACGCCAGGCCTCAAACCAGGGTCTTGCCGAACAACGACGCATACTCGGGCGCGGGGAGCACGGTGACGGCGATGTCGAGCGAATGGGCGCCGCCCCCGAGCAAGACGCCGCGCAGCGGGATCACGTCGTCGTAATCACGCCCCCAGCCCAGTGTGACGTGCTCCAGGGATGGAAAGACGCGATTGGTCGGGTCGGCATCGACCCACCCGACCTCGGGGCAATAGACCGAGACCCAGGCATGTGATGCGTCGGCGCCGACCAGGCGCGGCTTGCCGGGGGCCGGCCGGGTGAGGAGGTAGCCGCTCACGTATCGCGCGGCGAGCCCCAGCGATCGCAAGCACGACAGCATGAAGTGCGCGAAATCCTGGCAGACGCCCCGCTTGCGCAGAAAGACCTCCATCACCGGCGTCGAGACGGTCGTGGCCTTCGGGTCGAAGGCAAGCTCGTCGTGAATGCGATGCATCAGCGCGCGCACCCCGACCAGCAAGGGAACGCCGGGAGGGAAGCAGGTGGAAGCCCAGGCGGCGAGCTCGCGCTTGTTGCGCACTCGCGTCGACTCGAAGAGAAAGCGCATCGCCTCGAGGTCGGCGGGCTTGGGAGGTCGACCGCCACGGTAGGCGAGCTGGGCGCGCACCGAGTCCCAGGGAGGCGTCGAAGCATCGTCGGGGTAGATGCGCGCGGTGACGTCGACCAGCGACTCCGCGCGCACGGTGAGCGATTCGTGGTCGGCCTCGATGCACAGCGACGTCAATGGGTTGCCGAACGCATCGGTCGATGTCCCGAGGATCTCGGGTTCCGGTACGACTTGCATCGCGTGGCGGCGACAGACCTGACAGGAGGTGGCTCGCGGCGACAGACGCACGATCTGCCGAGAAAGGCCGACCGGTTGGCCATAGCCGTACTTGGTCTCGTGGACGACGGCGTAGCTGCGAGTCTCCGGACCGCTCATCGTGCCTGCGCTTCGATGCCCAGCGGGACGGGCGTCGCGGCATGGGAGAAGAAGCGCCGATGCAGCTCGTCGGAGAGCGAATAAGCGAGGCGTTCGGCCCGGGCCAGGAGCTCGGCGAGCGATGCGCACGCCTCTTCCAGCACGGCGCCGGCGGCCGGCTCGAATCCGACGAGCGGTACGTCGCGCAGCGCGTCGGTGAGCGGGCCCAGCTCGCCGCCGTAGGTCTCGCCACCGATGTCGCTCCCCAGGTTGGCGAGGGCCCGGCAAAGCTCGCGCAACTGGAAGGCGACGGCGTGCGGGTTCGTCTCGTCCATGACGACGAGGTGCAGGACCGGCAGCAGCTCGGGGGCGCGTCGATAGCGAGCCCGGTAGGTCACGATGCTATTGGCCGCTTCGAGCAGCCATTCGAGCGATTCGGCGCGCTGCGCCGGCGGCAGGCGCAGCGCGTGGGTCATGGTGGCCGCCAGGTGGGCCAGGCGCTCCAGGCGTCGACCGAGCAGGAGGAAGTGCCAGCTCTCGTCGCGCGTCATGTCGTCCATCGCGAAACCGGCCAGCGACACGCAGGCCATCATCACGTCGTCGAGCGCCTCGAGCGCCGCGGCCAGCGTGGCATCGACACCGGGCATGCGTGGAGGCAGCCGATTGAGCACGTGCCAGTTGTCGTTCGACATGCGCTCGCGGACCTGATTGGCGCAGCTGTGCAAGCGCTGCACGTTGGCGGCGAGCCCGCCGGGGACCGCCGGGTCGACCACCGCTGCGACGAAGCTTTGCGCGCTGCCCGGCGCGGGTACGAGGCTCTCGGCAGACGCGTCATCCGTGTCGCCGCTCTCGGGAGGCAGGGCGAACACTTCTAGCAGATTGCCCACCGCGGTCAGTGACTCGAGGGCCGACTTGGCCTGGGGCGCGGCGTCGGCGATGCGGACCAAGGCTGCGCGAAGCAGCCGGGCGAGACCCTCGCAGCGCTCGGCATAACGACCCATCCAGAAAAGGTTCTCTCCGACCCGCGATGGGATGTCGACGCCGCTCCGGACCACGTCCTCCGCGCCCAGGCGCGGTCGTCGCAATGGAATGCGCAGGACCGGACGATCGGCGAGCATCCACGTGTCCTTGCTGGACCCTCCCCATTTCATGGAGACCACATCGCCATCCTGGGGGGCCACCCGAGCGAGCCCGCCCGGCATCACCATGAACCCGTTGGGGGTCGCGACGGCGAAGACGCGCAGGGTCGCGGCGCGGGGAACGAGCCCCGTCGACTCCGGCGACCAGGTCGGGGCTTGCGACAGGCGCACCCACTCCTGACCGATCCAGGCGTGCGGCTGGGCGCGCAAACGCTCGACAAGGACGCGCTTCGCCGCCGCATCGAGGGTATGGCCGAACACTGGATCCATCCGGATCGTTGGATAGGCAGCCTTGATCACCAGCTCGTCCAAGTGGCTCACCACGTACTCGAGCGCCGGCTCTTCACCGCACCACCACGTGGCGATGGACGGCATCTCCAGCGCCTCACCGAAGAGGCGCTCGCTGACCGCCGGATAGAATCCGGAGAACGCTCCCGTCTCCAGCACGGCGCTCCCCAGCGCATTGGCGACCACCACGTTGCCGGCGCGCACCACGTGCATCAGGCCGGGAATGCCGAGCGCGGAGTCGGCGCGCAGCTCTACTGGATCGCAATAGTCGTCATCGAGCCGCCTCAGGATGGCGTGGACGCGACGCAGGCCGCGCAACGTCTTGAGGTAGACCGAGTCGCCGCGCACCACGAGGTCCTGGCCCTCGACCAGCGGGAAGCCGAGATAGCGCGCCAGAAACGAGTGCTCGAAGTACGTCGCGGTGAGTGGTCCGGGCGTGAGCAGGACTGCCAGCGGCGCCTCGCCGTGGGTGGGCGAGGCGCGGTAGAGCGTGTCCTGCAAGGCCGTGAAGAACGGCGCGATCGGCTCGACGTGCAGATCGCGGAAAGCATCCGGGAATGCGCGAATGAGCGTCATTCGATTCTGCAGGGCATACCCCGCGCCCGAAGGGCCGCGCGTCCGGTCGGCGAGGATCCAGAAGCGACCGTCCGGCGAGCGAGCCAGGTCTGCCGCGTAGACGTGAAGCGCCGTTCCTCCGGGGGGCGCGACGCCGTGGGCCGGCCACAGGAAGCTGCGTTGCCCGAACACCAGCGCCGGGGGGATGAAGCCTTCGGCGAGGAGCGTTTGCGGCCCGTAGAGATCGCGCAGGACGGCGTCGAGCAGCCGGGCGCGCTGCGCGACGGCGGACGCGATCCCTCGCCATTCCGACTCGGAAACCATCATCGGAAGGAGGTCGAGCTCCCACGGGCGACTCTTGCCTTTGTCACCTCCGTAGACGTTGAAGCTCACGCCGTCGGATGCCAGCGCCTCGTCCACGAAGCGGGCGCGCAGCGCCAGACCCTCGGTCGGCTCGCGCGCCAGATGATCGAGGAGAGGCTGCCAATGACCGCGGGGCACTCGAGCGTCGTCGAGCATCTCGTCGTAGCGACCCGCAATGGGCGCGTAGCGCGATAGAAGATCGCTCAGCATGCAGCCCCGAGCATGCGTCAGACGCGGCGCAGGTCGAGCGTGAAGGGGAATTCGATGCTGGGCCGAGCTTCGCGGAGGGTGAGCGGCCCGGGCGTATGACCGTGGCGAACGAACCGCGCGCGCCGCCGGCCCTCCGCTTCCAGTGCGTTGATCGGACGGTTGTCGTGGTTGCGCCCGCCGGGATGGGCGACATGCACCTCGCACCCTCCGATGCTGCGCTTCGACCAGGTGTCCACCCAGTCGAGATGGAGCGGGGCATGCACCTCGAGGTGGGGATGCAGGCAGCGGGGAGGCTGCCAGGCGCGGAAGCGAATGCCGATGACCTGCTCGCCCTGCCGACCCGACGCGCGGAGCGGGAGGCGCACGCCATTGCACGCGATCGCCCAGCGGTCGGAGTCGATGCCGGTGACCCGGACCTGCAGGCGCTCCACCGACGAGTCGACGTAGCGCGCCGTGCCGCCGGGCGCCGCGTCCTCGCCGAGGACGTGCCACGGCTCGAGCGCCGAGCGCAGCTCGAGGGTCATGCCGCGCGCTTCGATGTCCCCGATGACCGGGAAGCGGAACTCGAAATGGGGGGCGAACAACGACGCTGGCAAGGACGAACCATGCGCGGCGAGGTCGGCCAGCACGTCCTCGAAATCGCTCCACACGAAGAGCGGCAGCATGAATCGATCGTGAAGCGTCGTGCCCCAGCGTGCGAGTCGGGCGGGGGCGAACGGCTCCTTCCAGAAACGGGCGACCAGGGCGCGAAGCAACAGCTGCTGGACCAGGCTCATCTGGGGGTGCGGCGGCATCTCGAGGCCGCGCAGCTCGAGCAGGCCGAGGCGACCGGCCGAGCCGTCCGGCGAATACATCTTGTCGATGCACAGCTCGGCGCGGTGGGTGTTGCCGGTCACGTCGGTCAGCAGATCCCTGAACAAGCGATCGACCAGCCAGGGCGGCGGCTCGCTCTCGTATTTCTCGACCATCCGCGTCAGCTCGGCGAATGCGATCTCCATCTCGAAGACGGAATCGTTGCGCGCCTCGTCGACGCGGGGGGCCTGCGACGTCGGCCCGATGAACATCCCCGAGAAGAGGTAGGAGAGCGCCGGATGTTGATGGAAGTAGGCGATGAAACTGCGCAGGAGATCCGGCCTCCGAAGGAATGGTGACGCCTCGGCGGTCGCGCCGCCCAGCACCACGTGATTGCCGCCACCGGTGCCCACGTGACGACCGTCGACCATGAATTTTTCGGCGGAGAGGCGACATTGCCGCGCTTCTTCGTAGAGGAACGTGGTGTTGGCAACCAGGGCGTCCCAGCTCGCCTCTGGCTGCACGTTCACCTCGATGACCCCGGGGTCGGGCGTGACCCCGAGCTGCACGATGCGAGGGTCGCGTGGCGGGGTGTAACCCTCGATGCGCACCGTCTGCTTCGTTGCGCTCGCGGCGGCCTCGATCGCGGCGAGCAGCTCGATGTAATCGTCGAGCTTGTCGGCGGGCGGCATGAACACATGGAGGATGCCGGCGCGCGCCTCGACGCACAGGGCGGTGCGCGCGACTTCGTCATTCTCCGGCGCGGCGGGGTCGGCCCAGGGGAGCGTGTCGAGGGGCAGACGAAGGCCCAGCGGCGAGTCGCCCGGAATGAGGAAGCAATGGCCGCCGCGAAAGTGCCAGGGGCTCGTCCTCCAGGTTGTGGCATGGTCGGGCTTGGCGAGCGGCAAGACGTAGCCGACGACCTTGCCCAGGCCTTCGCCGAAGAGACGACGCAATCGGTCGCGCTCCAGCGGATCGGTGAGCCGGGAGTCGAGCGGATCGACGTTGGCCGGCAGCTTCCTCTCGCGAAGTAGGTAATGGAGCGTGTCCTCGTAGGCGGGCAGCACCGAGGTGCCATCGAGGTGGAGAGCGCCGCCGACCGCGCGAATGAGTCGCTCTGCCGCCGCGGCATCGGGGCCGCTCGCCGGCGCGTCGCTCGGATCACCGATCTTTCGCGCCGGAAGGGCGGGCGGCGCGTCGCTCGCGATGAGCGACGCATCTTTCCATAGCGGCGCGCCGTCCTGGCGCCAGAAGAGGCTCAATGCCCAGCGAGGCAATGGCTCGCCGGGGTACCACTTGCCTTGCCCGACGTGCACGAGGCCATGGGGTGCGTAGTGGGCGCGCAATCGGTCGAACAGCTCGCCGGCGAGGCGCCGTTTGTCGTCCCCCAGCGCAGCGGTGTTCCATTCGTCACCGTCGGGATCGTCGATCGAGACGAACGTGGGCTCGCCGCCCATGGTCAGCTGCACGTCGGCCTCGATCAGCGCGCGATCGACCTCGCGGCCCATATCGAGCACTGCGGCCCATTGCGCGTCGGTGTACGGCCGCGTGACGCGCGGGGTCTCCACGATGCGGGTCACCGTCATCGCGTGCTCGAACGTCGTCTCGCAGGGGTCGACCAGGCCGCTCACCGGGGCGGCGGACGATGGTTCCGCCGTGGCGGCGAGCGGGATGTGCCCCTCGCCCGCCAGCAAGCCCGACGTGGGGTCGAGGCCGACCCAGCCGGCACCCGGCAAGTAGACCTCGCACCAGGCGTGGAGGTCGACGAAGTCGGCCTCGGGGCCGGACGGACCGTCGAGGGACTTCTGATCGGCGACCAGCTGGATCAGGTAGCCCGACACGAAGCGCGCGGCGAAGCCGAGATGCCGCAGGATCTGGACGAGGAGCCACCCGGTGTCGCGACAGGAGCCGGCGCGCATCTGCAGCGTCTCTTCCGGGGTCTGCAAGCCCGGCTCGAGACGCACGCCGTAGGTGATGTACTGAGACAGGCGCTGGTTGAGCCCCACCAGAAGATCGTTGGTCGAGGTGGGGTCGCGCGGAAGCGCCGCCACGAATGCGTCGAGAAGCGGCGTGGGTGGGAGCACTCGGCGATAGGGCGCGAGGTCGACCTGGAGCGATTCGTCGTACTCGAACGGCCAACCCTCGGCGGCCGGCTCGAGGAAGTAGTCGAAGGGGTTGGTCGCCGTCATCTCGACGACCAGATCGACCTCGATCGAAAGCTCGGTGGTCTTTTCGGGGAAGACCAGGCGCGCGAGGTAGTTCGCCTGCGGGTCCTGCTGCCAGTTGATGAAGTGCTTCTTCGGCTTCACGACCAGCGAGTACGCCAGGATGCGCGAGCTGGTATGCGGCGCCGGGCGCAGCCGGACGATCTGGGGTCCGAGGCCTACGGGGCGGTCGTATCGGTAGGTCGTGCGGTGATGGAGAGCGACCTGAAGGGACATGCGAGCCGGGCCACCGTAGCCTGACTCGCACGCGTGGCGTCACCGATCGGTGCCCGGGGCTCTCGGACGCTACGGGGACGCGTCGCGCGTGCCGCCACCGCCCGCGAGGTCGAGCACCGTCGACACCAGCACAGCCGGCTCAACCGGCTTGGCGATGTGGACGTTGAAGCCCGCCACCAGCGCGCGCGTTCGCTCCTCGTTGCGGGCGAACGCGGTGAGGGCGATCGCCGGAATGGCTCGCTTCGACTCCTTGGCGTGGGTGCGAACGCTGCGGATGAGCGAGTAGCCGTCCTCCCCCGGCATGCCGATGTCGGAGACGAGGACGTCGGCGTCGAACGAGTCGTACGCCTCGAGCGCCTCGAACGCGGAGGCCGCCAGCTGGACCTCCATTCCCGACGCCTGCAGGAGATAGCCGACCAGATCGCGCGCATCGGATTCGTCGTCGACCACGAGGACGCGCAGGCCCGTCGCGCTGCGCGGAATCGCCACCTGAGGCTCGTCGGCGGTCGCCGCCGGCACCTTGCTGACCCTCATGGTCGTGGAGACCAAGGGCATGGCCGGTAGTCTCACCACGAAGCGTGCGCCGTGATCGATCCCGTCGCTGTGCGGCGTGATGTGCCCCCCGTGCATCTCCACGATGTGCTGGGCCACCGACAGACCAATGCCCAGCCCACCGAACGAGCGCGCGGTGCTCCCGTCGAGCTGGCGGAACTTCTCGAACACATGAGGGAGGAACTGCTCGGGAATGCCGCGACCGGTATCGGTCACGATCACCAGAACGTCGGAGGCGTCGCGCCGCGCCTCGACCGTGATTCGGCCGTGCTTTGGCGTGAACTTCACCGCGTTGGCCAGGAGGTTCCAGAGGACCTGGCCCAGACGATCGCCGTCCGCGCGGATCTGCAGATCGTCGACGAGATCGAGGTGCAGCGAGATGCTCTTGGCGTTGGCGGCCGGGCGAATCCCCTCGACTGCCATCTCGACCAGATTCTTGAGATCCACCTGTGCCGGTTGAATGCGAAGCTCGCCTGTGGTCAGGCGGCTGACGTCGAGGAGATCCGAGACCAGCTGGTTCTGCGCATTGGCGCTCCGCTCCACAACCTCGAGAGCGTGGCCGCGCCTATCGTCGTCCAGCCCGCCCGAGCGGAGCAGACGCGTCCAGCCGAG
>Ga0105046_10007869_pt1 | contig 16751 bp, 14 predicted proteins | sample MAT03_FD_78385 | JGI IMG/M metagenome (GOLD analysis project Ga0105046, IMG submission 78385) | Freshwater microbial communities from Lake Fryxell liftoff mats and glacier meltwater in Antarctica - MAT-03 (megahit assembly) | ecosystem: Environmental > Aquatic > Freshwater > Ice > Liftoff...
TCGGCAGCGTCCGGAAACGGATGGCCTGGCGGGAAGATCGCGTCGTGGAGCTCGAGTCGAAGGTCGGCGTGCCGGACGAGCGGTGCCACATGATGGTGCCCGTCGTAGCCCCGTGACACCGCTCCCTCGTCCCAGCCGCCAGCGAGCAGTGCCGAACGCGCGGGACCGAGCTCACCGGCCTCCACCAACAGGTCGAGGTCGCCCATGGCCCGCACGCCAAAGCCGAGCGGCGACTGCATCGCCAGCGCCGCGCCCTTGAGCCAGATCGGCGTGATGCCGGCCGCGCGCAGGACGTCGACGGACTGCGTCGCCGCCTGCTCCAGCTCGCCCGCCCGGAACTCCGCCACGCGCGACAGACCCTGCACCGCCTGCATCACGTCCGCCGGCACGCCGCCCGATGGTGCAGCGCGCAGCAGGCGATAGATCGGCGACTCGGCCCGCTCCCATGTGGCGAGCGCGACGAGCGTCGGCCAGTGGACGTCGCTCCAGGGAAGCGACGCCGCGCGTGCAACCCCGGCGTCCGGGGCGCTGGACGCCACCAGGACGCGGGCCGACGGCGACAGCAGGGCGGTGGCCGTCGCGGCAGTGAGCGAAGCGAGCATCGCCGTCAGTATTGCGTGAGCGTCCCGGCGCGCCGCGCGTGCCGCAACGCAAGGTGGAAGCACCCGCCACCGATCAGCAGCGATGCCGCCATCCAGGTCGCGAGCTGCAACACCTCGGGCAGGACGCTCGCGAACGGCGCGTCCAGCAGCAGCACCTGACGCGCCGCACGCAGCGCCGGGGTGGTCGGAATCATTCCCGAAAACGGGGCGAACGCCGGGGGCAGCACGGAACGGGGGAAATACACCGTGCCGAGCAACGCCGACAGCGCTCCCACCACCTGCGGAATGAACAGCGACGAACGAACCAGCAGGACCAGCGCCGCCGCCACCAGGCCACACCCCACGTACGTGAATGCCAGCATGACCATCACCAGCACGAACTCCGGCAGTCGCAGCCAGGCGATCGTGGAAGTGGCCCACACCCATGCCGTCAGGAGCAAGACCATCGCGCGCACCGCGACCCACAGAAATCCATAGACCGACAGTCCACCGATGAGCGACGGCCACCGGATCGGTGTCGTGAGAATCTGTTCGAGGGTACCCGACGTGATGTAGCTGTTCACCAGCGACGGGAGTGCCGACACCGCCTCGGCCACCACGAACGACGCCACGGACCCGACGATCAGGTAGGTGAAGTACTCGGTCGATTCCGAGGCGATCGCCTTCGACGCCAGCGGCTGCAGCGCACCGGCCACGAAGTACACCGGCACCACCGCCACGAGCACCGAGAGCAGGCTCATGATCGTGCGCGTGCGATAGGTGAGCATGCCGCGCGTGTACGCCCGGGCGACGGCGATGAGCCTATGCATCGGCCGTGGCTCCCGCCGTCGCCGGCACCGGCGTGACTGCATCGAGCAGGTCAGCGAGGGTCAGTGGCATCGGGGCGAATTCCGCCACGCGGACGCCGGCTCGCACCAGCGCCTCGAGCACGATGGGCGCGTGTGTCGCATCGGGCAGGGTGGCCTCGAGCGTCACCTGGCCATCCACGGCCGTCGCGTCGTCCGCGTCGCGCAGGTGCAGCAGTGTGCGGGCTGAGGCCGCGTGTGCTGCGTCGACGCGCACACGCACGCGCGCGCCGACGGTGCGCGCCTGGAGACGCGCCAGTGAGTCCGTGGCGACGACGCGGCCCGCCACCAGCAGCGCGGCACGGTCACAGAGCTGCAGCGCCTCCTCGGTGCTGTGGGTCGCGAGCAGGATGGTGGTACCGAGCTCCGTGCAGAGCACATCGCGGATGAAGCGGCGCAGCTCGCGGGCCGTGACCGGGTCGAGGCTGCGCGTCGGTTCGTCGAGGATCAGCAGCGATGGCTGGGTGACGAGCGCGCGCGCAATGAGGGTGCGCTGGCGCATGCCCGACGAAAAGCTGCCCACCTGTTGCTCACCCGCCTGCGCGAGTCCGACCAGCGCGAGCGCCCGCTCGACGGCGCGGTCGCGCGTCGATCCCGTGAGCCCGTAGAGCGACGCGAAGAGTCGCACGTTCTCGGTCGCGCTGATGCGCCAGAAGAGCGCGCGCTCGTCGGCGGGGACGACGGCGAGCCGCGCGCGCACGCGCGCCGGGTCCGCGAGGGCGTCGATGCCATCGACCTGCACCCGGCCGCGGTCGGGCAGCAGCACCGTGGCGAGGATCTTGAGCAGCGTCGTCTTGCCGGCGCCATTCGCACCGACGAGGCCGAAGATCTCGCCACGTGCCACCGCGAGCGACACGCCATCGAGCACGGCGCGCGGAGCCGTGCCCGGGGCACGCCGCAGGCGCCGCACGAGACCGCGGTCGGCGCGGAAGGACTTGCTGACGTCGTGCAGGACGATCGCGTCGTCGGTCGTCGTCACGTCGCTTGTCCGCGCGGTGGACCGCCATGCCAGGCCATCAGGGCGGCCGTCACCTCGGGGAGCCGAGCGAGGTCGCGCGGCACGGCGAGATCGTGCACCACACCCGGTGCGGCGAGCATCGTGCACCGCGCCAGCGCCTCGCCGGCCGCCGCAGCGCCGAGCAGTTCCGTGATCTTGCCATTGGTGAACAGCGCGAGGGCCGCGGCGCGCGCGGCACGCGGCCGCCGTTCGACGGGCGCCTCACCATCGACGGCTGTGAGCACATAGATCGCAGCCAGCGGCACCTCGTCCACGGCCGCGGCACCGTCGATGCGCACCTTGCCCCAGTCGTCAGGCACGCCAGCGCCGGCACCCACCGCCACTGCGGTGTGCCCGCGCAGCCGCACGGGGACACCGGCCGGCGTCACACGGACGCTTCCGGCGTGTCCCTGCAGCACGACCACGTCGTCGGCCACCAGCGCGCACCCCGCCGCGAGGCAGGCGACGGCGAGGGTGGACTTGCCGGTCCCGCGTGGCGCGACGAAGGCAACCACGCCATCGGCGCACTGTACGGCACTTGCGTGCACACACCAGGCGCCGTCCTGGTGCAAGGCGTACGGCAGCACGGTGCCGATCAGGTCGAGCGCGACGGCGGCGCGGTTCACGCCGCGCGGGGCATCGTGCGTGACGTGCACGCCATCGCGGTGCAGCGTGAATCGTCCGGTGTCGCTGATGACGATCTCGGCGCCGTCGGCGCCCTGCGCGAGCGAGGCGGTGATGCCGCTGGACCAGCTGGCGCCGCCGACGTGCGCGCTGTCCTCGCGGTGGCCGGGCACCAGCGCATGGGCGTCATCGGTGCGGAGGATCCAGACGCGAAAATGCCCACCGTCCGCGGGTGGGGCGGCAGGCAGGCCGGGGAGGGGCCGGTCGGTGGTCAGGGTGCGACCGAACACACGTGCACGGCCCGGCGCCCCCGCGGCGGCAGAGGCCGGGGACGTCACATCAGCTGCGCGTGCCCACGGGCGGCGTCTCGCCTGGGATGCAGTCGCAGGATGCAACCGTCCCGTTCGCCACGTTCGCGCTCAACGCAAAAGCCCCGAGGTTCAGGGACACTTGCGTCAGTTCGCGAAACGTGCCGTAGCGCTCCAGCTTGGGACGCTCATACATAGAAGGCCTCTCAGTCATCGGCAAAAAAGTGTCGAATTCACAGAGCAGAGACAAGGGCACCGTCCCGCTCCTCACGCACCAGGACGCCGGACTCAGCGAATGGTAACACGATCGAAGGAGGCGAAGGCCCCCCGCAGGCTGGCAGGTTCAGCAATTGGCATGCCGTCGAGCTCGACCCAGGCGTGGGCCTCGAAGCCCTTGGGGCCCCGGCGAACCCCTATCCGGACGGCGGCACCGACGAGCCCATCGGCGGCGAGGAGTTCGCGGAGCGCCTGAGAGCGGATCAGGCAGGCCGCGTCGCCGGGCAGGATCCGCAGCGCCCGGTCGACGGCCGATGCCCAGCGCAGTCCGCGCTGCCGGTCGGCTGGCGCCGGCACGATCGCCGCCGACGGGGGCGGCATCTCGGGTGCCTGCGGCTCCGCCCCGACCAACGCACCGATCGGTCGGCGCGCGACCGCCAACCGCGCTCGTCGGACGGCGCCGACCGCGCGCGCCAGATCCCGCACGGCGCGAGCCTTCCGCGCCAGCACGCTCATCACCCCGGTACGGAGGCGACGGGGTCCACGACCAGCGTCTCCGCGGACAGGTCGGCGAGCAACTCGAGCACGTGGCACGTCACGTCCCGCTCGGCGGCATCGGGCCACCGCGCGTGCACGGCCGCGACCAGCGCCTGCTCGCTCGCGGCGCCCGCGACCAGTGCCTCCCATATCACCGTCCCCGTCTCATTCAGACCAAAGTACACTTCGGTCTGGGGATGGAAGAGCACGCTTCCGTCAGGAAGGGCGCGGGCCACGACGGCGGGGTGAGGAACCGGAAGCGACATGGCAGTAGAGGAGAGAATCGGCATCAGCGTCCAGACGCGCCAGCGCCGCTGAGGAAACGCAGGATCCGATCCAGCGGAGTTCCCCACGTCGCGACCGGCCGCCGCGCGAAAAATGTAGTGCCGCCGACACGATGTGTGGCTCCGGCGCGCGACCCGGCGGTCACGGCTGCCTCACCGGCGGCCACGGCGACTGCCGCACCCACCGCGTCACCGGCTGCCTCACCGGCTGCCTCGCCGGCTGCCTCACGGCGCACGCGCGGGGATCACGGAGGGGACACCGGCAACCGGACGCCCATCCTTCACGACGTACCGCACCCGTGGCACCACGCCGATGTCACGGGTCGGGTCACCCTCGACGGCCACGAGGTCGGCCAGCATCCCGGGCGCGACGGTCCCGAGCCGGTCGCCCATGTCCAGCGCGCGAGCTGCCACGGAGGTGGCGGCGACCAGCGCCTGCGTCGGCGTCATCCCGTAGTCCACCAGCGTTGCGATCTCGCGCGCCTTCGTGCCGTGCGCGAAGACGCCCGCGTCACTCCCGTTCGCGATCGTGACGCCGGCCGCCAGCGCCGCGCGCACACTCGCACGCTTGGCCGTGATGCGCGCGGGCTCGGGTGCCGTGCCTTTCTTCCAGCCACCAGACTGCGACACGGCATCGCCAGCGGCGACGGTCGGCACCAGCACCACACCGCGAGCGCGCATCAGCTGCCAGATCTCCACCGTCCCGTCATCGCCGGCCTCGATGGTCTTCACGCCGGCGAGGATGGCTCGTCGCATCCCTTCGGGCGTACTGGCGTGCGCCACGACATGGCGCCCACTCGATTCGGTGATCTCCACGACCAGCGCCAACTCGGCCTGCGTGAAGGCCGGCCGCGCCGTCCCGTTGGCACCCCAGCGGGAGTCGGCGTAGATCTTGATCCAGTCGACCCCCTTCCGGATCTGGTCACGCACCACCCGTGTGAGTTCCTCCGGGCCGGATGCCTCCTCGGCGCCCTGCGGCACATCCACCTCCGGTGCGTAGCCGCCGTGCAGTCCTGGTGTGGGCAGCAGCGCGGCGAGGGCGGCAGCGACGTGACGCCGGCGCACCGTGGAATCGGTCATCGTGAGCAGAGTGAGTTACGTGGTGCACCGGCCACCACGACCTGGCGTGGCCAGACGTTGTCGGCAGGATCGCGATCGGGAAATCTGCACGCCGGATCGAACAGTACCTGCTCGATCGGTCGCCGGCCGAACCGGAGCACCGCATCGAAGGTGCGCCGTCCCGAGAACCAGACCTCGACCGGCCACGTCACGACGGCGTTCACGCTGTCGATCATGACGGCTTCCTTCATCGGCGTGATCGGCGCGCCGGTTGGCGCGAACCGCACCCGCAGCACGACCGGTGATGGCATCTGGCCATCCTGCCTGACCGTGACGGTCGTCGTCGCGCCTTGCGTGCGCTGGCCGGTGATGGAACCATCCACCCGTTCCGTGGTGAACAGCCACGCATTCCAGAACCATCCCAGGTCGCGGCCAAGCGCGCGGTTCATGAAGAACATGTAGTCCCACGGCGACGGGTGCTTGAACAGCCAGGCCGTCGCCCACTCGCGGTGCGCGCGTTGCACGGCGCTGTCACCGACGACGCCGCCGAGCATGGAGAGCATCAGCGGGGTCTTGCCGTAGGTGGTGAAGCTGTACGAGGGCCCGCCGTAGTTCGCGTTCCACATCATCGGTGGCTCCGACTCGCTGCCGCTGGTGGCACCGTATTGCTGCCCATAGCGATCGAGGTTCGGTGCCCGGTTCGCATCGTCGGCAGCGGAGAGGATGTTCATGTACTGGTTGAACCCCTCATCCATCCAGCCGTACCAGGTTTCGTTGTTGCTCACGACCATCGGCCACCACTGATGGCCCGCCTCGTGGTCGGCGGCGCCTTCGTTCGAGTTGATGACCATCGGATACTCCATCCCCGCACTCGGCCCATCCTGCAACGTCAGTTGCGGGAACTGGTACGGGAACCAGAGTGCCGAATAGAACTGCAGGGCGTGACGCGTGACGGGCAGTGCATTTTCGAAGAATCGCGCGCGGCCGGGGAGGAACACCTGATGCAACGGTATCACGCCCTTGCCGGGGATCGTGGCGCGGGTGGCCTGCCAGATGAACGTGCGGGCCGTCGCCCAGGCGAAGTCGTTGACGCTGTCGGCGACGAGATGCCAGACGAGCCGTTCGCCGGCGGCGGTGGCGCGCCCCGGTCCCGTCTCGTCGGCACCGACGATGGTGACGGTGGAATCGCTCGCCGGCACCTTCGCCAGACGTGCCCGTGCCGTGGGTGTGAGGACCTGCTCCGGATTCTGCAGCAGGCCGGTGCCGCTGACGATCCAGCCGCCGGGGACGTCGATCGTCACGTCGAAGCGGCCGAAGTTGTTGTAGAACTCCGACGGGCCGAGGTAGACCTCCGGGTCCCAGCCGCGCAGGTCGTCGTAGACGGCGACGCGCGGGAACCACTGCGTGGGCTGAAAGAGCGAGTCGGCCCAGCGCTGCGTCATGCGGTGTCCCGAGCCTGGCCCGCCCGGCAGCTTGTGGTTCCACTCGACGCCGATGGTGGCGGTGCTGCGCGCGGCGATGGGTGTCGCGAGCAGGATCCGGGCAAGTGTGGAGCGGAGACCATATGCCGACGGCTCGGCAGGCGCGCCGGCTGTGCGACCGCGTGGGGGTGCGTCGAGCAGAACCTTTCGGCCATTCACCGTCATGGCGGTGATGACCATGCCGTCGGTGAGCTCGGCTGGTGTCCACGGCAGGGCGCGCGGGTTGGTCCCGATGAAGTGGTTTGCGTCGAGGCGCAGCGCGAGCTGGGTGAGCGAGTCGGGGCTGGTGTTGTGCAGTGTGATCGTCTCGCGTCCCGCGAGGCGCTGGGACGGGACGTCGAGGCGCACCTGGATGCGGTAGTCGGTGCGAAGCTGCCAATACTTCGCGCCCGGTCGTCCCGACGAGTCACGCGTGCCGGCGGCGTGCGCGGCACGGATGGCATCGGTCATCGGGATGTCGCGGCGGATGGCCCGTTCGGGCCAGGCGGCGGGCGTCTGGGCGCCTAAGAGACCACCGGTGAGGGTGAGCAGCGTCAGGGCGCGGCGCAGCGGCGGCGGAACGAGGGGTCGGGGCATGGGGAATCGTCGGGGATGCGGGCCCGCTGCGCAAGACCTCCGGATGGTGCGTTCCCCACCGCCCGTACGCCGACGCGCTCTGGTGACTCTCGTGGCAGCGTGATACTTTGCGAGCGTTCACAAAACGTTCGTCAGCCTTCATGTGAGGTGCGCTTGAAACGAATCCGATTCGCGCTCGTGGCCATCGCGTGCGTGACGCAGGCTGGGTGCTACCACCAGGTGTTCAACACCGGTCTGGCCCCCTCTTCCACTGTGGTGACCAAGGCCTGGCATCCGACCTTCATCTTCGGCCTCGTGGCGGCGCAGCCGATCGACGTGCGCACGTCCTGCCCGAGCGGTGTCGCGATTGCCAGTACGCGAATGACCTTTGCCAACGGGCTCGTGGGTGGGTTGACGTTGGGTATTTTCACGCCGCACGAGGTGAAGGTCGTCTGCGCGTCTCGCTCGGCGGTCCTCCCGACGATGCAGACCCGCCATGTCGCCGCCGGTGCGTCACGCGAGGCTGCTGACCGAGTGCTGGCCGACGCGATCGACATCGCGTCGCGCGGTGCCGACAGCGTTGCGATCGTGATCGATGCCGCACCGACCACCCCTGCGTTCCTGGAGACCTACCGATGAAGGGCATTCGCGTCCTTGCCGCGCTTGCGCTGCTCTCGCTGAGCGGGTGCTATCGCTACACGATCGTGACCGGCGCGCCCGCGGCGGACAAGACCGTGAGCAGCAACTGGCAGAAGTTCTTCGTGCTCGGTCTGGTGACGGCAGATACGATCCAGACTCGTGCGGAGTGCCCGAGTGGCGTCGCTCAGTTCGAGACGCAGCGCAGTTTCCTGAACAGTCTGGTGACCGGCATCACCTACAATCTGTTCACGCCGATCTCCACCAAGTACACCTGCGCGTCGGGTCCGGTACGGCGCTGACGGAAAGGCGCCGACGCCACGGCGCACCTGTCGACGACCGCGGTCGCCGGCGACCGTCCACGACGAAGGCCCTCCGGATCACCGGAGGGCCTTCGTCGTGTACGGTCGCGACAGCGCCGACTACCAGCGGTAGTGTGCGAAGGCCTTGTTGGCCTCGGCCATGCGGTGCGTGTCTTCCTTCTTCTTGATCGCGTTGCCTTCGCCCTTGCTGGCGGAGATGACTTCGGCGGCGAGGCGCTCCGGCATCGACTTCTCGTTGCGGTCGCGCGAGTAGCTGATCAGCCAGCGCATCGCGAGCGCCGTACGGCGATCGGGGCGCACTTCGACCGGCACCTGATACGTGGCGCCGCCGACGCGGCGGCTCTTCACTTCCACGACCGGCTTCAGGTTGGTGAGCGCCTGCTTGAAGATGTTCACGCCGGGCTGGCTGGTGCGCGCCTCGACCAGGTCCATGGCGGCGTAGAAGATCTTCTCTGACGTGGCCTTGCGGCCCTGCAGCATCAGGTTGTTGATGAACTTGCTGACAGTCTGGCTGTCATAACGGGCATCAGGCAGGATGATGCGCTTGACGGACTTTTTGCGGCGGCTCACTTCTTCTTGCCTCCCTTGGCGGCGGTCTTCGCCGGCTGGCCCGCCTTCGGCTTCTTGGTGCCGTACTTGGACCGGCTCTGGTTACGGCCGTTCACGCCCGAGGCGTCGAGCGACCCGCGCACGATGTGGTAGCGCACACCCGGCAGGTCCTTCACGCGGCCACCGCGCACGAGCACGATCGAGTGCTCCTGCAGGTTGTGGCCTTCGCCCGGGATGTAGGCGATGACTTCGATCTGGTTGGTGAGGCGAACCTTGGCGACCTTGCGGAGCGCAGAGTTCGGCTTCTTCGGCGTCGTCGTGTACACGCGCGTGCAGACACCGCGCTTGAACGGGTTCGACTTGAGCGCCGGTGACTTGCTGTTCTCCACCACGTCCTTGCGGGACCGGCGGACGAGCTGATTGATGGTAGGCATTGCCTCTGAGTGTTCGGACCCCGACATCTACGTGAATCGCTCCCCGGGGCGGGGGCGGCACGCAACAGCCCTGACACCTTAGCCACTGCCGACGGGCGGGTCAACCTGGCGCGCTCGCCACTGCCACGCCCCCGAGGCCGGCCCCAGCCCCGGCTCCAGCCGCTCAGACCGTCGGCAGTGGACGCTTGGCCGTCTCCCGGCCGTCGCTGAAGGCAAGCCGAGGGGTGCCGAACACGGACGGCGCGGCAGCAGGGCGACAGAGCGGGCGGGACGGCACATGTCGACAGGCGGTGGCCGGCTGATGCTTCACGCGCGCAACGCGCGCCCCACGGCGGCGTAGAGTTCCTCGGCACGAAACGGTTTCTGCACGAACCCGGCGGGTTGTATTCCAACGAAGTGGGCGCTGACGTCGCGCTCGCGGTAGGCGCTGCTGATCAGCACTCGCACGTCGGGATCGAGGTGCCGCAGCGCGTGCAGCGTTGCGGTGCCATCGAGGCCCGGCATCGTCAGGTCGAGCAGCACGAGGGTGAACCGCGGCACGGTCTCGCGAAACTGCGTGATGCCCCGCTGGCCATCCTCAGCGGCGACGACCGTGAACCCGCGACGTTCCAGTAGCCGGCGCGCCACCACACGCACCGTCTCATCGTCATCGATGACCAGGACCGAGCCGGTGTGCGACAGCGTCGACGGCGATCCCGGCGGCACGGCGGTGGCCTGCAGCATCGTGGTGGCCGGCAGCAGGACCCGGATGGTGGTACCCGTCCCGAGCGTGCTGTCGATGCAGATGCCGCCGTGGTGGCCACGCACGATCCCGAGGGTGGCGGCGAGCCCGAGCCCGCGCCCGGTGAACTTCGTCGTGAAAAAGGGTTCGAAAATGCGCGGGAGCGTCTCGGCACTCATGCCCTCGCCGGAGTCGGCAACTTCCACGAACACGTAGTCCCCAGGCGTCAGCGCGTCACCAGGGTAGGTGACCGGACCCGTGAGACCGGTTACCTGTTGCCGTCCCGTCCGCACACGAATGCGCCCGCCGCGGTCACCGATGGCGTCGGAGGCGTTGGTGATGAGGTTCATCACGACCTGCCGGAGCTGTGTCGCGTCGGCCTCGATGAACGGCAGCGTGGGGGCGAGGTCGGTCTCGAGCACCGCGCCGCGCACGATCACGGTGCGGAGCAAGACGACCATCTCGGCCACGATGTCCGACAGCTCCACCGGTTCCACGACGAATTGCCCGCGCCCCGAGTAGGCGAGCATCTGGCGCGTGAGGTCGGACGCCCGCTCGGCGGCACGCTCGATGTCGGTGATCGGGCCATGCGCCGGCGAATCCCGGGCGATGTCGAGCAGCGCGAGGCTGGCGTTGCCGAGGACGCCGACCAGCAGGTTGTTGAAGTCATGTGCGATGCCGCCGGCGAGCACCTCGAGCGACTCGAGCTTCTGGGCGTGCAACATCTTCTGTTCGAGCTGTCGCTGGGCCTCACCATCGCGGCGCGCGTCGGTGATGTCGTCGATGGTACCGACGTATCCGTTGACGGTCCCATGCTCGTCGCGGATGGCGGCGCTGTGTGCCAGCACCCAGCGCTCGAGCCCATCGGCCATGACCAGCCGGAACTCGCCACGGAAGTCATGACTGTCGCCGGCACGGCCGAGCCACTGGTTGACGAGCGCCGTGTCCTCGGGGTGCACGCGCGAGGCAATGCCCTCCGCGAGCAGCGTCGCTTCGCGCAACTCCCAGATCTGCTGGAAGCAGGGATTGGCATACGTGCAACGGCCGTGTGCGTCCGCGAGGAAGATACCGATCGGTGCGGCGTCACCGAGTGCGCGGAAGCGCGCCTCGCTCTCACGGAGTGCCAAGAGCGCGATCTCCCGGTCACTGACGTCCTTCGCGACCATCACCGCCCCCGCGGGGCGCCCGTGATCGTCGCGTAGCGCGCCAAAGCTGATCTCGTAGGCCGGGTGCATCGCGGGCGGAGTCCCGAATGCGGCGAGGTGGTTGACGGCGGTCCCGGCCACGGCGCGCTCCCACATCGCGATCGCGCGGTCCCGCTGGGCGCCCGGCAGCGCAGCCAGCTTCTCGCGCAGCGAGTCACCGACGACCAGCGGCACCCCCCACAGCGCCACGAAATCCGCCGTGGCGTGCTCATTCATCGCGACGACGCGCAACGCTGCGTCCACCGCCACCACACGATCGGGGCTATAACGGATCACGGCATCCAGCCGTGCGCTGAGCTCGGCGAGGGCGTTGCGGGAGCGCACCCTGTCGGTCACGTCGTGCATGGTGGATACCGCGCCGCTCAACGTTCCGTCAGCGTGACGCAGGTTCCCGTAGCGAATTTCGTAGACGCGCGTCTCGCCGCCAGGTACGGCGAGTTCACGAAGCAGCGTGAATTCCTCCCCATCCACGGCCGCCCTGCGCCAGCGCGCGATCGCCTCGGCCTGTGCCTCCGCATGGTCGGCGAGCACGTCCTGCATGGTCATGCCGACCGCAATCGAGCGGCCGTAGAGCTGCGACACCTCGTCGGCGTAGGCACGGTTGAAGGCCAGAATTCGCAGGTCCTGATCGACGGCCAGCACCAGACCCGGAGAGCCGTCGATGATGGCATCGAGCCGCGCCTTGGCCGCGGTCAGCTCCGAGGCGCGTCGGTGATGCTCCGTGAACTCGATGGCGTGCACCACCACGGACTCGCCGCCGTCCAGCGGTGTGGCGGTCACCGCGAACCAGCGCTGGCTGCGGGCGTGGTGCAGCTCGAATGCGACCGCCTGTCCGGCAAAGGCGGTCTCCACCTGCGGGACGAAGGCCGTGTCGGCCAGCGCCGGGACGAGGGCCAGCAGCGCACGGCCTCGCAGCGCGCTGCCACCGTCCTGACGCAGCAGGCGGCAGAGTGCCGGGTTCGCGTAGAGGAGCCGGAACGCACGGTCGAGGACGAACACCGGCGCGGGCGCCGCATCCAGGATCGCGGCCACCAGCACGGGATCGCCCATCTCGGGACCTGTCTCCATCACATCCGCCGTGAAGGGTTCAGAGGCGCAGGAGCGGTATGGTCGGGCTCCGTAGGCTGACTGTAATGCCTGCCGAGACAAAAAGCCGGCTGCACCGTGATTCATCGGGACGCCACGCATTCACCTCCGACGGAGGTCCCTCCTCCCGAGGCAGCCGAGGGAGGCCGGGGTCGGTATCTTTCTCCGAGCCTCGGACTGCCCGTTACCCGCCATCACTTTCGATGCCTGTCTCCACGACCTCCGCCGCCATCGCCAGCACCATCGAGCGCCGACGGACGTTTGCCATCATCAGCCATCCCGACGCCGGCAAGACCACGCTCACCGAGAAGCTGCTGCTCTACGGCGGCGCGATTCACCTCGCCGGGTCGGTGAAAGCCCGCCGCGCCCAGCGGCACGCGACGTCCGACTGGATGGCGCTGGAGCAGGAGCGCGGCATCTCGGTCACGTCGAGCGTGATGCAGTTCAACTGGGAAGGGTTCCACATCAACCTGCTCGACACCCCTGGCCACGAGGATTTCTCCGAGGACACCTACCGTACGCTGGTGGCGGCCGACAGCGCCATGATGCTGCTCGACAACCGCAAGGGGGTCGAGGACCGCACCCGGCAGCTGTTCCAGGTCTGCAAGCGGCGCCGGATGCCGATCTTCGCCCTGGTGAACAAGTGCGACCGTGTGGGCGAGGATCCGCTCAAGCTCGTCAGCGACGTCGAGACCGACCTTGGCATCAACTGCCACCCGGTGACCTGGCCGATCCATCGTGATGGCGCCTTCGTCGGCGTGTACGACCGTCGCAAGGAGCAGATCTATCTCTTCGACCGCAGTGACGACCACGGTGCGAAGCGCGCCACCGGCCACGAGGGACGGCTGGACAGCCCGGAGATCATCGCGCTGCTCGGCCATGAAGCACATCAGCAGCTGCTGCACGACCTCGAGCTCCTCGAGGCGGCCGGTCACCCCTTCGACCACGAGGAGATCCTTGCCGGCGCGCTGGTGCCGGTGTTCTTCGGCAGCGCGCTGACGAACTTCGGCGTCGAGCCGTTCTTTCGGGAGTTTCTCGAGCTCGCGCCCGCACCGACCTCGCGTGAATCGACGATCGGCCCGGTGGAACCGACGCAGGAGGAGTTCACCGGCTTCGTGTTCAAGATCCAGGCGAACATGGACCCCAAGCACCGCGACCGCATCGCCTTCGTCCGTGTCTGCAGCGGCAAGTTCGAGGCAGGCATGCCGGCGCTGCACGTCCGCACCGGCAAGACCGTGCGGCTGAACGCGCCACAGCAGTTCATGGCGCGTGAGCGCACCATCATCGAGGAAGCGTGGCCGGGTGACGTGATCGGCATCATGGACCGCGGCAGCCTGCGCATCGGCGACTCGCTCACGGAGGGCGAGAAGCTCGAGTTCAGCGACATCCCCCGCTTCCCGCCCGAGCACTTCGCGCGCGTGGTGCTCAAGGATCCGATCAAGCGAAAGCAGCTCGACGCCGGGTTGCGCCAGCTCACCGAGGAGGGAGCGGCGCAGGTGTTCTACACGTCGCAGACCGAGGTCGTGGGCCCGACGCCGATCGTCGGTGCGGTCGGCGTGCTGCAGTTCGACGTGATGCTGCACCGGCTCGAGCACGAGTACGGCGTGCGCTGCAAACTCGAGCCGATCAGCGCGCGCTATCCGCGCTGGGTGCGAGGCAAGGAGTCGGACATCGACCGCCTCGCCGCCGAACCGGGCCGGCTGCGCATCTACGACTCGCTGGGCAATGCCGTGATCCTCTTCGAGAGCGAATGGGCGCAGCGGTGGACGGTGGACCGCGTCACCGCGCTCGAATTCCACGCGGTCGCGCCCTGACCGTGCACGTGCGGTGCGTCCTGCTGCCTCGGACGCACCGCGCGGCGCCTCACCAGCTCCGCAGGACCTCGCCCGCCGACATGCGTGTCGGGCCGGGGTAGGCCGCCTTCGTGCCCTTGATCGTGTACCAGAGGATCCGGTTGAACAGATCCTCCTCGGCCACATCCTCGTAGCGCAGGTCGAGCTGGCGCGACTCGATCGCGCCGGTGCCGCGCGACGGATTGCGATCGGTGAGTGGCGTCGCCGGCACGAGCGCCGTGTACGGTCGCGCGTCCGGCGTGGTGCGCCAGATCTCGCGCAGGGGCCGTCCGTAGTGATCATACGGCGACAGCGACGTGAGATCGAGAATCGATTCCATCGTGGCGATGACGTCGGTGGTGTTCACGAAGCGGTGGTGCGCCCCGCCCTGTGCCCACGGTGAAATCACGAGCAGCACCGAGCGATGCGAGTCCACGTGATCCGGCCCGTTCTGCGCATCATCCTCCACGACGAAAATGGCAGTGCTCTTCCAGAATGACGTCTTCGAGATGGCCTCGACGATGCGACCGAGCGCGAGGTCGTTGTCGGCCATGTGCGCAAACGGCGTCGGCTTGTTGGCGGAGGCGCCGTGCGTGTGGTCGTTGGGGAGGCGAATGATCTGGAGCTGCGGCATGGCGCCCGTCGTCACGAACCCACCGAGTTCACGGATGAACACGTCGGCGCGACGCTGGTCGGGAATGTCCAGATCGTACCCGGGAAACTCCCGGCTCGTGTTCGCGATGAGGAACGGCTTCACCCCACGATAGCCGGCCGGTGCAGCACCGGTCGCACCCACGGGGGCCACGAATTCGCCGTAGTTGCGGAACGTGATGCCCTTTCGCTGCGCGAGGTCCCAGAGGTAGCCGTTCGCCGGCTCGGCCGCATCGTCGTCACCATCGTCCATCACGATGCGTCCGCGGTTGGTCCCCTCGTAGTCGTACGAGCGTCCTCGCCCCGAGTAGTTCGACGGCACGGTCTTCTGCGTGTAGTCGGTGGTGTATGCGGCCGTGGTCCAGTTGTGCCCATCGGCACTCACTTCCGCGTTCACGAAGAAGCGGTCGAAGAGGCCGAAGCGATCGGCCAGTGCGTGGTGATTGGGAGAGGTGGGGCGGGGGAAGAACAGCAGCGTCGTATCGCCGTCGCCCTGTGGCATGTCGGCGAACACCTGGTCGTAGGTGCGATTCTCCTTGATCACGTAGATCACGTGCGTGATCGGCGGCATGCCGCCGCGCACGGCCGGCGCGTCCCAGTTGTTCGCGCGCGCCACCCGTCCCGATAGCGCAGCGAGTGTCGGCTGCGTGAATTGCGCCTGCGCCAACGTCGTGATCGTGCCGTTGATCTGTCCCGAGGTGTAGCTGTTTGCGCGATCCGCGGCGGCTCCCGTGCGCCCGGGCTGCGGGAGCTTCGGATTGGGGGCGGTGCCGCGGCCCTTGGCGTCGATCACATGGAGCGTGTCGCCCACCCGCACCAGCGCCGAGGGGTACCAGCCCACGGGCGCGCGGCCGAGCAGCGAGTCGCGAGTGCCACTGCCCGTGCCTGCCGTCAGCGCGCTCAGTGAGAAGAGCGCGACCGCGTTGTTGTCGCCTTCGGTCACGTACAGCTGCGTGCCGTCCGCCGAGAGCAGCAGTCCGATCGGCGCGCTGCCCTGTCCGAGGTTGGCCGGTGTCGGGTCGCGCAGTGTGCTCACCACGGCATTGCTGCGGGTGTCGATCACGCTGATCGCATCCGTCGAGGCGGAGGTCGCGAAGAGTCGCGAGCCGTTCGCGCTGATGAGCAGGGTGGACGGGTGTCGCGCCACGGTGATCGTGGTGTGGGCGCGCAGGCGGTCGCCAGCAGGCACGTAGACGTGCACCTGGGACGTGCCCCAGCTCGAGACGTACACGGTCCCATCGCGGGTCACGACCACGCCGTATGGATACCGGCCGGCGGGAAGACGCTGCGTGACGGCGCCGGTGGCGACATCGATCACGGCCACGGAGTCAGCAAGGTTCTCGGCCACGAACAGCGTCGTTCCGTCTGCATCGAGCGCGAGACCGGCAGGGTAACTGCTGCCGTTGCTGCGCGCATTGGGGCGAACGCGGAGGATGAGCGAATCGCGCAGTGTCAGTCGGGACGCCGCCCAGTCGTAGCGATAGATCACGTCGGCGTTGCCGCCGGATGCGTACACGGTGCGTCCGTCAGGTGCGAACGTGAGCCCGATGAACGCGGCGGGTTGCGCCAGGGTCTGGGTGACCGTGCCGGTCCGGCGGTTCACCACCTGCACGCCCTGCTCGCGCCAGCCATTCAGCAGCAGCAGGATGTGCGTCGAGTCCGGAGACAGGACCGCCGCGAGCGGCAGGGGTCCGACGTCGATGCGCTGGCCTGCGGGGTCGAGCCGCGTGCCGGTGGGCAGGCGCGGGGCGTCGATGCGCGACGCGATCGTCTCGCTGGCCGGCGCGGTGCACCCGACCTGAGTCA
>Ga0105046_10007870_pt1 | contig 16751 bp, 12 predicted proteins | sample MAT03_FD_78385 | JGI IMG/M metagenome (GOLD analysis project Ga0105046, IMG submission 78385) | Freshwater microbial communities from Lake Fryxell liftoff mats and glacier meltwater in Antarctica - MAT-03 (megahit assembly) | ecosystem: Environmental > Aquatic > Freshwater > Ice > Liftoff...
GTCAGCCAACTATCTTTTGAGGCGAATAGCCGCGCTATTTAACGAAAAAGATGGGATGGATGACGGCAAAAGAATGGCATCAAATTGGGAAGTTATTTTGACACCGTTCCTTAGTGCAGGGCGCTCCTTCAAAAATCGCTAATCGCTAATCGGAAATCGGAAATCAAAAAAAAACATAGCGGTTTTGTGGGTAATCGTTAGCCCTCTAAACCCTCTAAACCTTCTAAACCCCTCTAAACCCCTCCTCCCTAAAACATATCATAATACAACTTCAGCGTGGGGTCCGTTTCCTTCTCCTTGATATCGCCGAGCAATTTATCCAGGGCATCTGTCTGGGCCGTGTTGCCTTTATCCCGGAAATAATTGCGGAAACCGGCAATCGTTTTCGTTGCCCCGAAACGGCGCCATTGGCTGGTTCCAAGGTTGAGCGAAATTACTTTCAGTTTTTCCACGCCTTGCACCATCAGCGTTTCATCGCCGATGCCCACGAGCAATTTTTCGTAGTGTTCAAAAAACGCGAATGCGCCCATGAAATCAATCCTTTCCATTTTTTTCTCAAAATAGGGCAGATTGGCGCGATCGGGATGTGCAGCGTATAACTCCGTCAGCGTAACCGTAATGGCATCACTCTCATCGTTTTGCAACACTTTGGAGGCGGCGACTGCTGCATCCGGATCGAGTTTGGTCAGCGCGCCAAGTGCGGCGCCCACCACGCTGTATGCCTGCGTGGCATCGAGACCTTTTTTCAAAACAGGCACGTATTGTTTGTCGCCCGTTTCACCCAACATGTTCATAGCCATGGCCCGTACCCCGGGCTCGGTTTCCGTGTCTGCTAAGGCGGCCACAGTCGCGCGTACGCTGGAGTCTTCCAGATCGGCCCGTTGCAGCGCTAATTGGCGGAGGCCGTGGTACTTGTCCTTCAGCGCTTCTGTAAAGACCTGTTGCGCCAGGGCAGATTTATCATTCTGTAAATTTTCCAGTGCTTCGTGGCGGTCGCGGAACAGCGGCGCGTTCCGGTACTGGAAAGCCCATTCTTCCAGCGTGTGCTGGTCGTTTTTCACGCAAAGCAGCGATTTGGTAGCGTCTACATTGACCAGTGCGGGTTTGGCGGCGCAAGCGAACGTGAACGTACTGTTGCGTTGGGTCAGGCGGATGTTCTCGCGACGAACCTTGCCCGGCGCCTCGTAGATGTCCACAGCCAGCGGCAACTCGAACACATTTGGCACACCTTTACCTTCCTGCGCCTGGGCGATATTAAGCGTCATTTTTTTTGCGGACTCATCCCAGGAGTATGAAATGTCGAGGTTCGGATGGCCGGCGCTGAAGAACCACTGGTTCCAGAACCAGTTGAGGTCCTCGCCCGTCACGTCTTCAAAGGCGAGCCGTAATTCATGGGCCTCGACATCGCTGTACTCATTTTTCTTCAGGTAACGGTTTAAAGAGGCGAAGAAAGCCTCGTCGCCCACCAGGTTGCGCAACATATTCAGCGTTGCGCCGCCTTTATTATAGGAGTGCGCGTCGAACATTTCCTCCCGGTTGCCATGCCCAAAATGGATCAGCGGGTGGCCGCCGCCGGCTGCCGAGAAAATATAACCCATCTGTTCCTGCATTTCATGATCGTCGGCTGCATCGCGGCCGTATTTATGTTCCAGCCAGAGGTATTCGGAGTAGTTGGCAAATCCCTCGTTAAGGGTCAGGTTGGCCCAGCTTTCTGTCGTCACCAGATCGCCGAACCATTGGTGGAACATTTCGTGGGCCACCACTTTTTCATTGGTCAGGTGGTCGTCCAATAATTCCCGTTTGGTTTTTTGCATGAACTCGCCGAATATCACCGAAGTCGTATTTTCCATAGCGCCGCTCACATAATCGCGTACAACCACCTGGGAGAATTTTGACCAGGGATAGGGGTAGTTGAGCTTCGTGGAAAAAAACTCGAGCATTTCGGTCGTATATGGATAAATATCCCGGGCATACGGCTCGAATTTGGGTTCCACGTAGTAGTCTACATCGATGCCGCGCCATTTGTCTTTCACCACAGCATATTCGCCGATTGCCATCATGAACAGGTACGGCGCATGCGGTTTATCCATTTTCCAGTAATCCGTACGCGTGCCGTCGGTGTTTTTCTTGGACGACACCAGCACGCCGTTGGACAAGGTTTTGTATTTGTTTTCGACCGTGATGTACATTTCCTGGGTACAGCGCTCATTAGGCTTGTCTACCGTCGGGAACCAGTACGAATTACTTTCGGTCTCGCCCTGCGTCCAGATCTGACGCGGTTTCTCCTTGTCGGTGCTGTCGGGAATGATAAAATAAAGGCCTTTGTCGCCGGTGATGGCCGCGCTGCCGCCAAACGACTCCCGATCGTCGGGTTTGGCGGTATAGGAGATGCTTAATTTGAATTCGTCGTTCCGGGTAAACGTTTTACCCAAAGAGATCACCAGTTGTTCCTTATTATAGTCGTATTTGAGTTGCTCGGTTTTCCCATCGAACGTAACGGATTGAATGTCAAAATTTTTGGCATCGAGCGTTACCTTATCGGTCGTATAGAACCAGGGGCGCATGGTCAGCGTCGCTTTGCCGAGGGCGTGTTTTTTGACCCAATCGAAGGAAATGTCAATTTTCGTATGGATCAGGTCGACCTCGAACGTATGGGACGGGTTGTAAGGCGCCAGTGTATCGGGGTTGGCGGCGGTCTCAGGCGTTACTTCGGCTTCATCCATGGCGCTATACTCCATCGGTTCTTCCGCTTCATCTTCGCCTACAGTGGGTTTGCCGATGGTGTCTAATTGAATCGACTCCACAGGAGTGACGGGTGTGGAAGCAGTTTGGGTGCCGGTCTTTGGAGTACAGGCCGCGTAAAAGGTACATGCGGCAAGTAGCGCCGGCAAAAGAAATTTTTTCATTCTTGTATTCGTGAAAGTTTAACATTGGTGAAATCCCTGTTCTGCATGCAGGGGTAAAACAGATTTATTTTACGGTACGCATATTTGAAACGCAAAATTCGCAATTCAGTTGGCGCTTTTTCCTAACCTTTGCCGTGATTTTCGGCAAAAATGCCCGATTCTGGTTTAAGTAACACAAAATAAACGTCATAAACGTCCTTGGAAGCGAAAACGTACATAGACAAATTTCTGGAGGCCGCCTGGCTGTATGGTCCGAAGATACTCGCAACAGCCCTCCTGCTCTTTGTGGGCTTCTGGCTGATCCGCAGGATTTCGGCAGGATTTCAGCGTATGCTCAAAGCCAGGAAAATAGATGTGAGCTTACGGCCCTTCTTTGCATCCCTGGTGGATATGATCTTGAAAGTAGCCCTTTTGCTGGTTGCAGCCGGACAATTGGGTATTGAAACCACCTCTTTTATTGCCGTTTTTTCAGCCATCGCCTTCGCAGTAGGCCTGGCTTTGCAGGGCAGCCTGGGCAATTTTGCCAGCGGTGTTTTGATCTTACTTTTTCGTCCATATAAAGTTGGCGACCTGCTCACGGTAGGCGGCCTGTCGGGCCGGGTGACGGAGATACAGATTTTCAGTACCATCCTGATGACCTCGCATGCCAAAAAAATCATCATTCCCAACGGAAAAATGACCGAAGGCGCGATCGAAAACATACCCGACAATGCCCAAGTGCAGGCCGAAGTGCGCCTGCTGCTGAACAGTTCGACCTCGCTGGAATTGTTGCGTAGTGTATCCGTAGAAGTAGGGGAGCGTTGTCCCACGGCCTTGCCTGGAAAACCAATGGAGGTGACCATCAGCGGTATTACCCGCGATGATATGAAGGCAGATATCGCCTGCTGGACAAGCGGCGTTCATTATGAAGAAACCATGCACTACCTTTATGAAGCGCTCAAGGCGGCTTTCGAAGAGCACAGCATCGAATTAGCCAAAGAACGACGGCGCGAAACGATATGATGACCGATGAAACGCTAAAACAAACCTCCGCTTTAGTGCGCGAGTCATTTGAACTTGAATCCGCCCCGCCGCCCGGTACGGAAGCCGATCTGCTGGCGCTACTCGCCGACCGTATCGAGGAAATGCTCGAGCGTCGCCCGGATTATCTGATGAGCCTGCTGTACCGTCTTGATGTGTTGGAGGAAAAAATCCGGCCCGTATTGCACCCGGCGGCCCCGGAACCACCACATATCGGCTTGGCCAGACTGGTACTCGAACGGCAAAGGCAACGCGCCGAGACAAAACGCACAGTGAAACCGGAGCCGCTGGAAGATGCGGAAGATTGGACTTGGTGAGATAAAAGGTTTAGAGGGTTTGGCGGGAACGAACGCAAGTTTTAGGCGCCCATCTTTTTTGCATATATTCCAAACGACGTTCGTTTTTTATTAAAAAAATCAAAACAACATAAAATTATATTCTGTATAAATAAGAAAAACTGAATTGCCTCAACCCCATGCGCTAAAAAATGTTTACTTTTGCAGCAAAAATTTGCCTAACCAAATAATTGGGAATCCTATGCAAACAAACGGCACCGTCCCCGCCCATACGCCCCGCACCGCACGCGAAGACCGCTACCAGCACCACGATTATTATGGTATGGACGAACTGCTCTCGTCCGAACACTTGCTCGCCCGCGATGCCGTGCGCGAATGGGTGAAAGCCGAGGTCAGCCCGATCATCGAGGAATACGCCGACAAAGCGCAGTGTCCCACCCATCTGTTTAAAGGCCTGGCCGACATTGGCGCGTTCGGTCCTTCGCTTCCGGCTGAATATGGTTGCGGCGGCATGGACGAAATCTCCTACGGCGTCATCATGCAGGAACTGGAGCGCGGCGATTCCGGCGTGCGTTCCATGGCCTCCGTGCAAGGCTCTTTGGTCATGTATCCCATTTATAAATTTGGTTCGGAAGAACAACGCCGCTTCTACCTGCCCAAATTAGCCAAGGGCGAGCTCATCGGTTGTTTCGGCCTGACCGAACCCGACCATGGTTCCGATCCTTCGGGCATGGTCAGCAACGTAAAGGATGACGGCGATGCGTACATCCTGAACGGCGCTAAAATGTGGATTACCAACTCCCCGGTAGCAGATATCGCCCTGGTTTGGGCCAAAAATGAAGAAGGCCGAATTCTCGGTATGATCGTGGAAAAAGGTATGAAAGGCTTCACAGCGCCCGAAATCCACGGAAAATGGTCGCTTCGTGCCAGCATTACCGGCGAACTTGTGTTTGAAGATGTGCGCGTGCCCAAGAAGAACGTATTGCCTGGCGTAACCGGACTGAAAGGTCCGCTGGCCTGTCTCACAAAAGCCCGCTACGGGATCGCCTGGGGCGCCATCGGCGCTGCGCTCGATTGTTATGATTCGGCCTTGCGCTATTCTAAAGAAAGGGTACAATTCGGCCGGCCCATCGGCGGCTTCCAGTTGACCCAGAAAAAATTGGCCGAAATGATCACCGAGATCACCAAGGCGCAATTGCTCACCTGGCGGCTCGGAACATTAGCCATTGCCGGCAAAGTCAGCTCGGCCCAGGTTTCGATGGCCAAACGCAACAACGTACACATGGCCCTGGAAATAGCCCGCGAAGCGCGGCAGATCCACGGCGGCATGGGTATCACCAACGAATACCCGATAATGCGTCACATGATGAACCTGGAAACCGTGCTCACTTATGAAGGTACGCACGACATTCACCTGCTCATTACAGGCCACGACGTTACCGGACTGGATGCGTTTAAATAAAATGGTGGACGGTAGACCAGACGAACGGCTTAGAGGACTACCTTATCCTGTAAGCCGTTTTTCGTAACATAACAAAAGTCGTCTACCGTCCACTGAGTACCCATCAGACGTTAAAAACTATTTTTCATCGAAAAGGAGATATAAGAATCGGTTTTTTGACGTTTAATTTTAAATTTTTGCACGGAGAAAACTCAGTATCGGAAAAGACAATCCGCAAATTGTTGCGGAACGGCACACTCTTTGCCTGTCGTCTACCCGACATCTTAATCAAAACATTGATCGTATTATGTTTCCTGAATGTAAATTTAAATGGCTTTTGTTTCTATTCGCGTTGCCTTTAGCCCTAACAGCTCAAAAGGACGCCCCGATCACCCTCGTGAATCCTTCTTTTGAAGATTTGCCCAAAGCCGGACAAACGCCCACCGGTTGGTACAACTGTGGCTGGCCCGACACCGAGACCCCGCCCGATATCCAACCTGGCGCGTTCAACGTGGTGGTTCCGCCCAGTAACGGCAGTACCTATATGGGGCTGGTGGTGCGCGACAATGAAACGTATGAATTGGTCAGCCAACGCCTGAGCCGGCCGCTGGAAATGAACCAATGTTATGAATTCACGCTCGATCTGTGCCGCGCCGAACTTTATTTCAGCAAAAGCCGAATCACAGACGAAAGCGCAAACTATGTGACGCCGGCCAAAATACGCATCTACGGCGGCCATGGCTACTGCGACCGGGCGGAATTGTTGGACGAAACGCCGATCATTCATAATTTTCGATGGCTTACGTATAATTTCAAGTTCACTGATATCAAAGCCAATTACTCGTATATCGTCATCGAGGCCTATTATAAGACTCCGGTGCTTTTTCCATACAATGGAAATATTCTGGTCGACAATGCCTCCCCGATCCGGAAAGTAACCTGCGGCGCGGACAAAATGCCCGATGCAAAACCCAAAGTAGCGGTTAAATCACCGCCGACCCCGACTAAAGTTGCCGCGCCTAAAACAGCGCCCGCCCCTTCCCGTACCGACACGGCCGTAAAAAGAACGATTCCGGAAAAACCGTTGGTTAAGATGGAGCGCAAAAACGTGAAAACCGGTAAGGTGTTTCGTTTGGAAAAAGTGTATTTCGATGCGGATAAGTATGAGATAAAAACGGAAAGTGAAGGGGAGCTATTCGAGCTGTTTAAGTTCCTGCGCGACAACCCCGACGTTGCGGTTGAAGTAGGCGGTCATACCAACAACAAGATGTGGCCGAATGAGACTTTTGCTACGGAGCTCTCCACCAATCGGGCCAAGGCTGTTGCCGAATGGCTTATTAGCAAAGGCATTTCGGCAAACCGCGTACAATCCAAAGGCTACGGCTGGAAATATCCCATCGAACCGAACACTACGGAAGCCGGGAAAAGAAAAAATCAGCGGGTAGAAGTGAAGATATTGAAGATCGACGGCTGATTTTAGCGTTGGTAGCATACATAAAAATAAAAAAGGGAAGCGGCAGCCGCTTCCCTTTTTTATTTTTATGTATGCTACCAACGCTAAAATCACACAGGGTGAAGCAGGCAAAGTGTCGGTTTTTTTGAAAAAACAATAATATTACAAATTGCGCAGCAATTCCCTGATGAGCAAACTCAGATTAGGTTCGGCGGCGCGGGCGGTGGCAATTACGTCTGCTACGCTTGTTTCCCGGATGACGGAGGGCGGGAATGCCACGTTGGTAACCATCGACAACATCAGAACGGGCAGTCCCATGTGCCGCGCTACCAGCACTTCTGGCAGGGAGGACATTCCGGTACAGTCGCTGCCCCATTTGCGCAGCAAACTATACTCGGCCGGTGTTTCCAGATTGGGGCCCTGGAGCGCGGAATAAACGCCTTCAAAAACCCGAAGCCCATGTTGCCGGGCAATAAGCAATATTTTTTCCCGCAGCCCGGCGTCGTATGGTTGCGACATATCCGGAAAGCGGGGGCCGAGCCGCTCGTCGTTTTCGCCCCTCAGGGGATGTTCCGGCAACATATTAATATGGTCTTTTACCACCACGATATCGCCCCCGCGAAAATGCGGATTGACCCCGCCGGAAGCATTGGTGATGATCAATCGCTTGATTCCCAAAAATTTCAGTATCCGCACCGGAAAGGTGACCTGCTGCATGGTCCAGCCCTCATAATAATGAAAGCGGCCCGACATGACGACTACGCGATGCCCGGCCAGTTCGCCAAAAATCAGTTCTCCTGAATGGCTTTCTACCGTACTTCGCGCAAAATGGGGAAGATCCCGGTAGGCAATCCGGGTTTTTACCGCCACCTGCCCGGTTAAATCTCCCAATCCGGTTCCAAGTATAATCCCCGTTTGGGGTATATCATCCGTTTTGCTTCGAATGAAAGCCAAGGTTTCCTGTATCTGGTCAAATAGTTGCATGGCCGCAAACTTAACCAATCGTATGCGGTTAATATATAGATGCGCTGATTTGTGTGATCCCTCCATCTTACGATCCACCTAAACTTTCTAAACTAATGAACCAACTTAAACACGAAACCTCCCCATATCTCCTTCAACACGCCCATAATCCCGTTGATTGGTATGCCTGGAAACCCGAAGCTTTCGAACGGGCCCGGGCTGAACAAAAGCCGATTTTGGTCAGCATCGGCTACTCCACCTGCCACTGGTGCCACGTGATGGAGCGGGAATCGTTTGAAAACGAAGACATTGCGGCGTTTATGAATGAACGCTTTATCAATATAAAAGTAGACCGGGAAGAACGCCCGGATGTGGATGCCATTTATATGGAAGCCTGCCAGATACTGACCGGCGGCGGCGGCTGGCCACTCAATTGCTTCCTGACACCGGAAGGAAAGCCGTTCTATGCAGGCACTTATTTCCCGCCGAAGCCGGCTTTCAACCGCCCGTCCTGGCTTCAAATACTCGGGCACCTGGCCAATATCTGGGAAAAGCAACGCGATGTGGCGCAGGATCAAGGCGAAAAACTATTACAGCATATCCGCAGCAACGACAATGTTTTTATCAACGACGCAGCATTGCCAACGCTTCAACCGCCTGAACCATTGAACTTTTCGGCCGCCAACCTGGAATCCATTTTTTATCAAATGCGGGAGCGTTTTGACCGGGTCGAAGGCGGGTTTGGTGGCGCACCGAAGTTTCCATCGTCCATGGCTATCTCGTATTTGCTTCAATACCATCATTTTACCGAGAATCCGGAATCTCTGGAACAGGCCCGTTTATCGCTGGACAAAATGATTCGCGGCGGTATATACGATCAGTTAGGCGGCGGATTTGCCCGTTATGCGACGGATAGGGCATGGCTCGTGCCGCATTTTGAAAAAATGTTGTACGACAATGCCCTGCTCGTTACCGTGCTGTCCGAGGCCTATAAATTAACGTCCGGGGAACTGTATAAAGAAACGATCGAAGAAACGCTGGAATACATCAGTCGCGAAATGACACATCCCGAAGGCGGTTTCTACAGCGCCCAGGATGCCGATTCGGAAGGCGTGGAAGGCAAGTTTTTCGTATGGGACAAAAAGGAGATTGAACAGATACTGGGCGACGAAGCCGACTTATTTTGCACATTTTACGATGTTTCCGAACACGGCAACTGGGAGGAGAAAAACATTTTGTGGCGGCCTGAAACGGAAGAAGCCTTTGCCTCAGCCAGAAATATGGACCTGCCCGCGCTGAAACGCGCGCTCAAAGCAGGTCGTGAAAAGTTATTCGAGGTCCGGAAATCCCGCGTATACCCGGGGCTGGACGATAAGATATTGTTGGGCTGGAACGCGCTCATGAGCTCCGCGTACGCTGCCGCCTTCACCGCGCTGGGCCATGAAGCCTACCGTGCTGCAGCCGTTCGCAACCTCGATTTTCTGTTCGGGCAGTTTTTTCAGCCCGGGTCAGATACAGGAGCGCGCCATGTTTGGAAAAACGGCATTGCCCAATACGACGCTTTCCTGGAAGATTATTCATATTTGATCGCGGCGCTGATAGATGTGTATCAAATAAGCTTCGATGTCCGTTATTTGCATAAAGCTGAAAAATATTTGGAGTATGTTTTGAGTTATTTTCAGGAAGCGTCGACCGGCTTGTTTTTTATCACCGGGTCTGGCCAAACGGATATTGTGATGCGGAAAAAAGACCTTTATGACAATGCCACACCTTCCGGGAACAGCACCATGGTCCACAATCTGCAACGACTGGGCATCCTGCTCGACCGTCGCGACTGGCGAATGAAAGCAACGGCCATGTTGTCGACCATGAAAGATGCCGTCGAACGTTACCCGCTTTCTTTCGAACGTTGGGCTGCATCCATGATCAGCGAAGTACATACACTCCACGAAATTGCTGTAATAGGCGATAATGCCCTTGAAAAAGCTGTAAACTTGCAGAGATTATTTGTCCCCAACAAAGTGGTGGCTGCGAGCCGGGAACCTTCCGATGCGTTGCCCCTGCTGGCTGGAAAAACCGGAGCCGAAGATGCCTTGATTTATGTTTGCCGCGATTTTGCCTGTCAAAGACCGGTAACCGATCTGGAAACATTTCGGGCGCTCGTTTGATCGTATTTCCTGTACATTAGCACAACCGCACGCATGAAACGACTTTTTATACCTATATTATTATTATGGTATGCCTTTGCTGCGGCACAACAGGCGCCCCAGTACAGCCTTTATCAAATCAATCCGTACGTATATAATCCTGCCTGCGCGGGTTTGGACAACACGCTGATCGTAACCGGCGTATACCGTCAGCAGTGGTCGGGTTTAAAAGGAGCGCCCCTCAGTCAGCATATTAACGCCCACCTGCCCTTATATTTTATCAACAGCGGCATAGGGCTAAAAATCGAAAACGATGCGATTGGAGCGCATCGTACGACCTCTGCACTGGTCAGTTACAACTATCAGCTGGAACTCAACAGGACCACCTTGTTGTCGGCAGGCGTAAGCGCGGGGTACCTGCAATACGCTTTAGACGGCGGCAAGTTGCGGGCGCCGCAGGGCACTTATACGGAGCCTGGTGGCACCTTTGATCATAACGACCCGAATCTACCGGAGGGAAAAGTGCAGGCCGGGACCCCGGTTTTTGAGGCCGGCATATACCTGAAGGCAAAAAGATTCGAAGCGGGCGCCGCGATCCAACCTGTTTTCGCGCCGGTGCTGACCGCCACTGCCAACGGGCGTTTTCGCCTTCAACCAGGGCGGCATTACCTGTTTACCCTGGCTTACACCCTCAATATTGGCGAAAATTTGCTCCTTTTGCCCTCGGCGCTAGTTAAAAGTGACATAACGGAGACACAAACTGACATTTCTATGATGGTGCGGTGGCGGGAAAATATATTTGCCGGCGCATCCTACAGGGGGATCGGAAAAAGAGCAAAAGATGCCATTACTTTATTGGGCGGTTTGCGGCTTAATGAAAAAACAACCTTGGGCTACGCCTTCGATATACCGCTATCCCCCCTTAACGCTGTAAATCGCGGAAGTCATGAATTATTGTTGCGATATAGCTTAAATAAACCGATTGGCGCAGGTAAATTGCCTCAGGTTATTTATAATCCGCGATTTTTATGATCTTCGCACCTCCAAAACCGGCATCGTATTTGTTAGGTGTGAAAAATTTTCAAAAGAATGCGTTTTCAGCAAACATAATTTTATTGCGATGAAGCGAATCCGGAAAGTTCAAAAAATTTTCAAGCGGATACAATGAATCGTTAAAAAACCGTTTGCATGTTGCTTTGTCAATGTGAAAAAACCGGCAGGGCCAATTTTATTTGGAATTCTTTTCTCAAAGAAATTAATCCTCCTATCTTTACGACCACTTTTTCCAAACCGAAAATTTAAGTAGGAAAACACGGGTGTTTAACATGAAAAAAATGCAAAAATTATTCCTCCTTCTGCTCCTGTTCGCGGCAGTGGTTGCTCCCTCATGCGGGCGTAAAGAAAGCGGCCAACTCGTAGGCGTTCTCGATCGCCCGAAATGGAAAGGAATTAATCCTTACGGTATGGTTTACGTGCCCTCTGGTACGCTCCATATCGGTACCGGGGATGAAGACCTTAGCAAACAATTGGTATCACGTCCGAAGTCCATCTCTATTCAGGGCTTCTTCATGGATGATACCGAAATCACTAACAACGAATACCGTCAGTTCGTTCAATGGGTGAGCGACTCGCTTGCACACCGTGCGCTCGAACACGTGATCGAAGACACCGAAAACGATCAACAACCGCCGCAGCCTCTGGTCGACTGGGAACAGGAAATCGATTGGCAATCTGATGCGGAAGAAGACGGCGGCGGCGCGCTGGAAGACTTGTTCTATCAAGGAAACGAACGTTTTGCCGGTCGTAAAGAAATCGACGTGACCAAGTTGGTTTTCGAATTCCAATGGTATGACTGGCAACAGGCTGCGCACGACCGCAATGCCAATCGCACCAGCCATATTCACCGTGAAAAGGTGAAAATCTACCCGGATACGCTGAGTTGGGTACGTGATTACGCGTACTCCTACAACGAACCGATGACGCGTAACTACTTCTGGCACCCCTCATTCGATGAATATCCCGTGGTGGGCGTGAACTGGAAAATGTCCAAAGCATTCTGCTACTGGCGCAGTAAAGTTTGGGATATGTACTCCGGCGACGGGATCAATACGGAAGATTTCCGTTTGCCCACCGAACACGAGTGGGAATATGCAGCCCGTGGCGGTCGCGCAGAAGCGCCGTACCCCTGGGGTGCCTATTACACCCGCAACGCTAAAGGATGCTTGCTGGCGAACTTCAAACCGGGCCGCGGTAACTATCCCGAGGACGGTGGCCTTTACACCGTAAAAGCAGACGGCTACTATCCAAACGATTACGGTCTGTATTGCATGTCCGGCAACGTGGCCGAATGGACGGAAACGGCGTACTACGAAAATTCGTATTCGTTCATGCACGATTTAAACCCGGACATTCGCTACGATGCGAAAGAAAACGACCCCATTACGGCCAAACGTAAAGTAATTCGCGGTGGCTCATGGAAAGATGTTGCCTTCTTTCTTCAAACGGGCACCCGTTCGTATGAGTACCAGGATACCACCAAATGTTACATTGGTTTCCGTTGCGTACTGACTTTCCTCGGTCGTTCCATCAACGACTTTTAGAAAAGGTTGATATTCAGGGGGCAAAACACATTGAAAATGTACACTTTGTATAATTTTTTGTAAACGTTTGCGTTTTGCCCCCTGATTTCACAATACAGTCTATTTTGATCGACCTTCATTTTACATTTCTATTTACACACGATTCGGGTTTAAATGCCTCTGCACATGGCGTTTGTCTGCTAACAGTGGACAATTCTATGGGTATGGAAACATTTGGTCCTGTTTTTCTTCGTTTTAGTGATGGAGTGATTACTACATTTGCGGCACTTTCGCAATAACAGTTAAAATTCGATTGCTGAACCTTTTTGTCAACTGCTAAAAAGTTTAAAAACAATGAGTTTCGTCAAAACCAAACAGTTTAAGTACGTCAAGAATCTTATGATCGGCGTTGGCGCCGCGTTCGTACTCGCAGGTGCTCTGTTCAAACTTGAATCGTGGGAATTCGCCTCTGAAATGCTTATTCTTGGGATGAGTATTGAGGTTATTATCTTCCTGATGCTCGGTATTATCCCACCGGAACCCGATTACTACTGGGACAAACTGTATCCGGGGTTGGGCGACTATCACTCCCGTCTTCAACCGCTTACGGCAGGCCCGCAACAATCGGAATTTCAGCCGCTGCACGGCGACGTCGTTGAACGCCAATTGGGCGGCATGTTAACTGAACTGCAATCCATGTCGAAAAGCATGGGCGCCCTCAAGGCGTTGCAGGAAGTTGACTTCTCCGGAACCTCGGAGCAAATCAAAGGCATGAGCAACTTCTACACGAAGATGAACGAGGCTATGGCTGATATGGCCAAATCCGCCGATGACGTCAAGGCTTACAAAGATCAAATGTCTGCCCTCAATAAAAACCTCGGCTCCCTGAATACGGTATACGGCAATATGCTTACGGCTATGTCCAATATCGGTCGTCAATAATTTTTTGACGCCTTTTGGGGTATCTCAATCCAATCACAATTAAAAGTAAAGACCTATGTCTATACCAAAGGAGCCGCGGCAACTGATGATCAACCTGATGTATCTGGTGTTGACCGCGCTGCTGGCACTGAACGTCTCTGCTGAGGTGATGAACGCTTTCTTTTCATTGGACAAAGGCATGAAGACCAGTGGTCAGATTGTCGACAAATCCAATGATGCAGTTATGGCGAGCATCAACAAACAGGCTGACGCTTATAAAAACGAAAGCAACGAAAAATGGCGGGCCAATGCCAAAGAATCGGACCGCATTTCCAAGGAATTTGTGGCCTACATCGAAGGCATCCGCACCGACCTTTTTGCAGCTGCAGGCGGCCCAAATCTTAAAGTGGAAGGCCAGCCGAAGGATATCCGTAACAAGGATATAACGACCCGAATTTTTGTTAACGATGGTCTGGGGGAAAAAATTCAACAAAAAATTGTTGAAACACGCCAACAGCTCTTGGCTTTGGCCGAGAATGACCCAGCCGTTGAAGCAACTTTACCTTTGTCCGTAGAAGAACTGCCGAAGAATACGAAAGCGAAAAACTGGTCCGAGTTTAAGTTCAAACAAATGCCGGTTGCCGCCGTTTTCCCTATTCTGGGTAAAATGCAAAGCGACGCCAAGAACTCCGCTTCCGCTATTTTGAACTTCTGCTCCGTGAAAGTCGGCGGCGAAGACATCAAGTTCGATAAATTTACGCCGGCTGTTTCCGCCGAAAAAAATTATGTTATCCAGGGCGAACGTTATGTTGCGGATGTTTTCCTCAGCGCGTACAGCTCTTCAGCCGACAACATCAGCATTTCCGTAGGCGGTTCCGGCCTCCCGATGAAAGAAGGGATTGCCCGCTACGAAACGGGTACCAGCGGCGTTGGCGAACGTACTTACAACGTGAGCATCAACGTTAAAAACCCGCTGACCGGCAAAACCGAAAACTACAGCAAAGAATTCAAATACGAAGTGGGTCAGCGTTCAGTTGCTGTTTCGCTGGATAAGATGAACGTATTCTATATTGGCGTGGATAACCCGATCAGCGTTTCTGCTGCCGGTGTTTCTTCCAACGATGTGAAAGTTTCTCCCTCGGGCGTTACGGTCAATTCGCAGGGCGGCGGTAAGTTCATTGTACGCGCTACTACGCCAGGCGAGGCTACGCTGACCGTTTCCGGCGGCGGAGCATCCCAGACGTTCAAATACCGGGTAAAACGTATTCCCGATCCGACCCCGCTGCTGGGCGCCAAGCACAGAAGCAAGGCGATGGCAAACGGTGAGTTCAAAGCGCAAGGCGGTATCGCCAGCGTACTTGAAAACTTCGACTTTGAAGCAAAATGCGACATCGTCGGTTTTGAAGTAACTTATTTGCCGAAACGTCAGGATCCGATCACCAAAAACAATGGCGGCGCCCGCTGGGGTGGCGATGTTCAGGAGATGATCAACAAAGCCAGACCGGGCGACAGTTATTTCTTCGACGACATCAAAACGAAATGCCCTGGTGACCCGGTTGCCCGTAATATTGGCGGCCTGGCGTTCAAGATCAGATAATATCTTATGGGTTTAGGAGGTTTATAAGGTTTAGGCGGTTTAGATATTTGATTCTGCGGGATCAAATATCTAAACCGCCTAAACCCTCTAAACCCTCTAAACCTTCCTTCAACACAAACAACACTATTTTCATCCATTAATCAAATCTTGCGAGTCATGCAAACCTTTATTAAATGGACTTGCTTGTCCCTGTTGCTGTGCCTTTCCGGTACCACGCTACTGGCACAAATCAACGAAGAAGTAGAAACATCTACTCCCGACCCAACGGAAGAAACGCAGGTTTTGGAAGATGGTGAAGCGCCGCTCGATGATGTCGTTAAAAAAGACATTATGATGGAGCGCCGCGTTTTAAACTATCAACCGATTCGCGAAAGCGATATTTTCTGGGAAAAACGCGTATGGCGTATCATCGACGTGCGTGAAAAAATGAACCTTCCGTTCGCTTATCCGGAAGAACCTTTCTTCAAAATCCTGTCGGATGCTTCCACAAAAGGCGATCTGCCGGTGTATAGCACGGACGAAGAAGGCGCTAAGTTCAAAAAACGCATGAGCACGGACGATGTCCTCTCCATGTTGTCCAAAACGGATACCGTGGTGACCTTCGACCCTGAAACGTACGAAGAAAAAGTACAAATCGTGCGCAACGACATCAACTGGGAAGACGTGAAGCGTTTCCGTATCAAAGAGGTTTGGTTCTTCGACAAAGAAACGTCCACTTTGCAGGTGCGCATTCTGGGTATCGCCCCTATGATCGACGTAAAAGACAACGAAGGCAACTTCCGTTTTGAAAAACCGATGTTCTGGGTGTACTACCCGCAGGCACGCGAAATGTTTGCCCGTCACCGCGTCTTTACCCTTGGCGGCAATACCAACGCCACCGTTTCCTGGGAAGATATGTTTGAAATGCGCTATTTCGCCAGCTACATCTACAAGGAATCAAACGTGTATGATCGCAAGATCGAAGAATACATGCAAGGGGTAGACCTGCTCATGGAATCCGAGCGGATCAAAAACGAGATATTCAATTTTGAACACGATTTGTGGCAATATTGATTGTTCGCGGTCAAAGTTGAGCCCTATAAAAAAAGAGCGGGAAGAATGCTGCGGCTTTGCCGCAGCATTCTTCCCGCTCTTTTTTTATAGGGCTCAACTTTGACCGCGTCCTGTAAGGGGGTGATAGCAGGGTTGGTGCCGTTGGGGGCTTTATTCATGTTTTTGGGCTGCCTCCAGCTAATATTCTTGCTCCTTGACCGCATCGGTGGTAGTAGGGTTGGTATCGCGAAGGCTTATTAAATCCCTGTTTACCCTTCCAAACTGACCTTCCAATTACGATCCGTGTAAATTTTTTTGAGTGCATGCCATTCAGGCTTGAAAAGCCTGAATGGCATGCACTCAAAAAAATTTACACGGATCGTAATTGGAAGGTCA
>Ga0105046_10007872_pt1 | contig 16748 bp, 13 predicted proteins | sample MAT03_FD_78385 | JGI IMG/M metagenome (GOLD analysis project Ga0105046, IMG submission 78385) | Freshwater microbial communities from Lake Fryxell liftoff mats and glacier meltwater in Antarctica - MAT-03 (megahit assembly) | ecosystem: Environmental > Aquatic > Freshwater > Ice > Liftoff...
GCAAGAGGGTCGGTATCATCGGCGGCGGCGCCTGGGGCATCGCGCTCGCGCAAGCCGCCACCCGGACCGGCACGGACGTCATCCTCCACACCCGGCGCGAGCTGCAGGCGCCCTCGGATCCATCAGACACCGGCCCCGCGGCGAGCGAACGCGGCGGGCGCGGCAGCGTCACGACGTCGACCGAGTTCAGCGAGGTCGCCAAGGCGGGCCTGCTGGTCCTCGCCGTCCCCTCCAACGTCGTCCGTCAGGTCGCGCGCGCGCTCGGCGATCACCTCGACGGCGCGCACCTCGTGGTGCATGGCATTCGCGGCCTGGGCACCGAGCACCTCGAGACGATAAGCGAGGTCCTGCGCGACGAGACGCCGGTACGCCGACTCGGTGCGCTCGGCGGGCCGGTGCAGGCATCCGATCTGCAGCGGGGCTTCGCCAGCGCGATGATCGTGGGCTCGCGATTCAGCGAGGTAACCGACGCGGTGAAGAAGGCGTTCCACTCGCGCAGCCTGCGCGTCTACACGACCCCCGATCTGCGCGGCCTCGAGTGGGCCAGCGCGTTCGTGGGCTGCTTTTCGATCGGCGTCGGCTTCGCCAAGGAGGCGGGCGCCGGACCGGGCCTCATCGCCGCGCTCATCTCGCAGGGGGTGGAGGAAGCGGCGCGCATCATCGCGGCAGCGGGCGCCGACGGCGCGACGATGCACGGCCTGGCGGGCGTGGGCGATCTGCTCGCCTCCATGTCGCTCGACGACCGACCGGAGGTGGTGATCGGCCGCGCCCTCGCCAAGGGTCTCTCGCTCGACGAAGCGGTCAAGGAAGCCAAGCTGCGCGTCGAGGCGATCGAGCTTTTGCCGAGACTGCTCGCGTTCGCCAAGGAAAAGGGCGTCTCCGCACCGGGCGTCGACGGCCTGGTCAGGCTCCTTCAGGGCAGCAAGCCAGAGGCGATTCTGGCGCGGCTGTTCGCGGGGTGAGGGCTCTGGATCATTTCGGGCCGACGCATGCGCTCAGCCTGCATTTGAAGCCCTCGCAGCACTCTTCGTCGACGTCGCACACTCGATCAGTGCAAGCGTCGCATGCTCCAGCAACACAGCTGGTGCCCACGCAGCAGCGGCCCGTGGCGGGACAGGGCGCGCCGTCTGCGGCGCAACACTTGTTGTCATCGCCACACTCGAGCCCATTGGCAGCGCAGCACGCGAGGATCTCGCTGCCGCCCTTACCCTTCAGACATGACTGACCAGGGGTCTCGGTGCAGTAGTCGCTGTCCTTGACACAGGCGGCGATGGCCGTGCAGTCGCCCTCCGTCTCGCCGATGCAGTCGAGCGCGATCTGCTCGAGCTCTTCGCTCTTGGCGATCGCACTCTCGACCTCCTCGGCGCACTCTGTTTCTTTGCCTGGGGCGGTACAGAAACACATGATTGCCGCGGCGTCAGCGTAGTCGCTCGCGTCGACGCCGAGGATGCTGGCGCAGCCTCCGCCGACCCACAGCGACAGGGCTACCAGTGCGAAAAGGTGGCGCGCGCTCAAAACGACCCTCCGAGGCGAAGTCCGCCGCTCTGCCGATTTCCGTAGGTGCTCAAACCAATGGTGCGAGGCGGTTGCGCCGAGGCGCGCTTCTCCAGCTCCGTCGCTCCGCCGTCGGGAACGGTGAGGAGCAGCGTCACCCCGACGCCGGCTACGACCAGTCCGCCGATGCCGAGCCATTGCCCCGCGTTCGCGAGGGTCTCGGCCGAGTCGATGGAGTCGAGATCGTCCCTGAAGCAAGCGTGGCCCGCGTCTCCGGAGAAGTCGCCCTCAGCGCAGTTGGCGTCACCCTTCTGCACGAGCGCGACGCCGCCGAGGACGAGCCCGCCGACGACGGCTGCCGCACCGAAGCCGGTGACCACCCAGCCTGCGGTGCGCTGCCCGGCGCCGGGATCGTAGTCAGCTGGCGTGATCGTCACCACGCTCACCGGGGCGCGTTTGGGCGCCGCCTTGGGCGCTGCCGCCTCGATCGCCGCAAGGTCGAGCTCCACCCGAACCTGCTGCGCTTCGATGAGCTGGACTTGCTGCTTGTAGATGACGCCTTCGTCCTCGTCGCGAATCACCTGGATCGTGTGGGTTCCCGGATCGGTCGGTAGCGCGGTGCCATAGCTGCCCGGCGAGACGGCGAGGTCGTCGCGAAAGACCTGGATGCCGGGTTTCGGATTGGTCACCACGATGGTCACCTTTGGCAGGCGCGGAGCGAGATCCTCCCGCCGCTCGCGCGCCAGGCTCTCGCGGTCGTCGCCGAGCTGGCGGGCCTTGGCCTCGGCCTCGTTCCAGCGCGCCCAGGCGGTCGCGAGCTTTCCCTCCAGCTCACGGCAGTTGGCCAGATTGAGGAGTGTTCCGAGGGTCGCGTCCTCCTTGTAGGCGCTGTCGAACTTGGGACACGCCTCGCCGTAGCGCTTTTCGTCCATGAAACGGCGGCCATCCTGGAACAGCGCGTCGGCGGCGGCCGCGTCGGCGCGAGCGTCTCGCTCGGCGTGCAGGAGCGACGCGCCAAGCGCGAGGCCCGAGAGGGCGAGGCGAATCGATGACCTGAAGACGAAGCTACTCAAGGAGCTGCCCTTTCTAGGACACTCACCATGGGCTGCGGGTCAAAAACGAGAGCCGAAGGGGTCCGAGCCCGCGGGCTTGGGCGCCGACGCGGCCCCGGTTGGCTTCGCGGTCGGGGTGCCGCTGGTGGCCGGCGCCTTGCCGTTGCCCGCCGGCGGAGGCTTGTGCGCAGAGGCGACGGGAGCGACGGGAGCAGAGGCGATCGGCGCTCCCGACTCCACCGCGGGCGCATCGGTCGACGCGGGGGTCACCGGCGAGACGGTGAGGGGCGCGGCGCTGGCGCTCGGCGCAGGCGAGGACGGCTCGGCGGACGGGCGCGGCGGCGGCTCAGCCGGCGACGCCAGCGTGCGTGCCGTCGCCCCGTCGGCGGTCTCGCCACCGCGGCTGCGCATCAGGAAGAAGCTTCCGGCGGCGAGGGCCACCCCCAGCACGGCCGCGACGCCGAGCATGCCGCCGCGCGAGCGCTCCGATCGCCCGGCGTGCGTCGTGGCGAGCTGGGTTTCGGACAGGACGTTCACGTCGGTCTTGGCCGACACCGCACCCAGCGCGCTGATGGGCACCCGCATCGACGCATCGACCGCGATGTCGACCGCGCCGAGCGCGACACTCAGCTCGCGAATCGCCTCGCCCGCCGTCGGGTAGCGTTCCTCCGATTTGCGTGCGCAGCACTTGAGAAACCAGCGATCGAACTCCGGGCCGAGCGTCGAGCCGCGCTCGGTCGGGGCGACCATCGGCTCGTAGGCGATCTGCGCGATGAGCTGAGTCAGGGTCTCGGCCGTCCAGTAGTCGCGCCCGGTGAGCATACGGAACGCGATGAGACCAAGGGCCCAGACGTCGGTGAGCGACGAGACCTTCGAGCTGTCGATGGCCTGCTCGGGCGACATGAACAGCGGCGTGCCGAACACCGCACCTGGACGCGTCGCCTGGGAGATCTTCTGGTCTTCTTGGTTGGACGTGAACTTGGCGATGCCGAAGTCGAGCACCTTGATGATGTGCGTGCCGTCCTCGCGCTCGACGATGAAGAGGTTCTCCGGCTTGAGATCGCGGTGCACGATCCCCAGCAGGTGCGCCTTGTCGAGGGCTTTGGAGGCCTGCTTGAGCAGGTTGACGGTGGCGCTTGCGGAGAAGGCGCCGGTACGCTCGATGCGCTGGTCGAGGTCCTCGCCGCGCAGGTACTCCATGACGAGGAACGGTGCGCCGCCGAGCTCCGGCGAGGCGTCGGCGTCGGTGACGCGGACGATGTACTCGCTGTCGATGCGCGCCGGCGTACGCGCCTCGCGCCGGAATCGCTCGAGCGCGTTGGAGTCGGAGATGACCGCCTTGTGCAGGACCTTGAGGGCGAAGCGCTCCTCGGTGTGCACGTGCTGGACCAGGTACACCGAGCCCATGCCGCCTGAGCCGAGCCGGCGCTCGATGCGGTAGCGGCCCGTGATGACGAGGCCCGGCTGGAGCTCTTTCTCCTCGGTCATCGTCTCATCGGCTCGGCGACGGAGGCTAGCATCGGGTTGTCGCGAAGGGCCAATCGAGCACAGTCGCAGCTCGGTCGACCCGTTTCGGGAGGCTCAGCCGGCGCCGACATCCAGGGCAGCTCAGCTCGCCAGCAGCTCGAGCTTCGCGATGCGCCCGCACTTGGTGGCGATGGCCCGCATCAGGCCCAGCCGCGCTGCGCGCACCTCGGCATCTTCCGACATGACGAAGACGTCCACGAAATAGGTCGCCATGAGCGGCGCCGTCGCCGCGATGTCCCGCAAAAGACCAGGGTAATCGGTCGCGCCGGCGCCCAGGCTGTCGATACGCGAGGCGAGCGGTCCGACGGCGGCGACCAGCGCGGTCTCGCTCGGGTGCACGTCCCGCGGCGGCGCGGCGACCGCGCCTTGTCCCTCGGTCTTCTCCGCGATGTTGGCTGCACGCTTGAACACTTCGCCGAGCTGGGCACGCGTGGCCGCGTCGAGACCGGCCAGCGCATCGGCCCGAGCGCGCGCATCGCCCGGGTGCGCCCAGGAGGCGCCGAGCGCAGCGCGAACCGCGTCAGCCGGCAGTTGCCCCTCGAGAAGGCCTCGCAGGCGCTCGGTCGTGAACTCCACCAGCTTCTTGACCAGCTCGGCTCTCGACAGGTCCAGCTTGATGCCGTCCAGCCCGTCGAACGCGGCGCCGAAAGCGGCATCGAGCGGCAAGGCCCAGCCGCGATCGAGGACGGTGCGAAGCGCGCCCAGACAGGCGCGACGCAGGGCGTACGGGTCGGCCGCACCGGTCGGCGAAAGACCGATGGCGAAGCAGCCCGCGAGCGTATCGAGGCGATCGGCGAGAGCCACCAGCGCGCCGGCGGGCGCGGCGGCGGTGTCGTCGCTCCCACCCTTCGGCCGGTAGTGATCACGAATCACATCGGCGACCTCGGCGGGGATCCCTTCGGAGAGCGCATAGGCGTGCCCCATCTCGCCCTGCAGCTCGGGGAACTCGCCGACCATGAGCGAGACCAGATCGCACTTGGCGAGGCGCGAGCCCCGCGCGGCGATCTCCACCGTGGCGGCGTCCAGGCCGACTATCGGCCCGAGCGCGCGCACCAGTTTGTCGACCCGCTTGACCTTGTCGAGCACGGTACCGAGGCGTTTCTGGAAGACGATGCCTTGCAGCTTGGGCTCGCGCGCCTCGAGGGTGATTGTGCGATCGGTCTGCCAGAAGAAGCGCGCGTCGGCGAGGCGGGCGCGCATGACGCGATCGTTGCCCTTCGCGATGGTCTCCGGCGACAGGGCGGTGTTGACCACCGTGAGATACTTGGGAAGCAAACGACCGTCGGGCCCCCGCAGGCCGAAGTAGCGCTGGTGCCCCTTGGCCACCTCGAGGATGAGCCGCTCGGGCAGATCGAGGAACACCTCCTCGAACGAGCCGATGACGACGTGCGGCTCCTCGACGAGCGACGCGTTCTCTTCGATGAGAAATGCGTCCTCGATCCAGCTGCCGCCGGCCTGCTTGGCAGCGGCGTCGAGGGCCGTGCGCATCGTGGCCTTGCGTTCTGCCGGGTCGACCAGGACATGCGCCTCGCGCAGGCGGGCCACGTACGAGCCGGCCTCGGGGATGTCGATGGCGATGGGGGCGCTGCCCGGGGCTGCGCCATCAGGGACGAGGAAGCGATGGCCGCGGCTGCGTCGACCGGCATGGAGACCGCCCCAGGTGACCGGCAGGACCTCTTGCCCGAGGATCGCGACCAACCACTGGATGGGACGACCAAACGAAACGTCGAGGTCGGCCCAGCGCATGGACTTGCGGAAGGGGATCTCCGAGATGATCTGGGCGAGCACCTCGGGCAGGAGCACGCGCGCTTCGCGGCCGGCTTCTTTGCGCGCACCGGCGAGGTATTCGCCCTTGGGCGTCGCGACTCGCTGCAGGGCGTCGACCGCCATGCCGAGCTTTTGCGCGAACGCCTCGGCGGCGCGCGTCGGCTTGCCATCCTTGAAGGCCGCCGAGACCGGTGGACCGGTCACCACCTCGTCGAGGTCGGCTTGCGCGGTGGCGAGCCCCTCGACCACCAGCGCCAAACGGCGCGGCGTCCCGAGGGCGTAGGCGCGCGCGAACGGCAGGCGGAGCTCACCGAGCTTCTTCTTCGCGAGCTCCGGGAGGGCTGCATTCGCAGCGTCGACGAAGGAGGCCGGCAGCTCCTCGCATCCGATTTCCAGCAGAAGATCGCTCGCCTTTTCCGTCATGGGGGCACGGAAACTAGTACAGACGGCGTCGGGCCGGCAGCGGGATTGCGAAAGCTCCGCCACGGAATCGTCACGAGGGGACGGCTTGCGGAGAGCGTCGCCCCATGGGACCCAAGATCCACTGTGGAGGGGACCGTGGAGGGGCGCTCGCGGATCACCCGACGGCTCGAGCGCGCGTCGCCTGCCGCGTTCTCGCTCTACGCGGCGATCGCGTCATTCGGCGCGTACTTCTGCATGTACGCCTACCGGAGGCCGTTCGCGGTCGGCACCTACGCCGGGCCCTCCTTCCTTCTGGGGCTCGACCCGAAGACGACGTTCCTCATCGCGCAGGTCATCGGCTACGCGGCGTCGAAGTTTCTCGGCATCAAGGTGATAAGCGAGCTGCCGGCGCACCGACGCGCGCTCGGCCTGGCCGCCACCATCGCGATGGCCGAGATCGCGCTCGTGCTCTTCGCAGTTCTCCCGCCGGGGTTTGCGGCGATCGCGCTCTGCCTCAACGGCCTGTCGCTCGGGATGGTCTGGGGCATGGTCTTCGGCTTCCTCGAGGGCCGGCGCACCAGCGATTTTCTTGGCGCGGCGCTTTGCGCCAGCTTCATCGTGGCGAGTGGCGCCGTGAAGACGGTCGGCAAGGCGCTGCTGGACGCCGGCGTCGCCGAGCGCTGGATGCCGGCGACGACCGGTCTGCTCTTCGCGCCGGCGATGGCGCTGTCGATTTACCTGCTCGCACAGATCCCACCGCCCTCTGCGCTCGACGAGGCGGCGCGCGCAAAGCGGGCGCCGATGAATGCGACAGAGCGCTCGGCGTTCTTCATGCGGTTCGCCGGGAGCCTGGTGCCGCTTGTCCTGGCGTATGTCCTGCTCACCGCGCTGCGTGATTTCCGCGACTCGTTCGCTCGCGAGATCTGGGATGCGCTGGGCTTCGCCGGCCAACCGTCGGTGCTCACCACGACCGAGATCCCGGTCGCGCTCGGCGCGCTGCTCGGCGTCGCATCGATGTCGCTGGTGATCGACAACCGGCGCGCGCTCTTCGCGATCCACGGCCTCATGATGGCGGGTGCGCTGCTCGTGCTCGGCGCGACGATGATGCACCGCGCGGGGATGCTCGGCCCGGTGCCGTGGATGATCGCGACGGGTCTCGGCCTCTACCTCGGCTATGTCCCGTTCAACTGCGTCCTGTTCGATCGGCTGGTCGCCGCCACCGGATCGATCGCGACCGCCGGCTTTCTCATCTACGTCGCCGACGCCTCGGGCTACGCCGGCAGTGTGGGCCTCTTGCTCTACAAGAGCCTCGGGACGCCCGACGTCCCCTGGGTCACGTTCCTGGAGATCTTCGCGATGGTCTCGTCGGCGGTCGCGATCCTGCTCTACGTGATCTCCGCGTGGACGTTCGCGCGGCGCAGATCGGCGTAGTCATCCGCGCGATTGCAGGCGCGGGAAAGCGCGATTCGCGCGCGCGGGAAGGGAAAGCGCATGCGCCACACCTCGACGTGACGACGCAGGAGCGCTAACCGTTCACGCCTTCCGTGGCGTTCGGTCTCAATTCCTCGCAAACCGCAGCGGTCGAGCACGATCACGGGCCCCTGCTCGTCCTCGCGGGCGCAGGGTCCGGCAAGACGCGCGTCGTCACCCAGCGCATCGCTCGACTGTGCGAGCGCGGCGTCCCGGCCCGATCGATTCTCGCGGTCACGTTCACCAACAAGGCCGCTGGCGAGATGCACGATCGCGTCGCCAAGCTCGTGGGGCCCAAGAACGCCAAGGAGCTGACGGTCTCCACGTTCCACAGCTTCGGCCTCGGCGTGCTGCGGGCCGAGACCAAGGCGCTGGGCTTTCGCGGCGACCGCTTCGCCATCTTCGATCAGGCCGATCAGTCGGGCGTGATCCGCGAAGTGCTGCGGACGCTGCGCGCCGACAAGAGCTTCGACATCGGATCGATCCTCGGGCGCATCTCGGCGATGAAGAACGCGTTCGTTCCCGCCGAGCCGTTCGACGAAGGCGATCCGCCGCCGCCGCCTCCACCGCCTCCGCCCGCCCCGGTGAACGAGCCCGCACCCGAGAGCATGGACGAGTCGATCGCCGCGGTGGTCGCGAGCATGCCCGACGCTGCAAAGACGCGGCGCTCCCGCAAGGCCAAGACGGAAGACCTGCCAGTGGTGGGCGCGGTCGACGACTACGCCGAGATCACCCAGCTCGTCTATCCCCGCTACCTCGCGGCGATGAAGACGTTCCAGGCCTTCGACTTCGACGATCTCATCTGCGCGGTCGTCGAGTTGTGGCGCCGCCGCGAGGACGTCCTCGACAAGTGGCGCACGCGCTTCCGTTACCTGATCGTCGACGAGTACCAGGACACCAACCGCGCGCAGCTCGAGCTTGTGCGCCTCCTCGGCAGCGAGCACCGCAACGTGATGGTCGTCGGCGACGACGACCAGTCCATCTACTCGTGGCGCGGCGCCGACGTTCGAAACATCCTCGACTTCGAGGATCACTTCCCGGGCGCCAAGGTCGTCAAGCTGGAGGAAAACTACCGATCACGCGCCCCGATCCTCGCGGTCGCCGGAGCGATCCTCGCCAAGTCGGGCGGCAAGCGACACGAAAAGGCGATCGTCACGACGCGCGAGGGAGGCGAAGCGGTCACCCATCGCGTCTGCCCCGACTCCGATGCCGAGGCGAAGTTCGTGGCGCGCGAGATCCAGCGCCTCATCGACATGGAAGGAAAGCGCCCGAAAGACTGCGCGATCCTCTACCGATCGAACCTGCAGGCGCCCGAGATCGAGAGCGCGCTGCGCGAACGCCAGCTGCCCTACCGCATGATCGGCGGAACGCAGTTCTACGAGCGCAAGGAGGTGAAAGATCTCACCGCCTACCTGAAAGTCGCACTCGATCCAGGCGACGAGATCGCGCTGCGCCGGATCATCAACTACCCCACACGCAGCCTGGGTGACGTCGCGGTCGTGAAGCTCGGAGCGTTCGCCACGGTGCACGGCACCTCGCTGTGGTCTGCAGTCGAGAAGGCCTACGCCGTGCCAGACTTGCCCCCGGCGGCGCGCGAGGGCTGCCGCGATCTGGTGCGCATCGTGATGGGCGTCCGCAGCCGCTTCGACAAGGGCGAGCCCAGCGCGCAGGTGGCGCGCGGCGTCTGCGAGGACATTCGCCTGAAGGAGGACATTCAGGCGGCGTCGACCTCTTCGTCGGCTGCAGCACGACGGTGGACGAACGTCGAAGGCATCCTCGGTGTGTTCGGGCGGCGCGACGATCGCGGCCTCGGCGGTCGAAAAGACTTCACCGATTTTTTGCGCATCCTCGCGCTCCGCGAGGAGCAAGACGAGGAGCAGAGCCACGATCGCATCACCATGACGACGATGCACGGCGCCAAGGGGCTCGAGTTCCCCTGCGTTTTCGTCGTCGGCTGCGAGGAGGGTCTCCTGCCGCACTCGCGCACGTTGACCGAGCGTGCGACCGACGTACCCATGATCGACGGCGCAGTGAGCCTGGACGAGGAGCGCCGCCTTTTCTACGTCGCCGTCACGCGCGCGCAGGATCAGCTGTGGATCTCGCGCGCCGAGATCCGCGCCTTTCGCGGGCGGACAGCGCCGCGCGTGATCAGCCGTTTCCTCCAGGAGATCCCCGAGGATCTGCTGGTCGTCAGCACCGAGAGCGCGGCGCCCGCGCTCGCCCCCGAAGCACTTGCCGTGGCCACAGGCACGCTCCTCGCTGCGATCACCGCGACCTGCGCCGATCCGTTCGCGAGCGTACCGACACGCCGCCGAAGTTAGATCCAACCGATACATGGGATCCCATCCAACCGACCTTTGAATCCCATGTAAGCAAAGGGCGCTGGATCATCGATTGCCCGTGTTGATCGGCATTTTCGACGTGACAGCGAGGCGCTGGCGCGTATGCTCGCGGGCGCATGACGGGTCGGAACCTCCGAACCGCTCTTCTCGCGCTCGCCACGGCCGCACTCGCGACAGTGGCTTCCGGCTCGGGGCAGAGCATCGAATCGTTCGTTGCGGTCAGCGACGCGGCGGCCCAGTCGGTTGCAGGCACGACCGAGCTTCGGGTCGGTGATCGTCTGGTCGCTCTGTTCGACGTCGAGCTCGATGCTGCTGTGATTCGCGCCGGCTCGTCGGTGTCCGTGGTGGCGCGCAAAAAGCACGCGGGCGACGTCGTCTTCGATGTCGCGCTCGCCGATGGGCACGTCGTGAAAGGCGTCCCGCAGATCCGGTTGCGCAACGCCTTCCGTGCTGGCTAAGCCCGGCGGGGCCGAGCCGAGCGGGGCTGATGATCTGGGCGGGGGTGATCCGGGCGGGGCGGAGGCGGCGTTGGCAGGCGCAGCAACGAGGCGTCTGCGCGTCGCGGTGATCTACGGCGGGCGCTCCGCCGAGCACGAGATCTCGCTCCTGTCGGCACGCTTCGTTGTCGCGTCGCTCGATCGCGCGCGCTTCGAGCCCGTTCTGGTGGGCATCGACAAGAACGGCCGCTGGAGCATGCAGAGCGAAGCTGCGCTCCTCGCTTCACCGGCCGATCCGAAGCTCGTGGCGCTCGACCGAGCGGCGCCCGAGACGAGCCCGGCGCCATGGCCGAGCACGACCGCGAACGGCCCCGGCTGGGAGCTTGTGGCCGCCAGCGGCGCCCTCGTCGCCACCGGTGCTGCAAGCACAGCAGGAGGCGCCTACGAAGCTCGTGACGGCGCCGGGATCGACGTCGTGTTTCCTGTCCTTCACGGGCCGATGGGCGAGGACGGCACGGTGCAAGGTCTGCTCGCCCTCGCCGGCGTCCCGCACGTCGGCGCAGGCGTCCTCGGCAGCGCGGTCGGGATGGACAAGGACGTGATGAAGCGCCTGCTGCGGGCCGAGGGGATTCCGCTGGTGGCCCACCGCGTCGTGCGCATCGCCGACTGGGAGCACGCGCGCGAAGCCGCGCTCGACACCGTGCTACGCGCCATCGGCTTTCCCGCGTTCGTAAAGCCCGCCAACCTCGGCTCGTCGGTCGGCGTCTCCAAGGTGACGACCCGTCACGAGATGGCGGCCGGCATCGACGAGGCCTTTCGTTGGGACACCAAGGTCATCGTGGAGCAGGGCGTCTCCGGCGTCCGCGAGCTGGAGTGCGCGGTGATCGGCAACGATGCACCGATAGCTTCGCGGGTCGGTGAGATCGTGGTGACCCACCGCGACGGCTTCTACTCCTACGACGCGAAATACATCGACGCCGAGGGTTCGGCTACGCGCATCCCGGCCGAGGTCGCGCCGCCCATCGAGGCGCGGATCCGGGAGCTTTCGCTCCGCACCTTCCGCGCGCTGGAGTGCGAGGGCCTGGCACGAGTCGACGTGTTCCTCTCGCCGAGCGGCGAGGTGTACGTCAACGAGATCAACACGCTGCCCGGCTTCACCTCGATCAGCATGTTCCCCAAGCTGTGGGAGGCGAGCGGCGTCGGTGCAATGGATCTCGTGAGCAAGCTCATCGATCTCGCGCTGGAGCGCGCGGCGCGGCGCGCACGTCTTGCAACCCGCATCTGATCTGAGGGAGGCACGTTCGACGGGACGCGTAGAACCCATCACGTTCTGCGCGTCGAGGTACTACGCTAGCGCGCCGGCCAGGCAGCGGCGGGTGAGTGTGGCGCCGTGGCGCACCGCGGCCCTCATGCAGCGCCAGGTGAGGTAGCCGGCCACGATTCTGCAGTCGTTGCTGCGGCCCCGAACGTGCAGGGGCGTGGAGCCCGACACAGGACTCGATGACTGACTCAAACTACCCGCGCGCAGCCTCGGCCTCGAAGCCGATGACGCAGGCGTCCTCCAACGGCGGGCTCGTCGAGTTCGTCCGCGGGGACTGCAGCAGGATCCTCGCCGCCTGGCGGGCGAAGACGCGGCGCTTGCCGAACCCCAGCGGGCCCTCGCTCGCCGACCACGCGGGGGCGGTCCTCGAGTGGCTCGCCAGCCGGCTGGAGGACGAAGCGCGGGGCGGGGATGCGCCGCACGACCTCTTCGACCGTGAGAGCTTCAGCGCACCACGCGTCATCGCGGAGCTCGCGCTCCTCACCGAGACCATCGACGAGCTCCTGCCGCCCAGCGCGCTGGGCGACACGCGTGGGGCGCTTCACCGGGTGATCGACGGCGCTATCGCGCACAGCTTGGCGCGGGACGGCGACGAGAACGAGCGCCTGCGAAAGCGCCTGCGCATGGCCACGGACGTGACCCTCGTCGGGTCCTGGGCTGTGGATCCCGACAGCCGGGAAGTCGACGCCGACGCGCGCTCCCGCGAGCTCTTCGGCGTGACCGACGGCGCAACCACGCTCGAGGCGCTCACCTCGGTCATCGACGACGACGATCGCGATCGGGTGCGGTCGGGGATCGATTCGATTCTGAGCTCGGGCCGCCCCTATGTCGATGAGTGCCGGGTGGTCCGTGGGGACAGAGGGGTCCCACGGTGGATCGCGCTTGCGGCGGACGCCCACCAGGGGGTCGAGGGGACGTCGCCGCGTGTCCTCGGCATCGTCCACGACGTCACCGATCGCAGGCGCACCGAGGAGGAACGCGCGCGCGTCCTGGAAGAGCTGTCGCGCGCCGTGCATATCAGCGAGATGTTCGTCGGCGTCCTCAGCCACGACCTCCGCACGCCGCTCAGCGCGATCCTGGCCGGCGCACACCTCTTGGGAGGCGAGCTCGACCGCGCGACCGTGACGCGCGTCGTCTCACGCGTGGTGTCCAGCGGACAGCGCATGGGACGGATGATCGATCAGCTGCTCGACTTCACCCGCGCGCGGCTCGGAGAGGGCATCCCCCTCGTCCGAGAGGGCGTCGACATCGCGCAGCTCGCCAGCGAGGCCATGGAGGAGGGCAAGGCGGCGACCCCTGGCGCGCTCCTCCGGCTGACATCGCGCGGGGACGCTGCGGGGGCGTGGGACCGCGATCGCATCTGGCAGATCCTGTCGAATCTCGTCGGCAACGCCCTGCAGCACGGGGATCGCGCAGCCTCGGTGGACGTCGACGTCGACGGTACCGGCGGCGAGCATGTCGTGGTCTCGATCGAGAATCAGGGCGCCATCCCCACGGTGCTGCTGCCGGTGATCTTCAACCCCTTCCGGGGCACCGTCGAGAAGCGCGGAAGGCCCAGCGGCCTCGGGCTCGGCCTCTACGTGGCGCGCCAGATCGCGCTCGCGCATGGCGGCGACCTGAAGGTGAAGAGCAGCGGGACGACAACCACGTTCGTCCTCACCCTGCCGCGGTCGGGCATGGGGGGATCGACCCCGACCCAGGACCTCCTGCGCGAGGAGGAGCTGGTCGCCTTGGAGCGCCTCGCGGCCCCCCCGAGCACGACGACCGTCACCGCGAAGCTGTTCGGCTCGACCCCGCTCCGGGAGCGCTCGCCGGTGGAGTACGCAAGCATCGCCGGGCATTATGCCCTCCTTCTCGACACCGCGATCCACCGCAAGGCGTACCGCGGCCAGGGCGAGGGGCTGGCGTCCGATATTCGCGCCCTAGCGGAGCGGCTCGGGGAGCTGGGCGCAAGCCCGCGTGAGCTGAACGAGGTGCATGCTCATGCGCTCCGCCATGCGGTGAGGGGCGTTACCGTCCAGAAGACGCAGGCGCTCCTCTCCGAGGGACGCCTCATCGCCCTCGAGCTGATGGGTAATCTGGCGAGCTATTACCGGCGCCGATCGCGCTGAGCCGCATGGCCGACCGCCGGGAAGGAAAGGTAGCAAGCCGCCATGGCGATGATGTACGAACTTGAGCTCTTCGTCGTGGGCAACTCGCCCAAGGGGCAGGAGGCGGAGCGCAACCTGCGCGAGTTCTGCGACCGCGCGATCGCGGGTCGGTACGAGCTGCGGATCACCGACGTCCTCGACAATGCCGAGGCGGCCGAGGAGGCCAACATCATCGCGACGCCGACGCTGCTGCGCCGCGCGCCGCTGCCCGTCCGGGTGGTCGTGGGTGACCTCTCGCGCCGGGAACTGCTGGCCTACGGCCTCGGGCTCGACGCCCTCGCCCCGGATTTCGAAGGGACAAAAGACCATGAGTGACGCACACCAGAGCATCGCGAAGCTCTCGACTGGGATGGCCGGCTTCGACAACCTCGGGTACGGGGGTCTCCCCAAGGGCCGCTCCACCCTGGTCGCGGGGACCGCGGGCAGCGCGAAGACCGTGTTCGCGATGCAGTTCCTGGTGAAGGGAGCCGATCTCGGAGAGCCCGGCGTCTTCGTCACCTTCGAGGAGACGCCCGCCGACCTGCGGCGCAACATGCTCAGCCTCGGCTGGGACTGCGCGAAGCTCGAGGCGGAGCGGAAGCTCTCGTTCGTCGATGCCTCGCCCCGGCCGGAGGAGGAGCGGATCGAAGCGGGCGCCTTCGACTTCGCGGCGCTGGTCGCCCGGATCGAGGCCTGCGTTCGCAGGATCGACGCCAAGCGGGTGGTGCTCGACTCGATCGGCGCGATGTTCGCGCAGTTCAACGATCCGGCGGCGGTGCGCAAGGAACTCTACCGCATCAGCGCGGCGCTGAAGCACATCGGTGTCACCGCCATCGTCACCTCGGAGCGTGTCGACGATTACGGCGCGATCTCCCGCCACGGGATGGAGGAGTTCGTGGCCGACAACGTCGTGCTCCTCCGCAACACGCTGGAGGAGGAGAAGCGGCGACGGACCATCGAGATCCTGAAGTTCCGTGGGACCGACCACCAGAAGGGCGAGTTCCCCTTCATCGTCAGCGACGAGGGCGTCGTCGTCATCCCGCTGTCGTCGATCCAGCTTCGGCAGAAATCGACCACGCTGCGCATCACCTCGGGCAGCGACCAGCTCGACGAGATGTGCGGCGGTGGGTTCTTCCGCGACTCGATCATCCTCGTCTCCGGCGCCACCGGCACTGGCAAGACGCTGGCGGTGACCGCCTTCATGGCCGGCGGCATCGCCAAGGGGGAACGATGTCTTGCCTTCTGCTTCGAGGAGAGCCGCCAGCAGTTCTTCCGCAACGCGGCGGGGTGGGGCTTCGACTTCGAGCAGCTGGAGAGGGACGGCCACCTCAAGGTCGTCACCGACTACCCCGAGATCATGCCGCTCGAGAACCACCTCGTCCGGATGAAGAAGATCATCGAGGAGTTCAAGCCCAACCGGGTCGCCATCGACAGCCTCTCCGCGCTGGAGCGCAACTCCACCACCCGGAGCTTCCGCGAGTTCGTCATCAGTCTGACCGCCTACGTGAAGGATCAGGAGATGGCGGGGCTCTTCACCGCGACGACGTCCCTCATGGGCGGCGGCGCCTCGGTGACCGAGGCTCACATCTCCTCCATCTGCGACTCGATCATCCTCCTCCGCTACGTCGAGGTGTACGGCGAGATGCGGCGCGCGTTGACCGTGCTCAAGATGCGCGGCTCCGCTCACGTGAAGGAGATCCGCGAGTTCAACATCGACGGCTCGGGGATGCACGTCGGCAAGGCCTTCCGCAACGTGACCGGCATCCTCGCCGGCAACCCTACCCAGCTCGCCCTTGCTCCCGAAGAGCTCGAGCGCCTCCACGAGATGTTCCCTCATGAGTGAGGTCGCCCTGATGCCGCTCCCGCCCACCTTCGGCAAGGGCGTGGTCCAACTGGAGCACGTGCCGACGCAGCTCCTCTATGTCGAGGACGACGAGGACCTGCGCGACATGATCGCCAGCACCTTCATCGACGCCGGCTTCGAGGTCACCGCCGTGTCCAGCGCGGAGGACGCCCTGCACGAGCTCGGCGGCGCTCACTTCGACGTCATCCTCACCGACTACAACCTCACCGGTGAGACGGGCGCATGGCTCCTGCGCAACGCCGCCGCGAAGGGCTTCCTTGAGCGGACGGCGGCCATCGTCATGACCGCCGATCACCAGCCCGCCGGCGTCGCCGGCTACCGGCTGCTTCGCAAGCCGACCGACTTCGCGGTCCTGCTGGCGGCGATCGACGATGCGGTCGGCGCCATCGTCCCCGCTGGCGTGATGCGTCTGGGTGCGGCCCACGCGACGGAGCTGGAGCTGGTGCTCTACGTGACGAGCACGTCGCAAGAGTCGCAAAAGGCGATCCGCAACATGCACCGCGCGCTCAAGCCGTACGACAAGGGTCGGTACTGCCTCACCATCGTCGAGGTGGGGAACGGCGGGAACGAGGACTGGTACCAGGGCCTGGAGGAGGACCGGGTGATCGTGACGCCCACCCTGGTCAAGAAGAGGCCGGGCCCCAAGACATGGATCGTCGGGTCATTGTCGCCCATCGACGCGGTCGAGCGGATGCTGGAGTCGGTGCTTGGCTCCCGCGAAGAGTCCTGACGCCCCGGCGATGGCGGAGCGCCCCGGAGCGCCCCACCTCCGGAGCGCGCCGATCACGGCATCGAGTGCAGCGAGTCGGCGCGCCGCGTGATGCAGCAGGGCTATCGAAGCTGCTGCTGCAGCGCGGCCTCGACCAGCTCGATGCGGTCCTGGCCCCAGTACAGCTCGCCGCCGACCTCGAAGGTGGGTGCGCCGAAGACGCCCGCGCGGACC
>Ga0105046_10007874_pt1 | contig 16745 bp, 16 predicted proteins | sample MAT03_FD_78385 | JGI IMG/M metagenome (GOLD analysis project Ga0105046, IMG submission 78385) | Freshwater microbial communities from Lake Fryxell liftoff mats and glacier meltwater in Antarctica - MAT-03 (megahit assembly) | ecosystem: Environmental > Aquatic > Freshwater > Ice > Liftoff...
CTGGCGTCGTTCCCCAGCCTGACGCCGCAGGCCGCCGCCGTGCACTGACGGGGCGCGTGCTGGGGCGGGCGCTGGGGCGCGTGTTGGGGCGCGTCTTGGGGCGCGTCTTGGGGCGATAGCGGCTGGTGCTGCCGCCTTCGAAGGTCTGGGCTATCGTTGCCGGATGTCCCACACCCGAATCAAGCCGATGACGTCTCTCACGCGCCGCCGCCTGCTGGCTGCCGGCCTGCTGCTGCCGTTCGGCTGGTCTGCCGGCCAGGCGCGGGCGCAGCTGGCACACCAGGCTCTGAACTGGCCGCGCACGCTGGCCGCCGCGCGCGGCCAGACCGTCTACTTCAACGCCTGGGCCGGCAGCGAGCGCATCAACGCCTACCTGCAATGGGCGGCGGCCGAACTGCTGCGCCAGCACGGCATCAAGCTCGAACACGTGAAGATCAGCGACACGGCCGAGGCCGTCAAGCGCGTGCGCGCCGAGAAAGCCGCCGGCCGTACCGACGGCTCGGCCGACCTGCTGTGGATCAATGGCGAGAACTTCCTGGCGATGAAGCGAGAAGGCCTGCTCTTCGGGCCTTTCGCCGAGAGCCTGCCTTCCTACGCGGCGGTCGACACCGTCGGCAAGCCGACCACGCGCATCGACTTTTCCGAGCCGGTCGACGGCATGGAAGCGCCCTGGGGCATGGCGCAACTCACCTTCTTCGGCGACGCCGCGCGTGTCGGCACGCCGCCTTCTTCGGTGGCCGAGCTGATTGACTGGGCGCGCCGGAACCCCGGCCGTGTCAGCTACCCCCGGCCGCCCGATTTTCTCGGCACCACCTTCGTCAAGCAGGTGCTGATGGAGACGAACAGCGAGCGTGCCGCGCTGGCCCGGCCGTTCACACCGCAAGCCTTTGCCGAGCTGACGCCGCCGCTTTGGAAGGCGCTCGACACCCTGCACCCGCTGTCGTGGCGCGGCGGCCGCCAGTTCCCGGCCAGCAGCGCGGTGATGCGCCAGATGCTGGCCGACGGTGAACTGATCATCAGCCTGACATTCAACCCGAACGAAGCCGCCAACCTGATCGCCGGCCGCACCTTGCCGGCCGGTGTGGTGAGCTGGCAGCACCGCGCGGGCACGCTGGGCAACACGCACTTCCTGGCGATTCCGTTCAACGCGCGTGCGAAGGAAGCCGCCATGGTCGCCGCCGATTTCATGCTCTCGCCGGCCGCGCAGGCGCGCAAGGCCGACATCCGCGTGTGGGGCGACCCCACCGTGCTGGCGGTCGACCGGCTGCCGGCCGAGCAACGTGCGCTGTTTGCCGAATCCGCCGCCATGCCGGGCAGCGTGCGCCAGCCGGCCCCGGTGCTCGCCGAGCCGCACGGCAGCTGGGTGGAGCCGCTGGAACGCGAGTGGCAACGGCGCTACGGCGGCTGAGCGCTCCGCGCGCCGCCGTGCTCACCGCGCCGCGCGCCGCCGCGCTGGCTGCCATCGGCCTGCTGTTCGTGCTGCCGCTGCTGGCCGCGCTGCCGCTGGCCGTGGTGCAGGGCGCGTCGGCGGCGGCCTGGGCTTCGCTGTTCGACGATCCGCACGTGTCGCAGTCGCTGGCCTTGTCGGTGCGCAGCGCGCTGGCCAGCACGCTGCTGTCGCTCGGCCTGGCACTGGCGCTCACCACCGCGCTGCATGGCAGCCCGGCGTGGTTGCGCCTGCAGTCCTGGCTGTCGCCGATGCTGGCGCTGCCGCACGCCGCCTTCGCCATCGGCCTGGCCTGGCTGGTGGCGCCGAGCGGCGGGCTGGCGCGGCTGCTGGCGCCGCTGTTCGGCTGGGCCTTCCCACCCGACTGGACGACCGTCAACGACCCGGGTGCCCTGCTGCTGACGGGCGTATTGGTGGCCAAGGAACTGCCCTTCCTGATGTGGAGCGTGATGGCGCTGCTGGCGCGGCCCGAGGTCGCCATCCAGTTGCAGCGGCAGATCGCCGTCGGCCGCACGCTGGGCTATGGCCGCGCGGCGCTGTGGTGGCGCGTGCTCTGGCCGCAGTGGCTGCCCCGGCTGGCCTGGCCGCTGCTGGCGGTGCTGGCCTACGGGCTGACCGTCGTCGACCTGGCGCTGATCGTCGGTCCGGCCTCGCCGCCGACGCTTTCCATGCTGGCCTATGCCGACCTGATGGCCGGTGACCCGGCGCGCAACGCGCGTGGCAGCGCGGCCGCGCTGCTGCTGGCCGCGGTGCTGGCGGCACTGGTCATAGCGCTCTGGATGGCCGCGGTGCTGTTCGGCCGTGGCTGGCGGCGGCTGGCGGTCAGCGGCCGGCGGCGGCCGGTTCGTGGCGGCTCGCCGTCTCTCGCCGGCCGCTTCTTCACCGCGCTCGCCGGTCTTTATGTCCTGGTGGTCTGCATCCTGCTGGCCTTGTCGGTGGCCGGCGTCTGGACCTTTCCAGCCGCCTGGCCGCAGGCGCTGACGATGGATGCCTGGCGCCAGGTGGCGCAGTCCGCCGGCACGCTGGCCGGCACCGCGGCGCTGGCGGCCGCCGCCGCCCTGCTGGCGCTTGGGCTGGTGGTGGGCTGGTTCGAAGCCGCGCCGCCGCGCTGGGACCGCAGCGCCACGCCGCTGGTGCTGGCCCCGCTGGTGCTGCCGCCGCTGCTGCTGATGGCCGGCCTCTACCAGGCCGCGCTGGCGCTGCGGCTCGACGGCCAATGGGCCGGTCTGCTGTGGGTGCACGTGCTGGTCGTGCTGCCCTATGTGTTCATCGCGCTGCAACCGGCCTGGCGCAGTTTCGACCGCCGCTACGAACAGGCGGCGCGTGCGCTCGGCCGCTCGCGCCCGGCCTTCTGGTGGCAGGTCAAGTGGCCGCTGCTGGCAGCGCCGCTGGCGGCGGCGGCGGCCGTCGGTTTTGCGGTCAGCGTGGCGCAGTACCTCGCCACGCAGTTCATCGGCGCCGGCCGCCACGCCACCGTCACGACCGAGGCGGTGACGCTTGCCGCTGGCGGCCAGCGCACGCAGGCCGCGGCATTTGCGCTGCTGCAGGCGGCGCTGCCGCTGCTGGCTTTCGGCGCGGCGGCGTGGCTGGGCAGGCGCAGGCTGGCGGTGGTGCGGGCATGACGTTGCGGCTGGACGCAGTCTCCATCACGCTGCACGGCCGCGCGCTGGTGCCGGCGCTGTCGGCCGAGGTGCAACCCGGCGAGGTGCTGGCGGTGATGGGCCCCAGCGGCTCGGGCAAGAGTTCGCTGCTGGCCTGGCTGGCGGGGCTGCTGGAGCCGCCGCTGGCCGGCCAGGGCCGGCTGCTGCTGGATGGTCTCGACGTCAGCCTGCTGCCTGTGGAGCGGCGACGCATCGGCCTGCTGTTCCAGGACGATCTGCTATTTCCCCACATGAGCGTGCTCGACAACCTGCTGTTCGCGCTGCCGGCCGGCGCGAGCCGCGCTGAGCGCGTTACCGAGGCCATGGCGGCGCTCGCCGCCGCCGGGCTCGACGGGCTTGCGCAGCGTCGGCCGCATCAGTTGTCGGGCGGCCAGCGTGCCCGTGTCTCGCTGCTGCGCACGCTGCTGGCGCGGCCGGCCGCCGTGCTGCTGGACGAGCCCTTCTCCCGGCTCGACGCCACCTTGCGTGCGCAGCTGCGTGACTTCGTCTGGGCTTCGCTGCGCGAACGCGGTGTGCCCGCCGTGCTCGTCACGCATGACGAACAGGACGTGCCGCCCGGAGCCCGCTGCCTGCGGCTGGCCGACCTCGGGGCAGGGCGTGCTTGACCGTTGGGCGACCGCCGCCTTGCGCCCGGTGCTGGGAGGGGCCGCGCGCGCGCTGGTGCGTGCCGGCGCGGGTGCCGACGCGATCACGCTGGCCGGCTTCGCCATCGGCCTGGCCGGCGCAGCGGCCATTGCCGCGGGCCAGCCACTGCCCGGGCTGGCGCTGATTCTGCTCAGCCGCCTTGCCGATGGCCTGGACGGCGCGGTCGCCCGCCTGACCACGCCCACGGACCGCGGCGCCTTTCTCGACATCGCGCTCGACTTCCTCTTCTACGCCAGCATCCCGCTGGCCTTCGCGCTGGCCGACCCCGCCGCCAACGCACTGCCTGCCGCCGTGCTTCTGGCCTCCTTCATCGGCACCGGCTCCAGCTTCCTGGCCTTCGCGGTGCTGGCGGAAAAGCGCGGGCTGAAGAGCTCTGCCCACCCGAACAAAGGCCTGTATTACCTGGGCGGCCTGACCGAGGCCACCGAAACGCTGCTGTGTTTCGCCGTCATGTGCCTGTGGCCGGGGCAGTTTGCGCTGCTCGCCTACGGCTTCGCCGCGCTGTGCGGGCTGACCATCCTGTCGCGGCTGGTGGCGGGCTGGGTGGCGCTGCGTTAGCGCATGGGTCAGCGCGTTGGCCGACGCTGTAAGCTCAACCGGCAGCCAACGACTGAAACCGATGAACAAGAAAAAGCTGATCGTCCTGCTGCTCGTGCTGGCGGGCATCGCGGCGTTTTTCGCCTTCGACCTCGGCCGGGCCTTCAGCCTGGCCTACGTGAAGGGCGCGCAGGGTGATCTGGCCGCGCTTTACGCCGCCAGGCCGCTGGCCGTGATCGGCGGTTACTTCGCCATCTACGTGGCTGTGACGGCGCTGTCCCTGCCCGGCGCGGCCGTGCTGACGCTGCTTGGCGGCGCGGTGTTCGGCCTCTGGGCCGGCACGCTGATCGTCTCTTTCGCGTCCAGCCTGGGCGCCACGCTGGCCTTTCTGGTCTCGCGTTATCTGCTGCGCGACACCATCGCCACGCGCTTCGGCAAGCTGCTGGCCGACATCGACCGCGGCGTCGAACGGGAAGGCGCGTTCTACCTCTTCACGCTGCGCCTGGTGCCGCTGTTCCCGTTCTTCGTCATCAACCTGGTGATGGGGCTGACGAAGATGAAGGCCGGCACCTTCTACCTCGTCAGCCAGGTCGGCATGCTGGCCGGCACCGCCGTCTACGTGAACGCGGGCACCCAGCTGGCGCGCATCGAGTCGCTGGCGGGCATCGTCTCGCCGGGGTTGCTCGGCTCCTTCGTGCTGCTCGGGCTGTTCCCGCTGATCGCCAAGAAGATCGTCGATGCGGTGAAGGCGCGGCGTGTCTATGCGCGCTGGGCCGGCCGCAAGCCGGCGAGCTTCGAGCGCAACATGGTCGTCATCGGCGCCGGCGCGGCCGGCCTCGTCACGAGCTACATCGCGGCCGCCGTCAAGGCCAGCGTGACGCTGGTGGAAAACCACAAGATGGGCGGCGACTGCCTGAACTACGGCTGCGTGCCGAGCAAGGCGCTGATCAAGACGGCCACGCTGCTGCGCCAGATGCGCCACAGCGCGGATTACGGCGTGGCCGAGGCCACGTTCCGCCTCGACTTCGCGCAGGTCATGCAGCGCGTGGCGCGCATCGTCAGCGACATCGAACCGAACGATTCGGTGGCCCGCTACACCGGCCTGGGCGTCGACGTGCGGATCGGCAGCGCGAAGATCATCGACCCCTGGCATGTGCAGATCACGGCGGCCGACGGCAGCGTGCAGACGCTGAGCACCAGGAGCATCGTGATCGCCACCGGCGCGCGGCCGTTCGTGCCACCGCTGCCGGGCCTGGACGGGGTGGGCTACCTGACCAGCGACACGCTGTGGGGTCTGCGCGAACTGCCGCCGCGCCTGCTGGTGCTGGGCGGCGGGCCGATCGGCTGCGAACTCGCCCAGGCCTTCGCCCGGCTCGGTTCCAGTGTCACCCAGGTGGAGATGGGGCCGCGGCTGATGGCGCGTGAGGACGAGGACGTCTCCGCCTTCGTGCGGGCAGCGATGCAGGCCGACGGCGTGGTGGTGCTGACGGAGCACAAGGCGCTGCGTTGCGAGATGGTGGGCGGCGAGAAGTTCATCGTCGTCGAGGCCGGCGGCCACGAATTGCGCATCGGCTTCGACGTGCTGCTGTGCGCCGTGGGACGGGTGGCGCGGCTGGAAGGTTTCGGCCTGGAGGAACTCGGCATTCCGGTCGGCCGCACGGTGCAGACCGACGACTATCTGCAGACCATCTACCCGAACATCCTGGCCGCCGGCGACGTGGCCGGGCCTTTCCAGTTCACCCACACCGCCTCGCATCAGGCCTGGTACGCTGCGGTGAACGGGTTGTTCGGCGGCTTCAAGCGCTTCAAGGTCGACTATTCGGTGATTCCGTGGTGCACCTTCGTCGACCCCGAGGTGGCGCGCGTGGGCCTGAGCGAGCAGGAAGCGAAAGCGCAGGGCGTGGCATTCGAGGTCACGCGTTACGGCATCGACCATCTCGACCGAGCCATTGCCGACAGCGCCGCTCACGGCTGGGTGAAGGTGCTGACGGTGCCGGGCAAGGACAAGATTCTCGGCGTGACGATTGTCGGCGCGCATGCCGGCGACCTGCTGGCAGAGTATGTTCTGGCGATGAAACACGGGCTGGGACTGAACAAGATCCTCGGCACCATCCACATCTACCCGACGATGGCCGAAGCCAACAAGTACGCCGCTGGCGAGTGGAAACGCGCCCACCAGCCGCTGGCGCTGCTGCGCTGGGTGGCGCGCTTCCATACCTGGCGGCGTGGATAGGATGCCGCTCTGGCGCTGTCTGATCGCACTTGGCCTGGCCGGCGCCGTCGGGCTGGCTGGTGCGGCCGGGCTGGCGCCGCTGGTCGATGCGGGCGGACACATCGGCGCGCCCTGGCGCGTGGTGGTCCTGCCTGCGCAGACGATCCCGTTCACGGCCTACAGTGCGCTTCGGATGGACGAGCGCTCCGCATTGCGCATAGAGGCCCGCAGTTCCTACGGCAACCTGGTGCACGACCTCCCTGCCGGCACCGGCAGCACGGCCCACACGCTGCGCTGGGCGTGGCGGCTGGAGCAGCCCAACCCGGCGGCCGACCTGCGCAGCAAGGCCGGCGACGACAACCCGGTCAAGGTGTGCCTGAGCTTCGACATGCCGGTGGCGCGGGTGCCCTTCGTCGATCGGCAGCTTCTGAGGCTGGCGCGCGCCAAGACCGGTGAGCCGTTGCCGGCCGCCACGCTGTGCTACGTCTGGGACGCGCACGAACCGGTGGGCACGCTGCTGCACAACGCCTTCACTGGCCGGGTGCGCCTGATCGTGCTGCGCAGCGGCGCCGATGCCACAGGCACCTGGCTGGAAGAACGGCGCGACGTGGCTGCCGACTTCCGCCGGGCTTTTGGTGAAGAGAGCGCGGAGCTGCCGCCGCTCAGCGCGGTCATCGTCTCGGGTGACGCCGACAACACGCATGCGTCGTCACTGGCATTCGTGGCTGACTTGCGCTTCGAGCCTTGAAGCGCCTCGTCTTACTCGGCGGGGGTCACGCCCACGTGCACGTGCTGCGTGATCTGGCGCGCCAGCCGCTGGCCGGCGCCGGGGCGCTGCTCGTCACGCCCTTCGTGCGGCAGTTCTACTCCGGCATGCTGCCGGGGTTGGTGGCCGGTCACTACAGGGCCGACGACTGCGCCATTCCGCTGGCCCCGCTGGCGCAGGCCGCCGGCATGCCGTTGCTGGAGCAGGCAGCCGTCGGCATCGACGCGGCGGCGCGCCTTGTGCTGCTGGCCGACGGGCGCACGGTTCCCTACGACCTGCTCTCCGTCGACACCGGCGCCGTCATCCACCGCGACACGATTCCCGGCGCGCGCGAACACGGCCTCTTCGTGCGGCCGATCGAACACTTCGTCAGTCTGCTCGACAGCCTTTTCGAACTGGCGGGGCGCGCCGTGCTCGACGTCGTGGTGATCGGCGGTGGCGCCGCCGGCGTCGAACTCGCGATGGCCTTGCAGCATCGGCTGGGCAGGCAGGCGCGCGTCGTGCTGCTCACCGGCGGCCCGCCGCCGCTGGCAGGCTACCCGCCGCCGGTGATGCGACGCGTGGCGCGGGCCCTTCAGGCGCGCGGCATCGAGGTGCTGGAGCAGTCCTGCACGGCGATCGAGTCAGACCATTTGCTGCTGGCCGACGGCACGAGCCTGCCCTGCGGCGCAGCCGTGCTGGCCACCGGCGTCAGCGCGCCGCATTGGCTGGCCGGCAGCGGGCTGGCGCTCGATGCGAGCGGTTTCATCGCCACTGGCGCCACCTTGCAAAGCAGCTCGCACCCGGAGGTGTTCGCGGTGGGTGACGTCGCCACGCGCAGCGATGCGCCGCACCCGAAGAGCGGCGTCTACGCCGTGCGCGCCGGCCCGCCGCTGGCGCTGAACCTGCGCATGATGCTGGCGGGCGGGCCGCTGCAGCCGCACCTGCCGCAGCGCCGCACGCTGAACCTCGTGTCTTGCGGCGACCGCCACGCCATCGCCGCCTGGGGCGGCCTGTCGGCCGAAGGCGGTTGGGTCTGGCGCTGGAAGGACCGCATCGACCGCGCGTTCATCGCGCGTTATGTCGGCCTCACTCCTGCGGCCTGAAGCTGATGACGATCGACGGGGGCACGCGGCCGTCGGTGTCTCGCGGCAGGTTGCCGGTGCGGTCGATGGCGCGCAGCACGGCCTCGTCCCAGTCCTTGTCGCCGCTGCTCTTGATGAGGCGGCGCGAGATGATGCTGCCGCTGGACGCCGCGCGCACCTCCACCTCGGCGGCCGGATTGCCGGGCACGACGTCGTTGAAGACGATGTTCGGCTTGATGCTCGCCACCAGCCGGCCCACGTAGCTGGCTGAGGGCGCGGCGTCGCGCGCGGCGCTGCCGGTCGCCGCGGGGCTGCCGGTGGCGCCGGCCTGGCCGAGCATGCGCTTGAGGTTTTCGGCCCGCTGCGCCGCCATGCGCTGCTCCTCGTCCTGCCTGGCGCGCTGCTCGGCGTCGCGCTTCTTCGCCGCGTCGGCCTGCTTCATTCGTTCGGCCTCGGCGGTGCGAACCCGCTCAGTCTCGCGCTCACGCGCCAGTTCGAGTTCTCGCTCGGCCTTCAACTTGTCCGCACGCTCCTTGCTGGCGCGCGCCTTGATGGCGAGTTCGCGCTCGGCGGCCTCGCGCCGGGCGCGTTCGATGGCGATCTGCGCGTCGGGCGCGGCCGGCTCGGCCTTTGGAACGGGCTTCGGCGGCGGGCTGGGCGCCGGCCGGGGCGCGGGCGCCGGTTCGACCTTGGCCACCGGTGCCACCGGCGGTGGCGTGGGTGCAGGCATTGGCGTCGGCGTCGGCGTCGGCGCGGGTGCTTCCACCGCCCTTGGCGCCGCGCTTTGCGGCACGGCGGCCCAGAGCTCGGCGCTCACCAACTCGGCGGGTGAACTGCGCCAGTCGACGCCGGCGGTGAGCGCGGCGATCAGCAGCCCGTGCACCAGCAACGCCAGCACGGCGCCCGGTGCCAGGCCGCCGGGCGGCCTCGGCAGCAGGGTGTCGTGAGTGAGCGCCTGCGCGGTCATGCGGGCGCCTCGGCGGCCCACGGCAGTGCGCACCAGCAGCAAGGTAGGAGTCGGGCGCGAGCAAGCGAACGCCGTGGAACCGGCTTTGCCGGGCCACTGGCGTTGCCCCCCCGGGGGGGAGCGCCGCAGGCGCTTCGGGGGGCGGACACCTTATCCAGATTGCTTGACCGCCAGGCCCACACGCTTGACGCCGGCCTTCTGCAGCACGTCCATCACGCGCACCACGCTCTCATAGCGCACGCTGCGGTCGGCGCTGATGACCACCGGCACCTCGGCGTTGCCGGCCTGCTTGACGCGCACGCGCGCGGCCAGCTGCGCCAGCGTCAGCGCGGCAGGTTCTTCCTGGTCGACGCGCAGGCGCAGCTTTTCGTCGCTGCCCACCAGCACCTCGATGACGGTCTGCGGCCGCTGCTGCGCCTTGCCCACCGTGGGCACATCGATCAGCCCGGTGGTGATGAGCGGCGCCGTCACCATGAAGATGATCAGCAGCACCAGCATCACATCGATGAAGGGCACCATGTTGATCTCGTTCATCGAGCGCCGGCGGCGGCCGCCGCCACGGCCCATCATCACGGCCATCAGCGGCTCCCGGCCACGGGGCCGGCGGCGGCAGCCGGCTGGACGGCGTTGCGCTGCAGGATGTTGGAGAACTCCTCGATGAAGGTCTCGAACTGGATGGCGATGCGGTCGATGTCGCGCGCGAAGCGGTTGTAGGCCACCACCGCCGGTATCGCCGCGAAGAGGCCGATGGCGGTGGCTACAAGCGCCTCGGCGATGCCCGGTGCCACGGAGGCCAGCGTCACCTGCTGCATGTTCGACAGGCCGACGAACGCGTGCATGATGCCCCACACGGTGCCGAACAGGCCCACGTACGGCGACACCGAGGCCACCGAGGCCAGGAAGCTGAGGTTGCTCTCGACGACGTCGAGCTCGCGCTGGTAGCTGGCGCGCATGGCGCGGCGCGCGCCATCGAGCTGCCCGCCGGCATCCATGCGCTTCTCGCGCAGCTTGAGGAATTCACGCATGCCGCTGGCGAAGATGCGCTCCATCGGCGAGCTGTCGGCCTTGCCGCTGACGGCCTGGTTCATTTCGGTCAGGCTGCGGCCCGACCAGAATTCCCGCTCGAAGTCGTCGTTGCGGCTGCGTATCTTCCTCAGCCCGAAGAGCTTGCCGAAGATCACCGTCCAGCTGGCCAGCGAAGTGATCATCAGCCCCGCCATGACGAGCTGGACGACGAGGCTGGCCTGCAGCACGAGGGCGGTGATCGATAGGTCCTGGTTCATCTCAAGGTGGTCAGTATCTGGGTGGGAATGCGGCGCGGCCGGAAGCTGGCGGCGTCGACGCAGCCGATGCGGATCTCGCCATCGGCCAGCAGGGTGTCGTCGCGCCAGGCCTGTTGCGTGATGTTCATGGTGGCGCGGCCGGTGGCGGTGAGCAGCACGGTCACGTTCAGCAGATCGTCGAGCCGGGCCGGCCGGTGGTAGCGCACGCGAGTGTCGCTGACGACGAAGATGGCGCCCGTGTCGTCGCGCAAGGCCTGCTGGCCGACGCCCAGGGCGCGCAGCCATTCGGTGCGCGCGCGTTCGAAGAACTTCAGGTAGTTGGCGTAGAACACCACGCCGCCGGCGTCGGTGTCTTCCCAGTACACGCGCAGCGGCAATCGGTACGGCGCGGGACAGGGCTGGGCGGAGACATCCATGGGTGAAACCCATTATGCGTGAGCCGCCGCGCCGGCCGGATTGCCGGCGCTGCCTGAGGTTTTTCGTCCCGGTGGCTACTGCGCCAGCACGCGCCGGTACACCGGGCTCCATTGCGGGTGGCCGGCCTCGGAGCGGCTGAGCGCGAACGCCGGATCGGCGCCACGGGCAGCGCGGAAGGCGTCTTCGCACTCGGCCAGCCGTTCGCTGGTGCAGGTGATGAAGGCCAGCAGCTTGTGCGCGGTGGCACGGTCACGTCCGCTCTGCAGGCCGCCGGCCAGGGCGCGGCGCAGCGCGTCCTCGGCGGCCGGGTAGCTGCCGTCGTCGTAGGCGCGTATGCCTTCGACCAGTGCCCGCTCGGCGGGCCGCTCCATCAGGTCGGCCAGGCCGCCCGCGGCCTTGGGCGGTGGCGCCGCGCAGCCGGCGAACAGGACCGTGACAGTGACGAATGCCAGCAGTGAAAGGCGGTAGTTCATGATCCGAACCTGTGTCTGACGGTGACGGGTTTGTCGGCGATCACCTCCACCGTCACGGTGTGCGGCGCGAAGTCTTCGTTGCGCACGGTGATGGTGTGCGTGCCCTCGGGCAGCGTCAGCCGGGTCAGCGGCGGCGTGGTGCCGGCCGGGCTGCCGTTCACCTCCACGTGTCCCCAGGGGCTGATGGCCAGTTGCACACTGCCGTCGAGCGCTGCCGCCTGCGCAGCGGTGCTGACGGCGCGCACGGCGGTGGCCGCTGCCCGGGGGCGCGCCTTGGCGAGCGGCGAGGCGGGCGAGGCGGTCAGCGCCGGCGTGGCGGCAGGCGTCGATGAGGCCGTGTTCGTCACGCCGATTGCCGGCGTGGCCGCCTCGGCCGGTTCGGCCGGTTCGGTGCCGAGGGCCGGCGCCATCGGCAAGACCGCCCTTGGCATGACTGAGACGACGGGCGCGACAGGCTCGGGCGGGCTCGGCTGCAGCATGAGCCATAGCGCGGCCGCGGCGAGCACGGCGCCGGCGGCGCCGACCCGGAGCCGCCATCCTGCCGTTGCTCTTTGCCTGACGGCCGGGGCGGCATCTGAAGCCTCTTGCACGGCGGCCACCGGCTTGGCGGTGGCGGCGTCGGCGTCCAGCCAGCGCCGCAGTTCCAGCGACAGTTCAACCGCCGTGGCGGGCCGTTCGGCTGGATCGCGCGCCATGGCACGCGCGACCAGGGCCGACAGCGACGCCGGCACGCCGGCCACCACCTCGCTCAAAGGCGTGGCCCGGCCGGCCAGCACGTCGGCGTAAATGTTTTCCAGCGAGGCGCCGTCGAAGGCCTTGCGCCCGCTGAGCATTTCGTAGAGCACCACACCCAGCGAGTAGATGTCGCATCGCGCATCGACGGTGGCGCCGAGCAGCTGCTCGGGCGACAGGTAATGCGGCGAGCCGGCCACCATGCCGTCCAGCGCCGGCAGCGCCGAGCCGTGGATGGCGCGCGCGATGCCGAAGTCGAGGATCTTCGGCTTGTCCTTGCGGCCCAGGTGGATGTTGGCCGGCTTGATGTCGCAATGCACGATGCCGCGTGCGTGCGCGTACGCCAGGCCGTCGGCGACACGCCGCGCCAGCAGCACGGCTGTGGCCGGCGTCGGCCGCCAGCCGCGCTGCAGCGCGTGCCGCAGGTCGCGGCCGTGCAGACGCTCCATCGCGATGTAGACGCCAAACGCCGACAGTCCGGCGTCGAAGATGGTGACGATGTTCGGGTGGCTCAGACCCGCCGCCAGCCGCGCTTCGTTCAGGAACAGGCCGTCGAGCGACAGCCGCGAAGGCGTGTCGATGTCGAACTGCAGCGTCTTCACCGCCACCGTGCGCGAAAGCATCGGATCCCAGGCTTCGTAGACGGTGCCAAGGCCGCCCTGGCCGAGCTGCTGCTTCAGCGCATATCGGCCGATGTGCGACAGCGTGGGGTGGCCTGATGCGGTGTCGGCGGCCGGTCGGGAATCGTTGTCGCCATCGCCCGGCGGCTCGCTGGCCGGGCCGGGCGGCAAGGTGTCGGGCAGGTCGAGCCCGAACGCCGACGCCGGCAGCGACTGCACGGTGGCGGCGAACTCGGTTTCACCGTGATGACGGCCCGCTGATCGATGAACAGACGGCTGGAAGAGCTTGTATCCCACAGCGCCGCAGCTTACGTGCGCGGCGGCCGTTCGGCGGAGTGAAAAGTGCCGCTTTGGCATGCCGTTTGATGGCTTGCCACGACAAGCGCCACGCCGCGCGGGTCTACTTCACGGCCGGCTCTCGCGGGGCCGACTCCCGGCCTCTTGTCGGCCGAGTTCGCGCGCCAGCCGGGTGATGGCGGTCTGCAGCTGCGGCATCGAACTGGCGAACGAAAGCCGCAGGTAGCGCTCGGCCGCCAGCGGACCGAAGTCGCGCCCCGGTGTCAGCGCGACGTGAGCCTTTTCCATCATCTGCAAGCAGAAGTCCCAGCTGCTGCTGCTGAAGCGCGAGCAGTCGGCCCAGGCATAGAAAGCGCCATCGGGCATCACCGGCACGCTCAGGCCGAGCTGTTCGAGGGCCGGCACGATGAAATCTCGGCGGCGCCGGAACTCGCTGCGCCGCCGTTCGTATTCGGCGATCGATTCCGGCTCGAAGCAGGCCAGCGCGGCGCGCTGTGCCAGCGTGGACGGGCAGATGTAGAGGTTTTGCGCCAGCCTTTCCACGGCAGCCACCAGTGCTGCCGGCAGCACCATCCAGCCCAGCCGCCAGCCGGTCATGCTGAAGTACTTGGAGAAGCTGTTGATCGAAATGACGTCTTCGCCGAGCGCCAGCGCGCTCTGGCCGTAACGTTCGTCGTAGCTCAGGCCGAGGTAGATCTCGTCGACGATGGTGACACCGCCGCGTGCGCGCACCGTGGCGGTGATGTCGCGCAACGCCTCGGGCGCGATCGAGGTGCCCGTCGGGTTGGAAGGCGTGGCGAGCAGCACGCCGCGTGTGTTCGGCGTCCAGCGCGCGGCCACGGCGGCGGCGTCGGGCTGGAAGCGTGACTCGGGCCCGGTGGGCAGCAGGACCGCGCGCGCGCCGGCGGCGGCCACGAAATGCCGGTTGCAGGGATAGCTGGGGTCGGGCATCAGCACCTCGTCGCCCGGCTCGAAGAGTGCCAGGCAGGCCAGTTGCAGCGCGGCCGACGCGCCGGCGGTGACGACGATGCGCTCGGGCGCGATGTCCAGGCCGAAACGCGATGCGTACCAGCCGGCGATGCGCTCGCGCAGCGCGGGCAGGCCGGTGGCGTGGGTGTACTGCGTGCGGCCTTCCTCCAGGCAGCGCTGCGCGGCCTGCACGACCCGCGGCGCGGCGCTGAAGTCGGGCTCGCCGATGTTCAGGAAGATCATCGGTTCGCCGCCGGCCGCAGGGTCGCAGGCCGGGCTGTGGGCGATGGCCTCGGCCGCCTTGGCGCACTCCATCACGTAGAACGGCTCGATGTGATCGAGCCGCGAGGCCAGGCGCATCAGGCGGTCTCGGCGGGCGGTGTGCCGGGTGCAGGCGCGGCGCCGGCCCCGGTGTCCGTCTCCGCGTCCGTGTCAGGCAGCAAGGGCACCGGCATGGCGCGCGGGTCGCCGCGTGCGATGCGTGCCGCCTGCACCTCGACGGGCCGCAGGTCGGCCGCCGCCTTGTCGAGCACGCCGTTCACGTACTTGTGGCCGTCGGTGCCACCGAAGCTCTTGGCCAGTTCCACGGCTTCGTTGATGGCCACGCGGTATGGGATGTCGATGCAGTGAGTGAGCTCGTAGGCGCCGATCATCAACACCGCGTGCTCCACCGGCGAGAGCTGGTTGGTGCGGCGGTCGACATGGCGTGCGAGCACGGCGTCGAGCGCCGAAGCTTCGTTGATGCAGCCATGCAGCAGGGCGTCGAAGTGCACGCGATCCACCTTGTCGAAGCCGTCCTGCTCCCGCATGTGGGCTTCGACGACGGCGGCCTCGGCGCCTCCGACCAGCCATTCGTACAGGCCTTGCAGTGCCAGCTCGCGCGAGCGGCGGCGCGCCGAATTGCCGGCGGGGCGCTTGCGCGCCAGCGGGGTGTCAGGGTTCACGAGAGTTCTTCCAGCAGTTTGGCCATCTCCACCGCCACGCGGGCGGCGTCACGGCCTTTTTCTTCGGCCCGCGCCCAGGCCTGGGCTTCGTTCTCGACGGTCAGGATGGCGTTGGCGATGGGGATGCGGTGGTCCAGCGAGACGCGGCTGACGCCGGCGCCGCTTTCATTGGCCACCAGTTCAAAGTGGTAGGTTTCGCCGCGGATGATGCAGCCAAGGGCGATCAGCGCGTCGAAGTCGCCGCTCTCGGCCATCGCCTTCAGCGCCAGCGGCACTTCCAGCGCGCCGGGCACCGAGACATGACGGATGTCGTCGGGGTCGACCTCGAGCCGGTCGAGTTCGGACAGGCAGGCCGTGACGAGTGTGTCGGTGACGGGCTCGTTGAAGCGCGCCTGCACGATGCCGATGCGCAGCCCTTCGCCGGCCAGGTCGTCTTCGATTCCCTTGTCTGCGCCTTGCATTCGAAACTCCTGGTCGAGTGGCCGTGAGGTGAGTTGGCCGTGCAGCGCGCTTGCCGCTTCGGCGAACCGCGCTCGTCACCTGGGGTCAGCGGTGGCTTCAGGCCATGGCGGGCTCGGGTGCGACGAAGCCGGTGACTTCGAGGCCGTAACCCACCATGCTGGGCATGCGCCGCGGGCTGCCGAGCAGCGTCATGCGGCGCACGCCGAGTTCACGCAGGATCTGCGCGCCCACGCCGTAGGTGCGCAGGTCCATCTGGCTGCGCGGCGCCGCGGCTCGCTGTTCGGCTGCCAGCAGGCGGGGCAGCAGCGCCTCGACCTCGTGCGCGCAGTTCAGCAGCACCGCCACGCCATGGGGCGCTTTCTGCAACGCGGCCAGCGCCCGCGGCAGTGGCCAGGAATGGTTGCTGCCGCCAGCATCGAGCATGTCGAACACGGTGAAGGGCTCGTGCACGCGCACCAGCACATTGTCGTTTTCACCCCAGGTGCCATGCGTCAGCGCCAGATGCAACCCGCCGCTGGTGTCGCGGAAGGCCAGGCACTCGAATTCGCCTTGCGGCGTGGTCAGGCGGCGTTCACCGGCGCGCTGTATGAGTGACTCGTTGCGGCTGCGGTATTGAATGAGGTCGGCGATGGTGCCGATCTTCAGGCCGTGTTCACGCGCGAAGACGACCAGGTCGGGCAGCCGCGCCATCGTGCCGTCGTCGTTCATCACCTCGCAGATGACCGCCGCCGGCAGCAGCCCGGCCATGCCGGCGAGGTCGCAGCCGGCTTCGGTGTGGCCGGCGCGCATCAGCACACCGCCGTCCTGCGCCTGCAGCGGGAAGATGTGGCCGGGCTGCACCAGGTCGGACGGCGTGGCGTCGCGCGCCACGGCGGCAGCCACGGTGCGTGCACGGTCAGCGGCCGAGATGCCGGTGGTGACACCGACCGCCGATTCGATGGACACCGTGAACGCCGTGCCGTGTTTGGTGCCGTTGCGGCTGGCCATCGGCGGCAAGCGCAGCCGTTCACAGCGTTCACGGGTCAGCGTCAGGCAGATCAGGCCGCGCGCAAAACGCGCCATGAAGTTGATCGCCTCGGGCGTGACGTGTTCGGCTGCGAGCACGAGATCGCCCTCGTTTTCACGGTCTTCCTCGTCGACCAGGATCACCATGCGGCCGGCTGCGAGCTCGGCCACCAGTTCGGGGATGGGGGAAATGGGCATGGCGTCGATTGTAGGCGGCGGGCCTGGGCATGCCTGGCGCACAAGC
>Ga0105046_10007875_pt1 | contig 16743 bp, 19 predicted proteins | sample MAT03_FD_78385 | JGI IMG/M metagenome (GOLD analysis project Ga0105046, IMG submission 78385) | Freshwater microbial communities from Lake Fryxell liftoff mats and glacier meltwater in Antarctica - MAT-03 (megahit assembly) | ecosystem: Environmental > Aquatic > Freshwater > Ice > Liftoff...
CGGCATTCGCACCCGATGTCGTGATGTCGCCGCTGTTGTCGATCCAGGCGTCGGCCCCTTCGGACAAGATGCCGTAGGCAAAGCCCCCCAATGTCGTGATGTCGCCGCTGTTGTCGATCCGGGCGTCTGCTGCTTGGGACCGGATGCCGGAGGCATCGGGCCCCGAAGTCGTGATGTCGCCGCTGTTGTCGATCCAGGCGTCGGCTCCTGTGGACCAGATGCCGGAGGCACCCTGACCCGAAGTCGTGATGTGGCCGCTGTTGGCAATCTGGGCGTTGGCGCCAAAGGAGTAGATGCCGTCGGTATTGGGCCCCGAAGTCGTGATGTCGCCGCTGTTGTCGATTTGGGCGTTGGCTCCGGTGGACCAGATGCCGTAGGCAAAGTCCCCCGAAGTCGTGATGTCGCCGCTGTTGGCGATCCAGGCGTCGGCTCCTGTGGACCAGATGCCGTAGGCAAAGGCCCCCGATGTCGTGATGTCGCCGCTGTTGGTGATCTGGGCGTTGGCGCCAGAGGAGTAGATGCCGTAGGCATCTTGATCCGAAGTCGTGATGTCGACGCTGTTGCCGATTTGGGCGTTGGCCCCTTCGGAAAAGATGCCGGCGGCAGCCAGACCCGAAGTCGTGATGTCGCCACTGTTGTCGATCCGGGCGTTGGCGCCAAAGGAGTGGATGCCGTAGGCAAAGTTCCCCGATGTCGTGATGTCGCCGCTGTTGGTAGCGCTCTGATCAATGTTGTTCATCGAGACGCCCGGAATGGCCACCGTGACGATGCTGCCCCCAGTTTCTATGAGCAGCGTATCACCCGGGCCGGCTAGTACCTGCTGGCCAACGGGAGGTCCCGCCGGGACAATGAAGTCGGTGGCCGTTGCGCCACCTGCTGCCGTCAACAGCGCACCAAGCGCCACTCCGCAGGCCAATGCCCGGTTCAGCTTCGCCATCACTCTTGCCCCTCAGAAAGTGCTTACTTCGGCTGTCAGCACTGACAAAAGGTATGGCTGAGTATCTGGAATAACGCAACGTGGGGTATAGATATGAAATGGTGACTATCCCAGCGGCCTTCGTAGCATGTCACCGCCGCAGAATAGGCTTGCCCAGGAGGCACCTGCTGTCAGGTGGGGTCTCCTGGCCTTTTGTGTACTATCGGCGACCGTTGTGCCGCGTGAGGCTGGCGCCGTTGTCCGTTCAAGGTCCAACTGTTATGCAGTGAGACATGAAGGGGAGGCATTTCGTCTTCCTCCTCCAGGTGGTCTGTAGGGTTTTCAGTGGCTTGGCCGACTAGTGGGTGACCCTGCATCGCCCACCATTTTCTTAGAAACAATGTTCTTTGCGCCGGACCGGATGCTCGAACCCGGATTGCGCACGAACGCAGGTTCGTGCGGTAAAGATGCAGTATCCGCTGTAGAAGTCCCGTAGACGGTTTCGGCCTTCTGCTCACGGCGACATGGATTGCCCGAGCGCTTCCGCTCAAACTGCGGCTCCGCCGGAGTCTCGGGTATTGTCAGAAGTGAAAGTTTATGCCGGCCCTGACAATGTCTAAATCGTTGTCGGTGAAGAAACCATTCGACGCCTGGTCTGTGTCGCCGAGATCGACGTGGAGATACTCCACCTTTGCCGACCACTGATCGCTGAAGGCATATTCAACGCCGCCACCTGCAGTCCAGCCGCTTGATGTGTCGTCGACCTGATAAGACGGGCTGTTTTGAATCTGGGACTCTACGCCAGCAACAGCGAAGCCGCCGGTTCCGAAAATCATGAACCTATCGAACGTAACGCCAATACGGCCACGCAACGTGGCGAGCCAGTCAATTTCCGTCGCACAGGGTCCGGAGCCACATCCGAAGCCTCCCGCTAAGCTGCCGGGACCAAAGCTGCCGTCGATATCAGCATACGCCACGTCACCTTCCAGCCCGACGACGAACATGGGGGAAAGGGCATAGTTGTACCCTATCGTCCCACCGACCAGAAAACCGTCTATATCGACTATGTCAGCAACCGCGTTTGGCGGTCCATCCCGGAAGTCGCTGTCTCCCCATCCGCCGCCAGCTTGGATGCCAACGTAGCCGCCGGTCCAGCTGAACACGGGAGCAACGTCAACCACCACTTCTTCGACTACTGCGTCCGCTGCGAAGACAGTTGTCGACAGGAGCGAAAGCGAAAGGGCTAGCAACAGCTTGTTCATGACAGACCTCCTCGGCGTGGAAAATCTTAGCAGCATTAGCAGCAGAAGGGAAGCGGGGCTGTGGCACCCATGTCACAGTCGTCGACAAACATCGCGCCCGCGAGCCTCCGCAATACCACATCGTAAAGTGAAAGGCCGGACTCGCCTCGGAAAGCGAGTTCGATACCGGCAATCATCGATGCAATGCGCCTAACAGCTTATCTTGACACTGCCGCGATTTAGCTCAGGAACTTGGAACGCGAACTGCGTCGGTCTTCTCGATGGCCAGCTTGACGCGCGCGTCGCGGTCGTAAATGTCATCAAAATACTCCACCTTGCCATTCTGGTCCGGCCACGCCGTGAAGTAGGCGACATAAACCGGGATCTTACGCGAGACTTTTTCGGTCGAGTGCCCCTGCGCCAGCTTGCCCGCGACGTAGTCCACCGACTTGCCAAGCACTGCGGCCGCCATCCCACGGGGATCGTGGAGGCGCACGCAGCCGTGGCTGAACGCGCGGGTATCGCGGTTGAAAAGTTCCTTCTGCGGCGTATCGTGCATGTAGATCGCATGCTTGTTGGGGAAGAGTATCTTCAGCTCACCCAGCGCATTCGCCTCGCTCGGCGTCTGCCGGATGCTGTAGGGCACTTTCGCGCCGTAGGCCCACCAGTTGACGGCCGAAGATGAGATACGGCGGCCCTGGGAGTCGGTGACTTCGTAACCGGCCCGGTCGAGATAGCCGGGGTCGTTTCGCAGGCGCGGCAGCATCTCGTTGACGATGATCGACTGCGGCACCCCCCAGTACGGGTTGTAGTCCACCTGTTCGATCTCGTCGTAGAAGAAGCTCGTCTGGTTGGACGGCTTGCCGACGACAGCCCGCATGTTGAGCTTCTCGACACCGTTCTCGATGAACCGCGCGTTGTAGGCGGGCTGGTTGATGAAGACGCGCGTCTCGCCAAGATCGCTGGGCAACCAGCGCAATTGTTCGAGCGCGATCATCACCTTTTCAATGCGATCGGCCTTGGACACCCCGGCGAGTGTCGCCACCGTGCGGGGACCGACGACGCCATCCGGCTTCAGCCCAGCCTTCTCCTGCGCGGCCTTGATGACCGGCACGAGGTCCTCGCTGTAGGTGTCGCTGTCCACGGCGCTGGCGAGCAGCGGGCCATATTCGCCGCCCATCTCGTCGTCCAGGTCGCGCGCCACGAGATGCAATATCTTGGCAAGCTCGGGATTGGTCTGGCCGGGCTTCAGAAGAAGCTTCGGATCGACAACGATGTCGTTCTCGGCGCTGGCCTCCAGCGCCTCCAGTTCGACGAGCAGCGCCCGGTAGGCCTCGTTGTCGGGGTGCTGAGCCTCGAGCCAGCCACGGGCGTCGGTGGCAAGCGATAGGACCTTGAGCGCCGCGACCATGTCGAAGGGCTTGTCGGCGAAATCATGATAACCGGACAGCTTGTTGGGGTTGATGCGGCCGCCCTCGGCATCGTGGGCATAACGAAGCACCCGCGCCGATAGCGCCATCTCGAACCGGATGAGGTCGCTCTTGCGGTTCGCGGCGTCGGCCGACGTCAGACCGCCGGACGGAATTGCGATCGCATAGTCCTCGGGCGCTAGACCGAAGCTTTCTGCTTCGCCAAGCACCCTGACCGCCTCGCGTCCGCGATCGTTGATGTCGTCGCCGGTTACCCAGATGAAGTCAGGGTTGGCGGAATAATACTGCACGAGGGCCTTGGCGATTTCGGGTTCGGCGAGGAGCTCGTAACCGGCTAGACCGGCCGCGGCTTCGCGAAAGGCTGTGCCCGATCCAACTTGGTCGAGCGAGGCAGACTGGCCGATCGCGGCAAGCTGCGCGAAGTCGACCCGTTGCAGGGCGACCGCCTTGTAGTTGTAGTAGGACGGCGCGCTGATCTTCGCGACGGGAGCCGCCTTGCGAACCGCCCGCTGCTGAGGCTTGCGAAGCTTCTGTTCGTTACCGTAGCGGCTGTCGTCAAAGCGATTACTGCGCGTCTGATAACCATTGTCGTCCTGGCGCCAGCTGCGCACGCCGCCGCCAAACAGGTTCTGGAAGAGCGACTGGGCATCGGCTGGGGGCGCGCCCGTTGCCAGCGACGCCAGGAGCACGACCGGGAACAATAAAGGCTTCCTCGCCAAGACTTTCATTGCTGATCCATTTCGATTCGCCGCCTGAAATGCATCTGACCGCCGCAAGGCGGATGTAAGGCGGGAGCATAACGATTCATACCGATAACGTTAAGCTCCCATAAATTTCGCGGCCGGTGTTGCTCGTGCGCTTCACATCCTCGTGAAATGGCAAGCAAATCGATCCTTCAAGGGTGAACACAGCCGAACGTTTCGGCGCTGCTCTTATATAAAGGTTGGCTAATGAACGGTGACGGCGGGGCGCGAGACAAACGCCAGCGATTCCGCCACGATGGCCGGGTCGGACAAGATGCGCCTATGGCCAAGACCTGGCGCCCAACGCAGGCGCACATGGTCGCCCGCCAGCGCGAACAATTCGGCGTGTTCGGCCACGACCTCGCGATCGTCAGGTGCATGAACGACCAGCGTTGGCACCGGCGTTGCCGCCAGCAGTTGCGAGCCGTTGAAGTCGTCGAGCGGTCGGCCGGCGATTCGCCTGACCTCTTCGGCAACGGCGTACTGCGTGCGCGGGCCGAGATTGAGGAAGCGGCCGAAGTCCCGGAAGAGATGCGGCATCGAACTCGGCGCCGCGATCAGGACGAGCCGGGAGGCCGCGACGGGCGCAATGCCGGTGATCGATCCCGCGACCGAATTGAAGGCGACCGCGCCGCCGAAAGAATGGCCCACAACCGCTGCGAACGGACCGAACCATTCGGCAACGACGCTCACCGCCCGCACCGCGCTGACCATGGTCAGCCGGCGCCCCGACGAGGCGCCATGCCCGGGCAGATCGAGCGACACGACCCGAAAACCAGCGTCGCGATAGGCCTCGATCAGCGCCTTCATATATTCGGTGCGCGAACGCCAGCCATGCAGCACAAGCACCGTGCCGGCGTTGTCATGTCCTGCGTGCGGCCGAAACTCGTGAGCTACCACGGACTGTCCGGCGACGTTCAGTCGGTGATGGCGCGCATCGTCCATGAATTGCCCGGCCCGGTTGACGGCACGGCGTTCGCCATCCGTCAGTCGTCTTGGATTGGGGGTTCTGCAGAACAATTCGAACGCAGCACGGCCGGCGAGACCGGGCGCCACCTTTTCGGCGGCTGCAAACAGGCTGCGGATGACCTTGACGCCGATTGATGCCATGATAGCCCTAGTTCGTCACATTAGTTCAAGCATGAACATAATAGTTCAATCATGAACAATAAACAAGAGCTGCCCTGGGACAATCCGCGCTTTCGCAACTGGGTGGCGGTGGCGCGCGCCTGCCATGCTGTGGAGCGCGCGGTAGCCGCGGCGCTAGTGCCGCTCGAACTCAAGCCCGCCCAGCTCGATGTCCTGATGAACCTCTACAGGCATCCCGGCATGTCGCAGCACGATCTGGCGCGCAAGCTGCTCGTCGGACGGTCCAACATCACGATGCTTCTGCCCCAGATGGAGGCGCGCAACCTGCTGAGGCGCGAAGCCGACCAGAAGGACAAGCGGGTGATGCGGCTTGCCCTGACCGACGAAGGCGAGGCTCTCCTGATGAAAGCGCTGAAGGTCCATACCGCGCTCATCGAAAAGGCGATGAGCCAGTCAAGCCCGGCCGAATGCGACCTCATCGGCGAGCAGATGCGGCGCGTCGCGGAAGTCCTCAAGCCGGACTGAGCTGAGCGCAGCTCAGGCGATGGCCTTTGCAGCCCGCCTTCCACGCGCCGGTTCGTTCTTGCCGACCCAAGGCCTGGCCACCGCGACCGCGGCAACCGTCAAGCCCGTCGCCAGCACCCACCACGCAGGCCTGATCGAAAAGGAAAACTGGAGATTGGCGGCGAGCACCCTGCCCGGAGGAACGCCCGTGGCGAGGCCATACCAGGCGTATTCGACGGCTGCCGTTCCAAGACCGCCGAGTACCGCGATTGCCACCAGAACGAATGGCGATGCCAGCGCAAAGCCGCGCCAATGGGCGAGCCGATACAGCATAAGCAGAAGGAAAAAGCCGGCCATCAGCGTTGGCTCGAAGACATCCGCTTTCGACTGGATGAAGAAGTGGAATGCCGCCAGCAGGCCGATCGCATAGACGATCTTGTGCAGGCGGCCCCAGTTGCCGCCAAGCCTGCGGATCGCCGCGTCGGTGGAGGTGGAACCCAGTGCGACCAGGCCCAGCAACGCCACGAAGCCGATGGTGAGATAGAAGCGCAGCGCGATCTCGGAGGCGACGCGGAAGAGATCGAACTTGAGATCGACGATGTAGAGCGAGAAGTGGGCCAGCGCATAACAGAGCGCGGTGACGCCCAGCATGCGCCTCACCATGATGAGCTTCGGCCAGTTGGCGATGCGCCGCAGCGGCGTGACGGCCAGGGACAACCACAGGAACCGGATCGCCCAGTCGCCCGTCTCATGGATCGCTTCCGTCACCGGACGGGGACCGAGCGGACCGGGCAACCCGGCAGAACCGAGCGCGCCGCTGGCGGCCTGCCAAACCAGCCAAACTGCCGGCAGGCACGCGCCTGCGAGCACGGCAGCCTTCAGGGGCGAAAATTTGCCCGATCGATCGGTCCAAGGCGTCATGGGCGGCTCCGGTTCATGCCGCGATATACGAGTGAAGGACCCGAAATGTTACAGGCCGCAGCTTCACATGGAGGTGACGCTACCACATCGACGCCTTGGCGCGCTCGGGCCATTCGCGGTCATAGGTTGCGCCGTCGATCGACGTGCCGCTGGTGGTTTCCAGGATCTGGCCGGGTGTCGGCAACGCTTTCGGGTCGACATGCCGTTCGGGATTCCACAGGTCGGAACGGCGGATGGCGCGGGCGCACTGGAAATAGACCGCATCGACCGAAACGACCGTAACCGACCGGGCCGACTTGCCCTCGACGGTGAAGGACGCGCAAAGTTCCGGGTCGATGCTGATTGTGGCGCGCCCGTTGACGCGCATCGTCGTGCCGGAGCCGGGCACCAGGAAGAGCAGCGCCACGCGCGGATCGCGGATGATGTTCTTCAGCGAGTCGGCGCGGTTGTTGCCGCGCCGGTCGGGCATGAGCACCGTGCGCGGGTCCTTGATGCGGACGAAGCCGGCGAGGTCGCCACGCGGCGAACAATCGAGCCCCTCTGGCCCTGATGTCGCGAGGGCGACGAACGGCGATGCCTTGATGAAGGCGGCATATTCCGGAATGATGTGGTCCAGTTCCTTGACCAGCGATGCCTCGCCGGGATGGCCGTAAAGCGCCTCAAGCTGCTCCACCGTGCGGACCGTGGTTTCGGGCGCAGCCGTCTCGGCTTCTGGCGTTTCGATGGCGGACATTCTTGTCAGCTCCTGCTGCCCGGTCCCTGCCCTGACTTAGTGACAGGACTGTGACAATGGGCGGCAACGTCGTTCAGCCGCGCGACAGCCCCTTTTCCTCCAGCGATGCGAGGTAGGCTTGCCACACGGCATCCTTGTCGTGGCCGAGCTGATGCAGATAGTTCCAGGTGAAGATGCCGGTGTCGTGGCCATCGTCGAAGCCGATGCGGATGGCATAGTTGCCGACCGGCTCGATCCTGGCGATCACCACATTGCGCTTGCCCGGCACCGTCACGCGCTGGTCGGGCGAATGACCCTGCACCTCGGCGGACGGAGACGCGACGCGCAAAAGCTCGGCCGCCAGATCGAACGGTTCGTGATCGTGGTGGGTCACCGTCAGCGTACGGCGGTCCTTCGAGACGCGGAGTTCCTTGGGGGCGGCCACAATAGTAACCTCAGGCTGCGTCGGGCGTGACTTCGGCTGCTATACGGTCGCCGACGGCGCGTTCCGCGACCGCCAACTCGAAATTCGCCTGCAGATTCATCCAAAATCGCGCGGTGTTGCCAAAATAGCGGCCGGGGTGAACAGGGATCATGTGCATTTCCTCAGCATGGCAATCAGCGTCTCTGACGGGCCGGATGGTTTGAAGTCTCTTGAATAGGTAGCATGATCATATCACATGGCGTTATAGGATCATCCGCCTCGCGTGGCGGGCAACCGGAATGTAACGATGGACATGATCGACCCGTTCGGTCGAATGATCAGCTACCTGCGCGTGTCGGTGACCGACCGCTGCGATTTCCGCTGCACCTATTGCATGGCGGAAGACATGGCGTTCCTGCCGAAGAAGGACCTGCTGTCGCTCGAGGAACTCGACCGGCTCTGCTCGGTCTTCATCGAAAAGGGCGTCAGGAAGCTGCGGCTGACCGGCGGCGAGCCGCTGGTGCGCAAGAACATCATGCACCTGGTGCAGCAGCTTTCGAGGCATCTGAAGAGCGGCGCGCTTGAAGAATTGACCCTGACGACGAACGGATCGCAGCTCGCACGGTTTGCCGGCGAGCTTGCCGATGCCGGCGTGCGGCGGATCAACGTTTCCATCGACACGCTGGACCCTGACAAGTTCCGTGCGATCACGCGCTGGGGCAACCTGCCCAAGGTGCTGGAAGGCATCGACGCCGCGCAGCGCGCCGGGCTGAAGATCAAGCTCAACGCCGTCGCGCTGAAAGGCTTCAACGAGGCCGAAATTCCCGAGCTGATGCGCTGGGCGCACGGGCGGGGCATGGACCTGACCGTCATCGAGACCATGCCTATGGGCGAGATCGACGCCGACCGCACCGATCAGTACCTGCCGATTTCCGTTTTGCGGGCGCAACTCGATCAGCAGTTTACCCTGACCGACATACCCTACAAGACCGGTGGACCGGCGCGTTATGTCGATGTCAGCGAGACCGGCGGGCGGCTCGGCTTCATCACGCCGATGACGCACAATTTCTGCGAGAGCTGCAACCGCGTCCGGCTGACCTGCACCGGCACACTTTATATGTGCCTCGGTCAGGAGGATGCCGCCGACCTCAGGGGCCCGCTCCGCGCTTCCGAAGGCGACGAACTGGTTTCTCACGCCATCGACGAAGCCATTGGCCGCAAGCCCAAGGGACATGACTTCATCATCGACCGGCGGACCAGCCGGCCGGCGGTATCGCGCCACATGAGCGTGACCGGCGGCTGATAGCGATGCCGTTGCCGGGTGAGATCGCCGCGATCATCCTGGCAGGCGGCCAGGGAATCAGGCTCGGCGGCGGCGACAAGCCGTTGCGCGAGATAGCCGGACGGCCGATGCTCGATCATGTGCTGGAGCGCCTGGAGGGTCAGGCGGCTGAAATCGCGATCAGCGCCAACGGCGAACCGCGAAGGCTGGCCGGATACGGGCTGCCCGTGATCCCCGATGAGGCGGCCGGAGCCGGTCCGCTCGCAGGCATCCTTTCAGGTATGCGCTGGGCCAAATCGCTGGGCGTTGGGCGACTGCTGACGGTGGCCGGCGATACGCCGTTCCTGCCTGCCGATCTCGCCCTGCGTCTCGGCGAGGTCGGAGACAGCCGCATCGCCGTCGCGTCATCGGGCGGACGCCGACACCCGGTCTTCGCCCTGTGGCCTGTCGCGCTGGAGGCCGATCTCGCCAGCTTTCTGTCCAGTAGCGGCACCTTGAGCGTGATGGCTTTCCTTGAGCCATTGGAGTCGGTAACCGTCGATTTCCCCTTCTCGCTGGTTGGAGGAAAACCGCTGGACCCGTTCTTCAACGTGAACACTCCCGAGGACCTTGTGCAGGCGGCGGCAATCGCCGCCGGACTCGGCACATGACGCAGCGCGTTTTCGGCATCACCGGGTGGAAGAATTCCGGCAAGACGACCCTGACCGAAAGGCTGGTGACCGAGCTGTCACGGCGCGGCTGGAAGGTTTCGACGGTCAAGCACGCGCACCACGACTTCGACATCGACAAGGAAGGCACGGACAGTTTCCGGCATCGCAAGGCCGGCGCAGGCGAGGTCGCCATCGTGTCTGGCCGGCGCTGGGCGCTTATGCACGAGTTGCGGGGCGAGCAGGAGCCCACGCTGGAAACGGTGCTGTCGCGGCTGGCGCCCTGCGATATCATCCTGGTCGAGGGTTACAAGCGGGAAGCGCACCTCAAGATCGAGGCGCGACGGCTGGAGTCGAGAGACAGGACGCCGCTGAACGTGGCGGACCCGTCGATCATCGCCATAGCGGCCGATTTCGACCAGCCGGGCGAAACACTGCCCGTGTTCAAACTCGACGATGTCGCTGCCATCGCCGATTTTGTCGAAGAGGCGGTGGGCCTGAGATCGGCCCAAAATCCGGCGAAAAGTGCCGTTTGAAACTGGATCTTGCGTCAAAACCCGGAAATGTCGCGATATCTTTGGCTGGCTTACGCCGTTTGGGATTGCTTTTTGCCGAGAAAGCAGCGGATTATCGTTCACCGGCGCGGCTTTGACCGCAGCCGACGCCGCCGGCATGTGGCCGGCCGCGAGTGACCATGAGGGGTTTTTCCATGTTTACGAAGAAACGCTTGACGCTGGCAGCCTCGGCTGCGGCACTGGCGCTGATGCTCGCCGCCTGTTCCCAGGAAGAGAAGCCAGCCGAACCGGCTCCCGCTCCTGCAGCGGAACCTGCACCCGCACCTGCTCCGGCAGAGCCTGCGCCCGCACCGGCCGAGCCCGCACCGGCCGAGCCCGCACCGGCACCCGCACCTGCGGAACCCGCACCGGCTCCCGCCGCTCCGGCAACCGAAGGCGCAGCACCCGCGGCTCCAGCCGCGACGCAGACCGCGCTGAAGATCGGCACCGAAGGCGCCTATCCGCCCTTCAACAACCTGACCGCCGATGGACAGCTGGTGGGCTTCGACATCGACATCGCCAATGCGCTCTGCGCGGAGATGAAGGTGACCTGCGAATTCGTCACGCAGGACTGGGATGGCATCATTCCGGCCCTGCAGGCCGGCAAGTTCGACGCGATCATCGCCTCGATGTCGATCACGCCGGAGCGCGCCGAAAAGGTCGACTTCACGCGCAAATACTACAACACGCCGCCTGCGGTCGCCGCCCCCAAGGAAACGACCATCAAGGGCGTCACCAAGGAAGACCTCGCCGGCAAGTCTGTTGGCGTGGCGACCTCGACCACGCACTACAACTACGCCGAGAAGACCTTCACGGACTCGACGATCAAGGGCTATCCGTCGAGCAAGGAGTTCCTGCTCGACCTCGCCAATGGTCGCCTCGACGCCGCCAGCGACGACATCTCGGTGCTGGAAGGCTGGCTGGCGACGCCTGATGGCGCCTGCTGCAAGCTGGTCGGCGCCATCACGCCGGTCATCGAAATCCACGGTCCGGGCGCCGGCATCGCGGTGCGCAAGGGCGAAACCCATCTGGCGAACAAGTTCAACGCGGCGATCGACGCCATCCGCGCCAACGGAAAGTACAAGGAAATCAACGACAAGTACTTCAAGTACGACGTCTACGGCGGCTAAGCGCCGAGACGAAACGGCGGCGGACTTCCGCCGCCGTTTCTCTTTCATCCAAGGAGATTAGAGCCAGCAGATGCAGAGCGCGTGGACCCTCGTTTCCTGGGGACCCCAAGGCTGGCTCGACGACATCGCCTACGGCGTATTCATTACCGTCTCGCTGGCGGTTGCGACCCTCCCCATAGGACTGCTGATCGGCTTCCTCGTCGCGCTTGCCAAGAATTCCAACGAACCGTCGCTCCGCCTTGCTGGCAACATCTACACAACGATTTTTCGCGGCCTGCCCGAACTGCTGACGCTGTTCATCATCTTCTTCGGCGTCCAGATCGCACTGCAGAAACTGGTCCAGTTCTTCGACCCGACCGCCACGGTCAACGTGAACGCGTTCGTCTCGGGCATCATCGCGCTGGCGCTCGTCTTCTCATCCTATTCCAGCGAGGTTTTCCTGTCGGCCTTCCGGGCAATTCCGAAAGGCCAGTATGAAGGCGGCCATTCGATCGGCCTGACCAGCGGCCAGACGATGCGTCTGGTTGTGCTTCCGCAACTGATCCGGATCGCGCTGCCAGGTCTGTCCAACCTTTGGCTCATCCTGTTGAAGGATACGGCGCTGGTGTCCGCGATCGGCCTGCCCGACATCATCCGGCAGGCCTACATCGCCGCCCGCGTCACGCAGGAGGCCTTCCTGTTCTTCGGCCTCGCCACGCTGATCTACCTCGTGCTCGCCATCATCTCTTCCTTCGGCATCGGAGCGGTCGAACGCGCTGTAAATCAGCAGGACGCGCACCGATGAGCGTGGCGTCCGACACACAACGCCCGGAAACGCCGGCCCGTCCATGGACGCGAGCCCGTATCGCGGGCCATCTTGTGCTCGGCCTGTGGGGGCTCGCAGGCATCGGCATGGTCTGGTACCTGGCGAACGCTTGGAACCCGGAATTCTTCGCCAAATACATCCCCTGGTACGCGTCCGGCCTGCTGACGACCGTCATCCTAGTCGTGATTTCGATCGTCCTTGGCGCGCTGCTGTCGGTGCCGGTCGCCTACGCCCGCATGTCGAAGAACCGCATCCCCTCGGCCTTTGCCTACGGCTACGTCTATTTCTTCCGCGGCACGCCGCTGCTCGCGCAAGCTTTCCTCATCTATTACGGCTCGGGCGCCTTCCGGGAGCAGTTCGAGGCCATCGGGCTGTGGTGGTTCTTCCGCGAAGCCTGGTATTGCGCGGTGCTCGCCTTCACGCTGAACACGGCGGCCTACCAGGCCGAAATCCTGCGCGGCGCGATCGAGAGCGTGCCGCGCGGCCAGTGGGAGGGCGCGGAGTCGCTCGGCCTGCACAATCTGCAGACGCTGCGCAAGATCATCCTGCCGCAGGCGCTGATCGTGGCGCTGCGCCCCTACGGCAACGAAATCATCCTGATGATCAAGGGCTCGGCGGTGGTCACGCTCATCACCGTCTACGACCTGATGGGCATGACCCGGCGCATCTATTCATCCAGCTTCGATTTCCAGGCCTATATCTGGGCCGGTGTGATCTACATGATCCTCGTCGAAGGGCTGCGCTACGCGACCGAGTGGATCGAACGGCGCATCACCATTCACCTGCATCGCTGACTCCATTCTCCTTTCGCAATGCGGTAAGAACGCCGCAGCATCGACATGGAAGGATCAGCGAATATGGCATCGGTTGCATTTCTCGGGCTTGGCGTGATGGGCTATCCCATGGCCGGCCACCTGAAGAACAAGGGCGGCCACGACGTCACCGTCTACAACCGGACGACCGAGAAGGCGCAGAAGTGGGCCGCCGAGCATGGCGGGGCGTTTGCCGCCACACCGGCGGAAGCCGCCGAGGGCAAGGACTTCGTGTTCACCTGCGTCGGCAATGACGATGACCTCAGGTCGGTGACGACTGGAGCCTCCGGCTGTTTCCAGGCGATGAAGATGGGCTCGATCTACATCGACAACACCACGGCTTCGGCGGAAGTCGCGCGCGAACTGGCCGAGGCCGCGGACAAGAGCGGCTTCTCGGCGCTCGACGCACCGGTTTCCGGCGGACAGGCGGGCGCGGAAAACGGCGCCCTGACCGTGATGGTCGGCGGAGACCAAGAACCGTTCGAGCGCGCGAAGCCCGTCATCGAGGCATACGCGAAGATGGTGGGACTGATGGGATCGGCCGGCGCCGGCCAGCTCACCAAGATGATCAACCAGATCACGATAGCCGGCCTTGTGCAGGGGCTGGCCGAGGGGTTGCATTTCGGCCGCAAGGCCGGGCTCGACCTGCAAAAGGTGGTCGAGGTGATTTCCAAGGGCGCGGCGGGCTCGTGGCAGATGGAGAACCGCCACAAGACCATGATCGCTGGAAAATACGACTTCGGCTTCGCGGTCGATTGGATGCGCAAGGATCTCGGCATCTGCCTCGAAGAGGCCGACCGCAATGGTGCGAAGCTGCCGGTCACGGCGCTGGTCGACCAGTTCTACAAGGAGGTCCAGCAGATCGGCGGCAAGCGCTGGGACACGTCCTCGCTGCTGGCGCGCCTCGAACGCTGACAGTGCTGTCGCCGGTCTCCACCGCCGCCGAGGTGATCGCGCATCTGCGCGGCCTCGGCTCGGAGGAGAACCGCCAGGGAATGAAGCGCTACGGCATCCGCATCGACCGGGCGCTGGGCATCTCGCATGGCGTCCAGCGCGACATCGCCCGGAAGATCAAGCGCAATCACGAGCGCGCATTCGAGCTTTGGGGATCAGGCATCACCGAGGCACAGTTCATCGCCTCGCTGACAGCCGACCCGAAACGCTTCACCAAGGCCGATGCACGTCGCTGGGCATCCGAGTTCGACTCCTGGGACATCGTCGACGGCGTGTCCGATCTGTTCGTCGACACCGTCCACTGGCTCGAACTGATCGAGGAGTTCGCCGAAGACGAGCGCGAGTTCTCGCGCAGGACGGCTTTTGCCATGGTCGCGTGGTCGGTGGTCCACCGGAAGAAGGAACCGGACGCGACATTTCTCGCCTTCCTTCCACTGATCGAAAGGCACGCCCGCGATCGGCGAAATTTCGTCAAGAAGGCGGTCAACTGGGCGCTGCGCTCGATCGGCAAGCGCAACGCGAGGCTCAATGCTGCAGCCCTTGGTTTGTCGGAGACGCTCGCCGCTTCAGAGGACCGAACCGCACGCTGGATCGGCAAGGACGCGATCCGCGACCTCAGCGGCGAGAAGACGCTGGCGCGGCTCGCGAAGCTGGCTGCCCGAAACGGTTGACTCCTAAATTCCCGCCCCGGCGTGGACGTTGCCTTCCTTGTCCACGATCATGTAGTCGAGCGGCATCTCGGTCGTGTACTTGATCTGCTCCATGGCGAAGGACGACGACACGTCGCGTATCTCGATTTTGGAGATGAGGCGCTTGTAGAAGCCGTCATAGGCTGCGATGTCAGGCACCACGACGCGCAACAGATAGTCGACATCGCCGCTCATGCGATAGAATTCGACCACTTCGGGGAAATCCTGGATCACTTCCGAGAAGCGACGCAGCCACTCGTGGCTGTGCGCGTTGGTGCGGATCGACACGAAGACGGTGACGCGTGCATTGATTTTCACGGGGTCGAGGATCGCCACGCGGCGCTTGATAACGCCCTCCTCCTCCAGCTTCTGTATGCGCCGCCAGCAAGGCGTGGTCGACAGCCCGACCTTCTTCGCCACGTCGGCTACAGCCAGCGTTGCGTCCTCCTGCAGCAGGCGCAGAATCTTGCGGTCGAGGCGGTCCATGGCTGGGCTCCAACGGAGAAAGTTCGACCATTTTCGCAACATCGCCTGCGCATAACAAGAAAGAATTTCCGAGAAGCCGCCTGATTGCGAGTATTATTTTCTCGCGATTTCGCCCATGCGGCTGCGAGTTTCCGTCTTCAGGAAAGGCAGCAAATCCATTTCAAACCACGGATTCTTTTTCACCCAGCCGGTGTTGCGCCAGGAAGGGTGCGGCAGCGGCAGGACCGTCGGCCGCGACGGGCCGGCGAAGATCTCGCGCCAGTTCATGACTGTTTCGGTCAGCGAACCGCGCCGGGTCTCTCCCATGTGCCACGCCTGCGCGTAGAGACCGATGGTCAGAACCAACTCGATCTGCGGCATCCGGTCCATCAGCGGCGCACGCCATGCGGGCGCGCATTCGCGGCGCGGCGGCAGGTCGCCGCCCTTCGCGTCCTGGCCAGGAAAGCAGAACCCCATCGGCACGATGGCGAAGTTTCTCAGGTCGTAGAATTCGTCCCGCGTCACCCCGAGCCAGTTACGCAACCTGTCGCCCGATGCGTCGGTAAAAGGCATGCCCGAGAGATGAACCTTCGTGCCCGGCGCCTGGCTGGCGATGAGGATGCGGGCTTGCGACGAGGGCAGCAGGACAGGACGTGGTTCGTGCGGCAGCGGTGGGCCAATCGGCCTCTCGACGCAGATGCGGCAGGCGCGTGCGCGTCGCGTGAACGCTTCCAGGCTTTCGGACACGATCAGGCGGCAGCGCTCGACCGGGCGGCCAGCGCACGGTGCCAGCGGATGACGTTTGTGAGTTCCTCAGGGACGGCGATGCGCGCCGGCTTCATGAAGTCGATCGCGACCAGCCCGGTGATGTCCGCGATGGAGAAATCGTCGCCTGCTGCGAATTCGCGCAATGCAAGCTCGGCGTCGAGCAGCACCAGGAAATCGAGCACCTTTGGCTTGTTGGCCTCGCCCCATTCGGGCACCTGCGGCGCCTCCCAATCCCTCATGGCAGGGTGGATGTGCCGGAACGCAAACCCGACCGGCAGCAGCAAATTGAGTTCCAGGCGGCGCTGCCACATCTCGACTTGCGCCTTGCCGAGCGCGCCGCGCCCAAACAGCGCCGGCTCCGGCTGGATTTCCTCGAAATAGCGGCAGATCGCGACCGACTCGCAAAGCACCGTGCCGTCATCGAGTTCGAGCACCGGCAGACGATACAGCGGGTTTCGCGCGGCGACGTCGCCCCCGCGATGCTCCATCGCGCCCATGTCGACCGGCACAAGCGGAACCGCCAGGCCTTTCTCGGCCAGAAAGATGCGTACGCGGCGCGGGTTGGGCGCCCTGCCCCCGTCGAACAGCTTCATGCCGGTCAATATAGCTCGAAGCTCACGAAAGTCGAAGCATCCGGCGCAGCCATTCAAGGATGCC
>Ga0105046_10007876_pt1 | contig 16743 bp, 11 predicted proteins | sample MAT03_FD_78385 | JGI IMG/M metagenome (GOLD analysis project Ga0105046, IMG submission 78385) | Freshwater microbial communities from Lake Fryxell liftoff mats and glacier meltwater in Antarctica - MAT-03 (megahit assembly) | ecosystem: Environmental > Aquatic > Freshwater > Ice > Liftoff...
GATAAAGATAATATAATTATATTTATTTCTAGAATTATTCTGGTATGTTTTTTTTTCTAAAATACTTTTACTGATAAAATTATTATATTATCTTTATTTCTAAAATTATTTTATCAATAAAATAATTTTATTAGATTTATTTATAGAATTATTATAGTATAAAAAAACATACCAGAATAATTTTAGAAAAATAAACGTATCATAATAAATTTAGTTGATGTATGTTATTAGTTAATAATATATTCAATAGTGGTTATAATCTGAAAAAAAGTTATCAATATATTATATTTTAAATTCTTGAAGACATAATTTTAAATTATCCAAGCGAGAAGGAGGAAGAATAGATAAACATTTTTGAAAATTTTCATGATTTGGTGAAATTACATATAAATTTTTCTTTGTTCTTGATATTGCCGTATATAATAATTTTTTATTACAAAATTTATCATCTCCCGTACTATTTCCAGGCAAATATACTATTACATCATTCCATTCGCTCCCTTGTGATTTATGTATTGTTATACACCATGATAATGTTATTAATTTTGTTGTTAATGGCTTTATATCATCTCCTGTTTCTATTTTATTTATTGTTGATATATCCAGCTGCTTTTGTCCAAATGTTACCTGAATACATGGTTTATTGTTATATATTTTTGTAATTATTCCCTCTTCCCCATTCATTATTCCTATATCATACCTATTCGTCCTCATCATCACTCTGCATCCTACTCTCCATTTTTTCCCTACCATATCTGTTATCCACTCCCCTCCCTCTTCAAAAAATATTTTTATTATCCTTTCATTCACTCTCTCCGTATCTTTTTTATATGGTGTTATCACAACTATGTCCTCATGTTTCACTTTTTCCTTCTTTAAATATATTAATAAATTATCTAATTCTACCAATCCTCCGTTTATATAATTACATCCACTCCCCCACTCAAATTTCCCCCAATTCTGTAAATTCTTCATTAATACCTTGTTATTCGTCCTGTACACCTCCATTAAATGATGTTTCGGTATCATATCGCTGTCTATTAATTGATTAAATAAATCTCCTCCTTCTATCGGTTGTAATTGATTTGGATCTCCTACTAATATCATCATACATCTTGATGATACTTTTAAACATATATTCCCAAATAATACATTCGGCACCATCGACATCTCGTCTATTATTAAACAATCCAATTTCTCCATATTCCTCCCTAATAACATGTGTAATGTCATTATATCACTCTCCTTCCCTATTATTTGCTTTAATCTCGCTACCGCCTTCCCCGTAAATGCTCCTATCATCACGTTCATTTTATTTCTCTTTAATCCTTCATACACCTCTCTAATTATTGTACTTTTTCCTGTTCCCCCTCCTCCAGTTATTATACTCACCTTGTTCTGACATACCATTCTCACCCCCTTCATCTGATCCTCATATAATTTACTTTCTGTCATATCCATCATTACCTCCTTCGTATACCCATTGTGACATACTCTCGCTATTGTCTTCTCTATCTCGTTTTTATACTTAAAATATATACAATCATACTTCATAATACACTCACATTTATCCAGTATTATTGGTAAATACTTGTGCATTTCTTGGATTGACTCGTCTATCGTTTTCTTTGATATACACATCCACCCGTTTTCCTCATTCGTCTTATCTATCCATCTAATAATATTCCCCGCTTCTACCATCCCTGGCTCCAATTTTAAGTCATATTTCTTAATTATATTCCCTACCTTCTGCATATTTATCTTCTCTACTACATACGGATTTGTTATTAATTGATAATATAATACATTTGGTGTCCACCCTACATATATACATTCCGTTATTTCTCTCTTCGTTATTCCCAATAAATATAATCTCCTTAATACATACTTCTTATACCACCATTTCAATAATTTATTTATTTGTTGCTTCGTCATCCCTATATTTATAAATATATCCTCTACTGTCTCGTCTCCCTTGTACCTGTATGCATACCAATTAATAGTCTCCATCACTGCTACTCCTACTATGTTCCTGTTCTGATATATTGGACATTTCCGATTCCTTATTATTCCTTCATTCATATATTCCTGCTTCTTCCCTATTATTTCTCTCGTCTTACCGCTTAAAAATTTATATAATTTCTCAGTCATCCATTTCCCAAATCCTGTCCCCTTTAAACTAATCACGAATTCCTTCATTATTATCTCCTTCGTGAAATTTATTTCTACTAATGGATCCTGCATATACCTGATTTTCCCCGTTTCTGTTAATTCACATATTCCTGTTATCCCGTCTCCTGGTCTCGCTGGACAAAAATATTCACAATCTACTATATATTCCTTCCCTCCATTCATACTCTTGATCACAAATTTATTGGTACTTCCATTTATTTTTACCTCCTTAATTATCCCTGCTAATTCATATAAATTTGATACACTTTGTGCTAACATCTTATCCTAACCTCTTTATTGGTGTAAACTCAAATTTTATTAAATCAATTTCTGTTAATTCAATTTTCGATATCTCCTTTTTTTTTGATATAATTTCCACCTCAAAATTCTGCTTTAATAATGATTCCCTTAATTCATTCTCCTTGTTTATCATTCTGTTCCAATCATCAACTGATAAACATTTTGATTTACCCATTATCTTTAAATTTCTGATTTTTTGTTGACACGATTCTATTATATTCTGATTCGTAACTATCCTCTGCATAAATATATAATATATTCTCTTCATCGCCTCTAATCCCGGTCCAGAATATTTTACATATCCACTCTGATTTACATTTATTGTGTGATGTCCTATCTTTTCTTTATTAGTATACTGATCGTATTTTTTATACTCGTAATTTATATTCACACCATTCATTGATTTTAAATTAGTATATCTACATTTGAATGGATGATTATCCATTAGTCTAGCTAATGATACTTGGTTTATTGTATATCCTAAATTAAAACATATATTCGCCATTTCACATTTATATTCTGATGGTGTTAAACTTCCAGTGTATAATTTTCCTGGATAATTCGTCAAAAATTCTATTATTTTATTACTGTTTTCATAATCCTTGTACTTCATATATATCTTATATATCCTCTCCTCTATTCCCGTTTCTGGTATATATACCCTCTTGTTAATGTACATTTTCGCTAATTTCACCGCCACATCGTTGTTGTTCTTCAAAAAATCTATATCCTCCTGACACCCCTTGATTTTACTTATTAAATTTTCTGTTGCTTCCCTCGCTATCCCTATTGATGTTGGTCCATTCAACTCTATACTCTTCGATAATTTTATTGATATTATTCTATCACTCGTCCCTATATCCATTATTATCGCGTTCGGAAAACATATTGGCTTCTCTGATCTTACTATTCCTCTCACTTCGTTCGCATACCTCATTGATAATATCTCTCCCGGCTCATTCATATGTGTCGGAATTTTTATCTTCCCTTGCTTCCTCTGCATATTCACCGTCCCATCTATCACTTTTGTTGATACTGGCAATAACCCAAATATTGCCTTCAAATTTATATCAGTCACGTCTAAATTTGATATTATTGTTGTCGTTATTGGCTTTAACTCCTCAAATGGATATATTGGTGGTTTTATTTGATTCATTTTTATCATTCCCCTTTTCTTATTTTTTTCAAAATTTAATTCTTCTCCTTTTTATTTCATTTTGAAATAAAAAAACACTCCCATCTCATACCTCCTATTCACTCAATTTAACATTTGATGGAAAATATAATATAAAATTTATACATCTCCCTACATTTAATACCTTCTCCGTCAACACTATTTTTATCTCATTCCCATTTAAATCTCTCACATAATATGTTAAATCTTTCACATCACACACATAAAAAATATCATCCGCATAACTTATCCCATGCTGATTTAATCCCACAAATACTAACATTGATGGATATAAATGTATCTCGTCTAAATTCCTCTGTTTTATCTCATCTATGTCTATTAATAATTGTTTCCTTGCTGAATTTGGTAATACTCTGTATGGCTCACAATACATATCATACATCTCCACTCGTATATCTTTAACTCTTGTTTTTGAATTTCTTCTGTTTATTAATCTGTGTTCCAACCTTTCTGTCTTCTCTACCTCTTTTGTAATTAATTCTATCTCCACTCTGGTATAATCAGATATTGTCTCATCTATATTATAATTTTTATCTCTCGCTTCTTTTGCTGTCATCGTCACCTTCTTTTTTTTTGTTACTTGTTCCGTTGAATAAATTAATACATGTCTTGATACTAAACTCGTCTTAGGAACTCGACATCGATACATCCATGGATTATCCTCTACTAAACTTGTTGATAGTAACATTTTTTTCAAAAAAAGTTTTTTTCAATTATTTATCATTTTTTTTTTAATTTTCTGACAAAAAATCAACTAGTTGTTCCAGATTTTTGATTTCATACACTTTTTGATTTTGATATACTGCATCTGTTAAGTGTAACATTAATTTAATAGATTTATCGAATTTTGATTTATTAGTAATATTTGATAATATTTCATAATAATTATAAACTCTTTTTTCAACATAACTGGCATATATTTCTAATTTTTCTGAATTAACTGAATCTTGTTTTAATTCAGCAATATATATTTGCATAACTGTTAAAAAAGGCGATATAATTGCTAATAATATATTTTCAGTTATATTATGTTTATTCTCAGTAATTTTATTTAAAATTTGATATATTACATTAAACATCCTTCCTAATGGATTCTTGGAATCATTTATGTCCGAAAATATATTGTATTTCGGAAATTTTAATACTAATTTTGTCGTAAATAATTGTAAAAAAAATAACATCAATATTATCGTGTCTTCAAATAATTCATCTTCCCCACCCATTGATGTACATCTATATCTTCTCCCCAATTCTACATCCATTAACCTTGATTGACTGCTCTTGGTAGATGATTCATCTCTCATATAACTTTGATTGTTTTTTTTTGGTGAGTCATATCTGATAGAACTGGATATATTATTGTTTTTAATTGATTCATCCCGTTGATTATTGTATTTTTTAGGTGAATCATCTCGTTGATTATTGTTTTTAGGTGAATCATCTATCATATAACTTTGATTATGTTTTTTTGGTGAGTCATATCTGATAGAACTGGATATATTATCGTATTTTTTAGGTGAATCATCACGTATATTAGATTGATTATATTTTTTAAGTGAGTCATCCAGTTGATTATTGTTTTTAGGAGATGTATCACGTATATTAGAGTGATTATATTTTTTAGGTGATGTATCACATAATTCACGTGATACATCATATGGAATATTATGAGAGTCATCATGTGGATTAACATGAGAATCCTCGAGAGGGGGGAAAATTTTGGGATAATCATTATGAGAGTATTTAACACTGGATGGTGTATTTGGATGAATCATAAATGGTTTTTTTCTCAATTGACTATTTGAATTATGATCATCTTGCACATGTTGTTTTTCTGACATTATGTTTTTATGATTCATATTTTTTATAATTAAATATTTATATTTAAGATATTTTTAAAATTAATTTATGATATACATCATAAATTAATTATCGTATTCATATTCATTTTCATATTCATCTGGAAATTTAACTCCATTATCATGTTGTTCTTTTAAAATTTCCTTCATTACTTGACCCTTTCTGGATAAACATGTTAAAATTTTCCTTTCAAGATCTCCAGATAACCCATAAAAAAATCTGATTTTTGCTAATCCTATTGTTCCTGTCCGATATATTCTACCAGTTGATTGATGCAATTCATTTATTTTAAAATTTGGCATTATATACATTGTTCTTGGAAATTTTCCAGTAACATCATGCAAATTATGAGTAATACATCCAACTGAATAATTTCCAATTAATAATCTATATTCTCCATCCTGTTGTTGAAATAAATTCTTGTTGTTTTCTAATATATTTTTATTAATTCTTCCTGTTAACTCTAATGGCTTGAACTCTCGTAATTCATTTAATAAATAATCTATCACTTCATTATAATCTGCAAATAATATTACTTTTGATATTTTATTGTCAATATTCGTCATCAATTCTTGTCTAGCTATTCTCGCCATATCAACCATTTTAGCTTTTTGCCCTTCTATCAATACTTTAATTAAATGTCCTAACATTAGATTAGAATTTAAATTCATAGTATTTTGTAAATTTTCAAGTGCTCCTTTATATTTGATCTCCATTGTCTCATTTAATTTATAATAACCATTCTTGATATCTTTAATCGCATTCATCTCCGGTTGATTCATTATTGACATTACTACTGGTTTTAATATATCTATAAAAAAATAATACGCATAATCTATTCCGTTATTCTTTGTTAATTTTGAATTGTGTGATTTAATCCATTTATCCAACGGTTCTGGATTTAGTATTTTTCCAATATCATATAATCGTTGAACTCCTTGATGTTTAGAATTATATATATATTTATCATATATTTTTTTTTTATTTAATATATTCGTCACATTCAATATATTAATTACCTGTTCTTTCTTATCAAATGGTGTTCCCGATAATAATCCCACTTTGGATCTGTGTTCAATTTCGGGATCAGTTAATACTTGAAATATCGCTTTGATCGCTTTGTTTTGTTTGTTTAAATTTTTAATTTTTTGAATTTCATCAAATATAAATAATACTCCTTTTTTTATTATATTTTTTAATTTTTCTGTTCCTGTAAATTGTGTAGTTGTGTCCACATCTGTCCTCGTTAATAATTTATGTTTTGGTATACACCCTCTTTTTGATGTTAATCCTTCATATGTTAACATCAAATCTTCATATATTTGATTACCTACTTGTTTTGATGTGTTCACCCATGTGAATAATGCTGAACTTGGTGCTACTACTATTAATGGTAAATTTAATTGTTTCGATAACATACACGCAACTGGTGTTTTTCCAGTACCCATCCCAGACCCATCAATATAAAAATATGTGTTTTTAAGAATTTGTTGAATTTTAGCATAATGATCAATTTGGTGAGGTAATAAGGTCATAGTTGACATTTATTAAATATCGACTAGAAAATAAAATCAATTTTTATATATGATAATAAAATGGCAGACATACACAATTTTATTTACCGAGCAGGAGATATCTTAATTTGGAGAAGTACTAAAATAAACGATTTTTTATTGGAAAATTTGATTTTTTTGAAATCATTCCATTGTGGAATTATCTTGACTGGTAAAATTTTTGATCAATTGGCTGTTAAATATTTAAGTCCATCCCATACTTACGCTTGTTTTCATGTTGATTTTATATATCCGATTGAATATTTAGTTACTTTTCTTAAGAAAAATTCAAATGTTTCTTCCGTCCATCTGATTCATCGAACTACTGGTCCAGATATTCCTGAATGGGTTCAGTATCATATATTTTTACATGTTTATAATCTACCAATAACCAAAAATTATCAAGTTTATAAATATTTTATTATGTGTTATACCCGATTATCTCCCGATAATTTTGAATCATGTAATTATCGTCATCACATCTGTACTAATTTTATTATATCATTATTATCTAAATATGGATTGGTTATGGATCATCCCCTCAATAATAATATCCTCCCAACAGATTTATTTGATCTTCGATTTTATCAAAAATATACTTACATTAATATTACCCTCATTCAAAAATTTAGTCATACCTATTCATCCCTATTCACTCTGTTTCTATCTAATTTATTTTCTAAAGTTTCACTCATTCGTAAGACTCCGATAAATTTTTAACAATAGTAGATTCACAATCTTCGTCCTGAATCAATTCGGGAGGTTCGTAAGAATCTGGTAAATTTTTGAGAATATTAGGTTCAAACAATCCACAATCTTCAACTGTTCGAGCATCACATTTATAATGGTGACAATATTCTTTAACAAATAAGGTGAGTTCATCATGCCACACTTGTTCAGGTGATTTATTATTGAGTTGATTTAATTCTTCAGTTAATTTATCAATTTTTTGTTGATGTGATTTAATAATTTCATCAGATCTAGTTAATTCGTATGAACTGACAGATTTTAAATATTTATGATTTAAATTTAAATTATCCATATCTATATAAATATCATTAGGAGTTCTGTCAATAATCAGTAATTGTTTTGATTTAACTAAATTTATATATCTTAATTTTTCTAAAATTAAGTTGATTTGTTCAGTGAAATGATTCTTCATTAAATTAAATCTCTCTATATATTTGTTTAATCTAATCTCATAAAAATCCTTTAATAAATCTTGTATATTTTTGAATGTTTTAGGAATTACTATTTCTCCATTAACTTTATGTAGCACTGTCATATTAGTATAACTATCTCGATTAATCAAATGAAGTTTACGAAGAGTTGGTCTATTAATAGTACTTCCGTGAATAGTGAATGATACAGTTGTATCATTAGATTTATTTTCAAAATCTTTAATTATACCTTTATCTTCTAATTCTTGAAGAAATAATTCATAATCATGTGTCCACTGTCCAATTGGTAATTCGTCAATATGGATCAATTTGTTGTCTAATCTAAATTTTCCTGTTGTCTCATACCCATTTTTGACTAACCTTATATTTCCATTAAATCCTCGATACCATGGTATGATTAATGGTAATTTATACTCAATTTTATCTATACTACTTTGTAATTTTGTTTGATACCATAATGCAATATCCAGTGGATTGTGGCTTGGTATTTTTGTACTCCATGCAGTTCCAATTCCAATCTGTCCATTAATCGTATGCATCGGTAATATTGGGAAAAAATTTTGACATTCTCTCTTTTCTCCTTCATCTATTTTTCGAGTCTCTAATAAGCTATCTTCACTTCGATATATATAGTTATACCACCAAGATACACTAATGTAAGTATATCTTGGATTTGATGCATCTCCATTTAATTTAATTCCATCTTTGGTTTTACCTTTTCTAATACCTCCTCGATTCCGAGTACCTAATTGTGCTCTCGATTGAAAATATGGCATATTATTTGATCCAATAAAATCTTGTCCCATTAATGTTATCGTGTCTGCTAAACATGTTGGACCATGTTTATATGAAGTTAAATTATCAGTGAAACTAGCAATTTGTGTTATCTTGATCTTTTCATTTTTTGATTTTTTCTTTTTATTAAACATTTTCATTCCACCATACAACACTTTCCTCTGGGAATCTTTGAATCCATCCATCTGCTCAGGTATTGCTCTAATTATATTCTCGAATGAATAATCAATCAATTCATAATCTATAAATAAATTAATATCTAACATGTCCATATCTTCAGTCAATACCCCTTGTCTGGTTACATACGTTTGTAACCATATTTTTCGATCATCTGCTTTAGTCTTGTCAAATGCTAATAATAATCTGTCTGGACTATCTGGTGTATTTCGGAATGTCACTACTTTTGGATTATCATAATCTTGTTTGATGTGATGATCTTCTGTACTTCCTAACCCTTTATAATACTCACTCTTCCATGTTAAATATTCTTCATTATCTATACACGCTTTCTTGTGTGATGATATACTGTAAAAATTAATTTGTTGTTTTCCTTTACTAATTCGGATTACTGGTGTTCTCAGAAATTTAATATATCCTCTATGAATTAATGATGGATATTTCACTGCAAAATATAATAATACTAATCCTAAAATATGTTTTCCATCATTATCTGCATCTGTCATCATTAATAATTTTCCATACCTTAAATTCTTATAATTCTTCTCTATCGTGTAATCCGTGTTCTCGGCTAATCCTAATACTTTCTTAATATTTAATATATCCTTATTATTAATTATCTTGTCAAATGATGCATTCAACACATTCAGTAATTTTCCATGTAATGGTAAAATTCCATAATAATCTCTCCCCTTCCCATTCGGAACATTACTCAAAAATTTTAATGGATAACTTGCTGCTGAATCCCCTTCCACTAATATTAATGTCGCTTCTGTCCCTCGTCCATTTTTCGCATAATTTGCTTCTTCTAGATTCATTATTTTTGGTCTTGCCCCTTTTTTCCCGTCCGTCTTTTTAAGTTGTTTTAATTGTTTCTCTTCTATCTCATCATATATCTTTTTTACTAAACTCCATTTTCTAATTTGTTTATTAATACTCATTGGTAATTCTATTTTTGGAACTGGCTTAACTAAATGATCTTTGATTTGTGATTTAAATTGTGGATTGACTAATCGACATGATAAAAATAATGATACATGCGGAACTATATCCCGTTTAGTTATTGTTATTCCCTTTAATTGATCTGTCAATATGTTTATTATTGTATTTGTCACGTTCTTATATGCTGCATCCACATGAACTCCTTGATTAACTATAATCCCATTGACAAATGCGACACACATTCCATTATCGACTGTATCCACTAAACATAATTCATACGATTTTTCTGGATCAGTGTATCTAATAACTGACATTTTAGATGTTTCAAAAAATAATTGTGTGTAATCTAATATATTTTTAATATGGATTCTGTTCTCATTTAAATATACTGGAATATTACATGTGTATGAAACAGATGCACAATGTGCCCCATATATGTTAATACATTCCTGATCATTAATCTGAATTCCGAAATAATTGAAATCTAACTTGTATGATATTTTGGTATATCCTGTTCCTGAATATGGTGTCATTTCTGGTTCTGTTTTTTCTGACATTCCATCTACCCACACTTGAAGATATTTTAATTTATTGTCACTATCTCCACATTCAACAACAAACATTTTTGAAAATACATTAGTCGCTTTGGCTCCATATCCGTTTTTTCCAATATATAATCTCTTCTGGGTATCATCATAATTTGATGATGTTCTCATCTCTCCAAATATCAGTTCAGGTAACCATAAGTCATCTTTCTTTTCCGCTCTAATAAACATTCCTTCATTTCTTATCGACACCCATTCATCTGATATATTAACTTCAATTGATCCAGGATCAATTTTGAATTCCCTACTTCTCTGAACATTATCTGATGCATTCCCTAATATTTCTAAAAATGTCTGCTCTTGCCCTATTGATTGTGTTATCTGTTTGTATACCATTCTATTATTTTCTAAACATAAACAATATCTACTTTCTTTGAATATTGGTCCAATATACATATCTGGTCTAAGTCTCATTTGATCTTTATCAGATAATTTTTGATATGCTGTTAATGGTAGTGACATGATTAATCTTTATAAAAATTATATTTTATAAAAATTTGAATATCATTTTTTTCCCCTTAAAAATCGTCACACTCATCGGCAGTAACACATTCTGAGTCTGCTGGTTTTTCACATTGTGATTGTTTTGATTTCTTTTTATATTTTTTCTTATCTTCCTCGTAATCATCTTCATCTTCCCTGCTCCATTTACGGCTGGATGATTTATCTGACCAACACGTATTCCAGTCTGGATAACCAGAAAATCCAGTGGGTCCTGCGTATGGATTAAATGATGCATAACCTTTAGGTTGTTTAGGATATTTAGGTTTAGGAAGAGTACATCTACAACATTTAAATACTATTTCAACTGATGATTGAAAATCTGATATGATTCTATTTAAAATTTGTTGAAGAGGACTACATAAATCAGTTGGGAGGATTACAGTTGGCAATTGTGTCGATGGTACAGGAGCAAGCGATGCCGCTGGTCCTATTAACCCACTATACACTGAAACTGATCCAATTTTGAAACTAGATACTCCAAGTGATGCAATAGTTTGAGCAATTAAACAACAATTTTCAGCATCACACTTACTACATAATAATAGATTTAAATATGAATTAACATAACTTTTAATATCATGTTCGAAACTATTCAACACACTTATTAATGCCGAGGCTTCTTGATCGGGATAACTTATACCTAGAGTAATTCCACTTAAATAGTTAACAGAAGAATTATATTGAGTTTGTACTCTATCATAAAAGCATTGAAGACTTGCTGCAACAGACACACAACATGGTTTAACATCAGTCATTTTTATATTCATATATTTTTTTTTTTATTTTTTTTTAAAAAAAAAAACTTAAAAATTAGTATGATTAGTATCATCTAAAATTAGATTAATTTTAGATACAATGTGAGATAATCCTAACTTAAAAATTTGTGAATTTGTCCATAAATGAAATTTCCGTAAAATCTGACTTTTTAAACTTCTTAGACTCATCTGACTAAATTGAGTATTTTTCTTTTTAGATACATCTATCAATTTATTTAATTCGTCTACTGTATAAAAAATTTCAACAGGGGTATTATCATTATATAATATGGATGAATAAGTATTATCATACATTTTAGGATCATCATAAAGTAATATAAAATATCCATAATTGAAATAATTATATTTTAAAAATGTATTAATCATATCAATCCTTTTATCATAATTTCTTTCAAAAATATATCCAGATTTTAAAATTTCATCATCTCGATATTTCATTAAAAATTCAACAGGATCAATACATGTATGTAAATCACCTAAATTAAATTCCAATTTTAAATTTGGAGGACGATATAAAATTGAATCATAATATTTAATATTATGTATAAAATACATATATGCATGATATCCGTATCGGTATTTTGGAGGAATATGCATACCTATTTTACCACCCATAACCATTATTGTATATGGATATCTATTACTCATGATAGCATCAATTAAATATATATAACTTTTTTTAATTTCTGAAAATTCAGTGATTACATCATTAATCATTTTAATACTTAAATTACAATTAGTATAATCATACGCTGTTAAAATATCGTGTCGGATGTTTGAAATTATCATTTTAAAAAAATGAAAAATATTGTTTTTTTTTTTTAATTAAATTAAGATGTCTGAACAATTTTTAGATTTTCCAGGGCTTCAACGGGCAAATGTGTCAATGGAAGGAGTGAATGTCACTGACATACACGAATTAAATATACCTAAGATAAATCCAGATGACCGAAAAATACACGCTACACGACGAAAATCAGCAATCAAGAGGGAGAATATGATACCAATGGGAGAAGTTGAATTTGTCAAATTTGGAATGTTTACAGATCAAGATATTATAGATATGGCTGCAGTCAAAATCACCAGTGATACAGGACACGGACCAGGATCAGTTAGAGACACAAAAATGGGTCCACATAACGAATTTGTGCCATGTGGAACATGTAGTAAAGATATTGGAGATTGTCCTGGGCATCATGGCAGAATTGAATTACCCACATACTATATGAGAAATTATGCAATACCATATATAATATTAGTATTATCGTCAGTTTGTAATAATTGTGGGAGATTATTGGTAACTGAAGAGCAAATCAAAAAGAAGGGAATCAATAATCTTCACGGATTGAGAAGATTGCAAGCGATTCGAAATTTAATTAAAGATTCAAAAATGCCACAGTGTCCAACAGTATCAAAAAAGAAAGATTTATCAGAAAACACGATAGTGTGTGGGGCTAATCCAAAATATGAAAGTGCAGCCCAGAACAAGGAAGAATATACATTAGGATATAAATTTCCAGGGGATAAAACAGTTAAAAATAAATCAGCGACACAGGTAAAACTAATACTAGACGCAATATCAGATGAGGATGCTAAATTATTAGGGTACGACCATGGAACACATCCATCCCATGGGGTATTTAAACAATTATTAGTATCACCATACAATGTCAGAGCAGATGTGTATTTGGGGGATATTCATGTTCCTGATCATTTAACATTAATGTATTATGATATAATCAGAGCAGTAAATAAAATAAATAGACGGGATAATAAAACATCACCAGATAATGGAATAGCAGATTTATATTCCAGAATTAGTAATATGATTAAGAATGATGGAAAATATAAACCAGTCGATCATAGACCAGCCTATCTATCATACAAAAAAAGAATACAAGGGAAAACAGCAGTTATTCGAGGAAATATTATGGGAAAAAGAGTAAATTTTGCCGCTCGAACAGTTGCTGATCCAGGGAGTGATCTTCGAGTTGACGAAATTGGGGTTCCTGAAGAAATTGCCAATAAATTAACAGTTCCAGTTATAGTAACTGAACAAAATAAATTTAATTTACAATCTAGATATGATAATGGTAGAATTGTCATGATAAAATTTTCTCCATCCAATTCAGTCAGAGACGCAGGATATAAAATTCCAGTTAATGCCAAATTCAAATCTAATCATCCTAATCTTCAACTTCGACCAGGTGATGAAGTAGATAGATATTTAGAAAATGGTGATCCAGTGATAATAAATAGACAACCAACTTTACATAAACAAAGTATAATTGGGTTGAAAGTGAAAATTCATAAAGACAGAGTATTTAAAACAAATTTAAGTATTACTACACCATTAGGATTAGATTATGATGGTGATGAAATTAATCTTCACGTTCCCCAAACGTCTGAAGCAATGGCTGAAGCAATGGCATTATTATCAACAACAGAATTATTATTGAGTGAGGAAAATAATAAGCCAAGTATGGGGATAGTTCAAGATTCATTATCTGGATCATATTTGTTAACACTTCCTGAATTTACATATGATCAAATAATTAATCAATTATCAGAAATGACTAAAAATATAAATAAATTATCACAAAGTGATACCAAATATATAGAACTATCAAAAACTATAGCTGATAAACAGGCACAAATGAAGAAATTATATGACCCTGATGCTGAAAGTGCCACCAAAGCTAAAATTATTGAATTATCTGATCAAATCACTGAATTAATAAATACACATCCTGATTTACTAAAATTATATAATGAATTATCAAGTGATTTAACTCAAGAAAATAAAGTGAAATTGAAATCAGTAATAGAATTGATACATAAACATCCAATTAAAGTAAAAATAAATGAATTGAATACTAAAATAAATATACTTAAGAGTGAAAAGAATAATTCATTAATATTAGATCCATTTGTATTTAATCAAGCATTAAATAGAGTATCTAATGAACCTGATTTCGACACATTAAAACAACGGTGTGACAAGCAGGGAGTAAAATGGGGATCAGGGAGATGTTTATTTTCAGGAAGTTTACCTGAAGATTTTGATTATTATTACAAGAAAGGAGACAATGAAGTTAATATAAGTAATGGAATATTAAAATCAGGATTGATAAATAAAGATATTATTGGAAATGTTGATGGATCAATAATTACTGAAATGACTAAACAATTAGGAGGAAGTTATACAATTGATTTCATGAGTAATTTGCAATTTATTATATTAGAATATATGCAACATAGAGGATTAAGTGTATCATTAAGTGACTGTATTCCAAATGATCCCAAATTCAGACTTGAAATTAAAGAAGAAATAAGTAAAAGTGAATTAAATATATTACAATATACAACACCAACGAATGATACAGTTGTCAGAAAACAACAAGAAACGAAAATTTTAAATATATTAGAAGAGTTGAAACAAATTAGTGAAAAGAAAGTCAAAGATTATTTAGATCCCCAGAGTGGAATGTTAATTATGGCTAGCTCAGGGGCTAAAGGAAGTGAACATAATATTTTGCAAATAGCTGGATTATTAGCTCAACAGAAAGTTAATGGTGAGAGAATTAGAGCTCAACTACCTGGAAATAGAACTTTAGCTACATTTGCTCCAGGTGATACTAATCCAGCCGCTTTTGGTATGTGTTACAATAGTTACAGTACTGGATTAGAACCAAGTGAATATTTTTTCCATTCTCAAAATAGTCGAGAAAATTTAACTGATATGGCAATTAATACATCACAAACTGGATTTCTTCAACATCAAATGATCAAAGCCCTAGAAGATATTCATACAGCAGCAGATGGATCAGTCAGAACAAGTGATAATGCTATTGTTCAATTTGTATATGGTGATGATGGCTTTGATCCGTCCAGATTAACTAAAGTCATAATTAACGATACTCCAGTTCCGTTCTTTGCTAATTTAACCGCTACAGCTAAAAAAATTAATAGAAAATATTCTGATAAAAAATGAAAAGTTTATAATTTTATAACTAAATAAAAATAATGTTTTCTAATTATATACAATTATTATGTTTCTTGGTAAATAATGAATCGTATTTAAACGATTATTTATCATCGTCTGAATTTCTTAATAAAAAAATATATCAATATCGTCTAATAATTCTTTTTTTCTTAGATAATTATGATATTGAAACATTTAATATTAATTGCCTAATCAAAGATAATTTTGTATTTAAACCAAATATAAATGGAGTCGTTAATGTTTTAGCCCAATTATTGAATTCCATACATGCCGCTAAATTTATTAACTTTTTTTCAGAAAAAACATCCAAAAAAGAATTATCTGATTGGAATAACTTTGTATGTTGTCATCCCCCCAAACCATTACCACTTCCTTGAAAAATCTCCCCAATTTTATTTTAATCAAAATAAAATTTTAGTATTATAAATGAGTATTAATCCAAAGTTATCCAAATCATACAATACTATCGTGTATCAACAATCACCACCCTCACTTACTCAACCAATTCCCACCCCACAAACTATTATTCAACCAATTCCCACTTTACAAAATATTAATCAACCAATTCCCACCCCACAAAATATTAATCAACCAATTCCCACTTTACAAAATATTAATCAACCAATTCCCACTTTACAAAATATTAATCAACCAATTCCCACTTTACAAAATATTAA
>Ga0105046_10007877_pt1 | contig 16742 bp, 14 predicted proteins | sample MAT03_FD_78385 | JGI IMG/M metagenome (GOLD analysis project Ga0105046, IMG submission 78385) | Freshwater microbial communities from Lake Fryxell liftoff mats and glacier meltwater in Antarctica - MAT-03 (megahit assembly) | ecosystem: Environmental > Aquatic > Freshwater > Ice > Liftoff...
AAATGACGACTAGTGCACGAACCATATCATTTCACCGCGCGACACCGGCCCCCTCACATGAGGGGATGTCGTATCAAGCCGTAGCTGCAGCCGAGCCTGGGCACCGAGACGAGCAGCCGGTTGTGCTGCGCGCTGCTCTCGGTCGGCTACGTCGGCGTAGGCCCCCAGGTGGACAAACGGTTTGAGCTCACCGCCCACGGTCGAGAAGTAGACGAGCACGGCCCAATAGAGCGCTCAACGTAAGCCGGCGCTAACTGTCGGCGGTGATGCGGCGCTCGCGGATGAACTCGGTCCACTGCGCAGGTCTCGCGCGACAGACGTGGCCCTAAGCCGCGCCGCCGACCACCGCGTGCACCAGCGGCAAAGCGGCCGGCGGCCGGTCGTCGATGCGCCAGCAGGGCGCGAGCGTCTGCAGTGCCGCGTCGGCCGCCGGCTCGTCGGCGGCGTGCACCAGCGCCAGCGGCGCGCCGGCCTCGACCCAGCCGCCGATCTCGGCCAGCGCCGACAGACCGACACGCGGGTCGATGCGGTCGCCCGGCCGCTGACGGCCGCCGCCCAGCGTGACGACGGCCAGCCCGAGCGCGCGAGTGTCCACGGCCGCCAGCCAGCCGGCGCGCGCGGCGCGCAGTTCACGCTGCACCGGGGCGACCGGCAGCCCGGCGTCGGCCCACACATCACGCGGGCCGCCGAGGCCGGCGACCATGCGCGCAAAACGCTCTGCCGCGGCGCCGCTGTCCAGCGCGCGCAGGGCCGCCGCGTGCGCTTCGTCGAGGCTGCCTGCCAGACCGCCGCTGCATATCAGTTGCGCGCTCAGCGCCAGCGTCAGCGTCTCCAGCCGGGTGCCCCGCTGGCGGCGCGCCAGCACATCCAGCGCCTCCTGCACCTCCAGCGCGTTGCCGGCGCAGCGGGCCAGCGGCTGGCTCATGTCAGTCACCAGCGCCACCGTCGGCAGCCCGGCACCGCGCGCCACGTCGACCAGGCTGTGCGCCAGCGCCAGCGCCTGGTCGATGTCGGTGGTGAAGGCGCCGTTGCCCACTTTCACATCCATCACCAGCGCCTGCAGCCCGGCCGCCAGCTTCTTGCTCAGGATGCTGGCGGTGATCAGCGGCAGGCTCTCCACCGTGGCCGTGACGTCGCGGATGGCGTACAGCCGCCGGTCGGCCGGCGCCAACTGGGCGTCGGCGCCGACGATGGCGCAGCCGGCGTCGCGCAGCACCGCCCGCAGGCGTTCACGCCCGGGCACCACGGTGTAGCCGGGCAGCGCCTCGAGCTTGTCCAGCGTGCCGCCGGTGTGGCCCAGGCCGCGCCCGCTGATCATCGGCACCAGCGCGCCGCAGGCGGCCACCACCGGCGCCAGCACCAGGCTGACCAGGTCGCCCACCCCGCCGGTGGAGTGCTTGTCCAGCACCGGGCCGTGAAGGCCGGCATCGTCCCAGCGCAGCCGCTCGCCGGAATCGGTCATCGCGGCGGTCAGCGCCACGGTCTCGGTGTGGTCCATGCCGCGCAGCACGATGGCCATCGCCAGCGCCGCCGCCTGGCCCTCGCTCCAGCGGCCGTCGACCAGGCCGCGCACGAAGTCCTGGATCTGCGCCGGCGTCAGCGCGGCACCGTCGCGCTTGGCGCGGATGATCTCCTGCGCCAGCATCAGGCCGCCCGCGTCGCCCACATCCCTGCCCGGTCGTTCATCGGCCCCTCCTGCCTGTTGCCTCGCAGCAGTATTCTCGGGCCATGAAGATCCTCCTTCGATGGGCCTTGTATGCGGCTGCGCTGGTGCTGGTGGCCAACCTCTACAGCGGCGTCACGGTGGCCGGTTTCGGCTCGGCGCTGCTGGCCGCCCTGGTCATCGGGCTGCTGAACACGCTGGTGCGGCCGCTGCTGGTGCTGCTGACGCTGCCGGTGACGCTGATCACGCTGGGGCTGTTCCTCTTCGTCATCAACGCGCTGTTGTTCTGGGCCGCCTCCGGGATGCTCGGCGGCTTCGCGGTGCGCGGCTTCGGCGCGGCGCTGATCGGCTCGCTGATCTACAGCCTGTGCGGCATGGTCATCGACACCGCGATGCAGCGCCTGTTCGCGCGCAACGAGGTCTGACCGAGCTCTGATCAGAGCTTCACGATGCCCAGCGCGAGCAGGCTGCGCGCGGCGTCGACGATGCTCTGCTCGGCCGGCCGCGGCACCCAGCCCAGACGCTCACGCGCGTGGCGGGCGTCGTAGTGGCGCAGCTTGCCGAGCTCGCCGGTCACCTGCCGCACCGCGGGGTCGAACACCGCCGCCAGCCGCAGCAGCCAGTCGGGCAGCCCGCGCGTGGGCACTTTGCGCGCCTGCGCGCCCAACTGCTGCTTCAGGATCCGGGCGATCTGGATGATCTTCAGCGACGGCCCCGAGGCGATGAAGCGCTCGCCGTCCAGGCCGGGCGCCTCGAGTGCGCGCACGTGCAGATCGGCCACGTCGCGCACGTCGACGATGCCGAAGGCCAGGTCCGGGCAGCCCGGCAGCGCACCGCTCAGCAGCCGGCGCACGAGCTCGATCGAGGTCGACATGTCGGCGCTCCACACCGGCCCCAGCACCAGGCTCGGGTTGATGCTGCAAAAGACCAGGCCCTGCCCCTCGGCGGCCACCCAGTCGCGCGCCGCGCGCTCGGCCAGCGTCTTCGATTGCACGTACGCCAGGGCGTCGCTGCTGTCGGGCACCGTCCAGTCGGCCTCGGTGAAGGTGCGCCCGGTACCGCCACCGCTGCCGTCATCGCCATGGCCGTAGCCGATGGCCGCCACCGATGAGGTCATCACGAAGCGCTGAACGCCCGCCGCGCGGGCCGCGCGCAGCGCACGCAGCACACCGTCGCGCGCCGGCACGATCAGCTGCTGCGCGTCCTTCACCGCTGCGGCCGGAAAGGGCGAGGCGACATGCGCGACATGGCTGCAACCGGTCATCGCCTGCGCCCAGCCGGCATCGGCGTTGAGATCGGCGGCGAAGAACCTGAGCCGCGCATCGTCGACCGCCAGCAGTCGGCGCACCGCGCCTTCACGCGCCAGGCTGCGTACGGTGGTGTGGACCGTCCAGCCTTCGGCCATCAACTGACGGATCAGGTAGCCGGCGATGTAGCCGCTGCCGCCCGAGACCAGCACAGACTTGGTGGCCATTGGTTGCCCCTGTGCCGGCGCTGCGTCAGGGGTTGGGCGGGTCGCGCGAGTCGCCGCCGCGCGCGCCGCGCATCTCGGCGGCCAGCTGCCGCCGCTGGCCTTCGAGCTCGCGCAGCCGGGCGTCGATGACCGAGGCCTCGATGAAATCCTGCCCGGCCTCGCCACGCGCACTGCGCTGGCCGGCGCGCAGACGGTCGATGGCTCCGGGCAGATCGCCCAGTGCGGCGCGAGATTCGGCGGCGGCACGCACCGCGCGCAGCGGCAGCCCGGCGGCCTCGGCGCAGGCTGCCAGCTGGGCCCACGCCAGCGCGTCCTGGCGGTGTTCTGCCGTCCAGGTCTGCAGCGCTTCGGTGCTGCGGCGCAACTCGGGCGCCGCCTGCGCCGCGCCGCTGCGCTGCCAGGCCAGCGCCGCTTGCGCGCGCAGCAGCATCTCGGGGCGCCGCGCCGGGTCGAGGTAGGGCGCGTTCAGCAGCCCGAGCGCGCGCGCGCCGTCACCGGCCAGTACCAGCACCTGCGCCCGCAGCATCAGCAGCGTGCGCAGCGTGTCGACGTCACGCGTGGGCTCGGCAGCCAGCAGCCGCGCGGCTTCGGCCAGCGCGCGGTCGGCGCGCTCGGGCTCACGCAGCTGCAGCGAGGCCAGCGCCGCGCCGTACAGCGCCGCGATGCGCTCCGGGCCCTCCCCGGTGGCGCCGCCGTCCTGCAGCCGGCGCAGCGCCTGCACGCCGCCGTCCATCATTACCCGGGCGCGCGCCTGCATCATCCGGTGGCGCTGCGCGCTCGCCGCCGGCGCGGCACCGGGCAGCATCGTGCGCGCGCGTGCTTCGGCGATGCGCTCCACCGTCAGCGGGTGGCTGCGCAGGTACGGGAAGGCGTTGCTGTCGTTCAGGCGGTTGGCGCTGTCGAGCTTCTCGAACATCGAGGCCATGCCCGTCGGCGCAAAGCCGGCACCGGCCAGCAGGCCGAAGCCGATGCGGTCGGCCTCGCGCTCCATGTCGCGCGAGAAGCTCAGCTGCCCCTGCATCGCCGCGGCCTGGCTGCCGGCGATGGCCGCCTGCGCGGCATCGCTGTTGTTGCTGCGGCTGGCGACCAGGATGCCCACCAGCAGCCCGGCCAGGCTGGCCAGGCTCAGGCGCGATGAGTTGCCGACAGAGCGCGCAATGTGGCGCTGCGTGACATGCGCGAGTTCATGTGCCAGCACCGAGGCCAGTTCGTCGCCGCTGCTGGTGAGCGCGATGAGTCCGAGGTGGATGCCGACATAGCCGCCGGGCAGCGCGAAGGCGTTGACGGCGCGGTCGCGCACGAGGAAGGACTCCCAGGCGAAGCTGGCGTCGTGGTCGGGCGCGATGTCACCCTGCAGCCGCGCCTGCGCGACCAGCGGCTGCCACAGCGACTGCAAGTACTCGAGCAGCAGCGGGTCATCCAGGTAGTCGGGGTCGCGGCGGATCTCGCGCATGATCTGCTCGCCGATGCGCCGCTCGGCGCTGACGGGCAGGTCCTCGGTGGCCGAGTCGCCGAGCGCCGGCAGCCGCACCTGCGCTGTCGCGGGGCCGAACGTCGTCACGGTGGCCAGCACAGCGGCAAGCATGGCAGCGGCCAGACGCTGCCCCGGTCGGCGGGCACGCTCGCGCTGGAAGGCCGCGGGAGGATTCACGGCGTCTATCATGACACCGACACTTTGCCCCTTTGTTTTTGCTTGCGCGCTGCCGATGAGCCTGCCCCTGACCCACTTCGACGCCGCCGGCCAGGCCCACATGGTCGACGTCGCGGCCAAGGACGTCACCCACCGCATCGCGCGCGCCGAGGGTTTCATCCGCATGCTGCCCGCCACGCTGGCGCTGATCGCCGACGGCGGGGCGAAGAAGGGCGATGTGCTGGGCGTGGCACGCATCGCCGCCATCCAGGGCGCCAAGCGCACGGCCGACCTGGTGCCCTTGTGCCACCCGCTGCCGATCACCCGCGTGACGGTCGATTTCGAACTCGACGCCGCGGCCTCGCGTGTGCGCTGCACCGCGCAGGTGGAGACGCTGGGCCGCACCGGCGTGGAGATGGAGGCGCTGTGCGCGGTGCAGCTGGGTCTGCTGACGGTCTACGACATGTGCAAGGCGGCCGACCGCGGCATGGTCATCGACGGCGTGAGGGTGCTGGAAAAACACGGCGGGCGCTCGGGCGACTGGCACGCCCCGGCGTGAGGCAGTTCAGCGCGGGCTGAGCTCGCGCCAGCCCCAGGCGCGCTGCGGTTCGTTGCACTGGAAGGCCGCAGCCGACGCCGGCTTGGCGCAGTCGGCGAAGAAGTCGGCTCCCGCGTCGCTGCGGGCTGAAAACTCGCGCAGCCGCGCCGTCACGTGGCGTGCTTCGTCGTCGCGGCCGCTGGCCGCCAGCGCCCGGGCCCAGGCTTGCAGCAACCGGCCGTCGAGCAGGTAGTGCGTGGCGCCGGCAAAGGCCGCGTCATCGGCGCGGCGCGGGCCCAGCGCGGTGACGGCCGCGTAGTCGGCGTGGTGCGCGAAGAGCAGGCTGCGCTGACCGCGCGCCACACGCTCGGCCAGCGGGGCGGCGTCTTGCGGCGCCGAGAAGATCGCCGCCACGCGCATGTAGTCGAGCACCGACACGGCAGCGGCCAGCATCAACATCGACCCGCCGAGCACCCGCGCCGTGGACGGCCGCGCTGCAGTGGTGACGCGCGGCGTGGACGGCGACGAAGCCAGCGCCAGGCCCCAGGCCCAGGCGGTGGGCAGCAGGAAGTAGCTGTACCACAGCGGGTACTCGAGCAGGCTGTGCAGCCCGATCATCAGCACCATCATCAGCGCGGCGCGCGCCCCGGCGTCGGCCGCGCTGCGCCGCACCGCCTGCGCCAGCGCCCACAGCAGCAGCGCCATCACCGCAGCGGCCAGCGGCAGGCCGAGTTCGGCAGCCAGGTGCAGCGGCAGGTTGTGGGCGTGGTCGAAGAAGGCGGTCGGCCGGCCCGGGAAGGGCGTCAGCGTCCAGGCGAAGTTGAACTCGCCGAAGCCGACACCGGCCCAAGGCTGCGCGCGGATCAGCGCCAGCGTGTTGGCCCAGATGCCGAAGCGGCTGGCCGACAGGTCGGCCTCGGCCAGCCGCTCGGTACCGCCGAAGCGGTGCGCCCCGGCGTCGGCCCAGGCCGCCAGGGCCCACCAGGCCAGCGCATAGAGCAGCGGCGCGGCGAAGAGCAGCCGCCGCGTCGGGCGCAGCAGGCGGCGGTCGGCCAGCCCCCACAGCGCCAGCAGCGCCACCCCGACCACCCCGGTGCGCGAGGCGGTCAGCACGACGGCGAAGATCATCAGCGTGAACAGCGCGGCCGCCGTGCGCGGGCCGATGCGGCGCAGCTCGACCAGCGCGACGACGGCGATCGCGGCCCACAGCAGCAGGCTGCTCAGGTGGTTGGGCTGGCGCAGGTTGCCCACCGCGCGGCCGGGCAGCGTGCTGCGCGCGATCCAGTCACCGTCGACCCACTGCGGCGCGAAGACCTGCAGCGCGCCGATGGCCGCGCAGAGCAGCCCGGCCAGCACCCAGCCGGCGAAGAAGGCCGCGGTCAGCGCCGGGCCCGCCCCACGCGCGGCCGCGCCGGCCTGCAGCAGCAAGGCCGCCGCGGCGATCAGGCCCAGCGCCTGCAACGCCAGGCCGGATGGCAGGCTGCCCGGGCCCCAGGACCACAACACCGACAGCGCCAGCAGCGCCAGCGCCGCCAACGGCGCCGCGGTGGGCCGGTGCCGGTACCAGCGCATCGACGCGCCCGGCGCGGCCAGCGCCGCCGCGCAGACGAAGGCGCCCCACAGCCCGAGCGCCAGCGCCTGGTTGAGGAAGGTCGACGAGGGCGCGGTGTTCCAGGCCAGCAGCGGCGGCGCCGCGGCTGCGGCCAGCGCCAGCGCCAGGGTGGCCGCTTGCGGGTGCGGCGCGGGCGTGAGGGACAGGGTCGGGGCCAAGGCGGCGCAGGGGGTTGGGCAAGGGGTGGACGGACGATGCTAGCAACCCTGTCAGATCAGGCCCCGGCTATCGCAATATTGCATATTGATTGTTCGGTAGTCAAAATGCAGGGTCATGACCTCGCCCGTGATCGAACGCCATCTGCTGCCGCGCCTGCTCGCGCGGCTCTCGCGGGCGCCGGCCGTGGTGCTGCTGGGCCCGCGCCAGGTCGGCAAGACCACCCTCGCCCAGGCGGTGGCGGCGGCGCACCCGGGCGCACGCATGCTCGACCTCGAGCGCGCTGCGGACCGCGCGGCGCTGGCCCGGCCCGAGCTCTATCTGCCGCCGCTGCGCGGGCGCCTGGTGGTGCTGGACGAGGTGCAGCAGATGCCCGAGCTCTTCACGGCGCTGCGCCCGGAAATCGACGCCGCGCGGCACCCCGGCCGTTTCTTGCTGCTCGGTCCGGCCTCGGGCGCGCTGCTGCGCCAGAGCACCGAGTCGCTGGCGGGCCGGGTCGCCTACCTCGAACTGCCGCCGCTGCAGGCGGCCGAACTGCCTGGCTCGCTGCTCGATCTGCAGCGCCTGTGGCTGCGCGGTGGCTTTGCGCCGAGCGCGCTGGCCGCCGACGACGCGGCCTCGTTCGAGTGGCGGCAGGACTTCCTGCAGACCATGCTGCAGCGTGACCTGCCGGCCCTCGGCGTGCGCGTGCCGGCCGAAGCGCTGCGCCGCTTCTGGACCATGCTCGCGCACCTGCAGGGCCAACTCTTCAACGCCTCGCAGCTGGGGCTGGCGCTGGGCGGCGCCTCGCACACCACCACCACACGCTGGCTCGATCTGCTGGTCGATGCGCTGCTGCTGCGCCGGCTGCCGCCGCACCTGCCGAACCTGGGCAAGCGGCTGGTGCGCTCGCCCAAGGTCTACGTACGCGACAGCGGGCTGCTGCACGCGCTGCTGGGCATCGCCGACGTCAGCGCGCTGCAGGGCCATCCGGTGGCCGGCGCGTCGTGGGAGGGCTTCGTGGTCGAGCAGATCGCCGGCTTGCTGCCGGCCGATGCGCATCTGGCGTTCTACCGCACTGCGGTTGGCGCCGAGATGGACGTCGTCGTCACGCAGCGCGGCCGGGCGATCGGCTTCGAGGTCAGGTTCTCGGCCGCCCCGAAGCCGGCGCGCGGCTTCTGGCAGGCGCTGCAGGACATCGGCGCCGAGCGCGCCTACGTGGTCGCCCCGGTCGAGCAGGGCTGGCCGCTGGCCGAGCATGTGCAGGTGATCGGCGTGGCTGATCTGCCGGCGGTGCTGGCGCGCGAGTTCGGCGCGCCCTGAGCCGGCGGGAAACCCAGTCGAACCGCCGGCCAGCGCCCACTACACTGCCCTTCATCCCGCCACCGACCGCCAGGGCCATGCCGAATATCGCCGCGCCCGCCCGTGTGGCCGTCGTCCACGACTGGCTGGTCGACTACGCCGGCTCAGAACGCGTGCTCGAGCAGATCCTGGCCCTGTACCCGGACGCCACGCTTTACACGCTGATCGACCGCATGCCGGCGCCCGACCGGCAACGATTCCCGAGTACACGCACCGTGACCTCCTTCCTGCAGCGACTGCCGCGCGTGGAGCGCTGGTTCACGCGCTGCCTGCCGCTGATGCCGCTGGCGGTGCAGCAGTTCGACCTCTCGGGGCATGACCTGGTGATCTCCAGCAGCCACTGCGTGGCCAAGGGCGTGATCGTGCCGCCAGACGCGCTGCACCTGTGCTACTGCCATTCGCCGATGCGCTACGTCTGGGACATGCAGGGCGAGGTGCTGCGCAGCGAGGGGCTGGAGCGCGGCCTCGGCTCGGCGCTGGCGCGGCTGATGTTCCACCGGCTGCGCGCCTGGGACGCCGCCAGCACCAACGGCGTCGACCACATCGCGGCCAACTCGAGCTTCGTGCAGCGGCGCATCCTGAAGGCCTGGCGGCGCGACGCGGCGGTGATCCATCCCCCGGTGCAGTTGCCCATGCCGGCCGTCATGCCGCCGCCGGCACGCCAGCCGGGCCGCTACGTCACCGTCGGCCGGCTGATGGGCTACAAGAACGTGGAGCTGATGCTGCAGGCCTTCCGTCTGCTGCCCGAGCGCGAGCTGTTGGTGGTCGGCAGCGGCCCGCTCGAATCCCGGCTGCGCCGCCAGGCGCCGACCAACGTGCGCTTTGCCGGCTTCCTGCCCGAAGCCGGGATGCGCGCGGCGCTGGCCGGCGCCACGGCCTTCGTGTTTGCCGCCGTCGAGGACTTCGGCATTGCCCCGCTGGAGGCGCTGGCGGCCGGCACGCCGGTCATCGCCCTGGGCCGCGGCGGCGCGATGGACTACTTGCGCCACGGCGAGAACGCCTGGCTCTTCGACGAGCCCACGCCGCAGGCATTGGCGCAGGCGGTGCGAGAGTCAGAAACCGGCTGGCCCGAGGATGTGCAGGCGCGCTGCCAGCGCAGCGCAGCCCCGTTCGCCGCCGAGCGCTTCAAGACCGAGTTCGGTGCCTGGGTGCAGACGCACTGGGAACGATGGCACGGGCAACGATGGCGCTCGCCGATGCCGCCGGCATGACGGCCCTGCGCAGCATCCTGCGCGGCGCGGCGCCCTTGACCGCGCTGGAAGCACTCGGCCTGCTGCTGGCGCTGCTCACGCTGCCCTACCTGATGCGGGTGCTGGGCCCGGCGGACTTCGGCCGCTATGCCTTCGGCGTGGCCGCCGGGGCGGCGCTGGCCGCGCTGGTGGACTACGGCTTCAACCAGTTGGGCCCGCGGCGCGTGGCACAGGCAGCCGAGAGCGAGCGGGCGGCCATCTTCTGGTCGGTGCAGACGGCCAAGCTGGGCCTGGCGGCGCTGGTGCTGCTGCCGGCGGGCGCGCTGGCCTGGCTGCCGGGCCTGCACTCGGTGTATGCCGACGTGATGGGCCCGGCGTTGCTGGCGGTGGCCGGCACGCTGCTGTTCCCGCAGTGGTACCTGCAGGGCCTGCAGCGCTACCGACTGATCGCCGGCAGCCTGGCGCTGGCCCGCTGCGGCTCGGCGCTGGCCACGCTGGCACTGGTGCGCACGCCGCAGGACGCGGCGCTGGCGGTGGGCCTGCAGACGGCCGTCGGCGCCGCCGCGGGCTTGCTGGCGCTGGCCGATGGGGACCATCGGCAATCGATGCGCTTCGTACGGCCTGGCGCAGGCGAGGCCCGCCGCTGCCTGCGGCAGGGGCTGCCGCTGTTCCTGTCGACGGCGGCCGTCGCGCTGTACACCACCTGCGTGCCGATCATCCTCGGCCTGCTGACCAGCCCGGCCACGGTGGGCCTGTTCAGCGCCGGCGACAAGCTGCGCGCTGCCGTGCAGATGCTGCTGGCGCCGATCGGCGTGGCCGCTTACCCCGAGCAGAGCCGGCGCATGCTGGCCGACCCCGGCGCTGCGCTGGGCACGGCGCGGCAGCTGCTCGCGCTGCAGGTGGCCCTGGGGGTCGCGGCGGCACTGGCCATTGCGCTGCTGGCCGAGCCGGTGATCCGCGTCGTCATCGGCGAAGCCTTCCTGCCCGCGGTGCCCGCCGCGCAGCTGCTGGGCCTGTGCATCGTCTTCACGGCAGTCAGCAACACGCTGGGCATGCAGGTGATGCTGCCGCTGGGCATGGAGCGCGCCTTCTCGGTGGTGCTGAGCCTGGGCGCGGCCATCGGCCTGCTGACGGTGTGGGCGCTGGCGCCGCGCTGGCAGGAGCGCGGCGCCGCGCTGGCCGTGCTGGCGGCCGAGTTGTTCGTGGCGCTGGCGATGGCGATGGTGCTGGCGCTGGTGCTTTGGCGCCGCCGGGTGCGCTGAACAACGCGATGCGCATCACCATCGTCACCCCGCCCTTCGCACGCGACCGCTTCAGCGGCGGCATCTGGTGCGTGATGCAGCATGCGCAGCAACTGGCGCTGCGCGGGCATGAAGTCAGCGTCGTGCCCAGCCACCCCTGCCCGCTGCCGGCCTGGCTGCCCCGGCCGTGGCACTTCAGGCTGGTCAGCGAGACTCCGGCGAAGGCAGCCCGCGCAGGCCTGGCGGGCATCACCCGCGCGCTGGCGACCGGGGCGCGCCTGTGGCTGAACCGCGGCCGACCGCCTGACGCAGCCAGTCAAGCCGACACAGGCCGCGTACGCGAAGGCGCCGGGCGCCTGGGCATTGCGCTGTCGAACTTCAGCAGCTATGGCGTGCGCCAGGGCGGCGCCATCGACCATCTGGCCCGCGTGTTGCCAGCGGCTGACCTGACGCTGGCCACCGACAGCGAGACCGCCTGGCCGGTGCGGCTGCTCGGCCAAGGACGGCTGGCCTGCTTTGCGCAGCACTACGAGCCCTACTTCTGGAAAGAGCGGCTGGGCGGCGAGGCGTCGCGGCGCGAATCAGAGCTGGCCTACGGCCCGGGGCTGGACTTGCTGGCCAACTCGCCCTGGCTGCAACAGCGGCTGCAGGCAACGCACCCTGGCCGGCCGGTGCAGCTGTGTCCCAACGCGATCGACCACCGGATCTTCAGCGGCATGCCCACCGTGCGCACGGCCGGCGAGCCGCTGCGCATCATCAGCTACGGCGGCCGCGACGCCGAGTGGAAAGGCCTGCGCGAGATCTGCGAGGCGCTGCGCCGGCTGAAGGCGCAGCACCCGGCGCTGGCGTTCGAGTGGAGCGTCTACGGCAACGCGCTGCTGCCGCCGGACAACCCGGTCTTCCCGTACCGGCCGCTGGGCTTTCTGGGGCCCGCCGCGCTGGCGCAGGCCTACCGCGCCCATCACCTGCTGCTCAGCGCCTCGTGGTACGAAAGCTTCCCGCTGTTTCCGCTGGAGGCGATGGCCTGCGGCCTGGCCACCATCACCACCCAGCCCGGCACGGAGGCCTTCGCCGAGGACGGCCGAACGGCCCTGGTGGTCGAGCCGAAGAACCCGGACTCGATCGCCAGCGCCGTGCACCGGATGGCCGGGGACGAGCCCTTGCGCCAGCGCATCGCGTCGCAGGGCCGCGAGCGCAGCCTGGAGTTCACCTGGGAGCGCGCCGGCGATGCGATGGAGGCGGCGCTGGAGACCATCCGGCGCGGCGCGCCGACCACCGGTTCAGCCCTGTAGATGGCGCTGCGCCACCGCCAGCGCGGCACTCACGGCCTGGTGCATGTCCAGGTAGACGTACTGCCCGCAGCGCCCGACGAAGCTCATGTCGGGCGGCACCAGCGCCTGGTAACGCTTGTAGGTTTCACGGTTGCGGCCGTCGGCGTCCTTCACCGGGTAGTAACGCTCGTGGCCGTTGTCTTCGGCCGCGCAGGGCTCTTCGTAGGTCAGCGTGGTGACGGCGGTCTCGGGGTTGCCCGGCAGGTGCTTCCACTCGGTCATGCGCGTGTAGGGCAGATCGTGGGTGAAGTTGACCACCGCCACCGGCAGCAGGCGTGGCAACGGCAGCGTGACGGTGTGAAAGCGGATCGAGCGGTAGGGCAGCAAGCCCAGCCGATGGTCGAAGAACTCGTCGATGGCCATCGAGTTGAAGCAGTGCGCGAAGCCTGCCTCCATGCCGCGCTCGTAGGCCACGCCGAGCTGGGTATCGATCAGCGGGTGATCGAGCATGCGCTCGAACAGTGCCGTATAGCCCGCATCGGGCATGCATTGGAACGGATCGTCGGGGAAGTAGAACTCGTTCATGTCCTCGCGGATGGGCACGCGAGAGAGTACGCTGGCGTCCAGTTGCTCGGGCTGCAAGCCCCACATCTTGCGCGTGTAGGGCCGGAACAGCACATCCACCAGCCGGTCGCGGCCGACGATGGCGGTGGTCTCGGCGTTGACCGGCATCGTCACCAGCCTGCCGTCGGCGAGCATCGCCTTGACCCGGTGACGGTAGGGCAGCCAGCCGGTGAAGCGCGACAGCCACTGCACCACCGCCTGGTTGGCCGTGTGGAACAGGTGCGGGCCGTAGGTGTGGATGCGGATGCCGTGTTCGTTGACCTGGTCGTGCGCGTTGCCGCCCAGGTGCGGGCGACGGTCGATCAGGCGTACCGGCCGTCCGGCGTCGGCCAGTTCGCGGGCGATGACGGCGCCGGAGAATCCGGCGCCCACGATCAGTACCGGCTTCAAGCGGGCATCCTGCGGCGGGGGCATGGGTGGGCCGCGGGGGGCGACCGGGCGATCACAGCAAAGACAGCATTGGCAAGGCCGATTGTGCGATCGCGCTCGGCCGTTGCAGCGGCGGTACAGCGGGGTTTCGCCGCCGCAGCTTGACGCATCCGATGAAGATCCTCATCGTCAGCGAGATGTCGGTGCCGTACACCAGCGGCGGCGGCGAGACGCGTTACGTGCTGCTCGCGCGCGAACTGTCGCGGCTGGGCCACGACGTGACCTGGCTGTCGATGCGGCAGCGCGCCTGCCCCGATGAAGAGACCATCGACGGCGTGCGGCACCTGCACCGCGGCCCGCGCATCAGCAGCCCGCCGACGCGCCCGCTGGCGGCCAAGCTGCGCTTCATGGCCAGCGTGTTCTTGCATCTGCTGGCCCGGCGCTACGACGTGGTGGACTGCCAGACCTACGCCCCGTTGCCCGCCGCCTGGCTGGCCTGCACGCTGCGCCGCCAGCCGATCGTGGCGACGATCCACGACACCGCCGCGGCGGGCCCGAAGGCGGCCGACCAGTGGCTGTCGTCGCTGGATGCGCTGCTGGCGTCGCGCGCCGAGCGGCTGCTGGTGCGGCTGCCGTACACCCGTGTGCTGACGGTCAGCGCAGCGGTGCAGGCCGATCTGGTGGGCCGCATGGGGTTGCCCGGGGCCTCCGTCTCGGTGGTGCCCAATGCGATCGACATCGACCGCATCGAGGCCGTGCCGGCGCACCCGCTGCCAGCGGACCTGGTGTTCATCGGCCGGCTGGTGCCGCACAAGCATCCGGAGGTCTTCCTGCGTGCGGCCGCCGCCGTGAGCGCGCGCCGGCAGGCCAGCGGCCGGCCGCCGCTGCGGCTGAAACTGATCGGCGGCGGGCCGCTGGCGGCGCAGGTGGCGGCCGAGGTGGACGCGCTCGGCCTGCGCGGCGCGCTGGTGCACCTGGGCGAGGTGGCGCAGCACGATGAGGTGATCGCGCACCTGAAGTCGGCCCGCCTGCTGCTGCTGCCGTCCACGCGCGAAGGCTTCGGCCTGGTGCTGGCCGAAGCGATGGCTGCCGGCACGGCGGTGCTGGCGTGGCGGCTGCCGGCGGTCGAGGAGACGCTGGGCGAGGCGCTGGTCGACTGCGCGCTCGAACCCGATGAACAGCAAGCACTGGTGCAGGCCATCGAACGTGTGCTCGACGACGAGACGCTGCGCCAGCAGCGTGTGGCCATCGGCCGGGCACGGGCGCGCAGCCACTTCGGCGCCGCCGCCTTCGCCCAGGGCGTGCTGGAGGTCTACCAGCGCGCGATCGCCACCGGGGCTCAGCGCCACAGCAGCAGGTAACCCAGCGCCACCCTGCACTTGCGCAGCCCGCGCAAGGACCGGCCCGCGAGCACTGCGCGCGCCACGGCCCAGCGGCCGACGCGCGCGCGCGGGCGCTGAGCGGCGTCGATCGGCAGCCGACTGGCGCAGGCCTCGTACTGGCGCTGCACCGCATCGACATGACGCCGCGCTCGCGCCCAGGCCGCCAGCGGCGACCACCCGCCGGCTTGCCCGCTTCGCCGCGTGCCGCCCTGCCCACCCACCAGGTTGCCCGCATGCTGCCGGTAGCGCACCAGGCTCTGCGGGACGAAGGCCACGCGGGCCGCCGTCAGATGCGCCAGGATCGTCAACGCCCAGTCGTGTGCCAGCCAGTCGGGCATCGCCCAGGCGCTGCGGTGGCGCTCGAGGAAGCGGCGCGACAAGGCCATCGACATGCCGCTGGCGGTGCTGACAAACATCGTGCAGGCGTGCGCGATGTCCATCGGCTGCCCGAAGGCACCGCCGGCGCCCAGGTAACTCGTCGCCAGCGGGCGGCCTGCCGCGTCGATCACCGAGACATCGCAGTACAGCAGGTCGAGCCCGGGTTGCGCCTGGATCGTGCGTGCGAAGACCTCCAGCTTGTCCGCCTCCCACACGTCGTCCTGGTCGCACAGCAGCAGGTAGTCGAAGTCGGGCTGCGTGTTCAGGCTGTGCTCGATCGCATCGAGAAAGCTGCGCGTGGCGCCCGGCGCCTGGGCATGCCAGTGCAAGGACCACTGCACGGCTGCAGGCGAGCGCTGGCGGCACGCTTCGACGAGCGCGCGCGTGCCGTCGCGGCTGCCCCAGTCGTGGACCAGCACCCACTGCGGCAGCCGGTTCTGCGCAAGCAGGCTGTGCAGCTGCCCGGCGAGAAAGGCTTCGCCGTCATGCGTGCACAGCAGCACCGCCAGCCGCGGTGGCGGGGCATCGATCAAGGTGTCGCTCAGTCCCGCTGCCATGGCAACCGGTAGCGGCCGGGGATCTTGTGGCATTCGATCTCGAAGGCACCGCCGCGCACCGCGTCCAGGTTGCCCAGAGTGGTGGCGTTCATCGCGCGGAAGTACTTGTAGCGGACCTCGCCCGTCTCGTCGATGTACAGCGTGGTGTCGGCGGCCGTGTACTGGCGCACCGCCACGCCGCCCACCAGCCGCCCGCGGCCGCCGCCCGGCGGGAAGAAACGCGGGCAGCGCTGCTCGACGCGCTCGAACACATCGTCGAAACGCCGCAGCGCGAGCATGCCGGCCTCGTGCACTGAACGCGCGTCTTCGGCGTGGCGCACCGGGCAGACCCAGAAGCCCTCGACGTTGGCGGACTCGCCTTTGCGGTTGGGCGCACGCGCGCTCAGGCCCGAGCGCAGCACGCTGCACGCCTGCCCCGCCAGCGCCAGCGCGTGCGGCGCCAGCACCTGCCCGATCTGCTCGCGCATGCGGCCGATGGGCTGGCCGGCGGCGTCCAGGTACTCGGCCATGCCGGGCACGACGACGTACATCGGCAGCCCGCTTTGCAGCAGCGCACGCAGCCGCGGATACTCGGACATGCCGGGCTCGACCTCATGCTGGCCAGCGATGTTGGCCCAGCGCGACTGCGGATGAAAGCGCGGCACCAGCAGCGAGTACGACACCGCGGTGATCGTCAGTAACACCGCCGGCTGCTCGCGCAGCGACGAGGCCTCGATCGGCAGGCCGGGGCCGTCCTGCCAATGCACCATGCCCCAGCGGTTGGGCTCCCACAGGCGCTGCACCATGTAGACCTGAGAAAACACCAGGCCGGCCAGCACCATCCAGCGAAAGGCCGCGCTGCCCGGCAGCAGCCGCCAGGCCAGCACCAGCAACGGGCCCACCAGCAATAGCGCGGCGTTGAAGTAGCGGCCGTTGCCGATGGTGAAGGTCCACACGTAAAGCACCGCCAGGATGCCCAGCAGCAGACGGGCTGGCTCGACCTTCAGCCCCGCTGGCCAGCGCCGCGCGCGCAGCGCGACCACCACCGCAATCGACAGCAGCACGATCAGCGCGGCAAAGCGCAGGTCCGGCGCCGGGTCCTCGAAGTACACGCCGGCCAGCGGGTCGAGCATCACGAAAGGGCGCAGCAGGCCCTCCAGCCAGTCGTCGGGCCTGAAGCGCAGCACGTCGTCAACCCCCGCCGAACCAGTGCCCGAAGAACGGGTGCAGCGGGTTGCCGGTCAGCTGCCACAGCTGCCATCCCCACGGCGCGTAAGTCAGCCCGAAGCCGAGCAGCGCGCCCGCCGCCAGCGCCATCGCTCGCCGCCACGGCAGAT
>Ga0105046_10007878_pt1 | contig 16742 bp, 13 predicted proteins | sample MAT03_FD_78385 | JGI IMG/M metagenome (GOLD analysis project Ga0105046, IMG submission 78385) | Freshwater microbial communities from Lake Fryxell liftoff mats and glacier meltwater in Antarctica - MAT-03 (megahit assembly) | ecosystem: Environmental > Aquatic > Freshwater > Ice > Liftoff...
ACCACCGGTCCGCGCATAAAACTGGGTTCGAACTCTGACAAGGGTGCCAGATTCGTTGCTTCTGGCATCCCATTCAGGATGCGTGTATCCCTGTTTCCTTGACCGGTGGTGCGCCTGTCGGCGACAACCGGCTGATTTCTTGCGTCCTTTCAAGATGAATCGCAGTCACATCGATTTGATGTGTGCCGCGCCGGGTGCTGGTGCTGGTGCCGGTGCTGGCATTGCGGCGAATCGGCCCAGGACGCCCCTGCCGGGACCTGGAAGCGGAAACATGGGATCGCGCCTGCCAAATCAGGGAGCCGGGTTTCAGGACCGTGTCGCCCTCAGACTCGCGACGAGCGACGCAGCAATCTGTGCGATCGTATGAGCACCGGACGGGAACAGTGGCAGCAGCGGCCGTCTACGCGGTACTCTCCGCAGGCCCAGCCCCGCCGTGAATGAGTTGGCTCAACTACAATGCGCCGTAATAAGCACCCGTGCACAAGTTAAATGGCATAATCGCAGGAATCACAATCAGGGGACTAACTTCCCCCGCTCGCCTGGAACTCGACGAGCCGCGAGACGTCAGTCTCCGGATACTGTCTGCGCAATCGATTGTTATGCCCCAAAACTTACCAATGGGTGCTTACGATCCCGTGATTCATCAGAGCAACGGACTCATTATTGAAGTCGCGTGCCGGGGGCACGCGCGCCGTTACTTCGAGCAGGCTTTGCCGAATGCCAGCAAGCTGTGTGGCCTGGTGCTCGAATGGGTGCGGCAGTTGTACGATATTGAAGATCGCGCGCTGCTGATGTCGGATGACGAACGTCTGGCGCTGCGTCAGGCAGAATCCGTTCCGATCCTGCGGCGGAGGGGTGCATGGCTGAAGATCGATGATGATGGTATATTTTCGAAGAACGCTCTACCTGATGGTGTGTTAAGCAAGTCATCCACGGGCAAGGCCGTTCGATATGTCCTGAACAACTGGAAGGCGTTGAATGTCTTTACGACCGATGGCCGTTTGACGATTGACAACAACCTGAGCGAGCGCACAGTCCGTGCTCTTGCGATCGGTCGCAGGAACTGGCAATTCATCGGAAGTGAAGCGGCTGGTTATCGCATGGCGGTCCTGTTCACGATCGTGGCGAACGCAAAGCGACATTACCTTGAGCCGTTTGCGTATGTGCGTGATCTTCTGGTGAAGATGTCATCTTTGTGCGCCGCATGCGGAGTCGATATCCCGGACTTCACGGATGCATCAAATCTCACCGGGACCGAGTTTCGTGAACTCGGAAAGTCCCTGGCCAGTCAACTGCCGGAAGAAGCCCTGACCGCGCTGCTGCCGGATCAATGGGCTGCGGGGAATCCAAAAAAGGTTTTGGTGCATCGAATCGAAGAGGCACGCCAGGTGGCCAACCGCACACGCGACGATCGCCAAAACGCCGCGAAAAAATCGCAGCAGCTGAACTCCGCCCCTCCGAAGCCGCTCGCAACTGAACGCCGCCCGAATAAATGGGTTCCCCGGACGCTTACGACTCCGCAACATGTCACGTTGAAATCCAGATTATCGAATTGGATCATTCTGGTCCTCGCGAAGTGTCACGCGTCGCAGGGCGGTGGTCACCGCCGGTGCGGCATCGGCAGTTTCCCCGGTCAGCATCTCCAGCATCCATGCGCTCGCTTGCGGGATGACAATCGTTTTCTTTTTTGATCCGGACCTGTCGTCGATTGTGATCGTAATTTCCGGCCCACTGGAGTTCGATACTATTGCGGCTGGAGTTGGTCGTCGATCAATTTTTGGAACATCTGATGGTGCCGCACCAGGATGTTCAAGCATTGTATCCGGCGAGACTCCCGCGAGGTCACTGAATTCCCCTGAATCAAGCTGGGAAGTCGTCGGCTGTGGTCTTTTGGCAATCTTTGGATCGGGTTTAGCCCTTCCCGTTTCAGGTTGCTCCAGCTGATCCTTAAATGCCTCGGACGGATCTTCACCACTGCCTGCGGCGAACGGCTTCAGGATTGCGTTCAGTTCACAATAGCTGACCAGTTCCAGAATTGCACCGTGCGCCGCATACAGTCCCTCTTTGGTCTCGCGGTCTGCGCAGCTGCAGACACCAAGAAGCTGTCCGCTGGTGCTGAACAATCCGCCTCCCGAACGTCCGCTGACAGGATCAGTCGTGCAGATAAACATCGGTGGACCATTGTAACGATTGATATCGACCAACGCCATGTCCAGCCTCGTCGGATCGGCTCCGCCGTTGCAACCAAAGCTGACCATTGGCTGGCCGAGCCTGGCTTCTCCAATCTTCAGGGTCAGTGCCGCGACCGGAAATATCTTTGCTGTTCGAATTCGCAACAGAGCAAGATCCGCGTCGTTATCACCGCCGACCAGCTTCGCGGGATACGTGACCGATTTCCCGTCCTCAAACACATCCACTTCCACGACGGCGTCCTTCACGGCGATGTGCAGGAACAAGTGAGCGCATGTCAGAATGATGGCCTCACCGGTAGCACTGTGAACGATCGTGCCGGTTCCGACGTCCTGTAAATATTCACCCTTTTTCGCTTCTTCCGTGGACATTCCCGCGACACGAATTCGTACGGTCGCGGCAATCGCTTTTTTCATGGCATTGGATGTCAGATCCTCGGTTGAAGCCGGATCCTGCCCTCTCAGCGTCGGGCTTTCGAGTGTTTTCGGTCCCATGCCAACCATATTGCGGAATTTGTCGCTGAGCGAACTTCTCTCCGGGGCAACGACTACGTCCGGACGAGCTGCAGGTGCATCGTTCTTCACATCGGACACTGCAGGTCGAATTGCAGCTTCTGCCGCCGCAGTGCGCTTTTCTGATAATTCGGACGCCGCCTTGTTCATCGCTCGACGAAGTTCATCCTCACCAGTGAGTCCCACAAAGCGACGGACTTCTTGACCTTCAACCAGGAGTACCAGGGTCGGGAGCCGATCGACGTTGAAGCGTTTGGTCAGCTCCGGGTCTTCGGCGATATCAATCTGCCGAATCGGAAATCCCGCCTGTTCCATGCGCTGCAGAATGGGAACCATCTGTTGGCAGGGACCGCAGTAGCCCGCTGAAAAGTCGAGCAACTGCACATCGGGCGCTGTATTTGATGCACCATCAAAGGCCATCATCAGGAACATGATCAGCTTCATAGGTGGCTTCCATGCCTAAAGTGAATGTGAGCTTGGATCGAAATCCTCCTGCAACCCTGCATGAAGTTTCGATCGCGTTGCCCGGTCGCTGAATTCCATTTCAGGCGGTCCGAGCGTGTTGTCAGAGTTACAAAGATTTCCGGCAACTTATTCAGAGAGACAGGCGGAACATCAGTTGTTTCCACCTCTGCTTTGAACAAACTCAATTTCTGCACATGCTGTGCCGCTTTGGCAATGACTGCCGCACACAGTTCTGCAGCAGCAGTTCCTGCCGAAAGAGGGCGGACAGTAGTTGTTTGCCGAAATTGAGGAAAGATCAGAATGCCAGGATTGATGCAGACACACAGAACGCCTGAATCAGAACCCGATCTTGACCTGAAATCCGCTGCTCGACTGTAATACGTCGTCAAGTAAATCAGGAAAATCAGATTTAGGGGCGGGCGCTGGCGGATCGCAGCGAACGATGGCTGGACAGGGATGTTTACCACTTTCGACAGGTATCTGCTGGGCCGACTGCTGCATACATTTGCCGTCTTCTTTGTCTCAGCCTATGGCCTGTATATTGTGATCGATCTGTTCTCAAACGTTGATGACTTTCAGCAGCAATCAGGTTCGCACATCGATCTCATCTGCCGCATCCTGGAATTCTATGCTTACCGTGCCTGTGAGTTCTTTGAGATGTCGGGTTCAATCCTGATTGTCATTTCGGTGATCGTGGTTCTGGGACTACTGCAGAAGCATTCCGAAACGTATCCGATCCTTGCGGCAGGAATTCCGGCCTTTCGACTACTCAAACCTCTGCTCATCGCCGCCGCAATTCTCAACGGTGCCCTGATTGCCAATCAGGAATTTGTGATCCCTGTTCTGGCCGTCCAGTTGCAGACTCCCCGAGGCAGCAAGACAGCTCAAGTGCAAAAAGTGGAAGCGGTTTACGACTACTCGAACTACCTGATGCACATTGACGGCGACCAGGTGCTGGTTCATGAGCAGACTCTGGTCGGGGCCAATTTTGTAGTGCCGAGACCGCAGATGGCCAGTCAGAGGTGTGAGCTGAAAGGGGAGAAAGCGACGTTCATCAGTGAGACGAAGAAACATCGTTCCGGCTGGCTGCTGCAGAATCTGATCAGCGTCCTGGACCCTGACGTGCTGACCGAAGAGGGACGTAAACGTGTTATTCCCTGCAGTAACGGCAAGGACGTATTTATCGTTTCGGAAGTGAGCTTTGATCAACTTTACAATCGCGGGCGAAATCTGAAACTGTTGTCGTCGATGCAATTGATTCAACGCATTCAGAATCCATCGACTGGCCCGCTGCCGGTACGCGGTCAAAGCCTGGCACTGCACGCGCGGATCACACGTCCGTTTTTATGTCTGCTGAATATCGCCATCGCTTTGCCGTTGGTCATGCGGAAGGAATCACAAAGTCTGATCACGAACATGGTGGTCTGCGCGGGCGTGCTGGGTATGCTGTATATCGTGGCTCAGGGATGTTTCGCTCTGGGTTCGATCGGACAATTGAGCCCTGATTTTGCCGCATGGCTGCCCGTCATCCTGAGCGGCGTGATCAGCACCTGGACCTCCGGCTTTGTGCAGACTTAGTGCTCTGTCAACCAATAGTGCGCAGCACTCTTTGGGCCATTTGGCTTTTGGTTCCTGACCCCTTTTCAGAGCCTTGACACCGCACGAGTACTGGTCATGCGGCAGCAGGCATGAGTTCGGCGGATACGGCATCGATCTGGCTGACAGTGATCTGACCGAGTTGTTCGGCGAAACCTACGAGCAACGCCATGTCACTTAACCGATTGATACGGCGTGGGTTACCCGCTGTGATTTCATACAGTCGCTGCAGAGCGTCTGTGGAAAAAATATCCGAACGACCACCGGACTGCAGCAGACTGTTGCGGACATAGTCGGACGTTTCGTGAGCCGTAAATCCTGTGAGTGCAGTTGTCACAGCAATCCGTTCACTGATCTGATGCAGTTTACGAATTCTTGACGAAAGCACAGGTTGTCCGACAAGCAACATGGCCAGCCGCGCGTGATCTTCGGATTCAGCCAGATTCAATAAGGGCTGCACGACATGCAGCAGCGCTTCTTCTGAAAGGAGATGCGCATCATCGAAGCACAGCAAAGGGCGATGGCCATTGTTGGAAAGGCGTCGCAGGGACGTCAGAATCTCGCGTAGAACGCCTTCATTTCCCGCCGCGCTCACAGGGCTCACGGATGCAAATGCAGCAAGTTCATTGGCGACAAGACGCAGCAGATCATCAGGCGATATCGCCGGGAACACGATGTGAATGAGCGGATGCAGATCTTTATGATCGGCTGTCAACAGCTTCACCAGACCGGTCTTGCCGGTGCCCGATGCGCCCAGTATCAGCCCTGGACCTGTCAGATTGTCCAGAGCGTACTTCAATCGCAGCAAAGCTGTCTGGTGATTCCTGCTGCGATAGAATCGCGCGGGATCGTGACGCTGAGTAAACGGTTTCTGATTGAGTTTCCAATAGGCCTGATACATGCGACTTGCTTTCAGTTGGCAGGTTGGATGCGTCCGGCAAACTTCACCTTTCGAGGCTGTTGCTGAACGGTACCGGAGTCCGGAGATTTTCGAGTTGGGGATGCGTTGAACGCTGAGGCGGTGTCAGGGAAGCGGGCGGTTGTCGCCGACGCAGAACTGTCAGAGTCTGGCGAGGCATTCTTTACTGAGAATGTGTCTGATGGAGCGGAGCCTTCAGAGGGAGGAAAATACAAACCACTTTCAGATGAATTCTGCGAAAACGAATCTAATGGATCGGCTGATTCGCGCACTGGCTGAACTTCGCTGACAGGTTCAAAGTCTGAGAGCACGGCTTCGTAACTTTCGAACGCATCCAGTGCGTTTGATGTGGAGCCTGTTCCAGAACTGCCAGTATCCGACCAGATCATCGCCATCACGATCAATACGATCGCCGCAGCGGCTTCGCGACGCTGGTCTCGCAGTCGTCGCCACAGTGATCCGATTCGCGATTGCAGCCATGAGCGACCGGATGGCTGCAGAGTTGATTCCGTCGTAACAGTTCTCTCTTCCTTCGTGGCGCCTGATGCGGATTCGTCCTTAGACGCAGACACAAGCAATCCATCCGCCATCGGATTCTCTGATTCGCTGGTCGGCGTTACGACATGCTCGGTGGATCGCGTCTCGAGATTACCGCTTTGCATGGCAATTTCCTTCCTGAAAGGCTGAACGAAGCGGCAACACGCTGCGCGAAACGCCATTGATCCACTCAGCGTCGTTGCGAGACCCAAGGGGCCATTGGTCAAGAGAAATGCAGACGCTGATCGGTCGCAGCGGAAATTGCTGCTTCGAGGCCCCTCCGGCTTTCGATCACGCATATTGTGCCCAGTCGGTAGCATCGACAGGCGGATGCTCCGAACTTTACGTTTCTTCCGATTCTGCCGGTTGTTTTATCGCTGCCATGAATCAGAGAATTCGACTATGCTTTGGTCGGCGGTGCTCATGTCGTTTTTTTGACCGCCAGTTGTTCTGAATTCAGGAGTGTTTAATCGTGGCTAAGAATGTCTTCGGAGAGGATCTGCTCGTCTGTTCCGCAGATCCTCTGACAGGTTTTTTTCGAACCGGCAAATGTGAGACGTGCGGTGATGACCACGGAATGCATACTGTCTGTGCCGTGATGACAGCGGAATTCCTCAGGTTTTCAAAGAAGGCCGGCAACGATTTGTCAACGCCGCATCCGGAATATAGTTTTCCTGGCCTGCGACCTGGTGATCACTGGTGTCTGTGCCTGCCACGCTGGATCGAAGCACTCGAAGCTGGTTTCGCTCCGCAGCTGGCCCTGAAGGCAACTCATATTTCTGCCATCGAACACCTCTCAATGGATGTGCTGCTGAAGTATGCAGTTGATGCCGACGGCTACGTTTACGAACCGCCGTCTGAAGATGAGTAAACTCCGTCATCGAATCCTCGGCGGCGGATCAATCAGATATCTGGAGCACCGTGAACATGCGTCGTCCTCGCAGTGGTGGTGGCTGGAAAGCCATTGCATACAGTTTGAAGCTGGCTCATCGAGTTGGTTTCTGGAACATGTGGAAAGCGTTGCGATCCAAAAACACCTGCAAGACCTGTGCAGTTGGCATGGGTGGGCAATTGGGTGGCATGGTCAACGAAGGCGGGCATTTCCCGGAAGTCTGCAAGAAGTCGTTTCAGGCGATGGCCTCCGACATGCAAGGCGCGCTACGGGCGGGCGTGATCGAAAAACTGAGCCTCAACCAACTGCGTGCCATGACGTCCCGGCAATTGGAGATGTCCGGTCGCATCAGCGAACCGCTGTACCTTGCCAAAGGGGCGGCATCGTACAAAGTCACGACATGGGAGCATGCAATCTCGACGCTTGTTGAGCGCATGAAAGCGGCTGGTCCGGAACGCAGCTTTTTCTATGCCAGCGGGCGTGCGTCGAACGAAGCAGGATTCCTGTTTCAGCTGCTCGCGCGATTATTCGGCACAAACTACGTCAACAACTGTTCGTATTTTTGTCATCAGGCCAGCGGTGTCGGGTTGGGAATGGCGATCGGCACGGGAGCTGGTACGGTTCGCCTGGAAGACCTGCAACACACAGATTTGTATATCCTGATCGGAGCAAATCCGTCCTCAAATCATCCGCGCCTCATGCGATCATTGATGGAGATTCGTCGCAAGGGCGGAAGGATTATTGTCGTCAATCCTCTGAAAGAACTGGGGCTGGAGAATTTTCGAGTGCCCAGTGACGTTCGGAGCCTCCTCTTCGGGACTCAGATCGCAAGTCAGTACGTGCAGCCGCATATCGGCGGCGATCTCGCCCTGCTGACCGGCATCGCGAAAGACGTCATCGAACACTCCGGACACGACCGGAATTTTATCGAGAATCACACGGAAGGATTTACCGAGTTTCTGGAATCCGTGCAGGCGACCTCGTGGGATGCAATTGTCGCTCAAAGCGGTGTCGATCGTGAGACGATTCGCAGCATCGCGGAGCAGTACGTACAGGCAAAAAACGTCGTCTTCGCCTGGTGCATGGGGATCACGCATCATCTGCATGGAACGCGCAACGTGCATGCAATTGCCAATCTGGCCTTGCTGCGCGGCATGGTTGGGCGGGCTCATGCCGGATTGATGCCCATCCGCGGCCACAGCAACATTCAGGGCCTGGGTACTGTGGGTGTGACTCCCGCGCTGAAACAGAACATGCTGGAACGTTTTGAAAATAAAATGGGAATTAAGCCGCCGGCGTCACCGGGATTTGACACGATGGCCTGCATGGACGCGGCGCATGCAGGTTCGATGGACTTCGCGCTGTGCCTTGGCGGTAATCTGTACGGCAGCAATCCAAACGCCAGGCGGGCTTTCGATGCGATGCAGAAACTGAAGACAGTTGTCTATTTTTCAACCACGCTCAACACTGGCCACGCATGGGGCACCGGCGAAGAGACATTCATTCTGCCCGTGCTGCCGCGGGACGAAGAACAGCAAACCACAACTCAGGAATCCATGTTCAGTTACGTGCGGTTGAGCGACGGCGGTCCGACGCGGCACAGCAACGTGCGCAGTGAAGTCTCCATTCTTGCCGAAACAGGACGCAGGCTATTCCCAAATGATCATCGTCTTGACTGGTCGAAAATGGAAAGCCACGCGGCTGTTCGCGAACTGATGGCTGACCTGATTCCTGGCTATGAACAACTGAAAACTATCGACACCACGAAAAAAGAATTCCACGTCCCCGGTCGCGCCGTAGACGACTACAAGTTTCCGACAAAGTCCGGCAAAGCAAAGTTTCATCCGACCGAATTGCCTTCGTCGAAGCTGTCGGCCGGTCAACTGTGTTTGATGACTATGCGTTCCGAAGGGCAGTTCAACAGCGTGGTGTATGACGAAGAAGATCTCTACCGAGGCCAGGAACGCCGGGACGTAATTCTGATGAACGCCACGGATATCAATCGACTCGGTCTGCAACCGGAACAACGCGTGCAGATCAAGAGCGAAACCGGCGAAATGCGTTACATCCTCGTCCGCGAATTTGACATCCGCGCGGGGAATGTGGCGATGTATTATCCCGAATCCAATGTCCTCATCCCCAGCACCGTAGACCCGTTGTCAAAAACGCCGGGGTTCAAATCCATCGCCGTAACGATCACAGCCGAACCTGACGTTCATACTCCGCGCGGGTCTGGGTGAGGCTTGGAAAAGGGGTCAGGAACCAATAGCCAAATGGCCCGAAGGGTGCTGCGCACTATTGGTTCCTGAACCCTTTTCCAAGCCCCTCCGGTCAGTTGTTCTCCTTCAACCCCTCAAGATGCCCGAGGTTTTTCACGGGCTCAAAGATTGCCAGTACGTCTTTCAGGAGGATTTCATCCAGCGGCTCTGTCAGCCATCTGGCCCAGCTTCGGATATTTTCCGGGTTCGCGCTGCCCGCGACGGTGGTGGCGATGTCGGGATGAGCACACGAAAACTGCAGGGCAAGTTTTGCAATGTCGCTGCCGTGCCCGGAACAGTGGTCCGCCGCCCTGCGTGCCGCAACTTTCACAGATTCCGGTTCCTTCAGCCATGCGGGCAACGGGGCGTTCGTGAGTAACCTTGCGGAGAACGGCCCGGCATTCATCACACCGACGCCCTTCGCTTTCAAATATGGCACGCTCTCTTCGACGAATCGTGTGTTCTGCAGCGTGTACTGATTATAAGACAGGACGCAGTCCAGGTCCGCCTGGTCACAGATAAAGCGAAAGACCTTTTGCGGATATCCACTAATTCCGATAAATCGAACTTTCCCTGACTGCCGAATTTTTTTTAACGCCGGAATCGTCTCTTCCACAATCTGCTGCATCGGCACGAATTCAATGTCATGGCACAGGATGATGTCCAGGTGATCTGTGCCGAGTCGATGCAGACTGACGTCTACACTTTCAGCCACGCGTTTCGCGCTGAAATCGAAATGCTGAAGATCATAACGACCCAGCTTGGTACACAGTGTATAGCTGTCACGCGGGACGCCTCGGAGCGCAATACCGAGCAAGACCTCGCTCATGCCGCGCCCGTAGAATGGTGATGTGTCGATAAAATTCAACCCGCAGTCGAGTGCGACACGCACACTGTGCAGAGCTTCATCCAGCTGCACACTCCGAAACTCCTGCCCCAGCGACGAAGCACCAAAACTGAGGATAGGAAGTTGAAGGCCGGTTTTGCCGAGGTGACGAGTCTGCATCTGGAGTTGCCTGAGTAGCTTGACTCTCTGAGTAGCTTGACTCTCTGAGTCGAGTTGTGTTCTGCCAATTACACGGTCGCTTGAGCAAAGGGATCAAGCCAGTCAGCAGCGTAGTAATGCGATTCACGCGAGTTCATTCCTGCCACCTTCGGATTGGCCACAATATAACGCCGGAAAGCAGCCAACTCTTCCGTATCCCGAATGATTCTGTCGTAAGATTCGTATTGCCAGAATCGGGGTTTGGATACTTCAGTTTCGGACTCTGGCGGAGTCACATTTCCAGTCACAACATTGTGACTCTGACCAATTTTCCGTGACGTCCACTTCTTGATCGATCCCAGCAGGTCTTCCAGTTCAAAGCCGTCGAACGGCTGAATAATTACGTGGACATGATTTGCCATCAGCACAAAATCTCCAAGCCACAATCGGTCGCCATGAAAATGCTTCAGTGCGTCTGCCACTTCCGTTTGAACCTCATGGAAGCGCAAAACGCAACTTCCGTGGCACCGATCTAACTCTTCGTGCAGCATCTTTGCCTGCTGTTTTTCAAACGCTCGCCGAATGGTCCTGGGAATTCGCAAATAGCCAGCGGCAAAAATTTTCGGGTCTGCTTCTCGCTGCTTTGGTTCAAGGTTATGGGCGCGATACCATCTCTGTCGAATGTCAAGCCACTCAGCAAGGACGCGCTTCGGAATGGAATCTGCCTGGCGAAATGTTACAAAATAAGTCGCCCCTTGTTGCCTCCAATGCGGGAGATTACGGAGATACACTTTGACATCGCCGTTCGGATTAAACGGACGAAAAATGGGCGACATCTGCAGCGAAGCAGTTTCGGGGTTCATCAGCCGATTCTCCATAGCTTGACTCTCTGAGTTGAGCACTATAATTCGCAGTTGTAGATGCAATACTGAACAATTGTTGCACGTTGTTCGGCCCCTCGCTCGACTCGGAGAGTCAAGTTACACAAACAAGGGCTTCATGTGGCGATCGTAGATATTCTCTGTCACTTGCCTGGCCACAATCTCTTCATTCGCCTCAAGTAAATCGGTGTAGCGTTTTCCGGCTTTGGCTGCGATCTTGAAGGAGACATGAAGTAGTTGCCGCATGTTGGCGTTGAACTCGGGATGGCCGGGAATGTGTCGCAGCGCACTTGCGAGTTGCGGACCATTCCAGGCGTTGACCGTTGAAGCGTTCGGCAGCCTGCTGCGATCAATGTCAATCACACTGGCATACGGAGCACACAATTCATCGACATGTTCCAGAGCGTACGCATAAATCTCCTTCGCCAGTGCAAGTCCGTCGCCGCCGGCTTCTGCCAGGCCAATCAGTTCTTCCAGCCATGATGTGCCGGCCGTCTTGATGTGCAGGCCGGCTCCGGTTCTGACAAGAGCTTTGCGAATGATGGGGTATAAGCTGAACTTGTCGCTGCCGCTGTGGACGCTGAGTTTCAGATTACCAGGCAGGCCGTATTGCCTCACGGCATGAGCGATCACCGCGAGGTCATCGTTGAATTCCATTTCAAACTGCACCAGATCACCAACATAATCCACACCCTTGTTGAATCGGCCGGAAAATTTCGGAGCGATTGTCTGCAATCGGACTTTTTCGTCGGCCAGCAAGGCCAGGATGATCAGCAATTCCGAAGGCGTCTGCGGCATGTCCGTCTCATCCATCGAAACCTCAGCGATAATCCTGTCCTCCCCTTTTGCGGTGGCGATGTGGCGATAGATTTTTCCGGCATCCTGAACAGCCAGCAGGTATTTTGCAGCGACTCGTTCAGCCTCGGCAAGTGTCGTTGTGAAGGGCGCGGTAATGCCGCGGTTGTTGAGTACGCCGACGAGTTCCGGATGACGCTTCAGAAAAGCCTGGATGTCCGTGGCGGCAGCAGGTCTGCCGATGGAATCGGCGACGTCGATGGTGAAGAAATCCGAACACGTCATGAAGCGATCGACTGTTTTCAGGTTGATATGGTCGGCATCAATGTGCCAGCTTTGATTCCAGCCCATTTCCTTGACGGCCGCTTGTGCTGCGTCGAAGACGCTTTGTGGCTCTGAACCGATGAACGTGTGTTCGCGATTCGACTTGTTCCAGACGGGCGCGACGTGAATTCCTGCCTTTTCCAGTTTCTGGAACGCTGCCAACTGTGCCTTCGCCTGATGCGCAAAACGGTCACCGACCCCGAAGGAAAATCTTTCAAGTGTGAGCATGAATCCCGTGTTTCTTTGTTGCTAGCTGGACTATGAGTCTGTCCCGATACACAAAAAATCGTGAGCCGCAAGGCGCTAGCCGCGGGTAATTCGCCTGCAAAAACCGGCAGCTAGCGCCCATTGGCACTCGGTTTAACATAGTAGACCTCACTCTCCGAGTGAGGCAGGCCGCAAGACGCGGCGTTTGGCATCCGTCACTCAGAGAGTGACGGCTACATTAATCGCAAATCGAGTACCATTGGTTGAGCGCCTTGCCGCTCATGCCCCCTTTTCTTAAAGCCGCGAGCAGGCAGCATAACTGTTTTTGAGACACATGGAACAGTACGCGATCAAGAGTCCATTCACGAAACCTTGAATTATCACTAGAATCGGCGTGGCATACTGACGGCGAGCCAATCAAGGATCGATTTTCAGGATGAATTGCTGTGGACGTTTTCTCCCGCGGGCACGTCGCTTCAATGGTGCTCACGCCGCCGGCGCAGAGGTCAAAAGTTTTAATATGTCGAACAATCCAACAGGCTTAACAGAAATCACCAGCAACGTAATCGACTATCCCGCGCGCGATATGACCATCACAGTCGGTGCCGCATTGACGGTTGGACACTTGCGCGAAGTCCTGAAGCAGGAGAACCAGCAGCTTCCGATTGATATTGCGGAAGACGCAATGACAGTTGGCGATCTCGTCGCTTTCGATGTCTGCGGGCCTCGGCAGTATGGATATGGGACGCTGCGGGATTACGTGATTGGCGTTGAAGCCAGCGACGGAAATGGGCGCGTGTTTCACGCCGGTGGCCGGGTCGTCAAAAATGTCGCCGGTTACGATCTGTGCCGCATGCTGATTGGAGCGAAGGGACAGCTTGGTACACTGCGGCAATTGACGTTTAAACTCAAACCCATACCGGTGGAACAGTGTCTTTCGGTGGCCGCGTTTCGATCGCTGAGGGATCTTGATTCCGCACTCGAACGACTGAATCTGTCAGCGACGACGCCTCAGATTCTGGATGTGCTGAATCACCCGGCTGCGGAGAAATTGCTGCCCTTGATTGATGCCTCAATGGCGTCAGCGAAGCTGTCCGGGTTTGAGGCGTTTCTGGTGCTCGGCTTTGAAGGATCACGGAAGGCGTGCGAGTGGCAGACGAGAACCGTTGCGGAAGAACTCCACGGAACGGCGGCTTCCGTAACATCCGTCGGAAGACCTGAAGCGACAACGATCTATTGCCAGACAGCAACGCAGTTTTCGACAGGCGCTGCTGAGATACAAACAAGTTGGTCGGCAAAGGTCGTGACGTTGCCGTCGCGCGTGGCTGGAGCACTTCAGGTTTCCAGTGATTTTGGTTTGCCGACGTGTGGTCGGGCGGGAAATGGAATCCTTTTTATGAATGCTGATTCAGAAGTCGATGTCGGACAGGTTCGCGAAAAGCTTGTGCAACTGGCTAAAGGCAGTTCGGGGCATGTCGAAATCCGAGAACTCAATAAAACGTGGCGATACCCTGCGATGACGTCGCCCGTGGAGCGGTATTCAAGAATGCTGCATGAGTTGTTGGGGTAAATTCTGCGATTCTGCGTCGGCAGAATGTCTGATCGTTCGACAAAGATTGGTGGTCGCAAGCTTTGTTTGATAAGGTTTGAAATGCGTCGTCGTGCGGCGTTGATTTCGATGGCAATGGTGGCGGCAACCGGGATGATCCTTCGATTGTGGCCAATTGACGCACACAGCTTTTGGCTGGATGAGGCATATTCCTGGACAATGGCGACGAAGTTCTCGTTCAGCGAAATTGTTCGGCGGACGGCGAATGATTTTCATCCGCCGTTGTATTTCATGATTTTGAAGTGCTGGATTGTGATCTTTGGCGAATCCGAAATTGCTCAGCGATTGCTTTCGGTGACGTGCGACGTGCTCACAATTTTGACGCTGCCTGGATTCTGTCGCGCGGCATTCGCTGAGACGCACGACGCGGCGAAAAATCGTGCGTGTCGAACGATCGGTGTTCTTGCGGCGGCACTTTATGCGGTCAACGGCATTCATATTCACTGGTCCATTGAAACTCGCATGTATTCGATGGCCACACTGCTTTCCGTGGTCTCAAGCTGGTTGCTATTGCGGGGCATACAGAGTGCCGCTCACTTCAGTGTCGTTGGTGGATCGGGTACGCGATCGCTGCGACGGCATTGTTGTACACTCACAATTATGGTGTGTTCACGGTGTTTGGTCAGGCGTGTTTCCTGGCCGTCGTATTTGTTCGCAGACTTCTTGCTGGTCGTTCGATCAAAGGCGAAGCGGTCACAGTAAAGACGGAGTTATCGCCAATTCCCGCGATCACGGCTGTCGTCGTGAGTGGATTCGTATTTCTGCCATGGCTGTCCGTGCTGTTGTCTCAAACTGAGCAGGCTCGGGACGACTACTGGATTCCCAGGATGAACTGGTGGACCATCCGGAAAACCTGACTGGACCTGCTCGTGCATGAGAACATGCCCGTGGATCCGCGAAATTCCGCCGCGGCCTTGACCGTCGCGGTGATTTCCGTGCTTGTGCTGGGCTGCTACGCATGGAAAGCGAGAAATCGCGGAGCAATGCTCGTGCTGTTCATGATCGGCTCGCCGATCGTGTGTTCAGCCGTGGTCTCGCTTGTTTCACTGCCGATCATTACGTCCCGGCACTATCTGACGGCGTGCGCGTATTTCTTTTGTGCGGTGGCGTATGTCGTGATGACCGTCCTCCCGAAGGAACTTTCGAAGGCAGTGGCGGCGTTATTGATTGTCAACATGCTGTACCTGCATGTCTGCTATCGCGAAGAACTGAGGATTTCGGAAGACTGTGGCGTCCGGGCGGCTGTTCGTCACCTGGTCGAACATGTTCAGGAAGGTGATTCGATTGCCGTGGCCGATCACGCGATGTTGTTGAGCACACGCTACTACATGTCGCGGTTCCTGTCTGTTGAGGATGCAACGCACGTACCCGTACCGAAACTGTTTCGATCCGTGCCGCTGATCGCCTGGCTTGGGTCTGCGTTGATTGACGACAGCGATCGAATCTCGGCACAAGAATTGGTACGCAATGCTCCAAAACGACTTTGGGTGATCGGCGATGCGGGTGATTCTCTGGCTGGCTGGGAGGAACTGCCGCAACAGGACTGGACACAACAGTCGGCCGTTACGTTCCTGGGAAACTACTATTTTGAACGTGCGATCCGAGTCTGGCAGTTCATGCCAAAAGTGCCCGGCGAGCGGGGGACGTCAGTCCCCTGATTTGCGATTCCTCGATTCGACTGATTTACGATTCCATTCCTCGACACAAGTCGCTGTTGCTTATTCCTTGGACGGAAAACAAACCTCACGGCGGAGCGTGAGGAGCACAATACGGTTGCGGCGGACGCCCGCGCCAGTTTTCGCGAGCCGCGGAATTCATCACTCAGAGAGTGATGTCTACTTTGTTGACATTCTTTTCAAAAACATTTTCGCAGTGTCTTGACATTCAAGAATTCGTTGCACTCCATGCAGACACTGTCAGTCGCTCGTGGCCCAGTACATTCGTTTCTGTGGAAGCCGCCGATGCTCGACAATCTTTCGATTTCGTAACCCAAGCTCCCAAGCTCCCAAGCTCCCAAGCTCGGATGGCGATCGCGAATTCCTTGGTATCGCCAGCGTGTTGTCCGCGTCGGGGTTTGACGACTCCATCGCGACACCTTCAATTGGCAAAACGGCCAGTGATGCTTCCACTCATGAAGTCGATGCGGGCGTGATTTTCAGTGATCGCTCGCTGGGTTTCTGTATGCCGCTCCGCCGTTTCGGGCTTGCCGGTTCGAACGACATTAAATCAATCGTCTCCTCATGTGAGTGCGTAAAGCCTTCATTGGTACAGTGCTCCGACAGTCTGACCACAACTGACGATTGCGCCGCGATGACATCCTGTTCGAGTTCATTCGTGCCGAATTACTCCCTGTATATCAGTGTATAGGGTGTAATCCCTGTGAGGCTTGGAATCATGGGGCTGTATTGAGATGTTCGAGGATGTTTTTTCCGTAAGGTCTCAATTTGCCTGGATAGGCGGTTTCTAGACACGCGACGTAGGTTGCCGACCAACTCTTGCTCAGCAGGATCGTACGGAGCGTCAGAATCATCTTTGCTCCGTCGTGACTCCAGCGCATTCCCGAGTTCTTCAG
>Ga0105046_10007879_pt1 | contig 16740 bp, 16 predicted proteins | sample MAT03_FD_78385 | JGI IMG/M metagenome (GOLD analysis project Ga0105046, IMG submission 78385) | Freshwater microbial communities from Lake Fryxell liftoff mats and glacier meltwater in Antarctica - MAT-03 (megahit assembly) | ecosystem: Environmental > Aquatic > Freshwater > Ice > Liftoff...
AGAAGAACAATTTGAATTGATGTTGGGTGAATAAAGTTATTTCCTTTCTACGAAAATATTCCTGGTAACTTTGGGCAAACAAATAGATTAGAAGTTCTTTAAGGCAACGCAAACACTACTTTAATAGCTTCCTCTATGGCTCGCATGGTCTCAGGATCAACCTCGCCAATCTTCTTTCCAATCCTTGTCCTGTCTAAAGCACGACATTGGTTAAGCATGATCTTAGCCGTTTTTGCATTTAGAGTGATTTCTACTTCGAAGGGATAAACACGCTTGACCTTGCTTGTAATAGGAGCGATCATTACGACATTGGAAGTTTCATTTCCGACATCATTCGATATAACCAATCCAGGTCGCACTTTTTGAGTTTCACTTCCACGAGCTGGTTCTAAATCGACCCAGTATATTTCCCCTCTTTTTGGGAAATCTTTACCACTCATCAGCACCATCCGCTAAGGTGCCTTGCCATTCTGCTGTCGTTTCAATTTGTCCTTCATCCTCATTGGCCATTAAATAGGCTTGACGTAGATTGTCTTTTGTAGCTTCTAATTCCTTACGAATAGCATCGGCTACAAAACGGCTCATTTCTCGTCTTTTTACATAAGTATGGAGTTCTTTCGAAACCTCTAAAGGCAAGGAAAAGGTTTGATTGACTGTTTTTTGAGGTTGCTTTTTCATAACTTCAGTATACCAAATTATTATTAATTATGGAATATTAATTAATATTTCCACACCAACGATCTCAATCGTGAATGAAAACCAGTTATCTATTTAGCCTTACCTCATTTTCACGGAGGAGGAAGCGAGCATCTCTTTGAAGATGATCTACAAGTGTATCGTTCGGAAGCAAGCCCCTCAAATATGACTAAGTTGATTTTTCATTCACGAGCTGTAAAAATCAATTTTTTTGTTATGAATTAAGATACAGTAATTTATTAAAATTAATTAAAAATTCAATTTTTTTATTAAAAAATATTGTTGAAAATCAATCTAAGTGGCATGAATTGAAAATAAAATATTATAAGATGGGAGAGTGGTATGCGAAAAGTTTTTTCAAAATCAGCTTTGTATAAATTGTTTGGAATTGGTTTATGTCTGCTGCTGCCCGTTTCTTGTAATACAGCCCCTACACCGAAAGCACCTGGTATTAATAAAGCCAATGCTGTTGTGAATCCCACCGAAGGCTTTAAAACGTGGGGAAATATCACTTTCACGGAAACTCCCGATGGGGTGCAAATTGTAGCTAATGTCCAAGGATTGCCTCCTGGAGGGCAGCATGGCATCCATATTCACGAATTTGGTGACTGCAGTGCCGCCGATGCATCTTCGGCAGGTCAACACTTCAATCCGAAAAACAAAAAACACGGAGCTCCTATTGACACAGACAGACATGCAGGCGATTTGGGAAATTTAGAAGCGGATGAAAAAGGAAAAGCCACTTATGAACGTCTGGACAAAACGATTACTCTGAACGGTCCTGATAGCATTTTAGGAAAATCTGTAGTTATTCATGAAAATGAAGATGACTTCAAAAGTCAGCCAGCGGGCAATGCAGGCAAACGTGTTGCCTGTGGTTTAATTTTACCTGTTGAAGAATAGGTTAGACGGTATAACTCATCGAAAATGAAGGGTTTTCAGCTAAAAATTGCCGAATCCCTTCATTTCTTAAGACACATGCCGGACATTTCTGGCAGCCTTGATGAGGAATTCCTTCATAACAGGTGATTGATTCTTCCAGCAAGTACTCCAAGACCCCCAATTCAAGAGCTAATTCCATTGTTTCTTTTTTACTCATCGCCACTAACGGGGTTTCGATAGTGAAATTTTCATTATCAAAGTCGAGGCGTAAGATCTTTTGCATTAAATCCATATAGGCACGGGAGCAGTCACGATATCCTGAGTGGCTGCCTTCGACGTTTATGATCCCCATATAAATACATTGGGCACCCAGTTCCTGAGCATGAATGCCTCCAAGTCGAGCCATTAAACCATTTCTTCCCATTACCAAAGTATTAGGCGGGGAGCCTTTCACATGGGTAATTTCGATCGACTTGTGGGTCAACGCATTGGTCGTAATCTGTTTTAAACAGGAGATAGCCAAAATCACATGATCTACGCCCCATGCTTGACAGATTTTTTTGGCTTGTTCAAGTTCGGAGGAATGCCTTTGCTCATAGGTAAAGGATAAGCTTAAAACATTTTCAACAGAAAATTTTTTAATGGCCAGAGCTAGACAAATACTGGAATCCATGCCCCCGGAATGAATGACAATGGCTTGTTTTTTAAGAGTATTGGCTGACATGATCCTCTACAGATAAAAATTAAAAAAGAGTGTTAAAGCAAATGTAATTCCAACAGGTATTTTGACGCTTTTCCAGCCATACAGTTGATGCATGATATTGCAGATTGTAAGAACAATAATGGCAGGATAACATATCGAAACAATTGGGTGGATAATTGACATGAGTTGTTTAAAGCCTAGATTGGCAAAAAAAGTTGTGCAGATCATAATTAAAGTGATAGCTAATGGGTAAGAGATCTGCAATTCTCCAAATTCTTTTTGCAAAACATCAGCAAAAGTCACCGCTAAGCTGATGACAGTTGTCAAGCAGGCTAGAGCTACTGCTAAGTTGGCAATGCCACCTTGAAGAGGGCCAAGCAGGTGAAATGAGAGGGTCGTTAAAAGAGATTCAGGGGGAATATCGGTGATAACGGGATTATGCAAAGCGGCGGTTAAGCTTAAGCCTACGTAAATAATCCCTAAAAATACCCCACCAATGCAACCTGCAGCAATAGTGATTCTTTTGACTTCACTCGGTATCGCTTTTTGGTTGAGCTGTTCTTGCAGCAATTTATAAATCGTGAAAGCGAAAAAAATTGAAGCAATTAGATCCATTGTATCATATCCCACCAAAAGACCATTGCCAAAAGCTTCAGAAGAGCTCAAGGATGATGGATTGAGGCTTCCTTGATCTGAGGAAACCCCTTGATAGATGATGAGCGCTAAAGAGAGTAGCAAGAGTGGACTTAACCAATATCCAAGGAGTGAAAGTACAGCATCTCTTTTAACCATGCAGGCGAGAGCGGCAATCCCAAATAGAATACTAAAGTTAAAAAGGGAGAGGTTGGGGAAATACGCATTTACGCTAGCATAGGTGAGTACTAAACAGCGTGGCATTACAGCAAAAGGGCCTAATAAGCCGGCGCATACTAGCATCAAGATATATCCAGGCAATTTTCCAGTGCGTGAAAAAAAGACTTTATAGTCTCCTTTATACAAAATTGTGCCAAATAACCCCAATAGAGGTCCGCCAATTGATGTTAAGAGTAGTCCGGGCAATGCGGCAAAAATTTGATCACCGGAGAGTTGCCCTAAAACGAGAGGAAAAACCACATTTCCTGCTCCAAAGAACATTGAAAATATCGCCAAACCTGTCATCCAAGTTATTCGGCTGAAAAGGGTGTTCATGGAAGATCCTATAATAAAGATCGATTAAAAAAAATCCCACAGATAAGTCTAGAGGGTGATTGCTCTTTAAGTATGTCATTAAAAAAATAGATAGGGAAGGGGTGTCATTGTGCCCTAAGGCACGATTACGTTAAAAACGTTAGAAACACCAACGTAGAAATGTGAGGATTTTATTAAAAAGTCGTACATATATAAATTATCAATTGTGATTCGATCTTTGGCTAGATTAACAAATTGCAAAAATTTTTGCAAAATAATTCCAATAATAGCCTTTCTTCTTTTTTTCGATTTTGCTAGGGTTTAGTTAGAGTGAAAAATTAAAAGCAGCGGGATAGGAACACGATGTTAAAATGGGTTGAGGGATTACTTGATCGCCTTTTTGCTGTGGCAGGCGCCCTTATTTTTTCTCAAATCCCCCTATTCATCCAACAATACTCGCAAAGATTGGCTGGCCATGTAGCTGAATTAAGATTACAAGTTGCGCAGTTAATGGATGCAGCATCTTTTTCTGGAAAAACTCTCGAGCAATTAATTGCCAAATTTTTGACAAGCGGGGATCCTGATTTTGCCCGGCAAGGGGAAATGATGCAGCAGACCATTTGGCGGTATGATCATCTCAATTCAGCGCTACAGCACCTCGAAACGAGCTCTCCATTATCCCGTTTTTTTGTGTTTCTTCATCAATTAGACTGGAAAATTGCTCAAGGAACACTTGATTCTTATACATTTGGAGTTGTTTTTAATTGGGAAGGAGGGGTTTACCTATTAATTGGAGTTTTAAGCGGTATTTTGGTTTACCGCTTTCTTCGATTAAATCTTCATCTCTTAACCAATTTATTTCATACAATTAAGCGTTCGATACTTACAACACTAAAAATTAATTAAATTTTATCCTGAAGATTCTCAAATTTCTAGAGGTGACGATGAAGGTCGCCTAAGGCGCTGGAATCGTTATTATCGTCGTCTTGGACAGATTTAACCGTTGTGGCAGCGGTATCATCATCAGAATCAGAAAGCGGCGTGATCCCAAGATCATTTGCAAGCTGAATATCTGCAGCATTTTTGGATGCGCTTGAAGCTGAAGAAGTTACAGAAGCCGGAGAATTTTGATTTTGATCCATGCCATTTAAAGATGCAATTTGTGCTTCTAGAACAGGATTAAAGAGGGGATTATTATAATAATCATCATTTGTTAAATCATAATCATTATTATTAACCTAAAACCTCCTACAATTAAAGATCTATTTTTATAACAGATCATTTTTGATTAATTTTCAATCCTCAAGTTGACTCTGAACTTGATATAGAAGGAATGTAGCCAGTGTTTTGGCATCTTGAATAGTCCCATCTTTTATCCATTTCATTATTTGATTCCATTGAATAATTTCGACTTGAATTTCTTCGGTGTCTTCTAACTGTTGCCCGCTAAAAGTTAGGTTGCGAGCTGCAAAAGCAAACATTTTTTCATCGCAAATTCCTGGGCTGGTATAGAAAGAAGATAATAAAGAGATTTCAGTGGCTTTGTACCCAGTTTCTTCAAGAAGTTCTCGTTCTGCGGCTAGCTGTGGATCTTCTTGCTGTTCGAGTGTACCAGCTGGTAGCTCCCATAATGTTTTCCCTACCACAATTCTTTCATTTTTAATCATCAAGATATGGTCTGCGCCAAGAATAGGCAAAATAACGACTGCTCCGGGGTGGATAATTGCTTCTTTCTTTACTTTCTTGCCGCTTTTGCTCTGGATAGTCGTTTCATAGACAGAAAAGCGTTTTCCTTGATAGATTTGTTGACTGTGAGGAAGCTTTTCAAAGGGATGAGAGGGGAGTTCCATAGTTTGAAGCCTTGGGTAAATTCCTAAAAAAGAAAGTTTACTTGGCAGCTTTTCAAAAATCAAACAATTACTGACTAGCCCCTATTAAAATGATCTGAAAGGTAGTCAGTAATTTTAACAACTTGAGTTAGCTTTTTAAACGACTAAGATTTAATTTTGCAATCATTTGTAAAAATTCTTCTCTAAATTTCCCCCCGAAACTATCTAAGAAACTTAAATCAGGAGTTTCTTGATTAATCTTAGCAGCAATTGTATACCGGATCATCGCATGCTGCCACATGGCAATTTTTGGGCATTCGTTAAGAATTAGATCTTGTTCTGGTCGGCTTTGTACATAAGAAGCGGCCTGGTCGGCTGTCATGGAAGTTTTGCTTAAATTGACAATCTTGCAATTTGCTGGTAGCCGAAGTTTTCCCCAATCAAGATTTGCTCCGGCTAAATTAAGATATTTAATATTATGGAGTTTGCTAAAAAAAATATTTAATTCTTCAACCGTATAATTAGTGTTACTTAAATTAATAGAAGTTAATTTTTGTAATTTTTCATCAGACAATTCTAGCAAATTAACAGAAGTTGAATCCAACTGTTTTTCTATTTCATTTAACAGATTATGCGCACGTGATTTTAAAGCATCAAAAGAGTAGCTGTCAGTTTTAAAGGGAGAAATAAGAAAAATAGTATAAAAACCGTTACTATGTTGAATACTTTCAATTCTTTGGAAGGAGGATTGACACGATTTAATATCAATAATTTTTTTTTCGATCAAGTCTATAGGGGGATTTAGCCTTTCTTGATGTTTTAATAAACACTCTAATTTTTTAATTAAAAAGCGTAAATTAAAGCTTTTTGCCGAGTCTTTTTGACTCAAAGGAATGTTAATAGGTGTTTGCCCTTGAGCTGATAATGCTTGCATAATTTTCTCCTTATTAATTTTGAAACTATAAATTTTGTTAGTTTAAAAAACAATTAAAATGTGATTTTATTAATAATTGTTAATGTGATATTTTTATATCTCAATAAAAAAAGTTATAATAAAGAAGGTTTTTTATGAATAAAGCAATGATACTAATATTAGCAACTAACCTATGCATTTCATCTTTTGGCTACGCGGCCACTGAAGGAGAACGATTTCTTCAATCTGAAGAAGCTGTAAAACAGGCAACTTACGGTCACATAGATGCTAGGGCCCTAAAGGCTTTGATTGAAGCTGAGATTCCCTTTGTTTTATTAGACGGACGAGGAGATAAATGGCATGATGCTAGTGTGATTCCCGGTGCCAAACTTGCGTCTTATGAATATGCTCCAGAGGAACTCGAGAACTTAATTCCCAATAGAGATGCCTTAGTGGTGGTTTATTGCTACTCTTTTACATGCCCTCTATCAGGTAGACTTGCTGACCTGCTCGTTGGATTAGGATACAAAAATGTAATGGAATATCCAGCGGGTTTAAGAGAATGGAGAGATGTCGCTAATTATCCTGTAGAGACAATCGAACCTAGTGATTATTTAGAGTAATCAAAAAAAATCTTCTCAAAAAGGGCATTTTTCATCAGAGAAATGCCCTTTTTGATTCATTCTTTAACTTAATAGAAAAATAATTATTAAATAGTTTATTATATTATTATCGACTTAATTTATTTCTAACTAGTTTTAGCGAGGAATTATGACAGTTATAGGTGATTATGATAAAAATCGACTGAAGTTTGATACTTTTAAAAACAATTCCGAAGATAAAGGGATTAATAAGCATAGCTCGATTTCAAAACTTTTTCATTCAACGTTTAAGTTTGATTTTATCGATCACAATGGGAAAAAGCGAAGCACGTTTTTAAACCGAAAAAGTGCCATTAAATGGCTAAAGTTAAACGGAGTGCAGGTAAACCCCAAAACGAGTAATGCAGGTCTTCGACAAAAAATAGTGGATCTTGTGGCCAGTCATCAGATCTCGGTAAAAACCTCCTCACAAGCACTGCCAAAAAAAGATGTTTTACCAAAATCAACTGATATCAGATCGAATCAAGAAAAACTCCTTAGACAATTAGGATTTTCGGACGGTGATACCTCAATAAATTACAGGGGGGTTCAGTGCGAATTTCGAAGCTCTATGAATTCTCATGAAATCATCATTCATGCAAGAGACAGTAATGAAACCTATTCACCTTCAAAAGAAAATACAACAGGAAGCAAATTCAAGCTCTATCTTGATGAAAATCAAGTCTATTTAAAAGAAATATCAGGTCCAGATGAACTCACCGTAGATGTCTTTCCTCTTTCAGGACTAACGCTCAAGGAAATTGCGCAAAAAGTCGCAACGCGCAATGGATTGTCTTTCTACACCCTTGCCAACCATCTAGGTATTAAACCTGGAGAAATAACTGTAGAAACGCGAGGCAAAGCTGAATATTCTTTTAAGGTGATTGAAGGTTCAATGGATGCTGTGGCTGTGGACTACGAAGAAGGGGGGATCAAGCGTTCATTTCGTTTAGATGTGGATGAAAATGAAAAAGTCCAAATTAAGACTTTAGATGCTAGGAAAGGGATTGAGATGCAGGGTACAATCCATTTAGCAAGTTCTTCTACAAGCGCAGTCATCGACACCTTAATAAAACCTTTACTCCTTCCTGAAAGCTCGAATAAAGAGATTCTTTGGAAAAAAATCGTGTGTACAGGTGCACCTGGATGGGAAGGGGTCGTCTTGGGAAAATTTGAAGATGTTGATTGTATCATTAAACCTTCTAAATCTTCCGATGCTATCGTTTTTTATTTTAATTTCCCTTTTCCAGACAAGGTCAAGTTGTATTTAGATGGCAATAATGTGTATCTAAAACAAGTGGGAGAGGGTGGCGAAACCACTATCGATACTTTTCTCTTAAAAGATTTTACTCCAAACGAGGTGATCAAATCAGTGATCAAATATCACTTGATCACATTTAATCCACCCAAGCCGGATAACGTTTCCTTTCTACCTCAAAATCGCCCTAAAACTATTGTGCATCGCATGCTTGGATCTGTCTATTGGAAAAAGAAGGACTATCAAGTTAAAGCGAAAGAAATGGGCTTGTATCCGTTAAATAAAAAACTTAAGGAATTTCCTCCAGAAAAAGTTCAAGCATTTTTTGACTGCTTTCTAGTGCAAAAGGCATTAGGGGATAACCCTGATCTAACAATTGAAACGTTAATCCAAAATGTTAAGAAGTCAAAGAAGGAAGGGATGTTGCCGGTGTTGTCATTTGCAGGAATGAAGCAAGTCGTTACTGAATTTATTAATTCTGACAAAGCAAACACCGAAGACAAAAAAATGTTCGAATTATTTCAAAGTCGTATTCAAGAGCAGTTTGATTTCTATTTTCTCAATACACCAAAATTGGAAAATTCTATAAACCACACCCCAGATAAAACAGAAGCTATAGGCTTAAAGTTAGCTGAGCATCTTCTAAACAAGGTTGATAATCCCAAATATAAAGAAATTGGATTATTTGTCAAAGGGGGTTGGCATAGTGATGGATCTCCTGGAGCTGGAGGGCACCATGTTAATGTTGAAGTCAAAAAGGAAGGGGACAAATACATTTTCTATGTTGCTAACGCAGGGGCAGGGGTGAGATTCCATCGAAAGATTTATTATAGTGAAGATGGAGTTCTCACCAAAGACTTTGATCATGGCTTTCCAATCAAGGCTTTCGAAATAGATGAAAAAGGAGCCCAAGAGATCTTAAAAAGCATATTGATTTTTGAAGCAACTCCTCAGCCAAAAGATGCTTCAACACGTTTTTATCAAATTTTTGATCAAGCTGTCATTGTTGAAGATTATGCCATTCCATCAAAAGGTTTACAATCTATAGGTAACTGTGGAGTCAGAAACCAGCAAGAATGTCTTTTTTATATTTGTCAACGCTTAGGAAAAGTTGGTACAGCTAACCGCTTTTTGGAATCTCTTGATCATTTTCTTCTAAATGCTGCCAAGCATTATCCTGCACTAAAAGAAGATCTAGAAGCAAAAGGGGGAAAACTACCGATCCGACCGCTCATAAAAGGAGAAACAGGGCTTATCTTACAAGAATCGGGGCCACGTCCCCATCGCTATGTGTTTCCAAGTACTAAAAGACATAAAACAAACTTTTTTATTGGAGCCATAGGAAACCGGGTTCCATCAACAAAAAGCACAAAACAACCTCTGATTATTCGGGATGCTGAAGGTAAGTATTACATCAAACTAAATAAAAACACCCCTGATATAGACCAGATTTTTTTAAAAAGAAAAAATAAAACCATAAAAAAATCTGAAGAAATAATCGAATTAGAAAAAGGAGATATTATTGTATTTAATAATAATAGCCCTGAGTTAGTGGTTTTATAAACCGAAGCTTGGATTGGAATAACAGATGATTTAAGGAATGATAGCCATCGACTTACTAATTATTTTACTTGCCAACCGAATTTAGATGGGTTAACACTTAGCCCTTTTCACTTTATGCTTAAAGTAGTTCGGATTAGGAATGGCCTAATGCAAATTCTTTCAAATTCTTCCAGTGACGGTTAATTGTGAGTGTCAATTTTACCATGCCCCCTCGCCCGCGACTTGTCTTGGGGGTATGGTAAAATTGATGCGAACAATCCAAAAGGGCAAAAACACCGAAAAAAAACTGATAAGAGAAGAAGATCTCAGATTTTACAGAAAAATTGTTGCACAATCGAATTAAAATTCTACAACCGGCCTTTTCTATCAGCCCTAGTGGCTCTCTGATTTATGAAAAGTTGCAGTATCCATAATAACAACTTGCCCAGCCTTAAGTTCAGGAATCAGAAAATCTTTTAACCACAAATCAAACAGCTTGGTATCACATGTTCCTTTGTAACAAAAGGGAGCTAAAATACGAGATTCTATTGATAAGCTAGTAGTAGTGTCAGATCATCCCATATCTCGGAAGAGGTAGGATTCGAACCCACGTCACCATTGCTGGTGAATCTGTTTTCGAGAAATATGATCATCCCAACGTGATCCTAAATTCTTTACAGAAAAACTCACTTCGTGTTTCCTATCATTCATTAGAAAGCTAGAGCATTTTAAGCAAAAAAGACTTATGCTTCTCAAAAAATTGAGGAAAATTAAATGACTTTATTACCTATGGCAAAAATTCTCATCGTCTTTGGAGCTTTTTTTGCGTTCAGTGCTGTAGCTTTTGGATCTTTTGGAGCCCATTTCTTGAAAAACCGTCTTTCGCAAGAAAGTTTAGCTATCTTCGAAATTGGGATTCGTTATCAAATGTACCATGCTTTGGCCCTAGTTATTTTGGGGTGTCTTTATCTTTTGCATCCACAGCTATGGTTTGTATGGGCAGGTGGATGCATTGGGGTGGGAACGCTTATTTTTTCAGGAAGTTTGTATGCCCTAGCCTGCACTGGAATTAAAACGTTTGGAGCTATCACACCTATTGGAGGAGTCGCTTTTCTTATTGGTTGGCTCTTAGTCATTGTGGGAGCATTGAAAAGTTCATGAAAGAGATCATTCTAAAACCTGGTAAAGAGAAAGCGTTACTCAACCATCACCACTGGATTTTTTCTGGTGCGATTGCTTCGAGTCCTTCCTATGAAAATGGTGAGGTGCTTGCAGTCCGTAGTTTTAAGCAAACTCTTCTAGGTCATGCTTACTTTAATAAAAAATCTTCTATTATCGGACGCATGATTTCTTTTGGAGATGCGCTGCCTGAAGAGGCGATTCGACGAAGTTTAGAAAATGCTTTTCGGCTACGTTCTGAATGGTTTAAAAATAAGGAAACAACAGCCTATCGCTTAGTGAATGGAGAGGGGGATCAACTTCCAGGATTAGTGGTGGATTTGTATGCCGATGTGCTTGTAATCCAAATTGCTACTTTAGGCATGGAAAAACTTAAACCATTAATCATTGAAGAGTTAAAACGCTTGGTTAATCCCAAAACTATTTATGAGAAATCGCTGCTGCCTTCACGGAAAGAGGAGGGGCTCGAACCTTTTCAAGGTTTACTAGAGGGTGATTCTTTACATGAAATTGCTATCCTAGAAAATGGTCTAAAATTTAGTGTTGCGCCTGAGCACGGGCAAAAAACAGGCTTTTTTCTCGATCATCGTGAAATGAGGCAGCAAATTCGTCTATTATCCGCAGGAAAACGGGTATTGAATTGCTTTAGCTATACCGGAGGTTTCTCTATTTATGCGGCAGTGGGCGGAGCCATAAGCGTCGATTCAGTAGACATCTCTGACAAAGCTATTGAAGAGGCCAAAATCAACATGGGTCTAAATTCGAAAGCTGCTTGTAAATGTAAATTTTATTGTGAAGATGTTTTTGATTTCTTACGTCGCTCTGCACTGGACTACGACATCCTCATATTAGATCCGCCAGCTTTTGCAAAAAAGAAACACGATCAAGTTGCTGCTTGCAGGGCCTATAAAGATATTAATCGCATTGCGATGCAAAAGATGCCCAAAGGATCTTTATTGCTCACGAGTTCATGCTCTTACCATGTTGATGAAGAATTATTTCAAAAGGTTATTTTTCAAGCTTGTGAAGAGGCTAAACGGAGTGCACGCATTATAGGGCGTCATCAACTTGCGCCTGATCATCCGATCAATTTAGCGCATCCGGAAGGGGATTATTTAAAGAGCTTACTGTTATACATTAGTTAATCTTTTATCACAGAGAGTAGATAGCCTCTTGATTATTTGAATTGAGGGGTGAATGTATTTTTTGGTTGAACAAAATTTCGAGCCAGTCAAAAGTCTTTTGATGAAAAAGCGCGAGGGCTCCTGCGGAACAGTGTTCGCCAGCCCCTTCAGCATTGGCAAACAAGATATAATCCTTTGGGCATGTTAATTTCTGAAAAAATTCCTTTGCTTGCCCAGTACTGAATTGTTCGTTTTCAGCATCTAGGACCAAAGTAGGGCAAGAAATATTTTCCGTGATCCCTTCTAAAGTATAATGCTGCCATTGACGCAGTAATTCGACGGGTGAATGAATTCCATGAACCCACATTTTCGCTTTGAACTTCAGAGCCATCATTGGATTTGTTAGCACCTGCATCACAAATTTATCCAAAGTTCCATTTTCATCTTTTTGTAGCAATGAAGTGACTTCTGGAAAGCTTTTTTTAATGCTATCAAGGGCATCGAACTGACCTGGATGTGTAATCAGCGCCGCTAGGCGATGTTCGAAAGCTGCTGCACGGGCGGTTAATAATCCTCCCCAGCTCAAGCCGGCTAGTATGATACCGTCAGAGTTGACTTCTGGAAGTGTCAAAAGGAAATCGACGACTGGTGTAATGACATTTTCCCAGTCAGGGCGCATGTAGAGTTGGTGATTAATTAAAGTTTCACCTTGCCCTGGGCCATCAAAACAAAGGACATGATAACCTCGTTTTAAGGCTGCTCCAGCGAGGGCTAAATAGCTTTCTTGGTGGGTACTATCGTAGCCGCTGTTGATAATGAGCGTGGGACGTTTTGCATCTGAGGCATCAACTTGGTAAAAATATCCCGGTAGGAAAGTGCCTTCGTAAGGAATGCGAACAGGTTTGACAGGATGAGGGAAAAGCTCGGCAGCTTTAGAAAAAGTTTGCACGTGGAGTTGATAGGCATGGATTAAACGTTCATCTAGGGGTAGGCCGCTAAGAAAAAAATAAGCTGTACGGTAGTAATTTGAGGCCCTTAGATAAGCTTGACGCGAGCTAATCAAGTTGCCTGCTGTTTTTGAAATTTCGGCATTTTCTTCCATGCGCTTGGCAGTAGCCATCCAATTATCGTACCAGCTATTCCATTGATCTTCTTTAATTTTTTCTGCTGTAGATAAACATTCGCCGATGTCGGCTCCTTCAGCAGCGGTGTAGGAGATTGTTCGTAGTAATTGTGCGTCTAACTGGGGTAGATCAAAAAATAGTCTCATGTCCATTCCTTTTGTATGCGGTAACACAGATGAATGCAATCATCAAACTGTTGGGTGTTCTGTAAAATTAATTGAGGAGCTTCATTAAGGGTTGAGGGGGAAAAGTGCTTAAAAAGTGGAATTCCTTGATCTCCCAAAATGCGCGGTCCTACGTAGAGATGAAGCAATTGAATCAGATTTTTTTTCATTAAACTTCCTAATAAGGTCGCGCCGCCTTCAACAAGAACTTGAAGAATTCCTTTTTTTCCTAGTGTCTCCATTAATGCATTAATGTCAATTCCTTCCTCTGTTTCTGGAGCCACAAGAAACTCGATACCAGCCCTTTGCCAGGCTTCGCGGGCTTCTGTTGAAGCCGCAGCCGTGGTTATTACAAGAGTAGGGGCTAGACTTTGATCAAAAAGTGGATCAGAAAGTTTTAAAACACCTTTTCGATCTAATACAACGCGCAAAGGAGGTTTAGGAGGTAAGTTTGAAGTCGATCTAACCGTCAGCTGGGGGTGGTCGTACTGGGCAGTTTTAGTACCTACAACAATAGCTTGCGATTCAGCGCGCAGCCGATGGGCATCTTTTCGGGCGTGTTCATTTGTAATCCATTTAGAGGTATAGTCCTGGGCAGCTGTACGTCCATCAACACTGATAGCTGCTTTGGCTATGCAAAAAGGCTTGCCCGTTCTGCGATGAAATAGATAGGGTTCTAACATTGCAAAAGCTTTTTGTTCTTCAATTCCGACCAAAACCTGGATGCCCGCTTCTTTGAGCTTACAAATCCCTTTGCCTCGGACACGTTGGTCTGGATCTTCTAGAGCAATCACTACTTTTGCAATTTGGGCACGGATGACTGCGTCCACGCAAGGGGGGGTGCGGCCAAAATGCGTACAAGGTTCTAGTGTCACGTAAAGTGTGCTGCCTGCACATAAATGGCCTGCCTGTTGGATGGCCATGACTTCAGCATGGGCTTGTCCTACAGGCTGGGTAAATCCTTCTCCAACAACTTTGCCTTGGTTGACAATGACTGCGCCAACCCAGGGATTTGGTGGAGCATGAATTCGAGCTTTTTGACCTTGCGCTAACGCCAGCCGCATGTAGTGATTATCATCAAGCATGTTTACTCTCTTCCTTTTAGCAACTCTTGAATAATTGAGGGATCTGCTAAAGTGGAAATATCTCCCAAATTTTCAAGGTCGTTTTCAGCGATTTTACGTAAAATACGACGCATGATTTTGCCTGAACGCGTTTTTGGCAGATTTGGGGTAAACTGAATTCGTTCCGGGGCAGCAATGGCGCCGATGGTTTTTCTGACATGTTCTATTAAAACTTGTTTAAGCTCGGCAGTGGGTGCCACACCTTCGATCAATGTCACATAAGCTTGCAGTCCTTGCCCTTTGATGGGGTGAGGGAATGGCACTACTGCGGCTTCGGCGACAGTAGAGTAACTAACGAGCGCGCTTTCGACTTCGGCAGTACCGATGCGATGGCCGGAAATATTGACCACATCATCTAACCGTCCTAACAGCCAAAAATCGCCATCAGCATCTATACGGCAGCCGTCGCCAGTGAAATACAGATTTTTAAATGTCTTAAAGTAGGTGTTGATAAATCGCTCATGATCTCCCCAGGTCGTGCGCATGATGCCCGGCCAAGGTCTCTTAATGCAGAGGCTGCCTCCTTCATTGGTCTGACAAGCCATTCCATCGTTCCGCAAAACGATAGGTTCTACTCCAAAAAAAGGTCGTCCGGCGCTACCGGGCTTTAAGTCAAAGCAGGCAGGAAAAGGGGCGATCATGATGCCTCCAGTTTCAGTTTGCCACCAAGTATCTTCAATTGGGCAACGGGCTTTACCGATATTTTCAAAAGTCCACATCCAACTCTCGGGATTGATTGGCTCTCCGACAGTGCCTAATAAACGGAGTGAGTCAAGTGCATATTTTTTAGGAAGGTCATGGCCATGGCTAATTAATGTGCGTATTGCAGTAGGAGAGGTGTAAAAAATAGTTACGCGGTATTTGTCAATGATTTGCCAGAATCTACCTGCATCAGGATAGGTAGGTACCCCCTCATACATTAACGTTGTGACCCCATTTGCCAGTGGGCCGTACAAGCCGTAACTATGTCCAGTAACCCAGCCAAAATCGGCTGTGCACCAGTAGATGTCGTGATCATGGATATCAAAAATATAACGATGTGTTAAAGCTGCATGCAGGAGATACCCAGCTTGCGTATGCACGACTCCTTTAGGTTTACCGGTGGATCCGGAAGTGTAAAGAATGAAAAGAGGATCTTCCGCATTAAGAGGTACCGCAGCGCAATTAGGGTTGGCATCGCGCATTTCGTCATCATACCAACTATCCCTATCTTCCATCATGTTGCAAGGAGTTGCGGTGCGTTTAACCACGATCACATTTTTTACTGTGGGACAATGTAATAAAGCGTTGTCCATGATTTCTTTTAGAAAGATAGCTTTACCGCCTCGCAAGGATACATTAGAGGTGATCACTAAGCTGCAGCCGCAGTCATTGATCCGGTGTTCAATAGCTTCTGCACTAAAGCCTCCAAAAATCACTGAATGGATAGCGCCAATTCGGGCACAAGCTAACATGCAAATGGCTAATTCAGGGATCATCGGCAAATAGAGACAAACTCGATCTCCCTTTTTAACCCCTTTTTGTTTGAGTACAGAGGCAAATTGACAGACTTTTTGATGCAGCTCCCGATAGCTCAATGTGCGAGTTTGTTGATCGTCATCCCCTTGCCAAAGAATCGCAGGTTTATCAGACGTTGATGTCGTGAGATGCCTATCCAAGCAATTCACACTGACATTCAACTCTCCATCTTCAAACCAGCTATGACGTATCTCTTCTGCATCACTATTCCATTCATGCCTACCCGCACATGTGGGAAATTTTGACCAAGCCAGACTTTGGGCTTGTTCCAACCAAAAAGCATCCGAATCCTCTAAAGAACGCCGATAAAGGCGCTGATATTCTTGAGCCTCCTTAATCCATGCATTTTGCTTAAAAGAAGTGAAGGGGGGGACGCGTCGTTTTTCTTCCATGAGATTTTCAAGCGACGAAGCATCAAATTCAGACATTCTCTATTTCCTTATTATAAGATTGTTTGCACAATCTCCTAGTTGACATTTTAAATATGAGAATGCAGGATAGCGTTTTCCTTTTTGATTTTGAAGGTCAAATTTAGAACTTTGCGAATATTTTGCCTGACGCGATTAGAGAAATTTTAAGGAAAAAAAATGCATTTCAGATATATTTATTCAACAAATTAGAAAAACTAGGGGCCTGTCTAATGAAAAAGCAACTTTATTATTTTACTGTATTGTTTATTTTTTGTCTGGGAATGGGCTTCGTAAATGCTGAGGAGCTTAATCAAATGGAAAATAAAGCCAAGAAAGATGTTGTGGTGATGAAAACTTCACACGGGGATGTTAAAATTGAATTGTTTTCTGCTGAGGCACCTGCAACAGTAAAAAATTTTTTGGATTACGTCACAGCTGGTCAATACAATGGAACCATTTTTCACCG
>Ga0105046_10007880_pt1 | contig 16738 bp, 15 predicted proteins | sample MAT03_FD_78385 | JGI IMG/M metagenome (GOLD analysis project Ga0105046, IMG submission 78385) | Freshwater microbial communities from Lake Fryxell liftoff mats and glacier meltwater in Antarctica - MAT-03 (megahit assembly) | ecosystem: Environmental > Aquatic > Freshwater > Ice > Liftoff...
CAGAAGGGATCGAGCACATGGTCGTTCTCATCGAGGCCTTCGACCAATTCTTCGACCAGCGCTACAGAATATGCGGGCGTGAGGCGAAGCCAGCCGTGGCGGCCGAGATTTCGATTTGCCTTGAAGGTGTACCGGGCGCCGCTCAACTGCCCCGACTCGTGTCAGACGGCACGGTGAGTGCCGTCCCTGTTGCCGAAACCGGAATTGCCAGGTCTGGTTGCCAGCGAAGGAGCGAATCGTCCCCGACTCCCGCTTCCGAACTCAGCGATACGGTGACGATCGATTGGACAAATCGATGAACTCTCTCGCCATCGTCCTTCTGAGAAATGAATGCGATGGTCAGATCAGCAAAAGGGAGCGAATCGATAGAAGTTGAACTGAATGGCAGAAGCAACGATCTGACCTCTTTCGCTGAGTCGGCATGAATTGTCGAAAGGAACTGGTAACCGGATCGATGCGCGATCAGGAGTCGGCGGAGTGATTCTCCCCAACAATACATCTGAAGGTACGGGCTGATCTCGTTGACAAGAAGGGCCACCTCGGTCGGAGTCGCACCGTGGAGAAATGAGAAGGTCTCGTATGAACCACGGACGAACACTCGGCGACGAGATGGATCGAGTTGCGACAGGAGCGCCGTCAGCAACGTGGTTTTACCGGCTCCGGATTCACGTGACGCGATCAGGACTGACCTTCCAATCGCAACCGATTGGCCGAGCAGAGAACACGAAGCTTGCGTCAGCGTGCCGTTTTCAACGAGGTGTTCCAGCGTCAGATCAGTCCGAGGTGCTCCGACCGCTCCCCACCACTCCGAGGGATATTCGTTTGACTGACGTTTTAGCGGCAGCTCTGGTGAGAGATCAGCTTGCATGCCGGATCGCTTCGTTTCGAGAATAGACAATTCCGACACCCACCACGACCGCGATCGCCGCACTTGCCACCGCGGCTCGGACTCCCAGCGGAACCGCGAGCGCACCGAGTGCGAATGAACCAATTGACGGAACACCGATCACGGTCAGGAGGTAAAGACTGATGACGCGTCCGCGCATTTCGCCGGGCACCGACAACTGAATCAAGGTCGCGATTATTGCCCCCGAGATTGCACTTGTCACTCCCATCAAGCCGAGTATGGGAAGCGTCATCGCGAACCAGGGCGAGATAGCAAAGAGAAAGAGCAATATCCCCTGGCTGATTGTGGTGATCAGAACCAGCCTACCCTTGTTGTGCACGTCGCGCCGACCGGCAAGTCCGAACGCGCCGATCAGCGTCCCAAGGCCGCCGACCGAAACCATTGCGCCGTAGGCACTGGAACCGACATTGAATTCGTCCCGGGCAAAGACCGCCAGCATGGGACCATATGACCGGGAAAGAAAACCGCTGATCGTAGAGATGATGATCAGTCCAAGCAACATTGGAGTCGAGGCGATGTATCGGACTCCCTGTCCAATTGATTGAAGAACACTGTTGCCCCCGTGCGTGCTTTTCGCCTGGGCAGGAAGGTTGCGCAACTTGCTCAACGCCACCAGTGTCGCGACACATGACACAGCGTTGACGGTCATCACGCCACCGACTCCGATGAATGGAATCAGGAGACCTGCAATCGCCGGACCGATCAGCGCCGCTCCCGAAAACGCGACCGAGTTTAATGAGACTGCGGAAGAGAGCTGTTCTCGGGTAACGATATCCGGGAGAACCGAATGCCGAATCGGCGAGTCGAAGGCGAGAACCATACCGTTACCGAAGGAGTAAACGATCAGCATCCAGACCTGGACCACGCCTGCAAGGGTCAATGCGGCGAGGGCGGTGCTGAGTAGCAAATAAAGAATCTGAACGATCCAGAGCAACCTGACCCGCGGGAATCGGTCCGCGATCGCTCCGCCAAACGGGGGTAGCGCGAGCATCGGAATCGCGAACGCTGCGGCCATGATTCCGAGCCAGAAGGAGTCGTTGTTCGGTACCAGATCAGTGATCAACCATGCCGAGGCGGTCGATTCCATCCAGGTTCCGGCATTTGAGATCAGTAGGCCGAACCATAGGTACCTGAAATTGTGGGAACCGAGTGCTGCGAATCGGGCTGGTCTCAAAGGATTTGCGGGCGGTTTTCCGGGCGAATTGCCCATTAAAGCCGTATCACTCTCAGGCGATTCGGATCGGGATGACTGTGACCGAGAGGATTGCGTCATAGTCGGCGATAGTAGCACGAACAATTCGCCTCGTTGTGACGTATTCAGATCACGGGTCACGCATAATCGCGGTCCGAGGTCGTCTCCTCTTCGAGTGTCACAACATGAGGTAGCGCACGATGGCGCGCAATCTTGCCAATTCCAAAGCCGACGATTGGAGCATCCGGCGCCTCGAAGCCCTGAAACCGAATGTTGAAATCGATGAGTCGTGAGCGGGTGCGGGTGAAGAGTGAGCAGACCTCGACTCGGCGCGCGCCATTTCTCATCAGCCATTCCACCAGATAACGAACGCTGAGTCCGGTGCTGACGACATCGGCGACGAGCAGAACATCTTTTCCGGTCACGCTTGAACGAGGCGACTTCACAATGCGGACATGTTTACGGCCACCCGGCATTCGGTATCTGGTCGCCATTATCCGGTCGACTTCGACATGCATTCCGCACGCGCGGAGCACATTCACGAGATTGCGCTTGAAAGTCAACGCACCGGGTGCGAGACCGATCACCATCAGAGGATTCGGGGCATCGGTTGAACGTATTTGCGAATGGTTCCACTCACCGATGCCACACGCGAGTTCTTCGATCCGCTCCTTTATCGACGCAACTGTTGCGACGAGATCACCTGGTTTGAAACGCGATGGAGAAGAGGAGTGAACTCGAAATGATCGGAAAATCTGTTCGACATCCCTTCGGTACAGCAACTTGATCTGAACACCGGGATAGAGTTCCCGCAGCATCCGCAATTTCCGGTTTTTTCGAGTGACCAGCGGTTGGCGCATGGTCGTCACCTCGATATAGAGGTGATGGTCCGGTAGATAGAAATCAGGAATGAACGATTGGGTTGGACGTCCATCGTCTGACCATTCCAGCGCAAAACTGGTGGGCTCATAAAGCCAGCGGACTCGATAAAACGAGAGAATGTTCGCCAGTTCCTCTTCGGCAGGATGAGCAAATCCGGAGTGATTGACAGGACGAATCAGATGCCACGGCAATGGCAACTGGCGCTGACGCGGTAGATCGAATTTCGATGGGGTGGACGCCAAAATGGCGGGCCGGAACCCAATCCGAGTCTGTTTGATCCTCGCCTGTCCCACGATTCACGCTCACAAATCTGATTGCGATTCCGGCTCGAAATACGCGCGAACGGGGAATTCGCAGGCACAAAACGAGACACCAATGGGGCCGCACAGCTCACCATCGTTTCGGAAATCATCGTCCGGCGGGGACATTCAGAGTGTTGCATACGGAGGTAACGCCCGCAACTGTACGGACGGCCCACTTTGCCCGCTCTTCGCAAATCGCCGTCGTACTATTGTCCTTTGAGGATATGCCAATCGTCGAATCCCTCCCGTTCGCAGTAAAACTCCGTTTGTTGTCCGGATCGCTCGAGCCGAACGGTATGGAACACACATCTGGAGTTCGACGGAGCCCCTTGTCCGATTGGAATGTGGTCCGGGCACCGCTGCCTCTGGTCGAAATGGCGTTTAACGCGTGTTGTAGGCATTGGGGTCTGCATTCTCCATTCCGGAAGCGACCCGAGGTGACTGCCTGGGGTGGTTACCATTTTACGAACGAGTTTCGCGATACAGGAACGCGAGGTGTCGGATCACAGTTGTAAGAGGCGAGTTCGGCGGTCTCTCAACGGGCCGCCGCGCCGGAGATTTGTCACGTGTTTCAGCAGTGAGGATGATGGATGAAGAGCAGCTCTGGCCAGTTCGGCCCACGCCAGCTAACAGCCGCGGACCTGAGTGTCCGCCTCCATGCTCGTAGCCGAATAATCGGGACAGATTCCGGTCCCGATGATTGCCAATCGAGCAACAAGATTTTCGACCGGCAGGGTAAGAACTGAGGATTGCCCCATCGCCTGTTACTCGTGCAGTGCATCAATCGCAATCACCAGCACCGAGAAGAAGGAGACTCGGCGTTCCCCTGTAGATTATGTCGCAGGACCGACTCCTGTTAATTTGCGGCGAGTGGCCATGCGAACCTCGTTGGTGGAGTTCAAGACGCGATACTGCGCTACTTGTTTCGGAATCGATTTACGTCTCAGGCTACATCTCAGGGGGATATGTCTCATCAAGAGAAGCTGATTTTGGGCATCAGCGAAAGTTGGGCTGCCGCGATACGGCGGACAAATTCGAGTTAAAAAGTACGGTCCCGAGTAACTGTACCGCCGTACGCATCACCCTCGTGTAGTGCTCCCGGAATCCCGCCCCGCAACGGTTTTCCATTCACTTCTACCCGACCGAACCAGGTTTCCCGCCTTCAAAAGCCCCGCAGCCTTCTCAAGTTTTCCGCCTAACCGGTGGTGATTCGTCGGAAGCATGAGCTCCTCGGAACCTGTACGAACAATGTAAACGTACAGGGCCTCATTGTCAACCCATCCCGTTCAATTGATTTCGATTACGCTGGAATTCGCTGTATCTGGGATTGAATCATCTTACACGATTTGATCGGCACGTGACTCGCCGTCAAGATTGGATCGTTGCTGCCGAAAAGTCAGTTTGGAATGCCGACTCGATCCGATCGATCAGTGCTAGTTCGCCAACAATGATACCGATTTCCCTGTTCTCATCGAGAGACGTCATCGTAAAGTTCTGAGAACCGACATAAGCAGAGGTTCCATCGACAACGATTGCTTTGGCATGAATGTAAAGATCCTTCGAAATCCGGACTTCGACGCCTGATTCGATCAAATGCTCCTCGATCACTCCCCATCTGGGATCCGAATCCGGCGAGAGGATAATCTGCACCTCTACCCCTCGTTTCTCAGCAACCCGGAGGCGATCGACGATCTCGGAGTCACGAACAACCTCAGCGTACATCTGGATTGATTGATCGGCATCGTCTATCAAATCGACGATAACCTGACGACTGTTGTCCGGGCTGACGACCAGCGAATCATTGACAACCGTATGACTTCCGGACCAGTCCGCGTCGAAAAGTGCCTGCGCCAGTTGAACGTCCTGTGGCCAGGTCGAGATAACACCGAACTCTCGGTTGTCGTCGAATCCAGATCTGGTGAGATTGAGATTGAGAATCGCGACGACACGGCGGTCGAAAAGCATCGTCTTGGCATGGGTGAAGGTAAATTCCGAGCTGGACCATTTGGTCTCGGCTCCAGCAGAACTCAATTTCGCCACGACCTCTTCAGGGTTGCCAAATCCGCCGTAGGGGTGCTCCTCCATGATCACGCGAACATCGACACCTCGGGCCTCAGCATCAACCAGGGATTCGATGATCACCTTGTCTGTCAAAATGTAGATAAAAATGTCGATGGATTCTCGCGCGGCCTCGATCTCCGAGGTGATGGGTTCGCGACCATCGTCAGGTTCGACGATCAAGCCGCGAACGCCACTCGCTTGAACAACCAGTAACTCAGACGCCGCATCTTCTTCGGGAAGTCCTGGAAAATCCAGGAGATACCAGCAACAGATGCCGGTTAATGTGATGGCGAAAACCAATACCCAGGCGCGACGATTCAGCAGCAATCCGATCCTCGCTTTTGCCGTTGGATCTCATCCCTACAGCGATCGCATCCACGTTTCGATTTCAGCAGTATGTTCCACGTAATGATCGAAGACCAACTCACGCACGTCTTTCGGGTTCAACGTCGGCGTCTCGGCGATGGCAGTCATCACCAGATCGTGATTCCTTTTCAGCTCCGTTGCCACTTCCGCAAGGCTTCTACCTGCAGTCTCCGCCGCGTTGGCATCGTTCAGCGATTGCCAGTCGACATCGCCCGACCTCCCTTCCATGCGCAACCGCACAGCTTCGAATGCATTCCAGTAGGAAACGTGCCCGACAACAATTTTGGCTGACCAAACGCCACAAACACCGGTTTCATCTGCACGTTCGGCTGGAATCGATTCCACGGCCTCCTGAAGCTTCTGCCAGGCCAATTCCACTTCCCGGACAACATCCGCAACTGTTTCGCCCGGCCGTTCTTCACTGCTCATCGATTACCTCCTTCTCCACTGATTGACGCGAAAGCGCTGTTCGTAGGTACAACTCTGCCGCCAATCCTGGCGTGAGATTCGATCACTGAAAAGAAAAAGCCGGGACCCCGAAGGATCCCGGCCTTTGTCCCATCAAACTGACTACGCGGCTTTGACCGCAGAAACCAGCTTTGAGAGGGACTCTTTCGCATCTCCGAAGAGCATCGATGTCTTCGGGTCATGGAAGAGCTTGTTCTCGATCCCGGCAAATCCGGATTTCATCGAGCGCTTGAGCACGACGATGTTCTGGGACTGGTCGACGTTGAGAATTGGCATGCCGTAAATCGGGCTGCTCGGATCGTCACGAGCCGCCGGGTTCGTGACGTCGTTCGCGCCGATGATGAGCGCCACATCGGTTTGGGCGAACTCGTCGTTGATCTCCTCCATTTCAAAGAGATCGTCATACGGGACATTGGCTTCGGCGAGAAGCACATTCATGTGACCAGGCATTCGACCCGCTACCGGGTGAATCGCGTACTTGACGGTCACACCTCGTTCCTGGAGCACGTCGGCAAGTTCCCGAACCGCGTGTTGCGCCTGGGCAACGGCGAGTCCGTAGCCTGGAACGATGATGACCTTTTGAGCGTAGGCGAGTTGAATCGCGAGGTCGTCAGGAGTGGTCTCCCGCACAGGCATCTGTTCGCCGGTGCTCTCCGCCGCTGGACCGCCGGCTGCAGCGCCCCAGGTTCCGAAGACGACGTTGAAGATCGAACGATTCATCGCCTTCGCCATCAGCAGCGTCAAGTACGTTCCACTCGCTCCGACCAGCGCACCGGCAATCACCATGACCTGGTTCCCGAGAACCAAACCGGTCAGCGCCGCAGCGAGACCTGTCAGTGAATTCAGGATCGCGATAACAACCGGCATGTCGGCACCGCCGATTGGCAGAACGACTGAGAAGCCGAGCGCAAGTGCGATCGCGAAGACGAGCCAGAGAAGACCCTTCGAGGCCATGTTGTGATCCATCAAAACCATGACCAGACCGATGACGAAAATTGCTCCCGCCATGATGCCGTTCGCCATTTTCTGGTTTGGATAGGTGATGCGGCCGCCGGAGATCATCTCCTGGAGTTTCAGGAAGGCGATGATGCTACCGGTGAAGGAAATCGCTCCGATCATCGTTCCGAGAACGATTGAAATCGTTTCACCGGAGCCGATGTCATCCTTATGAATAAATTCGCCGAGTGACACGAGCGCCGCCGTCGCGCCTCCCACGCCGTTGTAGATGGCCGTCATCTGCGGCATTTGCGTCATCTTCACCGTTCGGGCGAAGTACCCAGCGATACCGCCACCGAGAGCCAAAGCGACGATCATGATGAGGTAATTCTGGCTATCCCAACCGCGGCTCAGGAAGGTCGCCAAAATGGCGACTCCCATACCAATCGCGGCAAGCTGGTTACCGCGTCGCGCCTTTGGCGGGTTGCTCAGGAATTTGAGACCGAGGATCAAGCAGATCGAGGCGCCGAAATAAGCGATATCGATAATCGCATCACGTCCGTTTTCAATCATTTCTTCTGCCCTGTTGTCGGCTTCTTCTTGAACATTTCAAGCATTCGGTCAGTAACGACAAACGCTCCTGCCACGTTCGCAGCGCCGAGCACGACGCCGATGAACCCGATCAGTTGCAGGTACCAGGTGTTCGCCTCACCGAGAACGACCATAGCGCCAATCACCACAATTCCGTGGATGGCGTTGGTTCCCGACATCAACGGCGTGTGCAACGTTGCTGGCACCCGGCCGATCAACTCGACACCAAGGAACACCGCCAGCAAGAAGACGAATGCCCCTAGCAATACTGTCTCGTCCATTAGTCACGCCTCCCGCGTGCGCATCCGCACAAGCACAAACCCACGTCTCCAACCCTCCTCTGACTCAGATCTCGGTTGAACCGAGTGGTAACGAATTACGCAGGCGTTGCGGCAGGTTGCATTCGCGCCTTCGTGCCCTCATGCAAGAGTTCACCGTTGCTGGTGATGACGGTACCGCGAACGATCTCGTCACTCAAATCCAGAATGAACTTGCCTTCCTTGTCGATCAGAAGTGCAAGCAGGTTCTGCAGGTTCTTCGAGTACATCTGACTCGAGTGAACTGGAATCAGACTCGGGATATTGATCAGTCCGATGATTGTGACGCCATGTCGCTCGACGATCTCGCCTGGTACCGTCAGTTCGCAGTTGCCGCCAGTTTCCGCAGCAAGGTCCACGATTACGGATCCGGGCGCCATACTTTTGACCGTCTCTTCGGAGATCAGGCGCGGCGCGGCGCGGCCGGGAACGGCCGCGGTCGTGATGATCGCATCAGATCTCGAAGCTCGCTGGGAGAGGACTTCCTGCTGCTTGCGAAGCACGTCCTGCGAGACCTCCTTTGCATAGCCGCTCTTGTCCTGTGACTCTGAGGTATCGACCGGGATATCGATGAATTTGCCGCCGAGACTCTCAACCTGCTCTTTCACCACCGGGCGGGTGTCGTACGCCTCCACCACGGCGCCGAGGCGGCGTGCTGTCGCGATCGCCTGAAGACCCGCAACTCCGGCGCCAATGACCAGCACCTTGGCCGGGGGAATTGTGCCGGCTGCGGTGGTCAGCAGCGGCATGAATTTCACCATATGATCAGCCGCCAACAGAACAGCCTTGTACCCGGCAACGGTCGCCATCGACGAGAGCGCGTCCATGTACTGAGCACGAGTCGTGCGGGGAATCGCGTCCATGCTGAAACTGGTGATTCGCCGCTCGATCAGGGCCCGCACCAGATCAAGGTTGACCATCGGCTGCAGGAATGCGACCAGCCCTGTGCCCGGTTTCATAAGCGCGAGTTCGGCATCGGTCGGTTTCTGAACCTTGAGAACCATACCCGCCCGGTCGTAGAGTGCCGCAGCATCTGCAACGATCGTTCCACCGACGCTGCTGTACGCATCGTCGGAGATGAAGGCAGCCGCGCCGGCGCCACTTTCCACAAGGACCGTATGACCCGCTGCCACATAGCGTTTGACCGCATCTGGAATGAGCGCAACGCGACGTTCGTCAGTTGCTATCTCTTTCGGCACAGCCAATGTCAGCCGGGCCGTATTCGCCACGGATCCTTCCATCGGTACCCAACGCCTCCACTGGACAAAAACTACGAAACACGCGCATGGCGTGTCTTAGGCCGGCTGACGTGCAACAGCGCACATACTCTCCGCTCCCTCAAAACACGATCGAACCGCCGATCTCCAGAAGGATCGATCTCGTTCCCCGTGAATCGAAACAGCGACATCGGACGAGTCCGTGACCGCGTTGCCAGCTATTCGTGAATTTTACAACGAATGGAGGGTGAGTGTGCAGAAGCAGAGGAATCACCCATCTTTGGACATTACACTCGTAACGTCAGCACCGTGGATCGCTTTAGGGCGGGCATCGGACGCGATCAACCCGCTATTCTGTTAGGAACGTGTGAGTCGCACTTCCGGAGCATTCTCCCGATGCAATCAGCAGCCGAAATTCGAAACCTGACGCCGATCGAAGCAGATGACGAGCTGAGCAATCAGAGCGACAGCCGAACACTGACATCGACGAAACTCTCATTCAATATGAAGATGAGGGGTCTCTTTTTCGACCGGGTTGCTGCAAAACTTGGAACTTCACTGCCTCTCGAGCTGAAGACGTTCTCTTCCAAACCGGCCTTCAATCTGATGAAGATCGCCTACGAGAACGACCGGGTGCATTTCGAAGTCGCATTCGATGTGACCCGCGAAACCATGGAAATCGCGCTCCACTTCGAAGATGGACCAGTCAGCACGGCTGCGTATCTCCTCTATTTTGATCGCCGGATCGTTGAACTGAAAGATCACCTTGGCCCGGAGATCGATCTCGAACGTTGGACGATGTCGTGGGGTCGGATCTACGAAATCTGGCCGCTTGAAACTCTCGATCGAGAGGTTGCGGACCGTGCGGCAGCTCGTCTTCACGAATACATCACGGTCCTGCAACCGCTGCTGTACGCAGCGAGCATCGCGCCAGAACGTTCTTCGCTGTCAGAAGGGATCAAGCGAGATCGTTGGCGAGGTGCTGCCAAAAAGCGCTAAAGACCGCGAGTCTTCTCCCGTTTGATGATTCCGGCTCGACCGGCTTTTCCGATGATCTGCCCGTTTTCAAAAACGACTTCACCGGCATGAATCGTCGTGATCGGCCAACCGGTGACTTCCCAGCCCTCGTACGGCGAATAGTCCGAGTTCGTCTTCAACGCGGAAGCACAAACCGGTCGAGTCAAGGCCGGATCCCAGATCGCAAGATCGGCATCAGATCCGATTGCGATCGTTCCTTTTCGCGGGAAGAGACCGAAGAGTTTCGCGGCATTCGTAGAGGAGACATTAACGAACTGTTGCAGGGTAATTCTTCCCGCAACCACCCCCTCGGAGAAGAGCATCGGCAACATCGTGTCCAGATCGGCGACGCCAGGTCTGAGATTGACGATATCCATTCCCGGAAGTACCTTTTCCGCGTATCTCCAGGGTGCGTGATCGGTGCACACGGTATCAATCTCGCCAGCGGCCAGTCCTCGCCAAAGCGCGATCCTGTCGTCGAGTTTTCGCAGTGGTGGCTGACCCACGTATTTCGCTCCATCCTCGTCCGAGAATCGCTCCTCAGTTAAATGCAGATAGAGCGGCCGGGTTTCCACCCACACCGGCACTCCCCGGGAGCGTCCCCGCCGGACTTCATCCAGCGCTGCGGCGCTGGAGAGGTGAACGACGTAACTGGGCGCACCTGTCTCCTCCGCAAACGCGACCGCACGTGCGGTCGCCGCAGCCTCGGCCGTGACCGACCGGGACTCGGGATAGTTTTCGATACCGATCCGATTTTCGGCGATCAACTTGTTCAACGTGTCAGTCATGATCGCGTGATCTTCGCAATGGATCAGCGTGAGGCAGCCAGCATCGCGAGCCTGCCGCATTGCCTCCATGTAGGCCGTGGGGTTTTCCGCAAACCCACCAAAACTCATGAAAAACTTGAGGGTGGTGACCCCCTCTGCCGCGAGCCGGGCGATGTCGCTCAAGGGTTGCATACCCGGATTCGTCAGTACGGGATGAAGGAAGACGTCGACGATCGCCTGGGCGTCGGCATCAGCGGATTCGCGCTGAATCGCCTCCCACATCGTTTCGGTCTCTCGCGGGAAGGTCATGTTGCCGACAGCGGTGATTCCACCCGCCGCGGCGGCAGCGGTGCCACTGGTGAAATCGTCGCACCAGCCTGGACCAGTGAGCATATCTTCGGTTAACGAGAGATGTACATGGGCATCGATTCCGCCGGGCAAAATCAACTTTCCGGTAGCATCGATCTCGCGCTCAGCCTGCATCCCTCCGCCAATTTGGGCTATCTTACCGCCTAGCATGCCAATATCAGCGACGGCATCCGACCCCGGGGATACGACACGACCACCGCGGATCACCAAATCATATCGCTGCGACATATCCTGCCTCCTAACCTCCCAAACAAAAGCGAACGGCCGGAGGGTAGCACCCTCGGCCGTTCTTTGCGCACTGGTTGTTCCTGAGTTTACTTACCGGTCGCCTTTGCGTAGTTACCGGCTACAGCTGACCAGTTGACCACGTTCCAGAACGCGGCCAGATAGTCCGGGCGGCGATTCTGATACTTCAGATAGTAGGCATGCTCCCAGACATCGACACCAAGGATAGGAGTATCCGAGCCGTCGGAGATCGGATTGTCCTGGTTCGGTGTGCTGGTCACCGAGAGTTTGCCGGATGCGTCACTGACGACCCAGGCCCAACCGGAACCGAACCGGCCTGCGCCGGCTTTGTTCACTGCGTCCTTGAGGGCATCGAGTCCGCCAAGATCGCGTTCAATTGCCGCAGCAAGATCACCGGAAGGACCCTCGCCACCCTGTCCGAGTAGCTCCCAGAAGAAGGTGTGGTTGACGTGTCCGCCACCATTGTTGCGGACAGCTGCCCTCTTCGCCTCTGGAATGGCGGCCAGGTCTTTAATCAATTCCTCGGCGCTTTTTCCTTCGAGGTCGGTTCCGTCGATAGCCGCGTTCAGATTGTTGACGTACGCAGCGTGATGCTTGTCATGGTGAATCTGCATGGTCAACGTGTCGATGTACGGCTCCAGTGAGTCGTACGCATAAGGAAGCGGCGGGAGTTCATGTGCCATCGTTCGTGAATCCTCCTGATAAGTAACGGTTGACCACAGTACATGCGATCGTTTGAGTCAACCTACGCCAAATCGAAATGAAGTCGCCTTCATCAGATTACCAAAATCATCGCATGCAAGACCGATGCCGTGCACGCATGAGCTTGCTCCATACTACGCCCAACTTTCATACGGTGCACGCGCCGGAGACCAGTCTCCATTGGTGGATTCCTCGGCCTCGGACTCCGCGGCTCTGGTGTATTCGACCTGCCAGAAGGTGAACTGCGCTGCAACTCTCGGTTCGCCGTCGGCTTCAGCCAATCTGACAATTTCATCGAATGCGGTTTGCACGCTCTCGGGATCACTCACCCCTTCGGGTTGGCGACGCCAGTTGAGAAAATCGATGAAGTACTCCGCGGCCGCGAGTGGATCACTGTTATCTTCCGCGATTCCAGCGAGGTGAGAACTCGCTTCGAATATAAGATCGGGATCAACAGATGCGAACCCGTGCTGCAGCACTCGCTCCCAGAGCGCGTCCGCCAGTGCATCGTCGTTTTCTTCAAGCAATTCCGCGAGTTCAGCGCGAGCTATCGTCCGCTCGTCTTCATCTTCGGCATCGAACAACGCGGACACGAACTCGCGCAAATCTTCTTTGGGCACATCCTCGCCGGCGCGTTGCGACGCCCAGGCCACGGTTCGAGCCAGGCCGGCGCTTTTCGCTGCTACTTCCCAGGCATCGTATCCCTCTGTGAGTGCCGCATCCAGCCGGGGATTCATCGTAAGACTGATTGGTGAATTCAACATCGATTCTGTTCATGTGCTCCATAAGTGAGTGCGCCCAAACATCAAACCTGTCAATTGTACGCTGCTCGGCTCGTTGCGCAGTGGTACCCTCAGACGATGTCGGCTAATTTCGGCTGCTCAGCGTTTCGAGAAGATCGCCTGCACCACGCGGATGCGATCCTCCTCCAGGTTCAAAGCGGCGCCTCTTGCCGCTTCGGCAAAGGCCTCTCCTTGCAGGATGTGGAGGCCGAGCGCGGGTTTGGCGTCCTGAAACGCCAGAGCTGCCATCTGTTTACGCCAGAAGGCAATCGCGTTTGCCGAAACGTCCTTCCATTCGACTTCCAGGAAGCCGGCATCAGCGATCACTTTCCGCATGGCTTCGGATGGACGAAGAAAACTCGTCTCAGGAGTCTGCGCCCACGGCACGGGAAAGACCACCGGTTCAACCGATCCGGCGAAGACCTCGTGAATGGCCAGTTGACCGCGCGGCTCGAGCACGCGGTTAAACTCCCGGTATAACCCTTCCTTATCATCGATATTCATCGAGCTGTGCTGCGTCCACACCACATCGAATGAGGCATTGTCGAAAGGAATCTCCAGGGCGTTCGCGTGGACGAAATCGACCATTTCAGTTTGCTTGGTCAACTCCGTCAATCGCTCCCCGGCCTCGCAGAAAGAATCGCTGAGATCGAGCACCGTCACGTAACACCCGGCGGACTGAGCGATCGTTCTCGCCGGACCACCGATGCCGCCGCCGGCATCGAGCACCCGCGCACCAGAATCGATTCCCGCCAATGCGAGCAGTTCGAGTGTCGTTCTGATGCCGCCCATGTGGAACTGATCGATCTGAGCAAGATCACCCGGGGTCAGGTGATCGATATCGATTCCAGCCTGTCGAAGCGCCGTCAGGATGCGCGCCGTCAGATGCTCACGATCATAGTGAGCCTGTATTGCCGCTGATTCAGAAATGATTGCCAAAGCATCTCCCCTCAACGTGATCGGTATCTTCGTTGCAACGACATGTCAGGGGCGGATCACGGTTCCGTCCGGTTGGCGCACCGGGGGCCACGCGCCATTCAACGGGTGTTCGGGAAAGGGATACTTTGCGGCCGCGACCTCATCAATATCGATTCCTAGCCCAGGTTGCTCGTTGGACCACATCATGCCGTGGTGAATTTCGGGACATCCCGGAAAGACTTCCTTCGTTCGCTCGGGGAAGAGATAGCTCTCCTGGATGCCGAAGTTGAAGCAGGCCAGATCAAGCTGGAGATTCGCGGCATGAGCGACTGGCGATGCATCTCCCGGTCCGTGCCAGGCGGTGCGGACGGCGAAGAACTCGCAAAAAGCCGCGAGTTTCCGCGCCACCGACAACCCGCCGATATCGGAAATGTGAACTCGTATGAAGTCAATCAACTGATCGCGAATCAAGGGAACATATTCCGCCTGATTGACATACAGCTCGCCCATCGCAATCGGAGTCACAGATTGCTGACGAAGAATCCGGAAATAGTCGTTATCTTCGGGAGAGAAGGGATCTTCCAGGAAGAAGAGATTGAACTGATCGAGCTCCTTCGCCAGCCGAATTGCCATAATCGGCGGGATGCGTTCGTGAATGTCATGAAGTAACTCGATCTCGTCGCCGAGCCGCGAACGTAAGTGTTCGAAGAGCCTGGGCACGATTCTGGTGTACGCGGCAGGATCCCACGGCGCTTGCTTTGGCGAGAGGTGATCGGTTCGCTTCCCCGTTTCGTCGGAACTACTGACTCCGTAGGTTGCGTTGCCAGGCACTGCGACCTGACACCGGATATAGCGAAAACCCTGCTCCTGAAAGGCTCTCACGGAGTACTCGACTTCATCGAAGTCGCGTCCGGAGGCATGGACGTAAACCGGCGCCGCTACACGGCACTTTCCGCCCATCATCTGGTAGACCGGGAGATTGGCAATCTTGCCTTTGATATCCCAAAGCGCCATATCCACTCCGGAGAGTGCGTTGTTCAGGACGGGACCGCTTCGCCAATATGAACTCACAAACGACGACTGATAGATATCTTCAACATCGTGAACATCACGGCCAATGATCATTGGCTTCAAATACTGCTCGATGGCGGTCACAACTGCCAGGGGACGCTGCGTGAAGGTCGCGCACCCGAGACCGTAGAGCCCCGGTTCGGTCGTTTCGATTTTGACGATGACCAGGCGAATACCGTCCGGCGCTGTGCAAATCACCCGAACATCGCGAATCTGAATGCCACTGCCGCCAGCGGGATCGAACGGCGGCCAGGTCGGGGCGATGTGTTGGACGACTTGGTTGCGCTCAGTTCCAGACATGCTGACCTCCAGAAACGCTTTCGATTTGAGACCTGGCAATGAATTGCGGTCAGGCTACCACGACCGCCGCTCCCATGATTACCGGGTAAACGACGGCGCTCTTCGGTCGGAGCGGAGTCACCACTTTCGACAACTCCTCTTGCTTCTTTCAGCATCTTGATGACGTACTGAATTAACTGAGCGCGGCGCCTGTCTATGATCATTGAATGCATTGAACAAACTGCACAAAACTTTGGAGCAACCTTGACAATTCTCCAACGTGAGTGGTTGTATTCAATACCCATCTGAAACTCTGGATGGTCCGCAGCTCGCGCTCACCGGACCTCGAGTCGATCATTGCGATAGTTGGTAAGGCGAAAGGAGGAATCCTGGTCTCTTTGCTCCCTCCTGAATTTTGTTCAGAGAGGGAAACGTGCGCCACGGATGAATATCTGCTCAATGTAGAGTAGGAGGATTTCTACGGATGACGTCTTCACGAGACCGTTTTGATTTCATGTCGCTCAGCATCAATCGCCGCGCAGTTCTGGCAGCCGCGGCGGGTTTTGCGGGAATCGCGGCGTTCCAAACCGGCGCATTCGCGCGTCTGCTTCAGGATGTTTCCAAAACCGGCGTCGATCCCAGCAAATGGAATATTGAAACGATCAACGCCCTTGCGGGCACGATCACGGTCGATACAGCAGCCGAGCTTCATGCGCTTGTCCCTGATACGGCATCGGGCAAGGTCTCCCTCTGGATCAACGGACCGGTTGAATCAACCCCTCAGATCGCCAAGGACTTCTATGAAGAGTTCGGCACAATTTTCAAAACCTGGTATCCAAATCTCGAACTCGATCGCCAGAATGTCGACTATAACGATCTTCTGGACAAACTCCGCACCGCCTCTGCCGGTGGCGCCGCACCGGATGTTGCCAAGATGCCAATCCTCTGGGGCGTCGAGTTTGCGGCCCGTGGCGATCTGCAGGAGATCATTCTCGAGGACTATGGTCTGAGCAAGGAGCTCTTCTGGGAAGGCGCCCTCAAGTCCGTCACCTGGGAAGGCAAGTACTACGGTATCCCGACCAACAACGAGACGATGGCCTTCATCTTGAACAAGCAGCTCTTCGCGGATGCCGGTCTCGATCCCGAGAACCCACCGGCGACGTGGGCAGACGTGGTCGCATATTCAAAGGCGATCAAGGAGAAGACAGGCGCCTTCGGATATGGCATGGTCGCCAAGGTAAATGCCGGCAACACGCCGTTCCGCTACATGCCGATGGTTTGGGCATATGGTTCCAGTGCACTCGACGAAGCTGAGACCGCTCCGACCATGAAGACAACCATGATCAAC
>Ga0105046_10007881_pt1 | contig 16738 bp, 17 predicted proteins | sample MAT03_FD_78385 | JGI IMG/M metagenome (GOLD analysis project Ga0105046, IMG submission 78385) | Freshwater microbial communities from Lake Fryxell liftoff mats and glacier meltwater in Antarctica - MAT-03 (megahit assembly) | ecosystem: Environmental > Aquatic > Freshwater > Ice > Liftoff...
AAGTGGATCTGATCGCAGGTCTGGACGTTGCCTAGCCTTGCCGGGCCGGCCCACTCCGCGCTGCTGATCGAACTGACCCCCGGGGCCGAACACGGCCTGTCTGGCCGGTAGCGCCGCCACCGATGGCCGCCGCGCCGGTTTTGCGGCCGTGGCGGGGGTTGGCGCTGGGGTTGGCACCGGTCGGTCTGGCGGCTGCGCCGGGGCTGGCCGCAGCGATCAAAGCCACGCCCGCGCTGGATTGGGCCCTGCGCTGGGCCGGGGTCGGCTATCTGCCGGGGCTGGCGTGGCAGGGCTGGCGCGGGTTCGGGCAGGCGGTTGCACACGCCGCCCGGAGGCTCGCGGCTGGGCCGGTTCTTTGCGCGGGGTTTGCTGATGAACCTTTTGAACCCCAAGGCGGCGGTATTGCATGGCACGGTATTGCCCGGCTTTGTGGTCGCAGGCGCGCCGATGTTGCCGCAGACGCTGACGTTGTCGGCGATCTATGTCACCATCGCGACCCTGGCGCATGGCGGCATCGCGGGGCTGGCGGGCGCGGCGGGTGGTGTTCTGGACGACCCCCGCCGCACCCGGATCGTCCGTCGTGCCCTTGCGCAGGCGCTTGCCGCTGTTGCCTTTTGATTTTGCCGGGCGCACAAGACGCGACAGGCCGGAACGGTGGGAAACCTGACTTTGTTTCCTGCACGCGCCAAGCGATAATCGCTGCAACGTTACCGAACGCCCGAGGTCGCCATGGCCCTGTTCACCAATCAGTCCGTGCGTGACGAGTTGTTCTATGCCTATGCCTCCAGCCTGACATCGCTGAACTACCGCATCAACCGCGCGGCACCCGGGGCGGAAAGGGTGCCGCTGGATGGCAGCCTGGACACGCTGATCAAGGCATTACACCCCGAACCCCGCTGCTGGAACCGCCTGTACGAGGCCGAGCAGCGCGTGGTGCTGCTGATGCATGACGATGAAATCCGCGCCGATCACACCCGCCGGCTGGTCGAGGCAGAACACCTGTTCCCCAGGCTTGCCGCATCCCTGCAACAGGCATTCGACACCGCCGGAACCGAGCAGGAGCGCATGTCGCTGCATCTGAAGATGGTCGACGAATTGCAGATCCGCTATCAGAAACGGTCGCTTGACCGTAACGTCCGGCGACAGAAGGCCAATATCCTGAACTGGATCGGCATCGTCATCGTTTTGCTGACCGTGGGTGGGCTGATCGCGGCCTATGTGTCGGCGCAGGTGTCGCTGATTGCCGATTATCACCTGTTGCTGGTGTTGTGGTTCGGTGCCATCGGCGCGTTCCTGTCGCGCATCATTGCCTTTCAGCGCGCGCTTGGGACACTCGATTATGACAGCGTGATGCGCGACTATTCCGGCTGGTCGGTGGCGCTGCGGCTGATCGTGGGGGTTTTCGGCGCGCTGGTGGGGTATTTCCTGATCCGGGGGCAACTGGTCGGCGGCGAGCTTTTCCCCAACAACAGCGCCGACGGGTTTTTCGAACTGATGAAGACCTTTCGCGCAGGCGATGCCAATGTCGCAATAGGCGCGGCTGCGGGCGCGGCCGGGGGTTTAGCTGGGGGTGTTCCGGGCGATACGGCCGATCTGGTGGTGCAAACCGTCAACCTGCACGAGGCCGTGACGCCCAAGGGTGCTTCGGCGACCATCGTTGCCTTTTCGACCGACTTTGCCAAGCTGCTGGTCTGGTCGGTGATTGCGGGCTTTTCGGAACGCCTGATTCCCGACCGCCTTGCATCGGTGGAAACTTCAGCGCAGACGGCGGTCAGGGCCAATGCCTGAACCGCACCGCGCCGTGATGCGCGACAGGGTGCCGATCCGGCGACAAACGACCATGCCTGCGCTGGGGGGCAGCACAATCCCATTGCCGCCGCGCCACGAGACGCCAGGCTATCGCACAGAGCAAATTGCAGCGGCTACCCCCCAGCAACAGAACGGAGCATGATCCATGCCGCCCCGCAAAAGGGCAGCGCAGGATCGCCACGCCATGACCGACACAACCACGGCACCCACCAATCGCACCCGCTGGGTCGCGCTGATCGTCCTTCTGGTCGCGCAGTTCATGAACCTGATCGACGTGACCATCGTCAACGTCGCCCTGCCCAGCATGCAAGAGGCATTCGGCGCCTCGAACAGCCAGATCCAATGGGTGGTGGCGGGCTATATCCTGTGCTTTGCGCTGCTGCTGCTGCCCGCCGGGCGGCTGGGCGACATTCTGGGGCGGCGGCAGATGTTCGTGGCCGGGGTGGCGGTGTTCACCGTCGGCTCGGCGCTGTGTGGCATGGCACCGTCGATCGAGTCGCTGATCGTGGCGCGGCTGTTTCAGGCGGTGGGGGCAGCCATGATGACGCCGCAGACGCTGGCCTTTGTCCCGACCCTGTTCAGCCCGCAGGAACGCGGTGCGGCCTTTGCGCTGACCGGCCTGACCTCGGGGTTGGCGGCGGTGACCGGGCCGATTCTGGGTGGCTGGCTGGTCGAAAGCAATTTCATCGACCTGGGCTGGCGGCCGATCTTTCTGGTCAACATCCCGGTCGGGCTGATCGCGATCGCTGCCGGCCTGCGCTATCTGCCGCGCCTTGCCCCCGCGCCGGGCAAGGGGCTGGACCTGATCGGCACCCTGCTGGCCGGTATCGCGCTGTTCTGCATCATCTTTCCGCTGATTGAGGGTCGAGAGATGGGCTGGCCCGCCTGGTGCTTTGCGATGATGGCGGCCAGCCTGCCGGTGGCGGGGTTGTTCGCACTGTGGTTGCGGCGGCAGGCGGCGGGTGGGGGCGCGCAGATCATCCCGGTCAGCCTGTTTGGCAACCGGGCCTTTGCGCTGGGCACCCTGCTGTCGGCGATGCTGTTTTCCGCCATCCCGGGTTTCTTTCTGGTGCTGGCCCTGTTCCTGCAGATCGGCCACGGCCTGACCCCGTTGCAATCGGGCCTGACCACGGTGGCGTTTTCGGTCGGCGTGCTGATCGCCTCGGCAGCCTCGGGGCGTCTGGGCCCGCGCTGGCCGCGCCAGCGCATCGCTGCGGGCGCGCTGATGATGGCGGCGGCGATGATCTGGCTGCGGCTGGTGGTGCAGGGCACCGGGGAAGAGGTGGTGATTCTGGCCTTTTCGCCGCCGCTGCTGCTGGCCGGGATCGGGCTGGGCGCGTCGATCTCGCCTTTGTTCCAGACGATTCTGGCCGGGGTGCCGATGGCCGATACCGGTGCCGCCTCGGGCGGGTTGCAAGCGTTTCAGCAGATGGGCGGCGCGGTGGGCGTGGCAATCATGGGCGAGATGTTCTTTGCCACCCTTGGCCCCGCCCTGGCCAGTGCCACCCCGCCGCATCAGGCCTATGGCAGTGCGCTGAGCTATGCCGTGGTCTATGGCGTATTCAGCTTTGGCATCATCGCGGCGCTGGTCTGGCTGATGCCGCGCCTATCCGCAACAGCCCAGCCCAGCCCGATCCCGGTCGAGACCTAGGCGCGCACCGTGTCGATCATCATTTGCACATTGTCAGGCGAAGCGTCGGGCGTGATGCCGTGGCCCAGGTTGAAGATATGCGGGCCGTTGCGGAACGCATCGACCACCCGGCGGGTTTCGCGGACCAGATCGGTGCCACCTGTCACCATGTGACGACTGGCCAGGTTGCCCTGCACGCAGCCCGCGACCTGCACGTTTGCCGCCGCCCATTCCGGCGTCACGCCATCGTCCAGCGCGACGCAATCGGCCCCGGTCGCGGCATGGGCACCGGCATAGCGGACCCCTGCGCCCCGGGGAAATGCGATGACCGGCAGGCCCGGGTGGCGTGCCTTCAGTGCAGCAGTGATCGCGCGGGCGGGGGCAAGGGCAAAGTCGTCGAAATCGGTGCCTTGCAGCGAACCGGCCCACGAATCGAACAGCTTGACGACCTCGGCCCCGGCCTGCACCTGCATCGACAGGTATTCCACAGTCGCATCGGTCAGCCGGTCGATGATCGCCTGAAACACCGGGCGATTGGCTGCCTTCAACGCATGGGCCGCTGCCTGATCGGGCGACCCATGCCCCGCGATCATGTAGGTCGCCACCGTCCAGGGTGCCCCGGCAAAGCCGATCAGCGTCGTTTCGGCCGGCAGTTCCCGCGCCAGAATCCGCACCGTTTCATAGACCGGGGCCAGCGTGTCGTGAATCGCGTCCGGCCCGCGCAGCGCCGCCACCCCGGCGGCATCGGTCACAGTGGACAACTGCGGCCCTTCGCCGGTGGTGAACCACAGGTCCAGCCCCAGCGCCTGCGGCAACAGCAGGATGTCGGCAAACAGGATCGCCGCGTCAAAGCCATAGCGGCGGATCGGCTGCAACGTCACCTCGGCCGCCAGGTCGGAGTTATAGCACAGCGCCAGAAAATCCCCCGCCTGCGCCCGGGTCGCGCGGTATTCCGGCAGGTATCGCCCGGCCTGGCGCATCATCCAGATCGGCGGGGTTGGCAGCACCTCGCCCTTCAGGGCGCGCAGGATCGTCTTGGGGGTCATGGCATGGTCTTGCATGCGGCGGAGTGGTCATGGCTGCGGCGAACCTTGTCAAGCCGGTTGTCAGGTTTGCCGGTTGTCAGCTTTCGGTGACCGCATTAGAAACCATGGCGATGACCCAAGCCCTTCCCACCCCTGCCGACCCAATGCGAATCGGCACCCGGGGCTCGCCCCTCGCACTGGCGCAGGCGCATGAGACCCGCGCCCGCCTGATGGCCGCCTTTGGCCTGCCCGAAGCGGCGTTTGCGATCACCGTCATCAAGGTGACCGGCGACGCGATCCAGGATCGCCCGCTGAGGGATATCGGCGGCAAGGGCCTGTTTACCCGAGAGATCGAGGATGCGTTGCTGGATGGCAGCATCGACATCGCGGTGCATTCGATGAAGGACATGCCGACGGCGCAGCCCGACGGCCTGCTGCTGGACTGCTATCTGCCACGCGAGGACGTGCGCGACGCCTTTGTGTCGCTGACCCCCGGCACGCTGGCCGATCTGCCAGACGGCGCGGTGGTCGGCACATCATCCCTGCGGCGGCGGGCGCAGTTGCTGGCCCGACGCCCCGACCTGCGGATTGTCGAGTTTCGCGGCAATGTGCAGACCCGCCTGCGCAAGCTGGGCGAGGGGGTGGCACAGGCGACGTTCCTGGCGATGGCCGGGCTGAACCGGCTGAACATGACCGACGTGCGGCGCGTGCCGATCAGCCCCGACGACATGCTGCCCGCCGTGGCGCAGGGTGCCATCGGCATTGAACGCCGCGCCCGCGATGCGCGGGCCGAGGCGATACTGGCCGCGATCCATCACGGCCCGACCGGGCAAAGGCTGGCCGCCGAACGCGCGTTTCTGGCGGCGCTGGACGGGTCCTGCCAGACGCCGATCGGCGGGCTGGCGGAACTCAGCGGCGGCGCGCTGCGGTTAAGGGGAGAGATCCTGCGCGTCGATGGCAGCGCCGTCATGGCCGATGATGGTCAGGTGCCAGTGGCCGACGGTCCGGCGATGGCGCGCGACATGGCCGCGCGCCTGCTGGACCGGGCCGGACCGGGGTTTTTCTAAGCGCCCTCAGGCCGCGATGGTGTTGATGGCGCGCGCCACCGGCGCGGAAATCGCCGGAGCCCGGCGGATCAGGCTGTCATCGGTCAGGGCGGCAACCATGAACAGGGCAAAGTCGATCCGGCGCGTCCGGTTCGCGGCCAGCACTGCGTCGCCGACATGGGCCGACCAGATCGGCAGGCCCTGCGACGGCCCCTCCTCCAGATCGCTGCCGCGCACCACGGTCCAGGCGCGGTCGCTGGCGAACACCCGCCGCGCGGCCTCGACCTGATCGTCCAGTTGCGCAAAGCGGAGCAGGCGGGCGATGCGGCCAAACACGGCGACGATGGCCTTGATCTTGAACGAATAGGTGTCCTTGCCATCCAGCGTGATGTGCCAGCCGCAGGAAAAGATCAGCCGCGCGCCCGGCTCGGCAAAGTCAAGCACGGCCTGCGTCATCCCCGAGGCGTAGTTGTCCATTCCCATCGGGATCAGGACCGTCAGCACGCCGTCACACCCCTTGACGGCGGCGCGGATCACCTCGCGGTCATTGCAGCGGCCGGGGAACAGGGTGACGCGGCCGCGATAGGCGTCCAGCTTGTGCACGCTTTGCGGACGGCAGACGCCGGTGACCTCGTACCCGCGCGCCAGCGCGTGGTCCAGCATGTAGCGGCCCAGCTTGCCCGAGATGCCGATGATGCAGATCTTTTTCATGAAGCGCGCCTTTTGGTGATTCCATTCTGGAGACTTACACTGTAAGTCGTAATGCGGCGCGTATAGGCTTACGCTGTAAGGTTGACAAGAGGGATTCGGATGCCGGTGAAACGAGACCCTTTGAACCGGGCGCGGGTGCTGGAGGAAGCGGTGGCCCTGGCCGATGCCGAAGGCATTGCCGCGCTGTCGATGCGCAAGCTGGCACAGCGGCTGGGGGTCGAGGCGATGTCGCTGTATCACCATGTCGCGGGCAAGGATCAGGTGCTGATGGGGATGTGCGACGTGGTGGTCGCGTCGATCCGTCACCCCCGTGCGGGTGGCGACTGGAAGGCCGAGATGCGGGCACGCGCGGTATCCGCGCATCAGGTGATGCTGCGGCACCGCTGGTTGCCGATGCTGATGGTGTCGCTGCCCAATACCGGCGCGCCGGTGCTGGGCTATGTCGAGGCGACGCTGGCCTGTCTGGCGGGTGCCGGATTCAGCCTGCCGCAGGCCGATCGCGCCTGGAACGCGATGGACAGCCATATCATTGGCTTTACCCTGCAAAAGATCAATTTCCCCTTCGCGCCAGACGATTACGCAAGGGCGGCGGCAGAATACATGCCGATGATCCCAGCCGATGCGATGCCGCAGTTGCTGGCCCTGACCCGGCTGGTGGCCACGCATCAGCACGACGGGTTGCACGATCTGATGTTCGGGATGGACCTGCTGCTGGACGGGCTGGAGCGCATGCGCGACGCCTGACGGCAGGCAGTTTCGGCGGCACCCGATGATTCTGACCGGCTGCCGCACCCAAGCCGGTCGTGATGGCCCGCAGTGTCAGCGATGAGCGACCGGACGCAACCTGCGTCCAGCCCAGGAAACGCCGGGGCTGCATCCGGCCCGGCCTGTGACCGGCCAACGCCAAGGCCAGGCCCGCAGGGCCGATTCATGTCCGCACATGAAACCGCCGGTGATGGCCCTGCACCGGGCCACAGTCAAGTTTCGCAGTGAAGGGCTGCAGTCAGGGGCCACGGTCAAGGGACGCATGTCAGGGCCACGGTCAAGGGCCCACGGTCAAGGGCCACGGTCAAGGGCCACGGTCAAGGGCCGCATGTCAGGGCCACGGTCAAGGCCCACAGGTCGGGGTACCAGTTCGGGGCCTCAGGTCGCCGCGTCGATGCGGGTCAGAAAGTCGTCCCACGCGCCCGGGTCCATGGTGGCGGCGTGCTGGGGCGCTGGAAAGCCACCTTGCGCGATATCCGTCCGAAACGCGGCAAAGGCCGTGGTCCGTTCATCGCGGATCTGCTGGCGCAGGCCCGCCACATCGCCGTAGGCACGGGCGTGGCGGGGCAGACGCCCGGCATCGCCGCACACATCGCTGCCGAACAGGAATACCACATCGCCGCCCGGGCCCGAGCCAAGCGACACCGTCACCAGACCCGAGCGCCGGGTGATTTCGGCCAGCAGGGGGGCGGCGACCAGTTCCGCCTCGACCGCAAAGGCCCCGGCCTCGTGCAGTCGCCGGAACCGGTGCCACAAGGCCAATGCCTCCTCCGCCGTCTTGCCCACCACCCGCGTCCGCCCGACCCAGGTCGATTTGCGCGGCACAAAACCCAGATGCCCCATCACCGGGATATCCTCGGCGGCCAGCAAGGCCACGACGGCCAGACGGCGTGCGGTGATCACGGCATCCGCGCCATCGGTCAGCGCGCGAAACGCCACGCGCAGGATGTCGTCATCCGTCACCGCATCGGCAAAGCCCAGCGCGGCGGTGACAAAGACGCGGGCCGACCCTTGCCGCACCGCCGCGACATTGGCTGCGCGGCAGGCCACCATCTCGATCCCCGCCGCCTCGGCCGCCGCCGCCTCTTCGGCGGTGTCGGCGGTGATCTGGGCATGGCGGGCCGCGCGCCCCTTGCCCGCCTGCAGGGATGCGACCGTGACCAGCCGTTCGGCCGGCCGCGCGCCCCAGTCGAACAGGCGTTCGGTCATTTGCCCAGCTTTGCCGCGTAATAGGCGGGCGGCACCACGCCGGGCTTGGCGAACCACTTTGGCACATCCACGCCCGATGACAGGATGATGTTGCCCCAGGGATCGAACGCGCCGGTCCGCACGATCACCTTGGCCCTGGCGGCCATCTCGGCCAGGATCACGTCATGCGGGATCATCGCGTGGTCGGCATCGGGAAACAGGCGTAGCACCAATGCCAGCAGCGGCGCGTTGTGCGCCGGCAGCGTATCGGCATAGCTGACCTTTTCGGCGATGAAATCGCCGGCGATGGCGGCCAGAACCGTGGCCAGATCGGGCACGTCCTGCACCACGGCCAGGTCGATCCGCCAGGCCCCGCGCGGAATGGGAAACCCCGCGTCGCAAATAATCATCGCCTCGCCATGCCCCATGGTGGCAATGGCGTGGTTCAGTTCGGCGTTCAAGATGGGTCCGCGCTTCATGATCTGGTTACTCCTGTCTGAACAAGTGCTGCAATTTCGGCCTGCCGCCCCAGCGACGGGATTACACCCAGCCGGGTGCAGGCATGCGCCCCGCAGGCCACGCCATAGCGCACGGCGGCGGGCAGGTCCTGCCCCTGGGCCAGCGCCACGGCCAGCCCGGCATTGAACGCGTCCCCGGCCCCGGTGCTGTCCACCACCGCCACCGGCAGGCTGGGGATCATCATGTCCATGCCCTCAGCCAGGATCAGCGCCCCGGCCCGCCCCAGGGTGACAACGACCGTGCCCACCCCCCGGTCGCGCAACATGCCCGCCAGCACGCGCGACGACCGCGGATCGTCGGGGGCCAGACCCAGCAGGACGCGCAGTTCGCTTTCGTTCGGGGTCAGCACGTCGATCAGCGGAAAGATCGCCGGTGGCAGGGTCTTGGCCGGGGCGGGGTTCAGGATCGTGCGCGCGCCCGCCGCCCGGCCCAGTTCCATCGCCCGCATCGCCGCCGCGATCGGCACCTCAAGCACCGCCATCACCACATCGGATGCCCTGATCCGGTCAGCGGCGGCATCCACGGCGGCGGCGTCCAGCGCGTCGTTGGCCCCCATGTCCAGGATGATGAAATTGTTGCCTTCGGTATTCAGGATGATGAAACCCACCCCCGTCGCGCGCCCGGCAAGGCCGCGCACATGCTGGGTATTCACCCCTTCGGCGGCGTAGAGCTCATGCGCGATGCCCGCCAGCGCATCCTGTCCCAGATAGGCCACCAATGCCGCATCCGCCCCCAGCCGCGCCGCCGCCACCGCCTGGTTCGATCCCTTGCCGCCCGGCCCCATGTCGAAGTCCGAGCCCAGCAACGTCTGGCCAAAGACCGGCAAGGACGGGGTCCGGATCGTCATGCCCACTGCAAAACTGCCCACCACGGTAATTTTCGCTGCCATCTGCGCCTCCTATCCCGTTGCCCGGGGCCGGTTGCCGGTTGCGGCCAGCATCACACCTTCTTCGGTGATGGCCGCGCCGCGCAGGTCGGCGGCCACGCGCCCCGCTTCCATCACCAGCACCCGCCCTGCCTGCAGCACGATTTCCGGCAGTTCGGACGATATCATGATGACGGCCATCCCTTCGCCTGCCAACCGCCGCAGGATATCGTAAATCTCGGACTTGGCACCCACGTCGATGCCGCGCGTCGGTTCGTGCAGGATCAGCACGCGGGGCTGCGTGACCATGCCGCGCGCCAGAATGATCTTTTGCTGGTTACCCCCGCTCAGCGTGCTCATCCGCTGCGCCAGTCCGGCAATGCGGGCGTCAAGCTGCCCGGCATAATCGGCGGCGGTGCGCCGGATCAGCCCGGCGCGCAACATCCCGGCCCGGGCAAAGCGCGGCAGCGCGGCCGAGACCACATTCTGCGCCACCGTCATCGCCAGCAGCGCGCCACTGCGCCGCCGGTCGGCCGGGATCAGGGCCAGACCCGCCGCGATTGACCGGGCCGGTGCCTCGGGCGGCACCACGTTGCCTGCCACCGTGACCACCCCGCCGCGCGGCACCAGACCGAACAGGGCATCCGCCACCACGTCCTTGCCAGAATCCGGCAGGCCCGCGATACCCAGAATCTCGCCCGGGGCCAGGTCAAAGTCGATGCCGCCGATCTGCCCCGCCACCCGCAGGCCGCGGACCGACAGCACGACACCCTGCGGCGACGGGGCGGTCACGGCATATTGCACCGCGTGGTTCAGGTCGCGCCCGACCATCGCCGTCACAAGCTGCGCCTGGGTCACCCCGGTCAGATCATCCAGCGTCACCACATGGCGGCCATCGCGCAGAACGGTGATCCGGTCGGCCAGCCGCAGCACCTCGTCCAGATGGTGCGAAACATAGACGATCGCTACGCCAGATGCGCGCAAGGCCGTGACCACCTCGAACAACCGCTCGGATTCGCGCGGCGACAGGGCCGAGTTCGGCTCGTCCAGCACCAGCACCCGCACCTGTCGCGAGATGGCGCGCGCGATTTCCACCAGTTGCATCTGCGCGACCGTCAGATCGCGCACCGGCGTCGCGGGGTCGATGTCGATCAGACCCAGCCGGGCCAGCAGGCCGCGCGCCCGGGTGGCAGCATCGGTGCGGTTCAGCAGGCCCAGGGCCGGACCACCGCCCAACGTGGCCAGCATCACATTCTCGCCGACATTCAGGTTGGCGCAAAGCGACAGTTCCTGAAACACCACCGCGATGCCATGCCCGCGCGACACCAGCGGGGTGTCGATGCTGACCGGCGTGCCGTCGATCAGAACCTGCCCCGCGTCGGGCAGCAATTCGCCGGCAAGGATGTTCATCAGCGTGCTTTTGCCGGCGCCGTTTTCGCCGATCACGGCATGCACCTCGCCCGGCCACAGGGTCAGCGACGCCTGGTCAAGCGCCTGCACCCCGGGAAAGCCCCTGGACAGCTTGCGCAATTCGACAATCGGCGGCCCGGCGGGGCTCATGGCTGGCAAAAGGGTGGCCGGGGCGCAAGTGACGCCCCGGCCGATCCTGTCATTGCAGTTCGGCGATATTGTCGATGGTATAGATACCGACGCCGGTATCCAGATTGTCGATCGGCTCGCCCTTCAGGAACCGGGCCAGCAGGTCGACCGCGGCAAAGCCCTGTATCTCGGGCGCTTGGTCGATGGTCGCCTGAATGACGCCGCCCGCCACCATCTCGACCGTCTGGTCAAGCAGGTCAAAGCCGACGATGCGCACCACGCCGGTCTTGTCATTGCGCTCGACCCAGCTTCCTGCGGCGGGGGTCGTGCAGCATTCCAGCGACAAAAGGCCGGTCACCTCGGGGTTGGCGAGCATCGCATTTTCAATCGACGCATACATTTCCTGCGGATCGGACCCGGTGTTCACGGTCTGGACGATCTCGATCCCGGGAAAGGCGGCCAGCCCTTCGCGTGCGCCCTGTTCGCGGTCCAGCGACCATTGCGCGGCGGCATCCAGGGTCAGGATCATCACCTTGCCCGTGCCGCCCATCGTTTCACCCATCAGGGTGCCCGCCGCCACGCCCGATTGCACCAGGTCCTGCCCGGCAAACACCAGGCGCGCCGAATCCGGGTTGTCGGTGTTATAGGCGATGACCGGGATTCCCGCCGCCAGCACCCGGTCGATCAACGGGGCCAGCGCATCGGTCGAGACGGACGAAATCGCCAGCCCGTCCATGGTGTCCATCAGCGCCTCGATCTCGTTGATCTGGGCATCGGCGTCCGAGCCGACCGGACCGATGAAGGTCGCGGTGACGCCGTCCATCGCATCGCCGCGCTCGACTCCGACCCGGATCTGGGGCGCAAATTCGTTCGAGACGTCCTGATAGGACACATAGAAATTCAGTTCCTCGCCTGCCGCGATCTTGGCGGCGATCCGGTCAGCCAACTGGAAATCGGCAAGGCTGACAGGGTCGGCGGCGGCAAGGCCGGGCAGCAGGACAAGCGCCGCGAAGGCGGTGCTGGCAAGAAGTCTGGTCATGGTCGTCCTCCCTTGGGTGGTTGATGCAGGTTGCGCCGCCCGGCGTCTTCAGCCCCGGCGCGGCGTTGTCGTCCACTTGTCGATGGCCACCGCGATCACGATCACCAGGCCGATCAGAAATTCCTGTGCAAAGGGCGAAACGCCCAGCAGCACCAATCCGTTGCGCAAGACCCCGATGATCAGCACGCCAAGGATGGTGCCCAGGATCGTGCCCTCGCCCCCGGCCAGCGATGTGCCCCCGACGATGGTGGCCGCGATCACGTCAAGTTCCAACCCCATGCCCATCCGCCCCGCCTGGCCGCTGGGCAGAAACGCCAGGCTGAGGATGCCGGCAAAGCCCGCCAGCGCCCCCATCAGCGTCATCGCCCAGATCTTGGTGGCGTGGACATTGATCCCCGACACGCGGGCGGCCTTGGCGCTGCCCCCCACCGCAAAGGTGCGAAAGCCAAACGAAGTGCGCGACAGCAGCAACCAGCCCGCCAGCGCGACCAGGACGAAAAACACCAGCTGCATCGGGATGATGCCGAACAGATAGCCCTGTCCGATGTATTCGAACTGCGCCAGAACGTCGGGGTTGGCACCGTTGCGTTCGTTCACCGTCACCGGCCGCCCGTCGGTCATGATCAGCACCGCCCCGCGCACCATGCTGAGCATCCCGAGCGTGGCGATCAGCGACGGCAATCGGCCATGGGTCGACAACAGCCCGTTGATCAGGCCGACCACCACCCCGCAGGCAATTCCGGCCAGGATGGCCGGAACCAGACCCGACCCGGCGATGATCAGCATCCCCGATACGATTCCGGCCAGCGCATAGGTCGACCCGATGGACAGATCGACCTCGCCCGAGACCAGCACAAACGTCATGCCGACCGCCATGATGCCCAACAGCGACACCTGGCGCCCGATGTTCAGCAGGTTGTTCGAGGTCAGGAACCGGTCGTTCATCAGCGTCAGCGCCAGACACATCAGCAGCAGGGCGACGAACACGCCGGTTTCGCGGCCGCGCAGCCGGCGCAGGCCGCCTTGGCCCGCCGTTGTCACCGCCGCCGATCTGTCAACCATCCAGCGCCCCCTTTGTGGCCGGCCGCGCACGCCGGTCAGGCGGCAAGAAAGCTGCCCGCAGGGACCGTTACCATCGGTTCGAAATTGCCGTATTCGCGCAGCCGCGCGAACGGCGCATTGGCGACCGAATTGTACGAGCAGATATAGCCCCAGCGGTGCGTATCGCTGTGGTTGGCATCGGACCGGTGCAGCAGGTTGCAATGGAACACCAGCGCATCGCCCGGCTCCATTTCCACATATTGATGCTGGTAGCGCGCCACCGCCGCCTCCAGGTGCAGCGCGGCGACATTGGTCTGGCCATCCTCGCGCACATGGTCGAGCCGGCCCAGCAGGTGACTGCCTTTCAGCACCTGCAGACAGCCGTTCGCCTTGGTCGATTTGTCAAGGGCGATCCAGATCGACAGCATGTCCGGGGCCAGGCAGCCATTGTTGTACCAATAGCCGAAATCCTGGTGCCATTCCCAGGCCCCGCCTTCGCGCGGCTGCTTCATCGTCATCTTGTGGCTGTACAGATAGACCTCTTCGCCCAGCAGCGCCTCGGCGATCAGCACCTGCCGCGCATCCCGCGCCAGCAGACCGTATTTGTCACCGCCCGCCGTATTCCATATCTTCAGCAGGGTCTTCATGCCGGATTTGTCGCCTTTGGACATGATTCCGTCGCTTTGCGTCTCTGACTCCAAATGACTGCGGGCGTGATCGCGGAAATTGCCCACCTCGTCGGGTGACAACAGGCCCGGGGCCACAAAGAAACCATCCGTTGCATACTGCGCCTGCTGGGCGCGGGTCGGCATCATCATCATCGCCTCCTTTGGGGGCGCGAAGGTCGCGCGATCCCCATCGCTGTGCCGTTTCGTCGGCGCGTCCCGGTGATATTGCCCCGCAAGGATGCTGCTTTGAATGGACAACCCGGACATTTGTTTGTATGAAACGCGCATGAACCTGCCGCCGCGCAAGACACGCATCGTCGAAAGCTTTCATTCGCTGCCGGTGCCGCGCTGGTCGGGCTGTCTGGCCAGCGTTCCCCGCGCCGGATTGCTGGAGGCGGGCCCGGATTATGCCATCGAGCGGGCCCGTTCGCCCGGCGACGATCTGCTGTACTGCATCGCGGGCGCGGGCACGGTGCGGGTTGGCGCTGTCATCCATGCCGTGCGTGCGGGCCAACTGGCCTGGATACCCGGCGACCAGCCCCATGCCCATGCGGCCGATGCCGCCACGCCCTGGACGCTGCTGTGGTGCCGGGTGGATGGCCCGGCCGTGGCCGCCGCCCGCTCGGGTATCCTGGGGCCGCCGGGCGGGGTGATGACCATCGCGCACGGTACCGCGCTGGTGGCATGGTTCCAGCGCCTGTTCAGCGCGATGCGTCAGCGCGGGGGGGACCTGGACCTGGCGCTGAACGCCCTGTTCGCCGAGGTGCTGGTGACGCTGAACGCCGAACAGATGGCCAGCCCGGCCCGCGCCCTGCCCCAGCCGCTGGCCCGGCTGCGCGCGGCAATGGGCGCACAGCCGCAGAACCCCTGGACCGAGGCCGACATGCAGGCCGTGGCGCGGGTCAGCCCGGCGCAGTTGCGCCGCCAGTTCCGCACGCATCTGCAATCGACCCCGCGCGCCTGGTTGCGCCGCGAACGGATCATGCTGGCACAGGACCTGCTGTTGCGCCCCGGTGCCCGCGTCAGCCATGTTGCCGAAACCTGCGGCTTTGCCGACATCTATCATTTCAGCCGCGAGTTTCGCCGCACGGTGGGCCAATCGCCCAGCGACTGGCGGCGCAGCGAAACCACCTCGGCCTGAGCCTTGGACCACCTGCGCCTGTGCCATCGAAAGGAACCGCCATGCCCCTGACCCCCGAAACCGCCGCCTTGATGGCCGAGATCGATGCTGCAGGGGGCAAGCGGTTCCACCAGATGACCGTGGCCGAAGCGCGCGAGGCGGTGAACGGTTTTCTGGAACTGGCCGGGCCCGCACCGGCGATGCCGTCGCAGGACAGCCTGCTGGATGTGCCCGGTGGCCGGATTCTGGTGCGCGTGCTGACGCCGTCGGCCTCGCGCGGGGTGATCTTGTATCTGCATGGTGGCGGGTGGGTGTTCGGCACCGTCGCCGGACATGATGGCGTGGCCCGGCAACTGGCCGCTGCCACCGGCTGCACCGTGGTTGTGCCCGAATATCGGCTGGCCCCGGAGCACCCGTTTCCCGTGCCGCTGGATGATTGCTGGCTGGCGCTGACCTGGGTGGCGGCGCGGTTCGGCCAGCCACTGATCCTGTGCGGCGACAGCGCGGGCGCGAACCTTGCCGCCGTGCTGGCGATGCGGGCGCGCGATGCGGGCGGACCGGCGATTGCCGCGCAACTGCTGGTCTATCCGATCACCGATTGCGACCTGGAACGCGCCTCGTTCAATGCGCCCGACCACCAGTTGATTCTGGCAAAGCAGGACATGGCCTGGTTCTGGGCCCATTACATCGCCGATCCCGGTGCGCGCAGCGATCCCCGGGCCTCGCCCTTGCGCAGCGCCGATCTGGACCGTCTGCCCCCGGCCTGTGTGATCACTGCCGGATACGATGTCCTGCGGGACGAGGGCGAAGCCTATGCCGCCGCCCTGGCCGCAGCAGGCACACCCGCCGAACTGCGCCGGTTTGATGGCGAAACCCATGGCTTTCTGGTGCTGGGCGGCAAGACGACAGGTGCTGCCGCAGCGATGGCGCACCTGTCCGCCTTTCTGGATCGCCAACTATGACTTTGCGCGACCAGCCTGCCTGGCCGAACCCCTGACCATCCGGTTTGGTCCTGATGGCGGTTTCGTCCGGCCCTTACCCCGGGACCAGGCCGTCCGTATCGTGGATGCCGGATGGTCGCCTTGCACTGACACCGGCCAAAGCGGCCCGATCGGGCGGCACGGGCCAGCAACAGATCGGCCCGGATGATCCGGTCACGGTCCCACAGGCGTGCGTGCTGCGCCGCCAGCGGCACAAAGTCGCCATTGGCATCCCGGCGCGCCTGTTGCCGCGCCGCGCGGAACAGCATCAGCGCCAGAAGGCCCCGCGCCTCCGGCTCGCCCGGCATGAGATCGACCGGCAACTGGCCCGGTTCGATGGCCGCCTCTGGCACGCCGGTCAGCAAACCGTTCGCGCCCGGCATCGTATTCCAACCGGTGCCAAAGGCGGCATGCACCGCGTCCAGCACAGCAGTCAGACGATCCGCCATCTCCTCGGGGTGGGGCAATTGACACCGCAGACCGGCATCGCGGATCCCGGTCTTGGCCCCCGGACCAGACGCTGGCCAAGGCCCGGATACGGTTCGGCCTGCGCCTGCGTACGCCCGCCGCGATCGGCGACGCGACGCTCTCGGTCAGGCTGCCCGCGAACCGGGTGACGCCGAACAGGTTCCAGATCACGCCAAAGGCGGCGATGGCCCAGGACCAAAGGGGTGGGTGCGGGGATGTCAGGGTTTGGGTCTGGCTGGTCATGGCGATTCCCTGCATCTCGTTGAGTGAAACCGGCGATGGACGTCATCGCCGTCTGCACAAATGACACCCCGGCCCCCCGCCA
>Ga0105046_10007884_pt1 | contig 16731 bp, 10 predicted proteins | sample MAT03_FD_78385 | JGI IMG/M metagenome (GOLD analysis project Ga0105046, IMG submission 78385) | Freshwater microbial communities from Lake Fryxell liftoff mats and glacier meltwater in Antarctica - MAT-03 (megahit assembly) | ecosystem: Environmental > Aquatic > Freshwater > Ice > Liftoff...
GTGTTGAGCCTGCTCGACACCTACGGCAGCACCAAGGTGATCGCCAACCCGCACATCGCGGCGCTGGACAACCAGAAGGCCACGATCAAGGCCGGCAACCGGATCCCGGTCAGCCAGCAGACGTTGGTCGGCGGTACCACCAACGCTGTCACCACGACGTCGCAGTACATCGACACGGGCGTGCTGCTGCAGGTCACGCCGCACATCAATGCCGGCGGCCTCGTCACCCTCGACGTTCAGGCCGAGGTCTCCAATCCCGGCACGCCTGCAGCGGTCGGCGACGCGCCCCCCATCAACACCCGTTCCGTGCAGACCTCCGTGGGCGTCCAGAGCGGCCAGACCATGGTGATGGGCGGTCTCATCGGCGAGAACCGCGCCAACAGCTCGGAAGGTCTGCCATGGTTGTCCCGCATCCCGATCATCGGCGGCCTCTTCGGCAACCAGGAACTGCAGAACGACCGGACCGAGCTGGTTCTGTTCATCACGCCCCGGGTCGTCGAGACCGACAAGGACATCCGCGGCGCCATCGAGGACCTGCGGAAGAAGATGGACAACCTGGACCGCCTGTTCCCGTACGTCAAACCTTTCCCGGATCTCGTGTTCCCGCCCGCCCCCGCACCGGCGCCGGATCGGATCCCCCTCATCCCGGCCAACTGAAAGAAGAATGATGTTTTTGGATCGATTTTCAGGTTTTCGTAGTTTTCCGCGAGTTTCCGTCGCTGTTTCCCGACATGCCTGTCGGGCATTGGCGACATTGGCCGTGGCCGCTTTGGGTGCCTGCGCCAGCCCTGCCCCTGCTCCGGTGGCGCCCCCGGCCAACACGCCGGAGGCCCGCCAGGCGTATGTAGCAGAGCGCGTCAAGGCCCGCTGGGCAGCCCTGATCAAGGACGACATGGACGCCGCCTACGCCTATATGAGCCCCGGTTCGCGCGAGGTGACGAGCCTCGAGAAGTTCAAGGCCTCCACTCGGCGCGGGGCGTTCCGGCAGGTCGTCGTCGAGACGGTGGTCTGCGACGGTGATGCCTGCAAGGTGCGGTTGATGTTAACCTACGACCATCGGCTGATGAAGGGCATTGTGACGCCGGTGAATGAAGCCTGGATTTTCGAGAGGGGGCAGGCTTGGCACGTGAACTGAATTGTATGTTTTGCCGGGCAGTGTCGTCACTTTGAGACGTTGTAGAAAATCCACATGTCAGCCTCTGGGCAAGCGGCTTTGTTTGTCAAAAGAGGCTGGCTGTAATAACATTCGCGTGCTGTCGGTTCTAAAGTGATCACTTTAAACAGCACTCAATAAAGAAGGAGTCTTCACCCACTATGAATACGTTCAAACAGAAATCCGTCTACGCCGTCCTGGCTGGCCTGAGCGCGGTTGGCGCGACCGGCGTCGCCGAAGCGGTGTCAGTCAACCACAATGGTCTGGGCCAAGCCCTGATCTATCCGTACTACACGGTGCGTGAGCCGAAGGCGCTCTCCCCGTACAACTCGTTGCTGTCGGTCGTTAACTCGACTGGTTCCGCGAAGGCCGTCAAGGTCCGCTTCCTTGAAGGCAAGAACAGCCGCGAAGTACTTGACTTTAACTTGTACCTGTCGGCCAAGGACGTCTGGACTGCCGCCATCATCCCGACCGCGGATGGCGCTGGCATCTTCACGACGGACAAGTCCTGCACGACGCCGGTGGTGTCGTCCAGCTCGGCCGCCCCGTCCGGATTCGTCAACTTCGCCTACACGGGTGGCAACGACGACAAGGCCGGCACTACGCTCGACCGTACCCGTGAGGGCTACGTCGAAATCATCGAAATGGGCAACGTCGTGGGCGCAACTGCCGCCGCCGTGACCCACTCGGCTGGTGTCCCGTCCTGCTCGCCGCTGTCTGGCGCGTCGGCGGATACGGTCGCCGGCAATGGCGGCCTGTTCGGCTCCATTACGCTGATCAACGTGCTTCAAGGTACAGACTTCGCACTCGACGCAGTGGCGCTGGACGGCTTCTCGTCCACCCCGCTGTGGAACGCTGCCGGTTCAATCCTCCCGAACCTCGCCAACGTCAACCCGAAGACCTCGGTTGTTGTCGCTGCCTCGACGGTGTTCATCACCGACTGGTCCGCTTCGACGAACCCGGTCGATCCGGTCTCGGCCGTGCTGATGCACAGCAACGTGTACAACGAATTCGTTCTGGACGCCAACACCAAGTCGGGTACCGACTGGGTCGTACTGTTCCCGACGAAGGCGTTCTACTACTCGGGCCTGACGGTCACCAAGCTGTTCCAAAGCAACTTCGGCGCCACGGGCGCGTGCGACGATGTCGTGGTCACGCAGTACGACCGCGAAGAGCGCACGCTTATCTCGCAGACGTCGTTCTCGCCGCCGCCGCCCACGCAGACAGATTCGCTCTGCTGGGAAGCCAACGTGATCACGTTGAACAACACCAACGTGCTCGGCTCGAAGAACGTTTCGAACATCCCGTCGTCGTTCTCGAACGGCTGGATCGCTCTGAACTTCAACGGCCCGTCGGTTCCGGCTGGCAGGCATCAACTGATTGGCGGCGCGTCGCAGACGTTCAACACGCAGACCGGCGCCACGATCGGCCTTCTGTCGACGACGTTCAACGGCCTGCCGGTTGTCGGCTTCGCCGCGATCACGTTCGAAAACGGAACGTTGCCGGGCACCACGGGTCCGATCCAATCGAACTACGGTGGCAACCTGAACCACAAGGTAACTACCAACGTCCAGTAAGATTCGGCGTTTCAGTCGTATCGGGGCGAGGAGCAATCCTCGCCCCTTTTTTCTTCCTGAGGGGCGCGGCACGAGCTGCCCGCCAAGGCACGATGAAAACTGCATTGTTCCCCCATTTCGCGGCAGTCCTGGTGATGGCCGCAGCGCTGGCACTGGGTCCGGGACGCGCGCTTGCGCAGTCCGACAACCCCGACACGGTGTTGATCAGCAACAGCGTGGCCAAGGTCACGCGCGCCGACTACGACACGGAACTGTTGCGCTTGCCCATCGAGACGCGCGCAGGCTTCGCCAATAACGCCCGTCGCGTCAATGACCTGCTGGCGCGCATGCTGGTCCAGAAGAGTTTGGCCGTACAAGCGCGCAACGCGAAGGTCGACACGGTGCCCGAGAATGCGTCGCGCATCCGGATGGAAGTGGATCGGCTGTTGGGACAGTTGTATATCGAACGCATCGAGACCGAGGCTGGCGCCGAGTTCGACGCGGCCAAGTCGCGCTACGAAGCGCGGGCGCGCGAGCTCTACCTCGTCGATCGCGCCCGCTTCGAGCGCCCGGAACAACTGGTAGTCACGCATATCCTGTTCGATCCCAAGAAGCGCGGTGCCGACGCCGCGAAGAGTCTGGCCGTCGAAACCCGCGCCAGGATACTTGCGGGCGCGGACATGGGTGCACTAGCCAAGGCACAGTCCGATGACCCCTCGGCGCAGACCAACAATGGCCGCATTGACTGGTTCGGCCGCAAGGAAATGGACACCGCGTTTGCCGACGCCGCCTTTGCGTTGAAGACCTCCGGCGACATTACAGAGCCGGTCCAGTCCCAGTTCGGCTGGCATGTCATCCGCCTCGAGGCGAGGCGCGCGCCCGAAGTGCCGCCGTTCGACCAGGTGCGGGAAGTGTTGTTGCAGGAGCAGCGCAAGCGCTTTATCGACGAGCGGCGCGAAGCTGTCATCGCCAGCATACGGCGCGACGCGCAGACCCAGGTCAACCGCGAAGTCGTGGATGCACTGACGCCCCGAGTGGACATCGAGGCTGCCAAGCGCGCGCTGGGCATGACGCCCGAGGCGCCCGCCACTGCGGCACCACCCGCAGTACCTGCGCCCCGGTAGCGGGGCATCGTTGACGCAACCGCGGGCGCCGCGCGCATGAACTCGCCGTCACCCTCCGCCGGCCACGCCGTCGTGCCCGCGCCGACCGCGGCGGCGCGCGATCGCGCACTCTTCGTCAATTTCTTCAAGCGCGAACTCAATACCCGCTATCTCGGCAGCGTGTCCGGCTTTGCGTGGGCCTTCGTCCATCCGCTGGTGCTGCTGGTCGTCTATCACTTCGTGTTCACGACTATTTTTCGCACTACCGGGTTCGGTGGTCAGAGCTTCCTCGCGTTCGTTGCCGTGGCGTTGTGGCCATGGCTGGCGGCGCAGGAAGGCATCCAGCGCTCCGCCACCAGCCTCGCCGGTTATGCCGGCCTTATCCGCAAGGTCGCGTTTCCGCACGAACTCGTGATCTACGCCTCGGTCACGGCCACGCTGGCGCTGCAACTTGCAGGCTACCTCGTCGTGCTGCTGGCGCTGGTGGCCTTTGGCGAACCGATCCACCTTGAGGGACTGCTGTTGGCCTTGCCGCTATGGGGCGTGATGGCCATCGGCATCATCGGCGTCGCGCTGTTCTTCGCGGCGTTGCAGGTCTTCATCCGCGATGTCGAGCATGTGCTGATGCCCGGACTCATGATCCTCATGTATCTGACGCCGATCCTCTATCCGCTGACGCTGGTGCCGGAAGTGATGCGGCCGTGGGTGGCACTCAATCCGTTCAGCTGGCTGGTCAGCCGGCTGCGCGATGCGTTGCTCGATGGCAAGCTGGCGCTCGAATGGGGCGATGCGGTCGCGGTCCTGGTGGCAATGGCGATCTTCTTCGCCGGCCGCTGGATTTTTCGCCGGCTGTCGCCCTATTTCGAGGACTTTGTATGAGGAACGAAGCGACAGGCGCCCCGCTTCTTTCGCTCGAAGGCGTGGGCAAGGACTACGCGAAGGTGGAATCGCGCGGTGGGCAAGTGCGCCTCGTCTGGGATCTGTTGCGGGGCCACGGTGCTGCCAACGTGTTTCGGGCGCTCGACGACGTCGGCTTCACGCTCGAGCGAGGTCAATCCCTTGGCATCGTCGGCGAGAACGGCGCCGGCAAGTCGACGCTGCTGAAGGTCGTGGCTGGTGTGATCGCGCCCACGCGCGGCCGCGTGCAGGTCAACGGGCGCGTCGGCGCGCTGCTGGAGCTGGGCTCGGGCTTTCATCCGGACTACACGGGCCTCGCCAACATCGAACTGTCCGCCGCGTTGCTCGGGCTGTCACCCAGGGAGATTGCGTCGAAGCGCGAGGAGATCGTCGCCTTCGCCGACATCGGCGACCACATCAACGAACCGATCAAACACTACTCGTCCGGCATGGTCGTGCGCCTTGGCTTTGCCGTGGCCACCGCATTGCGCCCCGACATCCTCATCACCGACGAAGTTCTGGCGGTCGGCGACGAATCGTTCCAGAAGAAGTGCATCGCGTGGATCGAAGATTACCTGGCCGAGGGCGGCACGCTGCTCTTGTGTTCGCACAGCATGTATCACATCCAGAAGCTCTGCCGCCATGCGCTGTGGTTGCGCGATGGTCGCGTCGTGCGCGAAGGCGCCGCCATGGACGTGACCCAGGCCTACCTCGCGTTCCACGAGGAAAAGTCCGCGCAGGCGCGGCGTCCGATGGCGGCCGCCGTGGCGCATGCGGCGGGCGTGTATGCGGTGCAGAGCCTCGCCATCGCGCCGGAAGGTTCGCTGACGCAGGGCGAAACGCTGTCGATCCGCGGCGAGATTTTCTCGCCGGACGGGCGGGCGCCGGTGGTGCTGCTGGGTGTCGTGCGTGCCGATGGCACGCCAGTCTATGGTGTCGCCAGCGACATGGAGGGCGTGGCGCTGCGTCCGGTCGGCGACAACCGCTTCGCGTTCGGACTGACGTTGCCCGGGCTGGCGCTGTTACCCGGCAAGTACGTGGTGCGGGCGCACGCGATGGATCCCGAGGGCGTGCGCCTCTTCGACAATGTGGAGCGCGCCTTCGTCGTGACCGGGGTCTCGCGCGAAATGGGCTTCGTGCGTCTGCCGCACACATGGCACGACCCGGACTGACCCTGGCGGCGAAGGCATTGCGCGGCGCTGGAACGCCCTTCAGCTAAGATTGCAACTTGCGCGAAGTTGCACCCGCAACCGCGCAGGTCACCATGCAGAAATCCCTCGAATTCACCGGCGAACGTTTCGTCCCGGGCCTGCCCGGCGAGATCGCGCACGAGCATTGGCATCGCTACGCCTTCGCCCGACGTTTCGTCGCCGGCAAGCGGGTGCTGGATGTAGCCAGCGGCGAAGGCTACGGCAGTGCGCTGCTGGCTGCGGTCGCGGGCAGCGTTGTCGGCGTCGATGTCGATCCGGCGGCCATCGAGCATGCGCGCACCACGTACGCCGGACGTTCCAACCTGCGTTTCGAGGCCGGATCGGCTGCAGCATTGCCATTGCTGGATGCAGGCGTGGATGTCGTCGTCTCGTTCGAGACGATCGAACACCTGCCGCGCGAGATGCAGGCGCCGATGCTGGCCGAGATCGCGCGAGTGCTGGCACCCGACGGCATGCTGGTGCTGTCCGCCCCCAACCCCGTCCAGTACTCGGACGCGCGCGACTACCGCAATCCGTTCCACCTGCACGAGCCGCCGCGCGAGGAACTCGATGCGCTGCTGGCCGTGGCATTTCCATTGCGCCGCTGGTTCCGGCAACGGCGATACTTCGGCTCTGCCATCTGGACCGAGGCCGCGGTCGCAGGTGTGGAGACATTCGCCGGCGACGACGCGCACATCACGGGGGTGGAAACCTTCGCCGGCGACGACGCGCATATTGCCGCTGCCGTGCCACCAGAGGCCATGTACTTCATCGTGGTGGCAGCGCGATCGGCCACCGCAACGATTCCCGATGTGCCCGGCTTGTCGCTCTTTTCCGATCCGGCTGAGCTTGAATTGGCGCGACTCGACGGGCGGGCTGCCGACGTGCTGCGTCTCGACGGCCTGCTGCACGATCGCGATGCCGCGCTCGACCGGCAAACCGCGCACGTCCAGCATCTCGAGACCCTGATTGCGGAGCGTGAACGCATCATCGTCGAACGGGATGGTCAGCTCGACGCGGCGAATGCGGCGCAACAGGTGCGGATCGCCGAGCGCGAGCAGGCAGCGCACCAGCGCGACATCCTGGCGCTCGAGCGCGATGCCTTGGCGGCGGAACGTGCCACGGCGTTGCGCGCCCGCGACACCGCGTCCGAAGCGCTGGGCTCCACGCGCCAGGTCGCGGAGGCGCTGGGCGAAGAGCGCGACCGGCTCGAACGCGCGCTGGCCGCACAGGAGCGCCTCATTGCCTATCGGCAGAGCATGCGTGGTTGGCTGACGCTGCCGTGGATGCACGCCAGGCTCTGGTGGCGGCGCCGGCGCGGAACATGACGCCGCGCGAACCGCATTTCGTGATCGACGTGGTCGTGCCGGTGTACAACGCACCGCAGGACCTGCGTTTGTGCGTGGCCAGCGTGCTCGCCAACTTGCGGCCGGACGTGCGCGTGGTGCTGATCGACGATGCCTCGCCCAACCCCGGCGTCGCGACGTTCTTCGAAGAACTGCGCATGCAGGCGCATCCGCAGGTGGTGCTGTTGCGCAACGAGGTCAACCTGGGCTTCACGGGGACGGCCAACCGCGGCATGGGCCTGTCCCGCGCCGACGTGATCCTTCTCAATTCCGACACGATCGTCACGGGCGGCTGGCTCGATGCGCTGATGCATGGCGCTGCGACGGATCCGCGCATCGGCACGATCACGCCGTTTTCCAACAACGCCGAGATCTGTTCGTTCCCGGAATTCTGCGTGGCCAATGCATGGCCCACCACGGAGAATCCCGATCCGGTGGCGGCAGCCATGCTGGCCGCGGCGGTCCCCACCTATCCCGATCTTCCGACCGGTGTCGGCTTCTGCCTGTTCGTCCGTCGCGCGTTGCTCGATGCCATTGGCGAATTCGATCCCGTGTTCGGCTTGGGCTATGGTGAGGAGAACGACTTCTGCCTGCGCGCCGCCGCGGCCGGCTGGCGCAACGTGCTGGCCGACAATGCCTTCGTCGTGCATGCGGGCGGGCGCTCCTTCGAGGGCCAGAAGGCGTGGCTCGGCCCGCGCAACATGGTGTTGCTGCTCGAACGCCATCCGCATTACCTCGAGATGGTGCAGGCCTACATCGCCGCCGATCCGCTGCGGCCGTTGCGGCAGGCCGCGGCACTTCAACTTGCGGTGGCCACTTCGCCTGACCGCGGGGTACTGCATGTCATCCACCACCACGGTGGTGGCACCGAGACCCATGTGCGCGCATTGATCGGGGCGTCGCGCGACCGCTGGCGCCACTATCTCGCCATCGCCGTCGGCGCTGACTGGCAGATCGAGGAGCATCGCGCCGATGGCTCGGTGGTCACGTTCGACTTCCAGCGTGGCGGGCATGAACGGTGGCGCGACTTCGTGGAGGGCCTCTGCGCCACCTTCGGCGTCACGCTCATCCACCTGCACAATATCTCCGCATGCCGCGACGGCATCCTGACCGCACTCGAGGATCCGCCGGTGCCGTTCGGCTACACCGTGCATGACCTCAACTTCGCCTGTCCGACGATCACGTTCCTCGGTCCCGACGGGCGCTATTGCGGCGCGCAGACCGATCCCGCAGTCTGCCACCGTTGCCTCGCGGCGCAGCCGCTCTTCGTCGACGTGGATATCGTGGCGTGGCGTGCGCGGCACCATGCGTTGCTCGCGCGCGCGGCGTTTCGCATTGCGCCGTCGCAATGGGTAGCGGCCACGCTGCCCCACTATTTTCCGGATTGCCCGGCGACCGTCATTGCGCATGGCGCAGTCTCGCCTGCCCTGACGCCGCTGGCCGCGACCCCGATGTTGAGCGTGCCGGATGACGGGATACCGACGGTAGCCTTGCTCGGCGCGATCGGCCCCGACAAGGGTGCGCGCCGGATCGAACGTCTGCTCGAACGGGCACGGGTGCACGATGCGCCGGTGCGCTTCGTGCTGATCGGCTACATGGATGTCGAGCACGGGCCGATGCAGACACCCGATGCCCGCTTCACCGTGCACGGCCGCTATGTGGCGGCGGATCTTCCCGCCTTGCTGCAGCACTATCGCGCGGCGCTGGTGCTGTTCCCGTCGGCGGGTCCTGAAACATTCAGCTATACGTTGACCGAAGCGTGGATCGCCGGCGTTCCGGCCGTCGTCCCGCCGATCGGCGCGCTGGCCGAGCGCATGCAGGCCGTCGGCGCCGGCATCGTGCTCACCGACGACGAGTGGCGCGACGACGCGAAGATGTTCGCGCGCGTGATGGAGCTGCTGGGCGACGACGCACGCGTCGAACGGACCGCAATGGGCGTGCGCGCGCTCGCGTTGCAGCACGCGACGATTGCGGCGATGACCGGGCGAACGTTCGAACTCTATGCGCAGGCGCGCGCGACTGCAGCCGTGTCGACCGCGGCCGCGAGGCCGTTCGAGGCGGGCCGCGTGCGCGCGGCACTCCGATATATGCCGTGGCATCCGCCTGCACCGGCAGCCGCCGCCGATGCCGAGCGCGGCTGGATTGGCCGGCTTGCCCGCGCCGCGCTTGACCGGCGGCAGACGCTGGCCGGACGCATCCTCGCCCGGTGCACACCAGCCCCGATGCGCGCCGCATTGCGCGCGCGACTGAAGCCGTGACCGCCGCGGCGATGGAGGAGTGGGTGGCGCGGGGACGCGCGCACCAGAGCGAAGGACGCGCGGCCGACGCATTGCCATGTTTCCGGCGTGCCGCGCGCGAGGATCCGACATCGCCCGTGCCGTTGTTTCACTTGGGCGAGGTGCTGTGGCAGCTCGGCATTCCTGCCGATGCCGCCGGCGCTTGGCATCGCTCGGCGCAGCTTGCGCCAGGATTCGTGCCGCCACGGCAGGCGTTGTCCGAAGCCGCGTTGCTGCATGGCGACTTCACCACCGCGCTGGCGATGGCGCGTGAAGTGTCCGCCGTCGCGCCGCAGGATCTGCGCAACGAGGCGATGGCCGCCGCTGCCGCTGCGGTGCTGGGAGACGCGGCCGCGCTTGGCCGCAGTGCCGACCTGATCGGGCGCGAGCCGGCGCTGGTACAGATTCCCTCGCTGGCGCACGCCTATGCCGCGGCCCTGACCGCAGGCGACCCTGCGGCACACGTGGCACTTCAATACGCACTGGCAGCGCGCGTGGACGTAGCGCCGGCGGAATTGCTCGCGGTCCTGATCGAGCAGGGTGCTCCACTTCCGGCCGGATTGGCCGGGCGCACCTGGACGTGGGCCGACGGTGACGCGCTGCGCCGGATCGCCGTTGCCGTGCATCACGCGGATCCGAACGTGGCACAGGTGCTGGCCGGCACGCATGCCGGATTGACCGCGGCACAACCGGCACCCCCGGTTCCTCTTTTGTTTCCTCGGCGAACGGCCGGCAGCGCATTGCGTGTTGCCTGGATCGCGCCGATGCCGGACACGAGGATGTGGTCGGCATGGAACGCAATTCTTGCCGCAACCACGATGCCCGATGGTTGCGAGCACGTCGTGTTGACTGCCGCCGCGCAGGAAAGCGCGCGTGCAGCATTGGCGGCCACGCCGCTTGCCAGCGCCGCGCTGCTTGCAATGTCCACACCGGCCGATATCGACACGGGTCGCGCGTTGGCCGCGCGCGACTGTGACGTGCTGATCGATGCCGCGGGCTTGTCGCTCGCGACGGGTGCGCTGCTCGCCATGCGGCCTGCGCGGACCATCGTGGCGCTGGCCTGCGGTGCGCCGGAGCATCGTCCACCTTTGGTGGATACGCACGCCGAGGATGGCGCCGCGCTCACCGGGGTGTTAGCGCAGCTTGCCGATGCGACGGGAGACAGCGGAAGCGCCACGGTCGCCGACTTGATGTCGCGGTGGGACGAAGCCGTTGCGCGTCATCGTGAGGGCGATCTCGCCACCGCTGCCACGGCGTATGCGGAAATTCTGCGCGAACAACCGGACTGGGCTCCGGCGTGGCAACTATCGGGCGATATCGCACACGCGACGGGCGATCCCGCCAAGGCGCGCGCCGCTTTCGATCGTGCATTGACCGTGGCGCCGAACTTCGTCGAGGCCCGCATCTCCGGCGCGGAAATGGCGCTGCAGACCGGCGACGCCATCCGGGCCGTGACTCTTGCGCGTGAAGGCGTGACACGCGCACCGCGTGATGTCGGACTTTGGCGCATGCTGGGCCGCGCCGAACTCGGGCGGCGTGATGCGCGGCAGGCCGTGGAGGCGTTCACCTGCGCGTTGCGCGTGGCGCCGGCCAGCGCAGACCTGCACTTCCAGCACGGCGTTGCGCTGAATCTGGCGGGCGATGCACAAGGCGCGGCGCGCGCGTGGCAGCGCGCGCTGACCTTCGACCCTGACATGGTGGCCGCCGATTTCAACCTCGCCACACTCTTCGCCCGCACCGGCAATGTCGATGCGGCGATTGCCGCCTACTCGCAGGTGTTGAAGGTGGTGCCCACGCACGTGGCGGCCTACAAGAGCCTCGGCGAAACCCTGTTTGCGGCCGGGCGCATGGACGCGTGGTTCGACAATTTCGACCGCTTTCGCGCGCATTGCCCCACCGCAATGCCGATGGCCATCCAGGCGCTGGAGGTCGGTATGCATCGTGCCGATTTCACGTTGCTGGAGGCGATTCTCGATGGCCTGCGCAAGGATACGTTCCTCGCGGGGGACGTCGCCGAGCTGGTCGACTGCCTCGAGGAGCTACTGTACCTTCTGCTCTTCTTCGACATCGAGCCCGAACTGATCCAGGCGCTCGCGAACCGCTACGACGCAGCGGCACAGCGTGTGTACGGATCCCCTGCACCGCCCACGCCATTGCGTCGGCGGGGGCCGCTGCGAGTGGGCTATCTCTCGGCAGACCTGCGCAACCACGTGATGGGCAAGATGGTCTGGCAAGCGGTGACGCATCACGATCGCGAGAATTTTGAGACGTTCTTCTATTCGACGTCTGCCGAGCGCGACGACTGGACCGAGCGCTTTGCGTCGAGCGCCAAGGGTTTCACCGTCGTCACGGATCTGGACGATGCCGCAGCCGCGGAGCGCATCCGCGTCGACGACCTTGACCTGCTGGTGGACCTTTCCACGCACACCCGCGGCGCACGCCCCGGCATCCTGGCACGCAAGCCGGCGCGCGTGCAGATCACGCATGTTGCCAGCGCCGGGACGCTCGGGCTTTCGGCCATCGATTTCAAGCTGACCGATCACTTCGCCGACATCCCCGAGAACGGCGCGTTCCAGGTGGAGCGCCTGTTGCCGATGGAGGGATGCGTCTACCCCTATCGGCAGGTGGCGCCCGCAGTCGTGCATCCCTTTGATCGCACGACGCTCGGCATCGCGGCGGATGCCATCGTGATCGGCGCCTTCGTCAATCCGCTGAAGCTCGGGCGTCGGTGTCTGGCACTGTGGCGCGAGGTACTGCAACGCGTGCCCCGCGCGGTACTGGCCTTTTCACCCGTCAATCCGGCACAGCGCGAAAGTTATGTGCGACTGGCGCGCGCCGTGGGCATCGACGTCAAGCGACTGGTATTCATTCCGCAGGGCCGCGACGACGCAGAGAACCAGTCGCGCTATCACGTCGTCGACTTCGTGCTCGATACGATGCCCTTTGGCGGCGTCAACGGCACCATGGAGGCCTTGGCGATGCAAGTGCCCGTCGTCACGCTGGTGGGGCGGCGGCACGGCGAGCGCACGTCGTACTCCATCCTGGCCAATCTCGGCGTGAACGATACGGTGGCGCAATCGGGCCGCGAGTATGTCGAGATCGCACGGCGCCTGGCGGATGAGCCGTCGTTTCGCGAGAGGGTGCGGATGCGCATTGCCGCCGGAATCGTGGCTTCGCCGTTGACCAACATGCCTCAGCACACCCGCAACCTTGAGGCCGCCTACCTGCGCGCGATGGCCGACCCGGCTCCGCACGTGCCTGCGACGGATTAAGCCCTCATGCCTGACTCACGACTCGCCTCCATCGCGATGCACCTTGCCAACGGCGACGCACCCGCGGCGCTGACATTGGCCGACGCGTTGCTTGCCGATACCGCCATCGCCACGCCCGATCGCATGGGCGCGCTGGTGCTTCGCGCGCGCATCCATGAGGCGCTGGCCAATCGCGAGCGAGCCATCGTCGATCTTGAAGGCGCCTTGGCGCTGGACGGCTCGCAGGCGCGCATCTGGAATGAACTGGGCCTGGTGTGCGCCGATGCCGGTCAGTCCGAACGTTCGATCGCGGCCTTCGAGCATTCGGTACGAACCGATCCTGCGTATGCGCGTGGCTGGAACAACCTTGGCAACGCGCTGCGCGGCGCAGGCCGCAGGACGGACGCCGTGCGTGCGGCCGAGCGTGCCATCAAGGCCGACCCCGGCTACCACATGGCGTGGGCCAACCTCGGTGCGTTGCGTCGCGAAGTCGGTGACGATCCGGGCGCCGCCGCGGCGCTGCACCGGGCGCTCGAGATTGCACCGGACCACGTGGGTGCGCTGAAGACCCTGGCCGGGCTGCTGCTCGAACGCAGCGACCTCGAGCCCGCGGCGGAACTCTTCCGGCGCGCGGCATCGCTCGATACGCGCGATGCCAACTCCGCCTTCCTTCTCGGTGCCACGCTCGCAGAGCGCGGTAACCTCGTGGCGGCCGGCGAAGCATTTGCGGAAGCGCGCTTGCGCGATCCGCAACTGTTGCGTGCGTTGCTAGCACAGCAGCTTGCATTGCCGATGATCGCCACGGATGCGGCCGACGTGGCGAAAGCTCGGGCCGCCTACGTGCAAGGCATGGCAACGCTTGCACAGCAACTTCCCGGGGCTGTTGCGACCTTGATGCCCGAGCGCCTGCTTGACGAATTGCGACACGTCAATTTTCTGTTGGCGTACCAGGGCGACGACGACACCGCGCTGCAGCGGCAGTATGGGGACCTGGTGGCCGCCGCCGTCACGGCGCGTGCTGCCGTGTGGCGCGCGCCGCTCGCGCCGCGCGTGCGTTCGGGATCGCGGATCAGGGTTGGATTTGCGTCGGCGTTCTTCCGCGACGGCACGGCGGGACGCTACTTCGAGCATTGGATCACCGGATTGCCGCGCGAGGAGTTCGAGGTCTTCGTCTACCACCTGCTGCCGCAGCGCGATGCCTTGACGCAGCGCCTCGAGGCACGCGCCGATCACTTCCGGCACATGCCGTGGTGGCGGCCGTCGCAGATCGCGCCACGCGTCCGTGGCGATGGCCTCGACGTCCTTGTCTATCCGGAGCTCGGCATGGGCGCCGTCACCTTCGCACTCGCTGCACTGCGGTTAGCACCCGTGCAATGCGCGGCGTGGGGACATCCGGTGACCACCGGACACTCCGCGATCGATGTCTACCTGTCGGTGGCGGCGATGGAGCCGCGTGAAGCCGCGCAGCAATACTCCGAGTCCTTGCACCTGCTGCCGGGGATCGGCACGCGCTATCCGATGCCCGTGATGTCTGGCGATGCAACCCGCAGCGCCGCAGGACTACCCGCCGACGGTCCGTTGCTGATCTGTCCGCAGTCGTTGTTCAAGATCCATCCGGATAACGATGCGCTGTACGCGCGCATCCTGCAGCAGGTGCCGTCCGCCCGGCTGGTGATGTTCGAAGGTCGCGATCCGCAGCTGACCGCGCGATTCCGCATGCGGCTCCTTGCCGCCGGCGCTGCTGCCGATCGCCTGCACTTCGTGCCGCAATGCAGCCACGATGATTACCTGCGTCTCAACTCCCTTTGCGATGCGATGCTCGACACGCTGCACTGGTCGGGTGGCAATACCAGTCTCGACGCACTTGCCTGTGGCCTGCCGCCGGTGACGTTGCCCGGTCGCTTCATGCGCGGACGGCAAAGCGCCGGCATGCTGGCACTGATGGGGATCGAAGAGCTGGTCGCGAAGGACGCGGACGACTACGTCCGGATTGCCGTTCGGCTCGCCAGTGATCGTGCGTGGCGCGACGCGATGTCGGCCCGTATTGCAGCATCGCGCGCGAAAATATTCGACGATGCGGCGCCGCTCACTGCATTGGCCGACTTCCTGCGCCGCTGAATCATTTTCCCGGCGTCAGGGCGCAGGGGCGACGATGTCCTGCGCGCGCAGCGCGTTCTGAATATCGCGCATCGGGTCCGACCAATCGCCGGGCGCGCGCTGCCGGAACAGGCGCGCAGTCGGATACCACGGGCTGTCGCCTCGATCGAGCATCCAGCGCCAGTCCGGGACATGAGGCAACAGAACCCATACGGGCTTGCCCATCGCGCCCGCGAGGTGCGCGATACTCGTGTCCACGGTGATCACGAGATCAAGTTCGTTGATCAGCGCAGCCAGTCCATCGAAGTCGTTGCGCTGCGGCAAGGCGACTAGTCGCGTTGCGAGTGCTGCGGAAGCGGGGCCTGGCGTGTCCGCATCCCACTTGAGCGAGAACCAGCGCGTGGCAGGCTCATCGAACAATGGCGCGAACATCGCGAGCGGCACGTTTCGCCTGGCATTGTTGGTGTTATCCGCCGCGCCGGACCACGCGATGCCGATGCGCAATGCCGAACCGGCCGCGTGTTCGATGGCCGCGCGCGCCTCGCGTGCGCGTTGCGGATCGGGCTGCAGATAAGGCATGTTTCGCTCCAGCGTCGCCAGCGTGACACCAAGTACATGCGGCAGCGACATCAGCGAGATGTGGGCGGCGTACGGCGGCAATGCATCGTGCTCCGTGTACACGGCATCGACGCCCGGTACGGTGGCGGCGAGATGTTGAAGGGGCGAGGGCACGGCGACGATCACGCGGGCGCCGCGATTCGCGACGTTACGTACGAAGCGCAACATCTGCAGTCCGTCGCCCAGCCCCTGTTCCGCAGTGATCAGCAACGTGCGGCCCGCGAGGTCGTTGCCGGTCCAGCGCGGACCGGCGTGGACGGCGTGCCGTGAATACAGCTCCGGACATTGCAAGCGCCACTCGTACTCGCGAGAGCCTTGCACGTAGTCGCCCTGCAGCAGCAAGGCGAGCGCCAGGTTCCAATGCAACTGCGGATACGCCGGTGCGAGGCGCAGGCCGGCACGGTACGCGTCGATGGCGGCATCGACATCGCCCGAGGCCTGCAGCGCCAACCCCAGGTTGTTCCACGCGGTTATGTGGTCCGGGTTCAGAGCCAGTGCACGACGATGCGCCGCGATGGCGTCACCGTCGCGTTGCAGCGCCACCAGCGCCAGACCGCGGTTATTGTGGAACTCGGGATCGTCCGGGACCAGTTCGACGGCACGATCCAGCAGGGGCATGGCCTCCGCGGCACGCTTGCGCTGATAGAGGATCACGCCAAGGTAGTGGAGTGCGCCGGCATGCGCGGGCGCGGCTGCGATGGCGGCGCGATAGAGCACTTCAGCCGTATCGAGGTCGTTGCGGCGGTGGGCGGTTACGCCTTGTCTCGCCAGCTCGTCAGGGGAGCGTGCCTCGATGCCCGGCGAACCCGCAGCCGCCAGCAGGCCATGGCAGAGTTTGTAGCGTTTGCCGCTGCCGCAGGGACATGGATCGTTGCGGCCGGGGGTGGGCAAGTCGGCTGGCATCGGCAATAAAGGTCGAGAATGGGTCATGGCGGTCCGGAGGGGCGCCAAATGGGCGTCCGATCATAGCGGAGCGTATGCCCGGCCTCTTGTCCTGCCCCGTATCGTCCCCATTTTCTGGGACTGGCCGCGGACAGGATGTTGACACACCCGTGAAAACATCCTATAATCGCGCCTCTCTGCTGCATTATTTCCGGTTTGCAGGTCGAACCGGGCAGGATGCCAAGCGGAACGCTCTTTAACAATGTGCAACCGATAGGTGTGGGTACTCGTGGTCTGGGGCCCTGTTGCGGGCTATTTTCCGGGTAACCGGGGGGTGGCGAAGCGGCAGGGGAGATCCAAGA